>Ga0272443_10000783_pt1 | contig 53038 bp, 43 predicted proteins | sample SSMAcet12_FD_193581 | JGI IMG/M metagenome (GOLD analysis project Ga0272443, IMG submission 193581) | Marine sediment archaeal communities from Little Sippewissett salt marsh, Falmouth, MA, United States - SSM-Acet-12 | ecosystem: Environmental > Aquatic > Marine > Wetlands > Sediment ...
TGGCCAATCGTTTGGCTTCCTCGGCCTCTTCAGCCAGACGCTTGGACGCCTCGGAACTGACGGAAATCACCTTCTCGGCCAGTTCCGGGGTCAGAGCCAGCACATTCAGCAGAGGATCGGTGCCGATCTCCACAATGTCAGCCAGTGACACGATCCCCAGAGCCATCATCTTTTCGATCTTCTCGTTATCCAACCCCTCCACGCCCGTCAGAACGCGCTCCATCTCGTCGAGGCCCTTGTTGTATTCGGCCGGCGTGAGGATATCGATGTCCCAACCCGTCAGGCGGGCCGCCAGACGGACGTTCTGACCGCGCTTGCCGATCGCCAGCGATAGCTGGTCCTCCGGCACAACGACCGTCGCGCGGTTCAGCTCGAAACACAAAGCCGTCTCCGAAACCTCAGCAGGCTTCAAGGCATTGCTGATAAGAATCTGAGACGACTCGTTCCAGCGAACGATGTCGATCTTCTCGCCGCCCAGCTCGGCGACGATATTCTTGATCCGGCTGCCACGCACCCCCACGCAGGCGCCCACCGCGTCGACCTTCATGTCGATCGAGGAAACCGCGATCTTGGTGCGATAGCCCGCCTCCCGGGCCAGGGCGCGAACCTCGATGATCCGCTCGGCCACCTCGGGCACCTCGAGCTCGAACAGCCGGCGGATGAACTCCGGGTGCGAACGGCTCAGAACGATTTTGACCTGGTTCGGCGCCTCGCGAACCTCCAGGACCAGGCACCGGATCCGCTCACCGGGATGGTGCGATTCGCCCGGAATCTGCTCGCTCCGCGGCAGAAAGCCCTCCGTCCGTCCCAGGTTGACAACCAGCGCGCCGCCCTCGTAACGGACGACCGTGCCCGTAACGACCGTATTCTTGCGCTCCGTGAACTCCTCGTAGATCGCGCCGCGCTCCGCCTCGCGGATCTTCTGGATCATCACCTGCTTGGCCGTCTGGGCGGCGATCCGGCCAAGGTCGCGCATCTCGATCGGCGCGCCGTTCATTGTGGCCGTGATATCGCCGCTGAGCCGGTCGATCTGGACATCGACCTCCTCGGCCTGCCCGAACGCCTTGCGGATGGCCGAGATCATCGCCTGCTCCAGGTCGACCAGGACCGCTTCCTTGTCGATGTTCTTGTCACGGGCGATGCCGTCCACGATTCGCACAAGCTCAGCATTCATGTCGAAAATCCTCACCGGCCAGCCCCGGCCGCGGCCCTTGCCAAAGACCGCAGAAGCCGACCGCCCGGTCTCGTACAAGGGAACCGGATGGCTCTCCCCGGCGGCCTGTCCGTCTATGCCGCCTCCTGTTTTTTCAACCAAAAGCCGCAACCCCGGCAACCAACAAAAAAGTGGATACCGGCGGGCACCCACTTTCCCGACCCGAAGCCCCTCAAACGAGCCTCAGGCCGCCAATCGCGCGTGGACACCCTTGCCTCAACGCATCGCCGACCTCCCGGCGATACGCCGCTTGCACAGGCCAAAACCGCCCGTCCAGTGCTGGGACCCATCAGGCCGCACTGGCGTGGTCTCCGGATTCGGTCAGGCTGACGCTCACACTCTCGCCTCCCGACGCAAACACGTGAACCCGCTCGGTATTCACATGCATCGTCGCCCGGGCGCCGGCACCACGCCTCGGTGCCCGGTCGGCCTCCCTTTGCCAGGCAAACTCTCTGATCTACCGCCCCTGCCGCTTCCGGCAGGACGATGTCGCAGTATGCATTGTAACGCCCGGCAACGCGATCCGATACACCGCCAAATGAAAAATCGCTCCCGCCCGGCGTAGCGGCTTCGCCACCAGACGGCCCTGACGTCGCGTACCCGGGCTGCAAAAAAGCTGCATCGACAGGAAACGGCGCAGCACGATTATAAATCTCTCCGCGTACCGGTCAAACGTCGGCCGCAGGCTCCCTGCCGGGAGCCCATTCCCCCCAACCAAAAAAGAAAGCACCAGGTGCCCTTGCGGGCTGGCCCGGTGCTTTCCGGAGGGGAAAGAAGCCGATTCCTTATGCCGCCCGACGGCGGCCAGCAAACCACCCTCCCATAAGTCCTACTTTAACGACACAGCCTCACTCTAGATCATATGCTCGTTACTTCCGTGGCGACACCGGTCCCAGCCCATTATAGCCCCCGGTTCCATCCCATTATAGGACGCTAAGTCCGCGGAAGTCCTCCCTTTCATTTATACGTACAGCCGCGCGTTTGGTTATCGGCATTCGGGCCGAAAAAATCGAGCGATCTTGCCAGACTCCCGAATCCGGTTCCCCCCTCATTCGGCTCGCATTTCCTGCCCGGCAGATACCCCTCCTCGGCCACTCCATCGCAAGCTGTTTCTCAGGCTCCCCCCCTCTGCACCTGCACTTATCGACCTCTCCTCTCGTTACCGATCACTGACGACCCGACCTCCGATCCCGGGACCATGAACCGCTGCCTGCGGAGCGGCGAGCTTCGGGCTCTCAGGAAAGATCCCCCTCAAAAGAAGCAATTCCACCCTTGCAGACACCCTTCCGGCTTGGTCCAAGTCGACAGGCAGCCTTATCCCTTTGCGGGCCGCCGTAAAGTCAGGTCAGCAACATAACCCGCCCGGGCACCCTCAACCCCTCTGGACGGAACATTTGCTGCAGCCTTAGTTGCAACCGCGTCAGTTCGCTCGCCGCGCCGCTCACAAACCCGCGCCAGCTGTGATGCGACACGCACATGCTTCCAACAGCTTAGCACGAACACCGGTTTTGTAAAGCGATATTCGGCCAACAACGACAAAAATTCCTCACTCTGTCGAATAACTGACATATAACCGTCGCATGTCCCTTTGCGACGACTTTCCGCCATCCCGGAGGTCAATACCTACCGGTCGTCCTTTTCTCCATCCCCCCTATGAAAGGACGTACACGATGTCGAAACTCCGTCAGCATTGGGCCCAGCCGCAGTGAAGACATTTGTTGCACCCTTCGGCGAAGACAAGCGCCTCGCCACAGAAGGGGCACTTGACCTTGAAGGCCATTCGAGGCGAAACAGTCGTATCGGGGGCGCTCACTTGGAGCGCGGTATCCTCCGATTGCGTCGAAGGCCACGCTGCCGCCGCCGGGCGCACTTCCGGGAAGCGTCCCCCGATACTTCTGCCAAGCCGTTTGCCGTTGCCCTGATTCCCGTTACTCCCATTACCGTTTTTGCCGTTGCCTTCCTCGCCGCCAGAAGCGCCACTTGCCTGCCCCGGACCGTTCTTGTGGTCCGGCGCGCGTTTCGGCAGTGGTTTGTGAAGCTCGGACAGGTCGCACTCGCCCAGCAACAGGTCGCGCAGACCGAACCGCTCCTTGGCACGCATGTAGCGCTGCAGCGCGCGGGCCAGGCCGTCGCCGAGACTCATGATCTTGCCGTCGCGCGTCGGCACCTGGAGCGTCGAGCCGATGTCCTTGAGCTGGCGGATGACGTGGTGGAGCTGCCCGCCGGCCCGCAGCCAGAGGGAAATCAGCCGGCAGATCGCCTCGAGGTCGCTGTTGGCCAGATCACCGCCCTTACCGAGTTGTGCGAAGACTTCGAGCTCGCGCTCACTCTTGGGATCCACGGTGATTTTGACGTGCATGTTGCCGAACGGCGTGACCTGCCTCAAGCGCAGGCCGCTGACGATCTCGGGGATGTCACGCGGCTCGATGATGGGCCCCAACAACCCCTTGGGCCGATCGACCCGCTCGGCCGAGGCTCCTTGCGTCTCGGGAGCCGCCGGGGCCGACTGCTTTTCAGCCGTCTCCTTCTTCAGCGCCATCGGCTGCTCGGCCCGGCAGCCGTCCCGATAGACCGTGACCCCCTTGCACTTGAGCGTGTAGGCCAGCCGATAGATCTGATCGACGTCCTCGGCCGTCGCCTCGTGCGGAAAGTTGATCGTCTTGGAGATCGACGAGTCGCAGTGCTTCTGGAAAGCCGCCTGCATCCGGATGTGCCATTCGGGCGTGACGTCACGGGCGCAGACGAAAATCCGCCGGGTCTGCTCAGGAATCTCATCCATGCCGGCCAGGGTTCCCTTTTGCGCGATACGGTCCATGAGGGCCTCGCTGTAGAACCCCTCCTGCCGAGCGTACTGCGCGAAGACGGGGTTGACCTGGAGCATCGGGGTCTTGGCGTTCTGTTCCTTCAGAACGTTGCGATAGAAAACGAGGTTGAACAGCGGTTCGATGCCGCAGGAACAGTCCGTGATGATGCTGATCGTCCCGGTCGGTGCGACTGTGGTGGCCGCACTGTTGCGCATCGGCCGATGGTGTTCGACGTCCCAGACGGAGCGCGACCAGTTCGGGAAGCAGCCGCGCTGACCGGCCAGCGTTTCGCTGTAAGCGTGGGCCTCGTCGTTGATGAACTTCATGAACCGCTCGCCCCAGGCGACGCCCTCCGGCGAACAATAGGACACGCCCAGCATGTAGAGCGCATCGGCAAAGCCCATGGCCCCCAGCCCGATCTTGCGGTTGCTCTTGCACATCGCCTCGATCTGCGGCAACGGATAGGTGTTCACGTCGATGACGTCGTCCAGGAACCGCACCGCCGCTTGCACCGTTTCGCGCAGCGCGTCCCAATCGACCTCGGCCTGGTCCGTGCCGGCATTGCGGACGAAACACGCCAGATTGATGCTGCCGAGATTGCACGCCTCATACGGCAGCAGCGGCTGCTCGCCGCACGGATTCGTCGCTTCGATGCGTCCGACGTGAGGCGTGGGGTTGTGGCGGTTGACCTCATCGATGAAGACGACCCCCGGCTCGCCCGTCTGGTGCGCGTGCCGCACGATGATGTCCCAGATGTCCTGCCGGCTGTAAACGGGCACATCAAGCGACCTGAACGAGGCACCTTCCTCGCCCTCGACGGCCTCCTGGACCGATGCATCGCCGTCCGCCGCCGACTGCGTCACGACCCGCAACGCGCCATCGGGGCCGCGCCGGACGGGGATGAGCGCACGGACGTCGTAGCGACTGATCGAGATGTCGCGCGGGATGACGTATTCCTGGCCGTTGCGAGGATTGCGCACGATGTGCGGCGCCTCGGGCTCGGCCAGAAAACCCTCCATCCATTCATCAGTCAACTTCACGGAGATGTTGTAGTTGGTGAACTGCGTCAGATCCTGCTTGGCATACAGGAATTTGAGGATGTCCGGATGATGGATGTACATCATCCCCATGTTCGCGCCGCGGCGGAACGCGCCCTGCTGAATGGCGTTCGTCGCCTCGCTGAACGCGCGCCAGAAACTGATCGGCCCGGACGTCGTCCCGCCCGAACTCTTGATGTAGTCGCCCGTCGGGCGCAGCTCATCGAAGGCGAAACCCGTACCACCGCCGGCCTTCTGGATCAGGGCTGTATTCTTGATCGCGTCGAAGATGTCGTTGACGCTGTCGCGCACCGGCAGCACGAAGCAGGCACTGAGCATGCCCATCTCCCGCCCTGCGTTCATCAGCGTCGGGCTGTTGGGCATGAACCGCCTGCTCGTCATGATCTCGAAGAACACCTTCGCCCACCGGTCGCGCTCACGGACCGTTCCATAGCTCAACTCGGCGCCGGCCACGGTATCCGCCACGCGCTCGAAGAGCACCTGAGGCGTCTCGATGATCGCGCCCCGTTCGTTCTTTTTCAGGTAGCGCGCTTCGAGCACCCGCAGCGCGTTGCCCGAAAAACCACATCCGGCATTCCCCTGATCGGGACAGCAACCGTCCCGGAAATGACGTTCGTCAGCAGCCATTGGAAACCCCCGGAGGCAACGGCTCCCAAGCAATTCGATTCGGAGCCACCCCCAATTTACAATCAGCAATAATCAAAAAAGTACAGCAAAAAAGCAGAACAAAGGACGTTATCGCCAGCGTCACCACCCCGACCAAACGCCGGCGAAGACAGGCCTATCCATACGTTACTACGAAAACCCACACACGAACTGAGCGCTATCCACATATGGTGGGCATCTATTTAAATACCTCAAGATATGGAGCCTGTCAACCAAAAGTTCCCCCAGAAAAACATATTTTTCGAGCTGCTTCTAAGGCCCGATAAATCATGAGCTTATAACCTAACTCCCACCTTACTCACATGTCATTTTCTCTCGTTGTCCATGGCGGTTTCCCGTCCGCGGGAACTCGGCTGAAGACGGGCTTCTTGAGCGCAGCACATCACAGCCTGCAAAGCCTCGCCACGGCAAACTGCTCGCAATTTTTCTGATACTATGATATTGTAGAGTGCTTCAGGCTGGCCGGCGGCCAGTTTACTTGAACTGTCTGTGGCCGCAGCCCTTGCCGAGTACGGCCATCTGCCTTACCCTCGGTTCGCACTGGCTTTTGGGCGTGATTCGGCCAAGTCGTCCCAGCGCGGCCCGGCACGATTCAAGGGGCCGTAACCCTCTGTCAACATTGGGGTTACAAGGCTTTGACGAAATGGCGAGACACGCCGCTCGGGCCTTTGGCAGGGTTGCGAAAGTGCGATTGCCAAGCCTCCGACCGACCGTCCCACTGAGGGCCGTATCGAAGTGCGGGGGGACAGCCCGTTATGCTCCGAGCGGACAAGCAGAGACAAGGGAAGAACCTTCCGCACAGCAGCAGACAGGCGCGGAAGCGAAGACTTGAGTATTTAAGTTTAAAGATGCTTTAAAGCCGGAAACCGGCGAGACGTTTTTGACTCATTGCCAACGGGAGAACGAGCGCATGGCGACAGTCGTGAAAACTACCGAGCAGTCGACACACGAGTTCCGCGTCAAGGACCTTTCCCTGGCCGACTGGGGCCGCAGGGAAATCACGATCGCCGAGTCGGAAATGCCCGGCCTGATGGCCATCCGGGAAGAGTACAGCGCCCAACAGCCGCTGGCCGGCGCACGTATCACCGGTTCGCTCCACATGACAATCGAGACGGCCATCCTCATCGAAACGCTTGCGGCCCTCGGCGCGAAGATCCGCTGGGCAAGCTGCAACATCTTTTCGACGCAGGATCACGCAGCCGCCGCGATCGCCGCGACCGGCGTGCCCGTCTTCGCATGGAAGGGCGAGACGCTCGAAGAATACTGGGAGTGTACGCTCAAGGCGCTGAGCCATCCCGAGGGCGGGCCGAACCTCATCGTCGACGACGGAGGCGATGCGACGCTGCTGGTCCACCGTGGCTGGGCGCTCGAGGCTGAACATGAAAAGACCGGCAAACTGCGCCCCGTCTGCAAGGACAACAAGGAAATCCAGGTCGTCGATGAGCTGCTGCATGCCAAGTTCCGCGAGGACCCGACCTTCTGGCATCGCATGGCGGAAGACATCGTCGGCGTCAGCGAGGAAACGACGACGGGCGTCCACCGGCTCTACCACATGGCCAGAACGGGCGAGTTGCTCTTTTCGGCCATCAACGTCAACGACTCGGTCACCAAAAGCAAGTTCGACAACCTCTACGGCTGCCGCGAGAGCCTCATGGACGGTATCAAGCGAGCGACCGACATCATGATTGCCGGCAAAAAGGCGGTCGTGCTCGGCTACGGCGACGTGGGCAAGGGTTGCGCGCAGGCGCTGCGCGGCCTGGGGGCGCGCGTCTACGTCACCGAGATCGATCCGATCTGCGCGCTCCAGGCGGCCATGGAAGGTTACAAGGTCGTGATGATGGACGAGGCGTGCGCGTTTGGCGATATCTTCGTGACGGCTACCGGCAATGTGAGCGTCATCACACGCGAGCACATGGACCGCATGAAAAACAACGCGATCGTCTGCAACATCGGCCACTTCGACAGCGAGATCGAGGTCGACCGGCTCGAAGAGTTGACCTGGGAGGAAATCAAGCCACAGGTCGACCACGTCATCTGGCCGAACGGAAAGCGGATGATCCTGCTGGCCAAGGGGCGACTGGTCAATCTGGGATGTGCGACGGGGCACCCCAGCTTCGTGATGAGCAACAGCTTTACGAACCAGACCATGGCGCAGATCGACCTGTGGCAGAACCATGCTACGGGCAAGTATGAGCGACAGGTCTACACCCTGCCGAAACTGCTCGATGAGAAGGTCGCCCGGCTCCACCTGAAAAAGCTCGGCGCCAACGTCACCCAGCTCTCTCAGCGGCAGGCGGATTACATCGGTGTGCCGGTCGAGGGGCCGTTCAAACCAGAACACTACCGGTACTGACCCCCTGCGGATCGCTTTTTTGAACGGAGCCGGAGCGTCCGGTCACAGCGGTGACCGGACGAGGGCGACTTGCGCGAAGCGGTCTGCCAGGATGCAGCTCACGCCTCGTCGCTAAGGTGTAAAGAAAACAGAAAAAAGCTCGCGGCCTTTCCGGCTTTGCGTGAGGGATGGAGCGGCCGCCGCCCGCCCGTCCTCGCAAAGACCACGTTCCCGAAGGTGACTGCCCCTGTTTACAGACCCAGCCGTTCCGTGCCAAGCTCTCGGCATGGTGGGATCGAAATATTTGCATCGGCCCCGTTCATGTGTTATAGAACATGTACAACGGTTTCGGTGGCCGTCCCACCGGCTCGGCCCGTTCGGGCCGCGACCCTCGTTCTTCCCAGTTTTTTAAGTAGGCGGCATGGCCGCGTGTGCGGAGGAGTGCGACCTTTCGGGACACAGTCGTCCGGCAGGGCCAAGGGAGCTCCGCGCCACGAACCCGAGTGGCGCTCTTTTGCCTGGACCGGTGCGGAATTGCCCCGCTCCACCCGTAGCGATCGTGCGGCCCGCCCAGAACGGAATCCCTCGGAACGCGATCACGACGCGCCGTGCCCGGCGTGTGGCCGCTTCCGGTGCGCCCGGGCCCAGCTGCAACGAAGCCAGCCTGGCAACTAATAAAGCCTGCTCGGCTGACTTCAAAGCGGAGCCGTGTCGTGAACAGGGGCGGTGTGCGCACATCAGGGACAGCAGTACGGCACGGATCATACAGTACCGACAGACGGTATCGGTATGGATCTTGCGAAGGGGTAGACGCCCCATTTCCCACTATTCCGGCGACCTCGAACACCGACCGGGGTAGAATGCTGCGGAGCGTACGATCCGTCGGGAGCATGGGGGGCAAATCGCACCCTTAAGGGTGACTGGGGCATCTCCCGAAGCCGCACGGAGGAAGCGGGATACCTCGATCACGAGCTGGACAGGCGAGTAACCCGAAAGCTCTCCGCCGTACCACGCTGCGGCGGAAGGTCGCCGCTGAAAGCGCGCACACGCGCGTGCCGCGCGCCCGCCTGCACCCGGGCGGGCGCATCTGAGTGCGAGGTGCAGCCAAATGGCAAAGAAACGAACGAGAAAGCAAGGTCGAAGCACGGCAGGTCCGGACCGGGGTGGCAAGAAGCGCGCCGCCCCCAAGAAATCCAAGGTGACGGCCCGATCCGGGGGTCGCGGCAAAAAAACGCCACGCCGGGGCAAACGCGCGAATCGCGAAGAAAAGGGCAAAGCGTCCGTACCCAGCAAGCTGGCCGCCGGAGCGCCGTGGACCACGGGCCGGGCCGAACCCCCCTGGGTCGGCGACCTCCGTGCCCGCTGGCAGTCCGTCAACCCAGCCCGCCGCCGTAAGGCGCTCGATGGACTCGCCCGCGCAACCGAGCCGGCTGACCCGCAGGAACGCCTCGAACGGCTCAACGCAGCCTTGGCAGACCTGGACATGGATCCGACGGATGTGACCTGTCTGGTCATCGCGCTCTACTACGACTGGCTCGTCGCCGGCCGAGCCGACATCGTCGGCCAGATCGCCGCGCAAATCCGGGAGGTTCTTACCGGCTTCCAGCAGGACGAAGGTTGACCTCGCGGGCCGTCGGCGGGCTCCGGCTCGCCAACGGTTCCGGACACCGCCCTCGGGCCGCCCGTGATGAATTCGGGCTTGGAAGCGACGCCGAACCGGGTGGCCCGGGAGCGGGCTTGGCGGCAATAAACCTCAGGGAACAAGTAAGGTTTTGGGTGCTATCCAGAAGTGCCCATGGCCTTGCGGCGGGCTTCGGTCATTTGAAGGTAGTACCCGATGATCGTCCCGGACAACAGCAGGAAGCCCACATAGAGCGGATACTCGAGGAAGATGGAACGCACATAGACCCACAGGCCCGGCCGGCAACTGCCCACGATCACCACACCGGCTACCAGCAGGACCGTCCCCTGAAAGCTCAGGAGGGCGGCCGTCACTTCGGGCAGCACGACGAAAGCCAACGAGACACCGATCGCAAAGCTGATGACGGCCAATGCCATCGCCATCGCTTCGTGCATCCCCAGACTGTGCGCAAGGTAGGCGACCCAGAACGCCCCCCACGCTCCGCAGAGCACGCCGACAGCCAACCGGTGAAAATGGCGGCTCGCCACGACCAGCAAGGCGGCGGCAATAACGCCGGCCAGCCACCGGAGGATCGGGTCAGACACCATCTCAACGCCCAGTACCATACCCACGGCCATATAACAGGCTGGAATGAACAGCCTGTCCATCCGCGCGCCGACTGTCATGAGAATCAGGCCGATACCCGCCAACGTGACGCCCAAGGCTGGCTCGGCGTTCTCCAACCCTCCAAACACTTGCGTCAGGGAAAACGTATCCACTGTTGCTTGCCCTCATCGGCGAGTCTTGGTTCTTTCGCCTGCTCGGCCGTCAACCGGACGTAGCCGCCGGCACCGCCGCCGCCACCTCCCGGATCCGCCCGCCGCGGAGCTGAAACGTCAAAGACATCACGAAAACCAGCCCAACAACCACCGCCTGCCAGAACGCATGATTTCGCACTGCCTCCCACAGGGACGGGGCCACTAGGGCCAAGAAAACCGCCGTTCCCACGGATAAGGCGATCACTCCGACCACGGTCGTACCGATGACCGTCGTCAGCCGCGGCAGCAACAACCCGCCCGCAAGCGCCAGGGCAGCAGCGATCCCAGCCATCACCGCCAGCCGGGCAGCGTCCGGCTGATGCTCCTGCCAGACTTTCACCCCCAAAGCACGTAGAAATCCGATCGGACTGGGGCGCTCCCCGCCCGGATCGTCGGTGGCCTCGGCCGGTGCCGTCATCGTCTGCACCATCGCACCGGCCGGTGCCGTCGCCGCCGATAACCGCTCGGCGAAGTAGCGCTCCCCTGTCGCCTGCTCCCAAAGACTATCGGCAAAATCCTCGGCCCTGTTCGACAACCAGGGGCCTCCAACCACCGCGACCACGAGAAAAGCCACACAGGCCGCCGTCAGGGCGACCCACCAGCGGAACAACAGATAACCCAGAAGCGCCAGCAGACCGGCCCCCAAAACGAACCCGATCAGCACGTCCACCTCCCATTGCCGGGCCAGATGGATCCCCCCGGCCGCTCCGGCGGCCAGAAAGCCCAAGACGTAGACGGTCCGGAGCAACCGGGCCCCCCATAAAGCCAGAATCAACCCGACGACAATGGCAAGGATGGCGGTGAGCGGCACGGTGAGAGGCCACTGAAAGGACCAGTACTGACCGGCGAACCGAGCCCAGGCCAGCAGACGATCCAGAATCTGTTGCGGGTCGATCATCGGAACTCTCCGGCTTGAGACTGCCGGCGACGCGCTGTGCATCCGCGTTTACGGAGGGGATCGTCGCGCCGGGATACGGTCCGCGTGAACGAAACCTCTCCCAACCGTCGTCAACGACTCGTCCGCCGGGTGCGGCCGGCTGACGAATCCACGGCAAGGTCGGCCGGCACGATGGTCCGGGTGGGGTAAACGCTCACGTCCACCTGCGCCTGCGGCCCCCCTTCCTTGAGCATGACCGCTATCTGGGCCAGTTTCTCGGCCGGCGTGTTCTCTTCGACCTCTTCACCGATGGCCGACCCCCACTTGATCTCGGTGCCGTCGGGTGTCCATAGTTTGACATGGCAGGCCCGCTTGTCCCTGCGACCACGAAAATTGATGACGTCGATCGCGCTGATCCCGAACGTGAACGCGTCCCCCTGCTCGAAAAGCAGAGAGGCCAGGCGCACCGCGGCCCGCGCGTCCTCGCCTTCGAACGGCTCGCTGACCTTGGGCACGGGCGACTCGACGCCCACGATCCGCAGCCAGCCCGACGAGGCACTGACGGACGTGTACAACTCGGGCAGCCGGACGGCCTCGCGGTCGATCGGGACGTACCCCTTGGGTGTCAGGACCATGGCGATGGGCCGCCGGCAATCGCATTTAATCGCGATCGTCCCGTCCATCTGCCGCGTCACACGATGCACCTCGCGCACCCAGCCGCTGGCTTCCAACTGCTCCGCCACGCGCCGAGCCAGGTTCGGATCAATCCACTCATCGGGCCCCGGCACGGGGATCGACGCGAGAATCCGCGGCTCCCATTTTTCGGAGACCACCCATTCGGGCGGATCGACGAGCGCCAAGCGGATCGGCGGTCGAAAGTCCGTCGTCCGGCATACGTGGTGCTTCAACCGCTCCAGACCGTAGGCGGCCGCCCCGATCATCAGGCCGACGCACACTACCGGCACAAGCGGCCGCACGCTGCCGAACCACCCCGCGCCGACCGCACCCGCCGTCTTGGTTGTTTTGGCCGTTTTGGCCATCCTCGTTTTCAATGTTTTCTTGCTCATACGCGATGCGTCACGTCCGCAAAAAAAGCCGGCCCGCCCTCCCCTACCGCCGACAGGTCATTTCGACGATCCGCTGACAGAGGGCGGGAAAACTCAGGCCCACCCGTGCCGCAGCCTTGGGCAGCAGCGAGTGGCTCGTAAAGCCGGGGATCGCGTTGATCTCCAGGACGTAGGGCGCGTGCGTCCGTGCGTCGACCATCCAGTCGACGCGCGAAAAGTCGCGGCACCCCAGTGCCCGATGCGCCGCCAGGCTCAGCGCCCGCACCCGTTCGAGCACGTCGACCGGCAGATCGATCTCGAACAGGTATTCCGTGTCCTCGTCCTCGTATTTGGCCTGGTAATCGTAGAACGCCCGTCGCGTGCGGATCTGGATGGCCGGCAGCGCCTCGTCCCCCAGCACGCCGACCGTCAGCTCCGGCCCCTGCACGTACTGCTCGACGAGGCAGCACCCGTAACGGTCGGCCAATTCCGGCAGTCGCGCGCGTAACGTCGCGTCCTCGCCGGCCATGACGCAATCGACACTCGAACCGGCATCGACCGGCTTGAGGGCCACCGGCGCCGACCAGCGGCTCAGCACCTGCGCCACCGTTTGGGGCGTGGCGACCTCGAAGCGGGGCGTGGGGACACCGGCTTCGACGAATCGCTTTTTCGCCGCGGCCTTGTCCATCGCCAGGGCCGATGCCTCCGGGCCCGAGCCGCAGTAGCGCAAAGCACGCTGTTCGAGAAGACGCTGCACCTGGCCGTCCTCGCCGAACGCACCGTGCAGCGCAATGAAAACCACGTCGGCCGGTATGTCCAGCGCATCGAGGTGGCCCGGGTCGATGTCGGCCAATTGCACCTCGTGGCCGATGCTCACCAAGGCGTCCGCCACCGCGCGTCCGCTTTTCAGGCTCACCTCGCGCTCGCTGCTCGGTCCGCCGGACAGAACGGTGATCTTCAACGCGCGTTCAGCCAGCGGATGCACCGGCTCGTATTGCCTCCCCTGCGGGCGGCCCTGGTGTACAGACGTCGGACGCGCCGGGGCCTTCAGCCCCGCTGCTACGACCTGCGTTTTCCCGTTGGCTTTCCAGTCCATAACCGTCACCCTGCCCGGAAAATCCACGGCCACTTGCCACGGCGGACCCGCATCCGAGAGAGTCGTAACGCCTCCGCCGACGCGGCTCAGCAGGCGCGCCCCGGAGCGGCTGGGCTCCCCTTCGCCACACAACCCCACGTCTCGATTTCCAGCTCCAGCGCGACATCGAACAGCTGGGCGACCCGCTCGCGGATCAAGGCGATGAGCGACAAAACATCCCCCGCCGTCGCGCCCGGAGCGGTGACGATGAAGTTCGCGTGTTTTTCAGAGACCCGCGCCCCGCCGACCCGCGCGCCTTTCAGGCCTGCGCGGTCCACCAGTGCGCCCGCGCTGGCATTCGGCGGATTCTTGAAGACGCATCCGGCGCTGGGCTCATTGAACGGCTGTGCCGCTTTTTTCTGCTGCCAGTTCGACAGGAACCGCTCGCGCAAACGCGCGGGGTCGTCGCGCCGCAGCACCAGCTTCGCATCGCAGACGATCGCGCCCGCCAGGCTGCTGGTCCGGTAGCCGAAATCGATCGCCTCGGCCCCCAGCGTCCGCACCTGCCCGTCACGGTCGACGACCGTCACTTCGGCGACGACGTCGGCCATCTGCCCCCAGCAACCGCCGGCGTTCATCCGGATGCAGCCGCCGACCGTGCCGGGAATGCCGGCCAACCCTTCGAGGCCCGCCCAACCCCGACGCACCGCCTCAACGACGAGCCGCAGCATGTCCGCGCCGCCACCGGCCGAAACGACCGCTTCACCGCCCGCATCGGCCGTCGAGGATACCGGCCACTTCACGCGGCGAAAGGAAGGGGCGTCCAGGCGGACGACCATCCCGTCGATACCGTCGTCGCTTACGAGCAGGTTCGCCCCGCCGCCCAGGACGTAAAGGTCGACGTCGTCGTTCCGGCACCGCCTGACAAGCTGCGCAAGGTGTTCCACGTCGGGCGGCTGGGCCAGCCACCGCGCGGGCCCTCCCACGCGCAACAGGGTGCGACCCGCCAGAGGCTCAGCCGGCCGAATCCATTCGTCCTGTTCGATCAGAATGCCGCCCATCGATCCTCCCGCACCGCAGATCAACCCCCTCGGCCGAGGCGCGTCAGCAACCGGTCGGCGATCCGCCAGACGTCGCCCGCCCCCATCGTGAGAACGAGGTCGCCGCGCTGCAAGCGGGCGGCCAGCAATTCGACGATGGCCCCGAAATCCGGCTCGTAGGACGCCTCTCCGCCATGGGTGCGGATCCGGGCGACGAGATCCCGCGCATCGATGAGGTCGCGCTCGGCCTCGCTGTCGCGCACGAAGTAGATGTCCGGCACGACGACTACGTCGGCGCTGCTGAAGCTCCGTGCGAAGTCGTTGATCAAAAAGCGGGTGCGCGAATGCTGATGCGGCTGGAACACGACGTAAAGCTTGCCGGGCCTGTAGTATTCGCGTGCCGCCTTGATCGTGACCTGAAGCTCGGTCGGGTGGTGCGCATAGTCGTCCACGACGTTCACGCCGCCTTTGCAACCGCGCCAGGTCATCCGCCGTTCGACTCCCGCAAAATCAGCCAGGGCCGAAGCCACCGCTTCCGGCTCGACCCCCGCGCGCACGCACAGGGCGATCACCGCCAGGGCGTTGGCCACGTTGTGACGGCCGGGGATCCGCAACCGCACTTCGAGCAGGGCGTGCCCGTCGTGATCGACCCGGAAATGGCAGCAGCCGCGCTGCTCGCCCAAAATCTGTGCCTTCCAGTTGACGCTCCCCTCGAAACCGTACGTCTCGACGTCGCACGCCACGGCAGAGGCCGCACGGAGGGCTTGGCGATTCTCCGCGTTAACGACAAGCAGCCCGTCCGGCCGAACGCGGGAAGCGAAACAGCGGAACGCGTCGACGATCTCGTCGAGGTTTCGGTAGTAGTCGAGGTGGTCTTCCTCCACGTTGAGGATGCAGGCCAGCCGCGGGGCGAGGTTCAGGAACGAACGGTCGTACTCGCAGGCCTCGACGACGAAGAAATCGCCGTCGCCCACGCCGGACCCGCCGCCGAGCTGGGCGACGTTGGCACCGATGACGAACGACGGGTCGAGACCGGCGCGCCGCAGCACGTAGGCCATCATCGCCGTCGTCGTCGATTTACCGTGCGTGCCGGCCACGGCGATGCCCGCGCGGTCGGCCATGAGCAGGCCGAGCAATTCGGCGTACTTGATCACCGGCCAGCCGCGCCGCTGCGCTTCGATGACATCGGGATGATCCATCTTCACCGCGGCCGAGCGAACGACGAGGTCGCACTGCTCGGGCAGGGTACACCCTTCCTGGCCGATGTGGATCGACGCGCCGCGCGCCTGAAGATCCGCCAGCGCGTCGGAAGCCTGGGAATCGGACCCGCTGACCACCGCGCCGCGCCGCAACAGGACGGCCGCCGCGCCGCGCATCCCGCACCCGCCTGCACCGATCATGTGGACACGCGCGCCGGCTGAAAGCGTGGAGGGAACAGACAGTGACGATTCCGCGACTGCCGCGTGCGTATCGGTCGCACGAGACACCATCGGAATGACAGGGGGGTACGCCGAAGTCATCCGCTCTTTTGCGCTGCCGATCCGGCGCATCCGTGCACCTTTCGTCATCGGGTGTTTCCTTGATCTGTAGCCGGCCCCGTTGCGCCCCTCTCCGCAGAACGCTCCGTTTTTTTCCCCGGTCGTTGGGTCGCCCGCAGAAAGCCTGCGCGGACGCACGTATCCGAGGGTGGTCGCCGACGTCGCGCCGCGTCGGCAACGGGCATTGTAAGGCAAGCCCGGAGGCGTTCCAACAAAAACCGTGATCGCCGCGTTTCGGCGCGCACGCGCCTCGGCGTGGACGACCCCGCGCGCAAGGTCCTCCCCCTGGTATATCGGGCGTCTCCGAAAGAATCCTTGAGGGCAGTTGCCCGGCCGCCGGGCTTCACTGGAACGGCTCTGAACGGTGTTACAAACTTAAAACTCACAGGCCGGGTCGGTCGATGTTCGGGCCGCGTCCAGCAACCGCTGCGCGATTCGTCGACCCGCGTCCGGCCGGCCCAGGGACAGGGCCGACCGCGCCATCGCATCGCGCTGGACGTCATCGTGCATGAGCTGCGACAGGACAGCCTCGAGCACACGGCAATTGACCTCGGTGTCCCGCGCGTCGTCGACGAGCACGGCCGCCCCCGCGCCGGCCAGGACCTCGGCATTGCGCCGCTGGTGATTGTCACGGTGATAGGGGTAAGGCAGCAGTACGGAAGGCTTGCCCAGCACGAGAATCTCCGCCAGCGTCGAGGCCCCTGCACGCGAGATGACCAGGTCGGCCGCCGCCACGGCCTCTGCCATCCGGTCGGTGAACGGCAACACCCGCGCCATACCCCCCCGCATCCGGTCCGCCCGCCCGTACGCGGCCGAAACCCGCGCGACGTCGGCTTGGCCGGCCAGATGGAGCACCTGCCAGCCCGTCCAGTCGAGCCGGTCGGCCAGGGCGGCCATCGCCTCGTTGATCGTTCGCGCCCCCTGCGACGCACCGGTCACCAGCAGCAGCCGGCGACCCGGCTGCAGGTCGAACAAACGCACCAGCTCGTCGCGGTCGCGGCCGCCGGCCTCCAGAAACGTTCGGCGGACCGGGCAACCCGTTACCGCCACGGGCGCCGCGGCCGGCAGGTGGTCGCGTGTCACGGCCCACTGCGCGAAAATACCTGCCAGCCCCTTGTGACGGGCAAAGTGGCGATTCGCCCGGCCGGGGACGGCGTCCGGATTGAGTAAAAAAGTGGGAACCCCCGCATCGAGGGCTGCCCGGACAGCCGGCCCGGAAGCGTACCCGCCCGCACCAACGACCGCAGCCGGCCGGCGATGGCGGAACATCTGCCGGCAGACGGCCACCGATCCGCGCCACGCCCGCCAGAACGCGGGCCACCGCCAAGGCCGACCGGAAAACGGGCGCACCTGCTGGGGGATCGCCTCGACCTGGGCTGCCCCCAGAACATGCGCGTCGATCGGCCGCGGCGTACAGAAAAACGACACCTCGACCCCGTCTTGTGAACCGGTCAACGCGCGGAGCTCGGCGACGACGGCCAGGGCGGGAAACAAATGGCCCCCCGTCCCGCCACCCGCCAAGACAAACCACATCGGTCGGCTCATGGGATCACCGCTCCCCGTGTCGGCCTCATGGCGGCGTCGGCGTGTCGGGCGTCCTTCGGGCGATGTTGGCCAGGGTGCCGACCATCGCGCCGATGACCACCGCCCCCGAACCGCCCGCGGAGACCAACGGCAGCGCGATGCCCTTGGTCGGCACGGTGACCGTCACGACCGCGATGTTGATGACCGCTTGCAGGCCGATCATGAGCACGATGCCGAAGGCCAGCAGTTTGCCCGAGACATCCGGGCACCGCCGCATCGCCGCCCCGCCGTTGTACAGCAACACGACAAGCAGGGCGATGACGGCCATGCCGCCGATGATGCCCAACTCCTCGCAGATCACCGAGAAAATGAAATCCGTCCGGGCCGCGGGCAGGTAATCCTTGATGAACCCGTTTCCCAGGCCGACACCCCACCACCCACCGCGCGCGATCGTGCACAGCGACTGGATCGCCTGGTACCCGCTCCCTTCGGGGTCAGCCCAGATGTTTCGGAAACTGACGAGCCGTTCCATGCGGTGCGCGCGGCTGACAAGCAGGTACCCGAAGGCCGATACACTCGGCAGCACGAGCAGCAACAGGTGCCAGAACCGCGCGCCGCCCATCAGCAGCATCGCGCCGCCGACGGCCGCCAATAAGGCCGCGGTCCCGAAATCCTCGATCCCCACGACACCGACGATCGCCGCGATAATCGCGACCGCAGGCAGAAAACCGCGCGTGAAGCGCCGCACGTCGGCCCACCGCCCTATCCACAGGGCCAGAAAGACCGGCAGTGCGAGTTTGAAAAGCTCCGAAGGCTGGATGCGCAAGCCGTAGTGGGCCGGCCCGATCTGGAACCACCGTCTGGCGTTGTTCACCTCGGTCCCGATGCCCGGCACGAGCACGAGGGCCGACACGCCCAAAGCAAGGGCCAGCAGCATGATCGCCGGCGCCCCGCGCGCCTTCGACCAGAGCTCGTAAGGCACGCAGGTCACGACAAGCATGGCCAACAAGGCGCCGAACAGGAAAATGAGCTGGCGCATGGCTGGATAATCCCAGAGCGGCCAGCCCAAGACGCCTCCCTCCCGCGGCGCCGCAGCCGAGACGGTCATGATCGCCCCGATGGCCATCAGCCCGGTCGCCACCGCCACGATCGCCACCGACAGCGCCCGGCCGCGCGTCCAGCCGTCGGCGGTCACCGGCTCGGACGGCCCGGTCTCGGCGGCTGCACGAGTCGGCCCGTACAAGATCGTGTCGCTCATCTCCGACCCCTTCTCCTGAAAAAACCTGGTCCGCCCGTCCGGTCTCTCTGGAACCTATCGGCACGGGCGGCCCCGCCGGCTCACCGCAGCTTGATCGTCGCCAGCGCAAGGGCCGCACAGATAGCCGCAATCAGCCAGAAACGGGTCACCGTCTGCGTTTCGGTCCAGCCGCCCAGGTGAAAATGATGGTGGATCGGCGCGACGCGGAAGATCCGCTTGCCACCGGTCGCCTTGAAGTATCCCACCTGGAGCAGAACGGAGACCGCCTCGAGCACGAACACGCCGCCCACGATAAACAGCATCGCCTCCTGGCGAATCACGATCGCCACGTAGCCGATGAGGCCGCCCAACGGCAGCGAACCCGTATCGCCCATGAACACGTCGGCCGGAAACGCGTTGTACCACAGGAACCCCAGACACGCCCCGAGCATCGCCCCGCACAGGACGGCCAGCTCGGCCGTGTGCGGGATATAGGGGAACAGGAGGCTCTCGGCCCGCTTCGGGTCACCGCCCAGAAAGGCCAGGACCATGAACGCCAGCGAACAAAGCGACATGCAGCCGGCCGCCAGCCCGTCCATACCGTCGGTGAGGTTGACGGCATTGGACGTACCCACCACGACCAGCACCGTCACGACGAGGAAGGCGCCCGTACCGAGCATGATCGGGTATTTGTAGAACGGCAGCGTGATCACCCGGTAGGTTTCCAGGGGCTCCCCATCGCTGATCGTGGCCAGCGCGCCGGCCTGCTGGCCGTACTTGTAGATGAACGTCCCGAGCAACACGCCCAGCGCGACCTGGAAAAGAAGCTTCTCGTACATCTTCAGGCCGTCGCGCGTGCCGCTTCGCCGGTGCACCGTCAGCTTGAGATAATCGTCCACGCCGCCTAAGACGGCCAGCCACACCATGCAGAACAGCCCCATGCGCACGTAGTAGTTGCCCAGGTCGGCCAGCAGCAGGACCGAGACGGCGATGGCCGTCACGATGAGCAGCCCCCCCATCGTCGGCGTGTTCTGCTTGTCCCGGACGCGGTCGTTGAGCGCCTGGTGGTCGAACTCGGCCAAGTCGCCGATCTTGTAGCGCTTGAGCATCGCGATGACGCGCGGCGCCAACAGAACAACGACCGCAAAACCCACGAGCACCGCGCACACCGAACGGAACAGGACATCCTTGTAGGCATACGGGCCCGTCGGGTAACCGAGCAGATAGTCCAGAAGATGGTAAAGCACGTCGTACGATTCCCTCGGCCGGCCGCGCCGGACCGCCCGTCTTCTTCATTTTCAGCGGCAGGGCCGTCGGCGCGACTTGCCCGATTCCGTCTTGGGCCGACTGTCCATCCCGGCCGCGCGTTTGCGGATCACCTCAACGAGTCGCTCCAACGCAAGCAGCCGCGACCCCTTCACCAGAATCGTGTCGCCCGGCACCACGAGCGAAGCGACGCGCCGGCGCGCCAACGCGGTCGAGCCGTAAGCATGCGTTTCGATCCGCCGGCCGCTGGTGCGCCGGACGACGTCCCGGACAAGTCGTGCATGCCCGCCTACGGCGATGACCATGTCGATGCGGCCGGCGCCGATCCGCCGGGCGACCTCCTCGTGCAGACTGCCGGACGCCTCGCCGAGCTCGCGCATGTCGCCCAGCACGAGGACGCGCCGGCCGGCCGCCGGTGCCTGCTCGAGAACGTCCACCGCAGCCGTCACCGAGGCTGGATTGGCGTTGTAGGCGTCGTTGATGATCGTGACCGGCCCAGCGCGTTCGTACCCGAGCCGCATCGGCGGCAACCGGAAACTCGCAAGACGCTCAGCCACCTCCGCATCGCTCATGCCGAACCGCCGGGCGACGCCGATAGCCGCCATCGCATTGAACACATTGTGCCGGCCGGGCACGTGGAGCCGGTAAACGAACCGGTCGTTCACCGTGAACTCCTGGACGCCCAGGGGCGCGTCGGCCGCCCCCGTGAGCATCCGCCAGGCGGTAAGGCGCAGGTCGGCCTGCTCCCACGCGCCGAACGTCACCTTCTTGCAGGCAGTCCAATCCCGTTGCTGTGCGAGCGTCCAGCGCAGGATCTCGTGGTCGGCGTTGACCACCGCGCAGCCATCGGGACGCAGCGCGCCGAGCAGCGACAGCTTTTCAGCCGCGATGTTGTCGAGGCTGCCCAACCCTTCCAGGTGCACCGGCGCGATGCCCGTAATGACCGCGATCTCCGGCTCAATGAGCCGGGCCAGCGCGGAAATCTCCCCGGGCGCGTTCGTGCCGACCTCGCAGACGACGAACTCCTCGGACGGCTCGCTGGCCAGCAGCGTGAGCGGCACTCCGATCTGATTGTTGTAGCTCTTGGGCGAAGCGCGCCCCTTCCAACGACCCGACAGCACGTGTGCGATCATCGACTTGGTCGTCGTCTTGCCGTTGCTGCCCGTGACAGCCACGATCGTGACGCCCCCGTTGATGACCGATTGACGGTAGTAGCGGGCCAGGCGCCCCAGCGCGACCACCGGCTCCTCGACACGTATAAGCATCGGCACCGGCCCGGTCGATGCGTCGGCCACCGCGTCGGCCCTGGCGTGCGGAAAATCACTCCGCACGACGGCTGCCACCGCGCCGGCCGCGAAGGCGCGATCCGCGAAATCATGCCCGTCGAAATGCGGGCCGCGGATCGCGACGAACAGATCCCCCGCCTGCACTTCGCGCGAATCGGTGACCACGCGCTTCACGTTGCCGATCGGTACGGGCCGATCAAGCGTGCCGTCCAGGGCGTCCACCACTTCCTGCAAGGTCAACGGTTTCATGCGAGTTGAATGTCCCGTCCCGGCCGGCCCGCGCGTCTCGCGTCAGCAGGCCAGCCGCGCCTCCAACACCTCGCGCGCCACGACGGCGTCGTCGAACGCAATCCTGCGATCACCGATCTCCTGGTACGTCTCGTGTCCCTTGCCGGCCAACAGAACGACGTCCTCGGGCCCAGCCATCCCGATCGCCCACGCGATCGCCCGCCGTCGGTCCGGCTCGACGAGGACACGATCCATCGCGTCGGCTGAAAAACCCGCCAGGATATCGTCGATGATCGCCTGGGGATCCTCTCCGCGCGGGTTGTCGCTCGTGACCACGATCGCGTCCGCATACCGCGCCACCGCCGCCGCCATCATCGGCCGCTTCTTCACGTCGCGCTGCCCCCCGCACCCGAAAACGAGGATCAACCGTCCCGCGACCAAGGGGCGCAGGGCCGACAGCACGTTGTCCAACGCATCGTCGGTGTGTGCGTAATCGACCAGAACGTTCAGATCGTCCGCGCCCCCCGAAACGCGCTGGAGCCGGCCAGGAACGAACGCGACGTCCCGCAGGCCGGCCGCGATCGTTTCGATTCCGACCCCCAGCGCCGCCGCCGCACCGCCGGCCGCCAGCGCGTTGAGCACATTGTGCCGGCCGATCAGCGCCAGATCCACCGCGGCCGTCGCCGGACGACCGCCCGAGCCGCGCGTCAGCCGGGGCCCCAGTCTCAATTCGAACCGCGTGCCGTGCGCTGCCATCGCATCGATACGGGCCGCCACGTCCGGCACCTCCGCACCGCCGTCACCGCACGCTAAACTGTCACCCACGATGCCGTAACGGACCACGGGCGCCCGGCAGTCAGCCACGACGGTCGCAGCGGCCGGTGAATGTGCGTTGACGACGGCCGTCGCCCGCGGGTCGAGGCTGTAGAAGAGTTTTTTCTTGGCCTTCAGGTAAGCGTCCATCGTCTCGTGGTAGTCGAGGTGGTCGCGGGTCAGGTTGGTGAAAACCCAGACGGAAAAACGCACGCCTTCGCACCGTCGCTGATCGAGCGCGTGGCTGGAGACCTCCATGACCGCGTGTCTCGCGCCCGCACCGGCCGCCTCAGCCAGATAGCTGATCAACTCCGAAAGCGCCGGCGTCGTCCGCTCGGCCGCGATCGTGCGCGACAGGAGGTCGTACTGGACGGTCCCCAGCAGTGCCGTCGAATGACCGGCCCGCTCGAGGATCGCACGGAGCAGGTAGCACGTCGTGCTCTTGCCGTTCGTGCCCGTGATTCCGACCACGTCGAGTCGGCCCGCCCGCTGAATGTCAGCCAAACCCGTGAGCACGGCCGCCAGGCGCCCCGCCGCACCGGTCGCGTCCGCCACCTTCAGGACGGCCACCCCGTCGGCCCCGTCCACGTCCCGTTCGCAGACGATCGCCGCGGCGCCCGCCGCCACCGCCTGGGCGACGTAGGCGTGCCCGTCCGTCCGCTCGCCGCGCCTGGCGACGAAACAGCAGCCGGGCTGCACTTTCCGCGAGTCCTCAACGACGGAAACGATCGCGGGGTCCGCCAGACCGTGCCATCCTCTTGTCAGGCCGGCCTCGACGACGAGTCGGCTCCACGGTTTGGGACGGCTCGATGCAATCATGAGGAGGCCTCCCTGCCTGGACACGTGCGCCGCTCTTGCGAACCGCAACCGCCGGCAGGAGCGGGCGACGTATCCCACCCCCGCGGGAGCGCACCGGCGACCGGGCGGCGACCGGCCGCAGCACAACGGTGTGCAATGTACACTCGGGCGGTCCGGCAGGCGAGTTCAGGGGCGCTGATCGGCGGCCAGCGAAATCCCCTCGTGACGCTCCTCGGAAGCCGGCGGATCCTGAGGGACGTTCAGGTAGGGCAGCGCCTCGGCCAGCACCGCACGCACGCCGGGAGCGGCCACCCGCGACCCGTAATACCCGATCCGGCGATCGGGCTTGCGGACCATCATCAGCACGACGATTTCCGGGTCATGCGCCGGGGCGGCAGCCATGAACGAACCGAGGTAGGCGTTCGGCTCGTAACCGCGGCGGTTTTCCCAGGGCACCTGGGCCGTACCGGTCTTGCCCATGACCTGCCATCCCTCGAGCCGGCAGGGCCGGCCCGTCCCCTCGTTGACGACTTTGGCCAGAATATCACGCATGATGGCCGACACGGCCGGATTGACCGCATCCGGCGGCGCGACCTTCGGCCGCCGATCCTCCAGCAGCCGGTAGTTGCGGTCGAGCACCGCAGCCACCACGTGCGGTTGAACCCGCTGTCCGCCGTTGACCAACCCGCAGAAAGCGGCAGCCATCTGGATCGGCGTGACGGCCACCTCCTGGCCCATCGGCACCGAGGTCGTCGAGTAGGAGTTCCACTGCGAAAGAGGCAGCAGCATCCCCTCGCTCTCGCCGGGCAGGTCGATCCCCGTCTTTTCACCGAACCCCTGCCGCTTCAGCGCGTCGTGCATCTTCTCGTTGCCGAGTCGCAGTCCCAGAAAAGCCATTCCGATGTTGCTCGAATGGACCAGGATCTGCTCGACCGACAGCAATCCGTAAGGGTGATGGTCGTTGAGACGGCGCCGGCCGAAATAGTGCACACCGTTGCGGCAGTGGATCATCTCGTTCGGGTGCGTGACACCGGCCTCGATGGCGGCGGCCATGACGAACGGCTTGAAGACGCTGCCCGGTTCCATCGGATCGGTGACGACCCTGTTGCGACGATAGGAGGCCGGCACATCGCCCGGAGCGGCCGGGTCGAAACCGGGGGCGACCGCCAGTGCGAGCACCTCCCCGCTCTTGGCCGACAGGACGACCCCGAGTGCAGCCTCGGCACGGTACTTCTCGAAGGCCGCCTGGACCTCCCGTTCGAGAATCTCCTGGATGGCCACGTCGATCGTCAGCACGACGTGCATGCCGTCCTGCGGCGCGACGTAATCGTCCGGCCGCTCGAAAACCGGACGTCGACGGATGTCCCGCACCACGACGCGCCGGCCAGGCTTCCCGCGAAGGTAGCTGTCGAGCGTCATCTCGACGCCTTCGAGACCGTGACCATCCGAGCCCACGAAACCCAGCACGTGGGCGGCCAGAGGCCCGTTCGGGTAGGTTCGCACGGGTTCGTCGCGCGTGCCGATGCCCCGCAATTTCAGCGCCTCGATCGCGCGGGCCGTCTCCGGTGCGATTCCCCGCCCGAGGATGACGAAAGCCGGTGAAGTCGGATGCTCCAGCGCCTCGCGGAGTTCGCCGGCCGGCCGTTCGAGCAGCGGTGCGAGGCATTCGGCCGCGACGGCGCGGTCCTCGACGAGGCGCGGATCGGCAAAGACGGTCGGAAGCAGGTGGCTGCCCGCCAGGACGCGAACGCGACGATCCAGGATCATCCCGCGACGGCCCGGCAGCGGAATCGTGCTGCTCAAACGCCGCTGCGACCACTCCATCAGTTCGGGTCGCAACTCGCGCTGGATGTGTACGAGACGCACGGTCAGGCTCGCCAGCAGGATGGCCGTCAAACCGACTAGGCCGTAGGCCACCCAACCGCGTATCGGCCTTTTGACTGCGGTGTCCCCCGTCTCTGTACTGCGCTGAGCAAACGCCATTCGATGGCCACCCCCCGCCGCCGCTCACTGCGGCGACGAATCACGATCCGAACCGTCCGAACCGACCTCGAGCCCGAACACTTTGGCTCGATCGCGCACCGCTCCCGGCGAGCGCAAGCGGGCGATCTCGAGTTCCTGTGTCCAGACCTGCCGTTGAAGATCGGTACGACGGAATTCCAGCTCCTGGATCCGCCGGCTCATGGCCATCTGGTCGAGTCGCAGCGCGACAACGGCGATACCCACCGCCGACAGCGCGACGAGCAACACCACCATGCGCGGGATTGTCATACACGCTCCTGCCGACTCCCGGTACTCTCCGATACCGGCGGCTCGGCCGGCAGCCGGATCTTGGTCCCCGGCTGCATCCGGCGGGGGTCGATGTCCGGGTTCAACTTGTGGATTTCCTTCCAGTACGCCGACGAGCCGAGCTCGCGCCGGGCGATCGCCGCCAGCGTGTCGTTCGGCTTGATCTCGTAGAGGCGCACCTTCGCGTCGGCACCGCCCGTATCGCGCCGTGCCTCCGACGGAGCAACCGACGGCGCCTGCCGCGCCGCCTCGGCCAACTGCTCGACCAAGGCCGTCCGCCTGTCGCCGTCCTTTTTGGACACGTCGAACTCCGGTGCCGGCTCGAACAGCTCGGGCGGAAGCTGCGGGATCACCAGCTTCTGACCGGCGATGATCGTGTGCTTGTCCCGGATCCGGTCACTGTTGGAGGCGACGAAAAAGTCGATGTTGCGCTGAGAGGCTGACCCGTAATTGGCGCGTACGATCTTGACGACCGTGTCGCCCTTCTGAACCACGTACTCCTGGGCCTGGCTCTCGGCCGGCGCTTCGCGCTGCGGCTCCGACGCTTCGGCGGAGGGGTTTTGTGCCTGGGCACCGTCGGCGGGCTCAGGGACAGACGGCCGGACGACCCGCGGCGGTGCCACGCGCCGAGCGGGCACCCCATTCTGTCTGCGAGACGTTTGAGCGTCGGCCAGGGTCGTGACGGGTTGATCGGCCTGCTCGGACGCCGACGACCGCACGCTTTCAGCCAATTGACGCGCCCCGTCCAATACCACCGGCCGCGGCAGCCCCTTTAACGGATCGGCCGCGCGCGGGCTGCGCTCCGACCCCCCGCTGGGCGCCTCGGCCAATACCTCCCGCGGATTCGCGTCGATCGGATCGACCGACCGCTCCTGGGGAACGGCCGGCATCGACTGCGGCCCGTCCGCTTGCCGCGGCTCGGGGCCTGATGACCACGAAGCAGCCGGGGGCGTCTGGCCGCTCAGGCCCACCGGAAGCCGGCTGTTGCCGACCGGTGACGCCGAGGAAGGCAGCGCCTCACCAGGCCCGCTCCCCATCGCCATCGGCCGGGGCTCGACGATCGGCACCGGCGCGCTCGTGTGCGACAACAGCACGGCAAAAACGACAATGAAGCCCAGCCCGATCAACAGCCCAATCTTCGTTTCGCGGGTCATTCGATTCCTCCGTATCCCAACCGGCCCGATCCATGGAAACAATCGCCGTCGCCTTGTCCCAGCCGAACCGCACCACCCCGCCACGCGGGTCATGCCTCGGACGGCAACGGGTTCTCCGTCCGGGCGGCCACCCGGAACTTGGCGCTTCGCGCGCGGGGGTTCCGATCGAGCTCGTCGCGCGACGGCTGAACGGGCTTGCGGGTCACCCACTCGTAAACCCCCGTGCGACGACGATCAAGAAAATCCTGCTTGACGATCCGGTCCTCCCCGCTGTGAAAGGTCAGGACGCCGACGCGCCCACCGCTATACAATGTTTTCGGTGCAATGGCCAAAAACGATTGAAGATTTTCGAGCTCCCGGTTGACCGCCATCCGCAAGGCCAGGAATGTCCGCGTCGCGGGGTGAATCTTCGCTTTCGGTCCGGACCGCGGGCCGGGCAGGGCGGCCAGGACGATCGCAACCAGCTCGCCGCTCGTGCGGATCCGCCCCGAATGGCGCGCCTGGCAAATGCGACGGGCGATCCGCCGGCTGTACCGCTCCTGAGCGTTGCGGTAGAGCAGGTCGGCCAAATCCGCCTCGCTGAGCCGGTTGACCAGGTCGGCCGCGGCCTCGGGCAGATCCGGATCGATCCGCATGTCGAGCGGGCCGTCCTCCGAAAAACTCAGACCCCGCGTGCTGTCCAGCATCTGGTCCGTGCTCAGGCCAAGATCCGCCAAAAGTACATGGACACGCTCGATGTCGAGCGCGCTCAATGCCTCCCGGACATCCGCAAAGTTGGCACGAAACAGATGGAGTCTGGGCCAGTCGTCCGTGCGGGCGGCCTCAAGCCGGTCCCGCGCGCGGGCCAAGTTCGGCGGATCCACGTCCAGTCCGATAAGACGGCCTTCCCGACCGAGAGCCGCAGCCAGCCGCACCGCATGCCCGCCGTGTCCCAGCGTGGCATCCACCACGACCTGCCCCCTCCCTACCGCCAGAAGTTCGACCACGCGGTCGGCCAACACCGGCTCATGCTCGATCTCCGGCCGGCCCACCACCTACCCCCTCATCTGCCGAGTACCTTCGGCAACGCTCCACACGCGAAACCGCCCCCCGCAGCATCCCATCGGCAGGGCGGTCGCCCCTTAAACAGGTAGGGTCACGTCCGGCATCCGTGCCGACGTGAGCCCACCTCTTCCCGGCCGATTCAGGAGATCCTCCAGCCGTCCGGTGCACCGGAGATCCCGACCGTCTGGGCAGTACCTGCCCGGCTACCGATCCGCTCACGCGGGGACGGTCGCACACCACGGTCGGCGCCCGCCGTGTCCTCCTTTCGACCTCGGGATCTTCCCGATCGCAGTCCGTTGCCCAACAGACCAGGAAATGCCCGGCCCTACGTGGTTCGGCCATCCGTTGCCCCGCACGTCGGGCCGGGGGTCGGGCCGGCCGCGTCCGTGCGTCCGGCCGACCGCCCGTTCATTCCGGACCCACTCCCGGCGCGACCGCGCCATGGTTGCCGGGAACAGGTCCCTCAAACCGCGCCTTGTCTCCACTCGCTGCGGCCCCAGCCGGCCCACATGACGTCGGAACGGCACCTGCTGGAAACCACCGGGCCGACCGCCTGCCGGCCCCGCCCATCTCTTCTCGTTCTCAACTCGTCGCCGACGGTCCCGCCTGTTTGCGGTTCATGGCCGTCGTCATCTGCGCAATGCGCAACAGGTCCGGGTAGCGCTCCCAGTTCTGGTTCATGAACGCCTCGTACTCCTGGCGGTTCCAGACAACCAGATGATCCCGCGCCCCGGTGAGCGTCACGGGCTTGCCGATCCCCACCCGTTCGAGAATCCACTGCGGCAGGACGACCCGCCCCTGCTTGTCCACGTCGAGCAGGGTCGCCATGGCGTAAAACACCTTCTCGAACCTGTCGCGCTCTTCGTTGGGATCCAGGCCGGCGTGATACTGCTCGGCGTATTGTTCGAAATAGCGGTCCGCGTAGAGGCTCAGCGTGGACTTGGGCGTACCCGGAACCAAATAAAACTTCTTGCCGTCCCGGGCCGGGTCCATGGCCGAACGGATACCAGCCGGGATGGACAGCCGATTCTTGCTGTCGATCGTCAGCTCGTAAGTGCCCGTAAAGACCATAGCCACCCGTCCGATTGACTCGAAGCGCCCGACAATGTTGCGGCGCCGGCTTCCTACGGAATTGCGCCTCCGCCCCCCTGCCGACCACGCCTTTACCGGTTCGCACTGAAAGATCTGAAAAACCTGTCGCGCCCCACGAGACGATGCATAGCCCCACATCATCTCACTTCGTGGTCTTATGTGGGGAAACATACCACATTGCCCCACCTGAATGCAAGCCAAAAATAGCGCAGTTTTTACTTTTTTGCGCAAATATTCCACATCGATGAATCGCCCCCACGATATGTTGGGTTACCGTGCGGGAGCTATACCAGAAACAGAGACGCAAGGAATGTGCGAAGGCGCACACAAGGGCGGGATTCCGTCAGGCAAGGAAGAGTGTGCAGAGACGGAGAACAATGTGGCAAACGTCTTATGGACGCTGCTGACGCAGTCGGCCGTCTCGGGGGCGCGACCGCGCTGTGCGGCCGCGGACAGGCGCAGGAAATGCGAACCGTGTTCCGCCACGTCAGGGTGCGGAGAGACGGTGTCGCCTAACGATCAGCACTGCCAAGGCGGCTTTTCAGGCAGGTGAGCCTGGAATTCGTCGATGAGGCGCTGCTCGTAATCGACGGAGTAGGTGCCGGCCAGGAACCGGTCGATGGCCTCCTCATAAAACCGCTTCCAGCTGGCCTCTTCGTGGCCGGGGTTGATCGGATAGAACCGCGCATCGTTGGCCCGGGCCGCTTTCAGGTCGCCCGGCGCGTCGCCGATCATGAGCATCTTCTCGGGCGCGTACCTGCCCTGGGTAACGCTGCGGATGTGCTCGGTCTTGGTTCCCATCTCCTGGCCGCAGATCAATCGCACGAACGCGTCGATCCCGTGCTCCCGCCATTCGCGGCGCAGCGCTTCGGTCGGCGTCTGGCTGACAACGACGAGGTCCGCCTGGCTGCCGAGGCGCTCGAGCGATTCGCGCACGCACGGAAAGGGCGGAACGTTTTCGACGAGGTCCGCGATCGTCGCGTTCACCGCGTTGGACCAGGCCATCGCCTGTTGGAGAACGGGATCGCCCGTTGCGTCGATGAGCGCCTCGAGGTTCTTGTTGTCCAGCGGTCGGCCCGAGGCGATGAAGTCACGGATCGGCCTGGCGTCGGGGATCGCGGCATGACGGGCCTTTACTTCGGGCCGTTCGCGCAGCAGGTCGAAAACCTTGATAAGCGCCGGCCAGCGGTTGACGCCGCGGTCCTTCGAGTAGAGGTTGACGAACTCGGCCGCCTCGCGCGCGTATTTGGAGACGGCCTGGAGACCCCAATGCTTGATGATGTTGGGGATGAAGCACTCCTTGTGCTTGATCTCCATCGTGTCGAAGATGCAGCCATCCGAATCGATCCCCACGAAAAAAGCGTGCTTGGGTTCGAACTGGTCGAGTTCTTTTCGCGGATCACTCATCGTACCCGGCTCCTCTTCGAATGGTTGCCCGTTTCATCCCGTGCGGGCCGCGGGGAGCGGCCCCTTTGCACATTGCCATCAGCCGAACAGCCTACACGCCGCCGAACGCGCTGTAGCCGCCATCCACCGGCACGCACACGCCGGTGACGAACCTGCTGGCCGGCGCAAGCAGCCAGTGGACCGCCCCGAACAGGTCCTCATCGGACCCGAAGCGCCCGGCCGGCGTATGGTCGATGATCGACCGTCCGCGCGGCGTCAGCTCGCCCGTCTGCGCGCAGGTGAGCAGGAAGCGGTTCTGCTCGGTCAGCATGAAACCCGGCGCGATCGCGTTGACGCGGATGGCCGGCGAATATTCGCGCGCCATGTGCACCGCGAGCCACTCGGTAAAATTCTTGACGGCGCTCTTGGCGGCCGAGTAGGCCGGTATGCGCGTCAGCGGCTTGAAGGCATTCATGCTGGCCACGTTGACGATGACACCCTCGCCCCGGTCAGCCATCGGCCGGCCGAATTCCATGCACGGCAGCACGGTGCCAAGCACATTGAGCCCGAGAACGTTCACGAAAGCTGTGATCGGCAGATCGAAGAAGGGTTTGTCCGGACCGGTCGTCGCGTCGGGATGGTTGCCACCGGCCCCGTTGATGAGCACGTCGATGCTCCCGAGCGCCTTCGCGCACGTTTCGGCGGCCGCCCGTACGCTGTCGCGGTCGAGGACGTTGACCTCGACGGCCACCGCCTCGCCGCCCACACTAGTAATCGCCTCAGCCACCGCCTCGGCCGCGGGACGCTTCAGGTCGAGCACCGCGACGCGCATCCGGCAGCCGGCCAGGTAGCGCGCCAACCCGCCGCAAAGCACGCCGCCGCCGCCGGTGATCGCCACCGATCGGCCCGAGACGTCGAAAAGTTCGCCCGTCGTCATCGTCGTACCTCGTGCCTGTCAAGGATGCGCCTGACAGAGAACGCGCGGGAAGCGGCAGGCATCCGAGCCGCGACACTCCGATTCTGCCGTAGATCCCGACCGCCACGGGGGCGGTTGCCACAACAAACCACGTTTCAGCGCCTTCATGCTACGATGAAAAACGGCCGGCGCCGAGGCACCGGCCGTTCGAACTTCTTCACCCTTTCCCTGCGCGGTCGGCCGTCCTCACTGCTTGCAGTGCACCGCGTAACAAGCATCGCCTGCCGATCGATCAGACCGCGTATTTCTTTTCCGGAGCGGCGTCGGATTCCACGTCGAACCATTCCGGTTCAAAGACGATGCGCTGCTGGGTGTCCATCGCCAGATTGGAGACGAGCGCGATGACCGCGTCGGCCAGGGCCACCCTCCCGTGGCAACGCGGCTTCTGATCCGATTCGGGATGACGGATCAGCCAGGCGAGGTGCTCGAGCTCCTCGCGGTAGCCGCGGCTGGTCAGAGTGTCCGGAATCCCCGGCGCGAGGGCCCAGATCGCCGTCGAGCCGGTATCGGTGGCCGGTGCGTCGACGCGCTGCTCGGCCCAGGTTATGCGCGTGTCCCTGGCACCGTTGCGCATCTCTCTGAACATGTAAGCGTCCTTCTCGCTGTCGACGATCATCGTGGCCCGCGTCCCCATGACCTGCTCACCGTAGCCTTCAAACATGTTCGTGCAGATCGACGAGTAGGTGACGACCACCTTCTCGGGCTCAGGGAACTCGTAGGTCAGGAAGATGTGGTCGAAAACGTCCCGGCCGTCCTTGAAAAAGGACGTCACACCCGTACCCTGGACGGCCACCGGCAGCTTTTTGCCCAGGAAGATGCTCACCGCGTCCAACTGGTGGCTGCCCAGCTCGACCATGAGACCGCCGCCCGTGCGACCGCTCAGACGCCAGCGGATCAGTTCTTCAAGCGAGTTGTAGCCGTACTCGTCGTACGGGACGCCCCGGTCCTGCTCGGGAATCGGGGGGTGCCAACTGTCGTACTTGCCGGTTACCGCGTTCGGTGCGCCCATGTTCGTCTGGTTGCGATGCCAGTAGGCGCGGATATGCCGGATGTCGCCCATGATATCGCCCTGCTCGATGATCGAGTGGCAGTTGGCGTAAAGATAGCTGTAGTGCCGCTGGTGACCGATGGCCAGTTTCTTGCCGGTCTTGTCGGCCGCCCGCACCATCTCCTTACACTCGGTGACGGTCTTGGCCATCAGCTTCTCGCAGAGCACGTGCTTGCCGGCCTCGAGCGCCTCGATCGTCACTTTCGAGTGAAGATGCAGCGGTAGCGCGATGACCACCATTTCCACGTTGTCGTCGGCCAGCAGGTCATGGTAATCGACGTGGAGCGGAATGTTCCGCGCGTCGGTGCCGAACTTGTCTTTGAGGTCCTTGCGCGCCCAGACCTGGTTGCTCGGACGAATGTCCGAAAAGGCGACGACCTTGTGATAATCCGGGTTCATCGAACGGATGAGCGCCCGGCCCTGGTTGCCGGTGCCGATCACCCCCACCCGGACGGGGTCGCCCTCGAGTTCCCCGTAGCCCCAGTAGAGGGCGGCCGCCGTGGGCACGGCGACGCTGCTGGCCAAAAGCTGCCGACGCGAAATCCGAACTGCATCCGCGAAGTTATCCTTGCCGACCTGGCGTTGCTGACTGTTCAGTGCCATCAGTGCTTCCCTTTTTTGTACGAATCGCCCTTGATTCGCCTTTAATCCTACGCGGCCCCCGCTTTCGACGTTCGGGGAACCTTTTTAACCCAGGCGATCACCTCTTCGAGGCCGCCGCAGCCTCCGCCTCGGCTGAACCGCACTTGCCCAGCCGGGATACCCAGGCGTCAAGACCCGCCCATCGCCCCACGCGAGACGTCGCGATCATCAGCAGCGCGATCGCCTCGATGAAGTTCTTATCGATGAACCAATAATGCCCCTCAGCCATGGGGTTGTCCGGCAACCACGGCCAGGGGGGGATCGCCATGTAGTACATCACCAGCAGACCCACCCCGCCCAGCGCCGCCAGCCGCGTGAACAGACCGAGCATCAGGCAGACCCCCACCGCCGTGAGCGCCCACATGTTGAGATGGTCGATCAACCACGTCTGACTCTTCTCGGGGGGCGCCGGGCCGCGGGCCCACTGCGCTTCGGTCAGGTGATCGAGGAGGTAGCCTTCCAGCGAGTTCGTGTCGAGGATCCCGTTCTTGACCAACGGCGCCTCGGCCCGGCCCAACAGCGTGTTAAGCAGTTGGGCCTTTTGGCCATACTCGGCCACGAGGCGTTCCTTGTTGAATTCCATCGTTCCCAGCTTGGCCTCTTTTTCGGAAATCGAGGCGAGCAGCTTTTTATAGTGTTCCAGCTGCTGCTGGAAGTCGGGGTCGGCGAAGACGGCGTCCACGTAGTTCGTGTCCTCCGGGTGGTCGGGATCACCCGTCTTCTTGCGCTCCCGATAGGCGACGAGGTTCTCGTAGAGTTCTTTTTTCTGCCGGGCGGCTGCCTTGGCGTCCGGGTCCTGGATGCGTTCGATCTGCTCATCGCTGAGCGGCTCGAGGTTGAAGTGTGCCACCCACACGTCGAACCGCTCGTCGATCCGCTCCTTGACCGATTCGGGCGTCAGACGCTCCAAACCGTTCGGGTCCTCGACCATCCACAAAAACACCGGTCGCAACGGCCCGGCCGACTGGAGCAGGTAGCCGGTCGCCCGCCAGTCCGGCTGCGCCAGCTTCCAGGCGCCTTCGTAGGCGAAGTGCCAGCCGATGGAAATCCGAAGCAGAACCATGAAGAAAATCGTCCAGCCCGTCACGGTCCGTGCGCGCGACTGCGGTCTGGCCAAATCGGGTGTGTTGTCTGCCATGATCTTTTTCTCTCTCGTATTTCTTTCCTGCTTTTTTTGCGGGCATGGCCGGCGGCCCGTCACCCAACCGCCGAGCAATACCGCTCCGCTCGCCTGCAGGCCATCCGACACCCGTCACGGGACGGGCCAGGCTTATCTGGCGTGGAGTCGTCAGGGAAGGCGACCGCTTGCGGACGCCTTTACATGGGCCTGCATCGGCCCGCATCGGCCGGTTCGAATTTCACGTCACGGGCGGACAGATTGAACGTCACCACCTGCGGCCGGGTGACACTGCGACGTTCCAAGCCGCCTCGCCGCTCCGCTTCGCCCGCGAGCCGATCGTCCGGCCGGAGCACCAGCAGCGCGCCGATGTCGGGGTGATTTTGACAGAAAATCCGCGTCTTGTCGAGACCCATCACGAAAAAGGCCGTCGCCAGTGCATCGGCGGTTGCGGCGTCCGCAGCCACGGCAGACGCCGAGGCGAGCGGCTCGACCGGCCAGCCGGTCCGCGGGTCGAGGATGTGGCCGAAACGCCGCCCCCCCACCTCGAAGGACTGCTGGTCGATCCCCGACGTACCCATCGCCCGGTCGATCAGCCGGACCGTTGCCAGACGCCGCCGGCGGTCGGTCGGGTCCTGCAACCCGACGCGCCAGCCCTGGCCGTCCCGGCCCGGGGAGCCGACCGCCCGCACGCTGCTCAGGCCGCCCTGGAGCAGGATGCTCTCGAGGCCCCCGCGATCCCGCAGCCGTGCGATGGCCCGGTCGATCCCATATCCCTTGCCGATCGAGCCGAAATTGATCCCGACCCCCTCCGCAAGGTACCGGACCGTCCGGTCGGCCGGGGCGAGCTCGACGAACCGCATCCCGCTGCAGGCCAGCGCGGCCCGACGTTGCGGTTCGTCCGGCACCCGCCGCGGCCCCTTGAAAAAACCCCACGCCGTCAGCAGGGCGTGGGTCGCCACGTCGAACGCCCCTTCCGTAAGCCGGTGCAGCTCAACCGACCGCGCGAGCAGCGCAAAGAACCGCCCGTCCGTGCGGACGGGGCGGGCCGCGGCATGCCGGTTGAGGTACGCGGCGTCGCTGTCGTCGGCATAGACCGTGAGCAGCCGCTCCATCTCCTCGATTTCGTCAAGGGCGGCCTCGCCCGCGTTCAGTCCGTCCGGGCAGGCGGCCGGCAACTGGACGCTGAACTCGCAGCCCATCGCCCGGCGGGCCATGCTGAGCTGCAAAACCGTCCGGTTCTCGGAAAGGAACGAAAAGGAGGTATCGCTGACGAGCTCGCCAAGCAGCCCGCCCGACATCGCGCCGAGACCACGGGCGCTGAGAAACCCGCGTCGTGTCCAGCCCGAACGCTCGCCCACGATCCGGTTGCCCCCCTTTCGAAAGTCACTGCGAAATACAGACCGCGACTAACAGCTTATACCCCATCACTTCAGTCAGGTTCATTCATTATCCCCGGCCGGGTTACCGGCTGCAAACCGGTCCCAGCCTGCACCTACTAAAAGAAGTATCGCTTCAGGCAAGAACCACTTCGAGCGTTTGACCGGCCGTCAGCGTTTGCGTTTCCTCCAGTTCGATGACGAGTCGGTCGGCCTCTTCGCGCGTGTGGCGGCAGGCAGCGGGCCGGCCGTCGATCCGCACGTCGACCGAACCGCCCCCCAACGGATCGGGGACGGCCAGCGCGAGCGTTTTGAGCCGCAACGTACCGTAGCGCAACGTCATCGTGTCGCGCTGCTCGCTGGAGGACCGCTTCTGGGCGAACGTGCCCCAGCCCGTGGCCGCCGTGAACGCACAGCGGAAATCCTGCGGTGTGATCCGGGGGGCGAAGCCGAGATGTTCGCGCGGCCCATGGTGTTCGTAGCCAGCCAAAGCCAGCAGCACCCCCCAACTGGCCAGGGCGCGCGCGTAGTGGTCGCCGCACTCGATCTCGTTGTAGGGGTTGCGCTTCGAAGGGTGATAGCGGTCGTGTGCGGCCCGGCACAGGATGAGCGACTCGGTGAGTATGCCTTCGCGGGCCATGTGGCTGGCGACCTGGTATTCGATACCGGTCCAGACCTCGTCGCGGTAGAGCACGCCTTCGGGCAGGTAGTCGCTCTTGGGCCAGGTGCAGGTGATCAGGCCGGCCTCGCCGGGTTCGGCGAACGTCCGCCAGGGTTTGTGGCGCTGCGTGTGCATGGCGACGTCAGGCGCCCAGTTGTACTTATAGATGGATTTCAGCGCGCGGTCGACCATCTCGGGCGGGTAGAGATAGCCCAGGTCGAGCAGCATCGCCCAGTTCTGGCCGAAAAGCTGGTCGGACAGGCACCCCTTGCCGTACTGGTGCCGCGGGTGTTCTTCGAGGTCGACGCGCTGGATGAAATACTCGCCGTTGAAGAGCCGTTCAGCCGACAGGCGACTGCCGCTCTCGAAGATAGCGCGCACTTTCCGGGCATAGTCGGCATCATCCATCTCCAGAGCCATCTGCTCAGCCGCACGCAACGCAGCCAAATAGAGCGCACCGACGAAGGTGTTGGGCCCGTGGAAGTTGATATCGAAGGTGTTGTGCTGCGCGTTCTCGATGAGGCCGTCATCGTTGCCGTCCTGCGCGATGGCGTAGTCCATGACGCGCCGGATCCGCTCCCAGTGCATTCGCAGGAAGGCGTCGTCGGCCGACATCCGATGCTCGCGGTAACACTTGAGCACGGTGCCGAGCTGACCATCGGCGGCATAGGCCCGGTTACCGCGGAAGCCGACCAGGCCGTCGGCGTTGAGCGCATCGCCGAGGTCCTGCATCGTCCGGACACTGCGTTCGAGCTCGGGAAACAGCAGCGCGACGGCCTGCGCGTAGTTCCAGACGTGCGTGCAGGTGCCGGGGCAGCAGCAGACGCCCTCCCACGCCCAGAAGCGACCGTTCGACCACCACTGGCAGGTGTTCGTGGCCAGGTTGCCGACCGTCGAATGGAGGCGATCCAGCAGCCACCAGGGCAGCGTGCTGTCGTAGTACGTGTCGCGCCAGAGGCGGGTCTGGCCGAAGAGCCGCTCCTTGTGATCCAGGACGTAGTCGGCCACCCGGCGGGCGTCCTGGAAGCGGGCGGCGTATGCCTGCCCGCCGGGACCCTGCCAGTGGGGGCGGTTGGGCATGTGCCAGGTAACGACGAACGTCACGGTCGATCGCTCGCCCGGCTTTAGTGCGAGCCCCTGGCTGCTGAGCACGCTGACGTGCGCGCGATCGAACGTGACCTCCTCGCAAGCTTCCGTCGGAACGCTCAGGTTCTGCGGCTTGCCCTGCTCCCAGGCGTCGAGGAGTCGGCGCGTCGCCTCAGCCGGCAGCGCGTCCCCGTCGAGCGCCAGGGCCATCGTGCCGGCGTCGGCGGCCTCGGCGATCGGGCCGGTCGGTCCCGTGCGGTTCACGTCCGACAGCTCGATGTGATCGACAAGGGTGTGGCCCCAGCCGTCGCTCCGCGCGTCGACGATCTCGATGTGCGCCTGCCGGCCCGCGTACGACGCGAGGCTCCAGGTGACCCATTCGAGACGTTCGTTGTTGGTGCCCGCGGCGGACTCGACGACCTGGCCGTCGATGATGAGCTGCAGGCCAAGCCGACCCTGGTCGTCGCGGCCTCCTCCGATCTTGAAGTTGAGGAAGCGGCGGTTGATCTCGAAGGTCGGCGAGATGAGCTTGCCCTGCCTGGCGTCGTCGCCCTGGTAACTGTTGGCCAGGCCGCGGCCCTCGATGCCCTGGATCTCGGACTGGTTGGGGAATGCCCCGTGGGCCGGGCCCTCGCCGAACGCCTCGCCCTCGGTGGTCCAGGGGCCGTAGTCGTCGCCCTCAAAGTCAGCCAGCACGATGTCGGGCCTGCGGGCAGGGACTTTGTCGGCCGCCAGGTCGCGCACGCCGTGCAGGACGGTCGCGCGGGCGGCCTGCCGGACTGCCTGGGTCGTCCTGCGAACGCGATGGGCCACCAGCGGCGCGGAATGACAGCAGACGGCGTTCTCCAGCCAACCCAGCACGTGCGCGCGGAGGGGGCGATCACCCGTGTTGGTCACCGTGACGTCGAGCACGGTCGCCGGCAGCCCGGAGTCCGCAGCGTTGAGCGGGATGAACGGAGAAAAACCTTCGAGCTCGACGACCAGCGGCAAGTCCTCCCGGCCGTAGCGCACCCGCCCGATCGGGTACTCCCCGCGAAAGGTGACGGCAGGGAAGGCTTTGACGTCGAGTCGATGGGTGGTGCGTCGGCCGTCGACCTCAGCCACGACGGCCAGCCCCTGCGCGACGGGTTTGTCGGGCGTGCGGTAGGCATAATTCCAAACGCCGGGCCCTGTGTTTTCGCAACGGTTGAAGATCTCCCAGCAGCCCAGCGTGCCGTCACCGAGCAGGTAGAGCTGCCCGGCCCCGATACCGCCGACGGGCATCCCGACGGTGGCCAGGTCCTTGCCGGAGACGATCTCCGGCTCGCCGCGGGCGGCCAGACGCGCGACCCAGTCGGGCGCGAGTTTCTTGTCGGCCGGGATCGTGTGGGACTCGCCGACCGCGGGCGGATCGAATGGGCCGGCTATCACGTTGAGCGGGCCGGTCAGCGAACCCGACGCGGCGCTGAGGCCGGCGATCTTCAAAAAAGCACGCCGCGGCAGCCGGGCGCCGTCCTTACCGCAGCAGGTTGAATCGCAGGCCGACGCGGTTTCATCGTCGTGTGACGGCTGGCTCATGGCAGACCCCCTCTTTGTCGGCAACCGGAACCGCGGGGAAACCCGGTTTCGATGACACCGACGTTCGTGAATTTCTGGAAACGCTCGAACGGTCTCAGGAGGGTCATCCTATGCAGCAGCGCGCCGTTCCGCAAAAGCACGGGGCCAGCGGAGCCGCCGTCAGATCCGGCCCTGGAGGCGGTACTGAAGCAGGGCGGCGTATTCGTAAACGATGCGCGGCAGGGCCAGCAGACGCCACCGGCAGCGCATCTGGAACGAGCCCTGCCGGCTCAGGGGGAAACCGGCTCCGACAATCGAGAAATACCGGAAGCCCCCCTTGCGGAAACAGGCGGCCACGCGGCGGCTGTGGTCGTGGTCGGTGACGATGAGCAGGCGGGTGCGCTCGGGATCGATGCCGGGCAGGGCCGCGATCGTGGCCGGGTGGTCAGCCGTGACGGCAGCTTCGTCATCGACGACGATCCGATCGCGCGGGATGCCGCACTGCACGAGCTTGTCGCGCATCCACGGGGCGGCGCCCGGCAGGTTGCTGACGATAATTTTCGGTGCGAAACCGCGCCGGTAGGCGTCCACGGCCCACAGCAGGCGGGCCGGATTACCGCCGAGGCAGACGATGACGTCCGCATCCTGCGGCGGACCGGTGACGTCGAGCGCCTCGTACAGCCTGTCGGTCACCGGCGTGCCGACGAGAATGACCAACAGCAGCGTTACGCCGGCCAGGACGGCCCGGGTGCGCGTATAGACGCGGCCGACGCACCCTCGAAGACCCCGCCGCGGCGCCGATGCCGAGGCCACGGTAGACGGGGTTGACGACGCGCCGGTCATCTCAAAACCGCTCGGTTGGAAACCACGACAAAGACATGCCAGCCATTACAGCACGAGGACTTCGGCCTGGCCTCCGAAGAACCGGAAGATGATCACGTTGCCGCATTCGAAATCGGAAGGCCCCAGGTTGAATTGCGGGTCGGTCCCGATGAAGTCGCGTCCTCCCACGAACGCGCCCGTCGTGCTGTCGTGCCGGCGTTCGGAGATGGCCCGGATGCTTTCGGGACACTCTTCCTGTGGGAAGTCGCAGATCGGTGTGTCCTCCGGGCATTCGTAAATCACGAGCTGATCATCGATGGCCAGCGTGAGTTCCATGTCCGCGTCGGTCTCATTGATGATACGGATGAGCGTAGCGTCGGGGTCGGGGAACGCGTCTGCACCGAATACTTCGCCGAGCAGTGCCTGAAGCTGCTCGCCGGTAGGCTGAAGTCCGCATCCGAGCGCGCCGACGAGCAGGCAGAGCACTCCACCCAGAACCGCCGTTGCCGATAGTCGACCGAATCCTCGCCGCCTCACGTGCCTGACCGCCTTTCCTGACGCCCGGCCGATCGGGCCGACGCCCGCCGTGCCGCGCAGGTCTCTGCCTCGCAAGAGCGTTCCAAAACCAGGTTCGGCCGATGGGCCGGCCACGCTCTCCGGAAGCGCCACGCTGATCCATCGGTACTGTACCCGCACCATTTGTCCCCGGCAACCACCCCTGCCCCCGGTTCGCCCGGCGACAGGGGCAGATTTTATTGACCCATCCGGCCGGAAGTTCGTACAATAAATGCGGTAAATAACGCAGGGCGTGAGACAGGCTCGACAGAGAAAGTCCCGTGTGTCGGTAATCCGCTGGACGCAGTGGCTGTACGCGTGTCAATCACCGCGCAGCGTTCACAGCCCGGCCGGCCAAACGGAAAGGGAAACAGCAAACGGTTGGAAAACGACCTACGCCAACAGATCGGTGTGGCCAGCGAACGGGCGATCCTGGTCGGAATTGAGCTGCCCGAATCGCCTTTTGACAGCCGGCAGTCCCTACGCGAGCTGCTCGCCCTGGCTGAGTCGGCCGGCGCCCACGTCGTCTCGTCCGTCCTTCAGCGTCGCGATCGTATCGACCCGAAATACTTCATCGGCCGCGGTAAGATCGAGGAGTTGGCCGACAAGGTTCGCGCCGAACAGGCGCATGTGGTCATCTTCGACGACGACCTGTCACCGGCGCAGATCCGCGAAATCGAGGCGGCCTGCGCGTGCAAGGTGATCGACCGCAGCGAGCTCATCCTCGACATCTTCGCCAACCGGGCACGGACGCACGAGGCCCGGCTCCAGGTCGAACTCGCCCAGCTCGAATACACGTCCCCGCGGCTGCGCGGCATGTGGAAGCACCTCGAACGGATCGCCGGCGCCGGCGGCGGAACGGGGGCCGGCGTCGTGGGCGGCGTGGGGACGCGCGGCCCCGGCGAGCGCCAGATCGAGATCGACCGGCGGATCGTCAAACGGCGGATCACCCAGCTCAAACGACAGATCGCCGCGATCGACCGCCGCAAGGTCCGCCAGGTCCGCGCGCGCGGCGAGCAGTTCAACGTTTCGCTTGTCGGCTACACGAACGCGGGCAAAAGCACGCTGATGAACAGCCTGACCGGCGCCGGGGTCCGCGTCGAGGACCGGCTGTTCGCCACGCTCGACACCAAGACGCGAAAGTGGTCGCTGGGCGGTGGCAACGGAGCGCTGCTGAGCGATACGGTCGGCTTCGTGCAGCGGTTGCCGCATCACCTCGTCGCCTCGTTCCGGGCGACGCTCGAAGAAGCGATCCACGCCGACCTGCTGCTGCACGTGGTCGACGCCTCGTCGCCATCCGCGCGGGACCAGTACGAGGCGGTCCGCCGCGTGCTCGAAGAACTCGGCTGCGAGGGGCATCGCACGCTCGTGCTTTTGAACAAGATCGACCTTGTTGGCGATCCGGCCGACCTCCAGGTGCTCCAGCATCAACTTCCCGGGGCGCTTCCGATCTCGGCACGGACCGGCGCGGGATTGGCCGAGCTTGTCGAGCGCGTCGTGGACATTATCGTCGGACCGACACAGCGCACGACGCTCCGTCTGCACACCGGCAACGGCCGGGCCATCGCCTTCCTCGAACATCGTGCGGAAGTACTCACACGGCGCTATTTGGATCACTCGGTGGAGATGGACGTGCGGATCGGCAGCGGGCACCTGAGCCGGCTTCTGACCGACCATCCTGAAACGCAAGTCCTGCCCGCATCCTGACAGGGTAAAACGGGCATCCCTTCCTTGCCTGCCACGGCATTCGAGAGGGTGGAGAGCCGGCGCAGGCATCCGAGCCGCGACCGTGAGGGAGCGATTCTTTTCGCAGGTTGCAGTATACCGCTTCCTTACGGGCGCGGCTCGGAATGGATTATCCTCTTACACGGCCCGGAAGAGGCGCGCGCGCGTGCCGTCGGGGCCGATCCGCACGCTCACGCGGCGGCCGCAGTGCGGGCAGGTCCCCTCGTAGGCCGTCCCGGCTCGGTTGCGATAGATGCGAAGATACACGCCGCAGCAGTCGAAGCGCACGCCCACCCACCTCCGTGCGCCGTCGGAGACCGGCGCCGACCGCTCACCGTCGGTGTCGGCGTCGAGCCCCTGGATTTCCAGAATGTAATCCGGCTCCCGGTCCATCGCTTGTTCTATCGGCATCCGCGACCGTTGCTTTCGAGCGGAGATAGTGCCGAACGGTTGCGCGAATCCCGTTCCGAGCAGCGCAGCAGGGGAGCCGTTCGGAAGACAGGACGGGATGCAGGCGGTCCTTCCGCAGGAGAGGACTGTCACAGGGAAGGTGGCGGCTACTCCGTCGGTGCCGGTTCGGCCGGGCCTGCAAAGAGTGCCTCGACGAAGGATTCCGGGTCGAACGGCTCGATGTCGTCGGGCGTTTCGCCGAGACCCACGAATTTGACGGGGATGTTGAGCTGGTCGCGAATGCCGATCACGATCCCGCCCTTGGCCGACCCGTCGAGCTTGGCCAGGAACAGGCCCGTGATCGCCACGTGCTCGCTGAAGATTTTGGCCTGGTTGATCGCGTTCTGACCGATCGTCGAATCGAGGACGAGCAGGACCTCGTGCGGCGCGTCGGGGATTTTTTTGGCGACGACGCGCTGAATCTTGCCCAGTTCGCGCATGAGGTGCTCCTGGGTGTGGAGCCGGCCGGCCGTATCGACGATGAGCACGTCCGCGCCGCGTGCGACGGCCGCCTCGCACGCATCATATGCAACCGCGCCGGGGTCGGCTCCTTGATCATGCTTGACGATCTGCACGCCGAGCCGCTGTGCCCACTCGGTGAGCTGGGCCACGGCCGCCGCCCGATACGTGTCGCACGCCGCGAGAATGACGCGCTGGCCGCGGCCGGCCAGATAGCTGCACAACTTGGCAACGCTCGTGGTCTTACCCGAGCCGTTGACGCCGGCTACCAGGATGACCGTCGGGCCGGTAGGCGCGGTGCGGAGCTGGCGGTCGTCGGCCGGCCAGTAGGAAACGACCTTTTGCTTCAGGAACGGGATGATCTCCTGGGTTTCGGTGATGGTGCCCGACTTGTAGGCGCTGCGTACCTCGTCGATGAGCCGGGCCGTCGTCGCCGGCCCCATGTCGTCGGCCAGCATCGTCTCTTCGAGCTGGTCGATCACGGCGTCGTCGATCTTGCGGCCGATCGGCAAAACCGTGCGGAAACTCTGCCCGATCCTGTCGCGGGTCTTGGCGAGCCCCTTTTTGAGTCGATTGAACAATCCCATGGTCGTCCTCGAACGTCCGGGCGACGACAAACCGAGGCCCGGTCAACTCCGCGAATAGTGTGATGGGGGCGAGGATTCGGCACCCTGCTGGCGGGCGGTCTGGGCGGCCTGGCAGTCCGGATGTCGCTTCCAGATGGCGTCGAGCACCCCGTTGATGAATACGGGCGTCTCCGAGGTGCCGAACGCACGGCCCAGTTCGATGGCCTCATCGAATACCACGCGAACGGGCACGTCCGGCTGTTCGAGCAGCTCGTGCAGCGCAAGCCTCAGGATGTTGCGGTCCACGACGGGCATCCGGGCCACGTCCCAGTGGGCCGAAGCACCGGCGATCATTTCATCGTAGCGCGCGCGGTCCGCCCACGCCCCCGCAGCCAGCGTCTCGGCGTACCGTGCGGGATTGCCATCGAGGCCGGCCTCGGCCAAGAGGGGCGTCAGCAGTTCCGACCAGGGCTCGTCGCACGCATCGCCCTGCACGTCGCGTTCATAAAGTGCCTGGAGGGCTACTGTCCTGGCTTGATGTCGCTTCATGGTATCCGTCAATCGTGTCGCACAGAGTCCGGTTGATCAAGCGAACGGGCGATGCGCTCAACCGCACACGACCCGGGTCACGCACCGGCCCCGTCCAGTTGACTGAAGAGGTTGACCATCTCGATGGCCGTCAGGGCGGCGTCGGCGCCCTTGTTGCCCGACTTGGCACCGGCCCGGTTGATCGCCTGCTCGAGAGTGTCGGCCGTCAACACGCCGAAAGCCACCGGAATCTGGACGTCCAGCCCCACGTGGGCGATGCCCTTGGCCGCCTCGGCCGCGACGTAGTCGAAGTGCGGCGTCTCGCCACGGATGATGCACCCCAGGCAGATGACCGCATCGTAACGGCCCGAACGGGCAAGCTTGCCCGCGGTGACGGCCAGCTCCCACGCGCCCGGAACCCAGACGACCGTCATGTTGGCCATCGGGCAGCCGTGCCGATGGAGGCAGTCCACGGCCGCCTCGAGCAGCCGCGAGGAGATGAACTCGTTGAACCGGCTCACGACCAGGGCGAACCGCTGCTTCTCGACGACCAGTCGGCCCCGGACGGTTTGGATGGCCTCGTCCATGTTCGTACGCTCCCGGAGGTTGAAAAACGCTGCCCGACGCGCCTCCGTGCCCTGTTCGGTCCATAGTCCCTTTCGGGCTGTCAGCCTATCCTACCGGACCGGCCGACCGGATGCCAGAGGCACGCGGAAGCCCTCCAGCCACTCTTCTCGGCTTCAAAGCCCCCTGAAAACCTGGGAAAAGACTTCGAAAACCGGGCTCAGCAAGACCAGACTCTCATAACAAATGATACATAGATGGATGGATCACGAATGGGCGACCCGCTACGTCGGCCGGCGCCACATCCACCGCGGCTGCTGGGCGAGATCCGCCGGGCATCGCTGGCCCCGCAACTCGTCCGCCTCCACCACAGTTTCGGTGACGAGCCGGTCGGCTTCCTCTGCGCCGCCTGCCTGCCGGCCTGAGCGTACCGCGGCGCCCGCCACGAGATGACCCGTACGCTTCCCGGCAGATCGCAACGTCCTCTGCGGCGTGTGGGAGTCCTGTAGAAGCCCCTGCGGGCGGACCGATCACTCTTGTTCCAGGACATCGATCCGGAACTCTTCCGTGTGGCTCAGGTTGTCGGGGCCTTGAGCCGTCACGCGGACGATGTGGCCCTCCACCAGGTCGGCGTCGTCGCCGGCCTCGAGGATGTAAGTGCCTTCATCGCCGACGATCTGCTTGTCGGAGTCCACCGCCTCGACCCCGTTCGGCAGGTTCTCGAAAGAGATGCGGATCGGATCGGTCAGGTTCTCGCGACGTACCATGAGCCTGATCTCGGCGGTCTGGCCGCGCCTTATGGTAACGTCGTCGGGTTCGTGGAGTGCCAAAACGACTTCGCCTTCCCCCATGACACCTTCCGGTTCTCGTCGGCAGGCGGTGAGGACAAGGACCGCTATAAGGGCCACGAGTGGAACCATGATGAATCGACCAGGCATGAGTGTGCTCCTTTGTACCGGCGCGGTCAATATTCCACATCCAACGTGAAATGCGTGTGCGAGCGCATTCCCTTCGCCTCCGTCGTGACCTCGACCACGTGGCCGGTAACCAGATCGGCATTTTTGTTGGCGGTGAGCACGAAAGTCGCCATGTCCGTCTCGATGGTCTGCGATCGTCGGTCCACATGGACGCCGCGCGGCATCTCGGACAGCGAAACGGTCACCGGGCCGTAAAACCCTCTGCGTTCCACCGATACCTTGACCATCTCCCTGCTGCCCCGCTCGACCGTGACCGACCGCGGCGCTTTCGTGGTCATCGCTCTGCCCTGCGGGCCTTCGACTTGGACCTGGCTATGGGCGCATCCGACAACCAGAAATGCCGTCGGCAACAGGCCCGCTACCGTTCTCTTCATCAGAGTTGTTCGCATCGTTGTTTCCTTTCGTATGCCGACACAATGGTTACACCGGCTGCCGAGACGCCGGTGAAAGTACGATCCGGTCAGGGGGTAGGCGGCGTGCCCCTGAAAATGTTCGCAAGCAGAAGAATCAGGAATATCACCACAAAGATGAAAAACAATACCTTCGCGATCGAAGCGGCCGCTCCGGCGATGTTTGAGAAGCCGAGTATCGCGGCAATGATCGCCACGACCAGGAAAATCAATGACCATCCCAAAAGTCCCATGATCGGCTTCTCCTTTGATGATTGTCATGCTTTCTGCGGGCTGCGCCTGCCCGACAGAGTTACCCGAAAACTTTGGGGGGATTATAGGCAGCTACACACGCTGCAAGTAGGAAGACCGCTCATTTTTAATGTGGCGTTTTATTGCGAGGGGGCGACACCCTTGCCGGTGTGTACATCTTTCAGATGTATCCCAACCGCGTGCAGTCGCTGGATAGTTCGCTTTCGAGCGGCGTGTTAGGCGGCGGCACAGCGATATCCGCTGGCCATCGCTGGCCCCGCGACTCGTCCGCCTCCACCATGGTTCCGGTGGCACGCCGGTCGGCTGCCTCTGCGCTGCCTGCCTGCCGGCCTGAGCGTACCGTCGCGGCCACAGCACGAATCGCGTCCCCACTCTGGCGGGCAAGCCTGTAAGAAATCGCTGGCCACAGCCAAACCAGACAGGGAGAGAAAAAGCTGGGGTTCAGTGTGGCTGTACGGCATCCAGACAGCCGTCGCGGAAGTCACGCAGCCCTAATGAGGCTGTAGGGTGACACATGAACGTACTTCTGCTTGTCGGGTTCTACGCACTTTCAGGCGGGGCGGCTGTGGCTCCGGGTCCGCCCACGACCGCACCAACCGCAGCCATTCCTCATCCGACCGCCCTTTACGTCGTCCGCTCGGTGGAAGAGCGGCGTTTCAGCGGAACCGGCCAAGTCTTCATCCGAGGCGGGTCGACACCGGTCATGGTCCGGCTCAACAATAACGAGCTGCTGGCCCTGTTCGAGCATAACGTCAGCCAGCCTCCCGAACGGTATGTCGGCACGGTCAGTCGAGAACAAGTCTCCGACCCGACCTGGTACGCCACGCGCTCAAAAGACAACGGCGCGTCCTGGCTGCCGCCCCGGCCGATCCGGATCGAGGGGCTTGCCGCGCCACTCCGGGCGTGCCGGCCGACACTTCTGGTCATGCCCACCGGCCAAGTGCGTATGTATTTCAGCGCTACCGCCCTGACCGATCGTGTGAAGGGGCGGCCAAGCACCCTTCTTCTGGCGGCCGACACCCGCGACGGGGCGGTGTTCCGACTCGACCGCGACGTGAGGATTGCCCTGGGCCAGCTCACCGCGCCGCGCCTGTCTGCCTTTCAGGCAGGTTCGTGGATCATCCTGCTTGTTGCGCCCAAAGACCCTGACCCCCACGTGCCCGTCCTGCAATTCATTTCGCACGATGGGCGGAGTTTTTCACATCCCGAGCGCGTCGCCCGGGCCGAGCCCATCGGCCAAGTCGTGCGCGTCGACGAAAACCACCTGCGCATGTTCGTACCGGTCGACGACGCGATCCATACCCGGATCTCCAGCGACGGGATTCGCTGGCGCAGCGAGGACGGCCCCTGCCTGAAAGATGCGTTCGATGCAGCCGTCGCAGTCACGGGGACCAATGAATACCTCATACTGTGCAGCAGATCCGCCTCCGCCGCTGGCACCCCGGACGCACAGCCGCTCTTAAGCCTACCTTCGGACGCATCCTCCGACACCATCGCGGCCGTGGCTCATGACCCATCCTCCGCCGAGAGAGGGCAAGGCCCTGCTTCGGCCGACGTACACGGCACGACAGGTGAAACAAGCGAAACCGAAACCGCCACGGATGACGCAAGTCACGCCGACGAGGGTTGGGACGATTTCGCGTCCCCCGACATGGACAGTGAATGGGGATATACCGGGGCATGGGGCGGGGCAGGCGATCGCGGCTTCGACGGCACCGACGCTTCCGGATTCGCGCCGGTCGCGGACCTCTCCAACCCTGTCGATTACGTGGCGTGGGTTTTCCAGCAGATGCCGCAGCCCGGCCAGAACGCCTACGAGAGCTACATCCCTATGCTCGATGCCATGGACCAACTACCTGAAGAAGCGTTTCAAGATCGATATAACGCCGGCGAGACGGACGATCCACCCGGCCCCTGGAAGCCGGCCGACCATCCGACTTGGGAGGCTTCGTATCAGGCCCAGGCTGAGGTGCTCGATCTGTTCCGCCAGGCCAGCCAGGATCCGCGTCCCTGGAACAGTCTCCAGTGGCCCGAGGACTACGACCCTCGCGATTCGCCCTTGATCAGCCTCTTGCTTCCCCCACTGGCCAGGATGCGCGGAGCCACCCGTGCCACACTGTCTCAGGCATGGCGGGCGGAAGACGGCACCGTCCCGCCCGAGCAGATGCGCGACGCCCTGAGCACCACGCTTGGCGCCTCGGCCACCCTGATGGATGGAACGACGTTGATCGAAAATCTGGTCGGCACCGCGACGGGGACGCTGGCCCGCGAGAACGCGCGCTGGGCCCTGTACCAGAACGTGTTCACGTCAGCCGACGAGATCGAGGCTACTCTCGACATTCTCCGAGAGCGGGACGTGCCACCGGCCGACCCTGGCCGGTGGGTTCGCTTCGAGCATGCCGCAAGCATGGATATCGTGCAGCATCTCTTCGAGCCGGCCGAGCCGGGCGGCGAGCCCGCTTTGCGGCAGGACCGTGTTGAGCGGTTGTCGGAGATTGCCGGAGAGGAATTTCAGTCAATGTTCACGTGGACGCCGCAGGACGCTGTTCGGTCTGCCGAATCGCTCGATGAATTCTATCGGACATTCAAAGACGTTGTGGACACAAGCTGGCCGTATGATCCCTCCATCAACTTAGACGAGCTGACCGAAAACTACAGGCAGGAAAATGAGTTGTGCGGATTGCTGCTACCGTCCCTCTCGCGTGCCTACGAGATCCAACGGCGAGGCGAAGCATCCCGCCGGGCCACGCAGTTGGTCTACAGCGTCGAGGTGTTCCGCGAAAGATACGGCCGATACCCCGCTTCGCTGGACGAGCTGCCGTACGAGCAGGCGTCCTACGTCCGCACGGACCCGTTCACGGGATACGACTTCGTCTATCGTCTGGGCGACACCGGCCCGACGATCTACTCGGCCGGCAGCGACGGAGTGGACGACGGCGGCGTCCACGCGCCGCGTTGGGAATCCAAATCAGGCGAGCCTGCGGATTACGTTTTCTGGCCGCCGGTAAGCTGGCAGGAACGCTGACGGGACATAAAAAAGGGCGCCACAGGCGCCCCGAATAGAAAACTCTCGCATGAACCACTGTCTTGGCCGACCCGCATCAAGAAACAAAAGTTTTTGGTGCAACGGCCGGGAAAAGCAGGAAAAATGTTCGATCCCGGTTCAACCGCGACCGGCGATACCTCACCCCAGGTAAGCCCACTCGGGCGAACTCTGGCTTTTCACCATGACGGCACTTGTCACGAAGGCGGCCGCCTCGCTGATGTGCTGATCCTCGTCGAGGCACCATCGCCCGTCGACCCAGTAACGGAATTCATAAGAACCGTCAGGCAGTCGCATGCGACACACCCAATCGCCCGATCCGGAGCGGCTCATCGGAATGCGCGCCTGCTCGGATGACGGAAAATCGCCAACCAGGTAGACCTGCTTGGCATCGGGTTGATGCAATCGGAATTCATACCGACCGTCTTCCAGCCGCAGAAACATCTCGCACCTCCCGTCCGTTCCCCTCCTGCAGACTCCTTCTAAAGCACCAATGGATTCGACCCAAGTTTCTTTATAGTTTGAAGATAGTGTAGCTACGGTGCGAGACCGAGGCCACAAGTAACATGTGACGAAAAATCGTACGCATCACCTATGTATATGCCACACAACGTCCGATAAGGCAAATGAATTCGGGAATTTTCAGTTCGTAAAGTGAGGCTACAGTCTGCCCCGCACGGTTGCTGTTTTCTAACAATCCGTGTTCCGGCGTGTCTTGTAATGTAGTACTGAAGTAAGCTCCACCGCCTCGCTGCCGGCAAGGCAGCATTGCCAGGAGTCATAATCATGAACGGTATATTCTCACATTGGACCAAAGCGGTAATGGTGATGCTGATGGGGATCTTGCCGGCCACGGCGCTCGACTGCGACCTGTACGACAGCGCGTTGCGGTTGAACGTGGACCGGTATGACGATGACTACTGTGACGGGGGGTGGGACTGCGGCGGTTACTATTATGAAGATGATTATTACTATGACGACTATTACTATGATGACTATTACTACGACTACTACGATCCTTGGTACTATTCGTGGTAATCGGTAGCGTTGCAGTCTAACCGCCGGTCATGACGGCTGCCCCTTCCCCTGATCGACTTCCTGGGACAAGCGGCACCGGACACGAAAAACACTCCACATAAAATCCCGCTCGCCCTGCCTCCACACCACAGCCCTTCTGCGTAACTTTTCTTCGTGCAAAAATCCGTCACGGCCGGGGCTCGGATGGCTGATCCGCTCCTGGCGCACTGCCCCAGGCGGAGCTGCCTGTCGATTTCCACCGCTTCAGTGCAGCCACGAGCCGCTGGAGATCGATGGTTTCGTGTTCGGAGCACAGGCTGACGCGCAGCCGCGCACGGCCACGCGGCACCGTGGGCGGGCGAATGGCCGGCACGAGCAGTCCCTCCGCCTCGAGGGCGGCTGAAAGCTGTACCGCGCGGTCGGCCTCGCCGACGAGGATCGGCACGATCTGACTTTCGGACCGTCCGATTTCCCAGCCCTGGTCGCGGAGCGCATCACGCAGCTCGGCCGCTCGGGTTTGCAAGCGCTCGCGTCGATCCGGTTCGGCCGCGACGAGGTCGAGGGCGGCCTCGGCCGCGGCGCAGGCCGGCGACGGCAGCGCGGTCGAATAAATGAACGCGCCGGCCGACTGGACGATCCAGTCGATGATCGACCGTGACGCGGCGATGAAGCCGCCCACCCCGCCCAGCGCTTTGCTCAGCGTGCCGACCGTGACGTCGATCCGGTCCGCGACGCCCATCATCTCGGCTGCGCCGCGGCCCAGCCGGCCCCAGACGCCCGTCGCATGCGCCTCGTCCACGCAGAGGATCGCGTCGTAGCGTTCCTTGAGCTCCACGAGCCGGGCGAGGTCGGCGAAATCGCCGTCCATGCTGAACAGTGCATCGGTCACGATGACGCGCCGGCGGGCCGAGGCCGTCCGCGCGAGCAACCGTTCGAGTTTTCGCGTGTCGCCGTGCGGGTAGACGCGCACGGTCGCGCCGCTGCCGCGGGCGGCGTCGATGATGCTGGCATGGTCGAGCTTGTCCAGCAGCACAACATCGCCGCGGCCGGCCAGGCTGCGGACGGCCGCCAGGTTCGCCTGGTAACCCGTCGAACAGACGATCGCTGCTCCGGTTCCCTCGAAGGCAGCCAACCGTTGTTGGAGCCGTGCGTGGGGGGACATGTGGCCGACGACCAGGGGCGATGCGCCGGCGCCCCAGCCCCATCGTGCAGCCGCCTCCCGGACGGCCGTTACGACCCGCGGATGGCCGGCCAGCCCGAGGTAGTTGTTGCTGGCGAAGCAGACGAGCTGCCGACCGGCGACCGTCACGCGGGGGCCCTGCGCGGATTCGATCTCGCGCAGCGTTCGTCGCAATCCCTCGGCCGTACGCTGTCGTAACTCGTCGGCAAATGGGTCTGTCTGGCTGGCCGTCATGATTGGTGGGCTTGGCTCTTGGGTTTTTCCGGAATCGGCAAGTTGGCGAAAGCCGAGGAATTGCCTTTACCGCAGGGTCCGCAGCCCGCGGCCGACTTGTCGCCGGACGGACACTGACACGGGGGAGGGGTGTCGTCGCCGGACGAACCTGCCAGCCGCACCCGGTCCTGTTGTCGGGCCGCGTCGAGGCAACCCGCGCTGCAGCAACCCCCGCCGCCCGAGCGCAGCGCGCGGTAGACCACGACGAGCAGGTAGCCGGCCGCGGCCGCCACGATCACGATGACGAGAAAGGTCTGCATCGGTTACATACTCCAACATCCCATTGTAGCAGCGGTCCTTCGCCGCGTCGGTTCCTCTTCGGGTCGTCCACTTACAACGGTCCGCTGATGCCGCCGTCCTTGCGGATGCGCCAGAAATGGACGGCCATCAGAACGAGCATCGCCACAGGCAACACGAGACAGTGCAGTACGTAAAACCGCAGCAGCGTCGCCGGCCCGACCGTCTGCCCGCCCAGCAACAGCGTCCGCAGCGATCCGGGCGGACCCGTCAGTGGTTCGCCGGAGACCGTCAGCCACGTCGGCGGGGCACCCTGCGGCTCGAGGAAGGGGACGGCCCCGACCATGTTCGTGCCGACCGTCACCGCCCACATCGCCAACTGGTCCCACGGCAGCAGGTAGCCGGTGAACGACATGAGCATCGTCAGCACGAGCAGCAGCACGCCAACGACCCAGTTGAACTCGCGCGGCGGCTTGTAGCTGCCGGTCAGAAAGACGCGGAGCATGTGGAGCCAGACGGTAATCACCATGAGGTGCGCGCCCCAGCGGTGCATCTCGCGCACCAGGCCCATCGGCACGACGGCCTCCAAGGCAACGACGTCCTGATAGGCGTGCGCCACAGTGGGCCGATAGTAGAACATGAGCAACAGGCCGGTGACCAACTCGAAGACGAACAGGAAGCTGCTGATCCCGCCCATACACCACGTGTAGGAGAGTTTCACGCCGCCCCGCCGAATCGTGGCAGGGTGGAGGTGGAGAAAGAGGTTGTTGACAATGACGCGCAGCCGCCCGCCCTCGTCGCGGGGCAGGCCGACACGCACGACGGAACGGGCGAACTGCGTCGCGCTGAGCCATCGGCCAGCGCGCGAAAGAAGCGGCGTACGCGGTTCTCTCGGGGGGGGCAGGCGTCATCGTTCCCTCGACCTTGCCGGACTCAGACAAGCGGCCAGAAGCTGTTCGGGTCCTGCCATTGGCCGCGCTCTTTCCGGTACGAGCGGGCGAGGTCCACATGGAGGGTTCCCTCCTCGACCGACAGGCCGAACCGCACCATCGGAGTCGGCGCCGGCCCGCCCAGGTTCACACCCTCCACGTCGAACGCACTGCCATGGCAAGGACACTTGAATAACTTTTCGCTCGGCTCCCAGTTCAGCACGCAGCCGAGATGCGGGCAAGTGGTGCTCATCGCCACGATCCGATCCGTCAGACGGACGATCCAGACGCCCTGGGGCTTGAAGTCGGCCGCGACGCTACCCGCGGGCCGTTCCGCGTGCCGGGCAAGCGGGCCGACCGAAATGCGCCCGCTGCCCTGCCCGCCGGCCGGCGGGACCATG
>Ga0272443_10000785_pt1 | contig 52938 bp, 54 predicted proteins | sample SSMAcet12_FD_193581 | JGI IMG/M metagenome (GOLD analysis project Ga0272443, IMG submission 193581) | Marine sediment archaeal communities from Little Sippewissett salt marsh, Falmouth, MA, United States - SSM-Acet-12 | ecosystem: Environmental > Aquatic > Marine > Wetlands > Sediment ...
CGGCCCGATGTGCAACGAGCCAGCCAATCTGGTTGCCCCTGAATTGCTCGAGCCGGCCGATGGCGAATCCGTCGGCAGCGTCAACGTTCAGCTTCACTATGAACCTGGCGATCCGGGATGTGTTCCAGAAACCTACTACATCGATCTGCAGACCGACCCGACCTTCAGCGGAACCAGCCTCCTTGATGCCGAATCGCCGGGGTTCTGGCATTTCTTCATCGCAAGCGGTCTCGAAGACTGCACAGCCTATTACTGGCGCGTGGCTGCTATCGAGGACGGGGTCATGGGACCCTATTCCGACAGCTACTCCTTCTTCACGAATGAATCCGGCATCTGTATGCAGTCGATGATTCCGCAGATTGAAGCGCTCTGGGATCTGCCCTGCTACAGCGGACCGGGTTCTGCGTATCCCATTGTCGGCTACTTCCTCGGCGGTGAAACTGCGAATGTGGTTGCACAAAGCCTGAACCAGCAATGGTGGTACATCGAAAATCCGGACGCCCAGGATATCTGCGCTGTGCCGCAAGAAGGCACGGAACCGCTGGGCGATATGAGCGGTGTACCGTTGTGGAACGATCCGGAACCTGCTGCTGCATGCGGCACGTATTCGACCCAGGGGGCATGTGTCGAAGCCGGTTGTCGCTGGGTGCCGAATGTCACGACGGGGCAGGGTGGCTATTGTACGGATCCGTAATCAAAGAAAGCGACGATAAACATCATGGACCCCCGTACGGGGGTCCATGCCTTTTCATCGAGGCCAGATCGTCCTTTTCCCAAGGTTTGACTACAATAGAGGCACATGATGAAGGAGGGTCTCGTCGATGGCTGTTTCACATGTTGATCTTCATCTCCATTCTGATGTGAGTCTGGATGGAGAATATCCATCAACGGCACTTGTGCAGATGGCACATGCGCGCGGGGTTGAGTTGATTGCACTTGCGGATCACAATGCCGTCCGGGGGATCGGTGATGCGGTGAGGTCGGCGCGAGACCATGGTGTCGGGATTATTCCTGCACTTGAATTGGACTGTATCTTTGAGGATATTGATCTGCATTTGCTGGGATACGGGATACGGTATGAGGAGCCCGTTTTTGCAGAGCTTGAATCCGAGATAGATCAGAAAGTCCGGGACATCTTCCCGGAAACGCTGGAGAAGCTGGCGGGCATCGGGATTGAGGTCGATCCGACGCGCGTGCTGGAGGCGGCAGGTGGCAAACCTCCTTGCGGTGAGTTGATTGCCGAGGTGCTACTGTCCTATGAGGACACACGAAGAAATCCGCTGATCGCCCCGTACCTACCGGGTGGAACCCGCAGTGATATGCCCAATATCAACTTCTATCGAGATTATTGCGCGCAGGGAAAGCCGGCATATGTTCCGATCACGTTTATGAGCCTTGCAGAAGCGATCGATCTCGTCAAAACAACCGGAGGCTTGCCTGTCATTGCACATCCCGGTGCAAATCTGCATGCAGACCTGAGTCGCGTGGAGAGTCTCCTTGACGCCGGGGTTGAAGGCATTGAGGTGTACAGCAGCTATCACGGTGATGATGAGGTTGCGTATTTTCGCCAGAAAGCGGTGGATCGCGGCGTGGTGATGACCTGTGGAAGCGACTTTCATGGCAAGAACAAACCGCTCATTCAGATCGGTGATTGTTACGCCGGGGAGGATGAGAGACAAATTCTTGATACGATGCGTCCGTATTCCCTTTAATGGAGTCAATCAGGAGTGGAGTCACCATGGTTCAATTCTCCCCGATAGGAACCCTGCATACACCCTTTCAAGACACAGGTCAGACGCCGATCCAGCCGAGCAGTGCGAAGGGGGCAAAGGGGTCTGCGACGATCCTGCCGCCGTTTATTAAGGGGTTAAAGGATCTGGAGGGGTTTTCACATATCATCCTTCTCTATCTGTTTCATCAGCAGCGGGCTGTCAAACTGCAGGTCGTGCCCTTCCTCGATACCGAACTGCGCGGGGTGTTTGCCACCCGGGCGCCGACCAGACCCAATCCTATCGGGCTTTCGATCGTGAAGCTTGAACGAGTCGAAGAAGACAAGTTGGTTCTCCTCAATGTGGATATGCTGGACGGCACGCCACTGCTGGATATCAAGCCGTATGTCCCCGATTTCGACAGTGTGAAAGACAGCCGCATCGGTTGGCTGGAAGCCGCCCGCGCTCAAATCCCGGATAAACGATCGGATCAGCGCTTCGGCTAGAAACAACCAGAGACGCGTTTTACCGCGATCCCTCAACCAACAGCAGTCTTTCACGATGAAGAACCCCGACTGTGCACCGCGCGCAGAAATCTCCGCCCCTTGTGAAAAACGTTACAAATGACGTGTTCCGCATTGACGCCAGGCACTTGTGCTTCAGGAGCTTGAGCACTAGGGTCATCTTAACCGTCCCAACGAAAGGAGACCGCGCATGGCAGACGTGGATGTGCTTGTCATCGGTGCTGGTGTTGGTGGTTTGTGCGCAGGTGCATTGCTGGCTCATGACGGGAAGAAGGTGATGGTTCTCGAACAGGCTGACCGTGTCGGTGGATGTTGTTCGACGTATGAGAAGGATGGTTTTCATATCGATCTGGGGGCATCCATCATCGAGTTTCCCCAGGTCATCAGTTGGGCTTTTGAACGGATGGGAACAACGTTTTTCGATGAAGTCGACGTGATCCCCGTTGATCCCACATACACAGCCATTCTGCACGATGGAACGCGGGTCTCGTTCCCGATCGACCTCGATGAAACGGAAAAGGTCATTCGCGAGTTTGCGCCAGACCAGCTTGATGGGTGGAGGCGGTATGCGAAAACCATCGATGGCTTTCTCCGCGCTGCGCTCGATGGCTTCTTCCTCTCGCCGGCTCGCAATACGGGGGATGTCATCCGGCTGTTTGCGAAGACGCCTGCGCTGTTGAAATATGGCTCCCTGTTTTTCAGTAGTTATGAAGGTGTCCTGCGGCGCTTCTTCTCCGATGAGCGTTTGCTGGAGGCGTTTTCATTCCAGAGTTATTACGCAGGACTACCTCCGGCGATCCTGCCCGGGCACTTTGCCATGCTTCCCTATGGTGAGCATTTTGGCATCTACTACGCGCGCGGCGGCATGATCGGCATCCCGAAGGGATTCCAGCGCTGCGGGGAGCAGGCGGGAATGAAGGTTCAACTGCAGAGCACCGTCGATAAACTGCTGACCCGGGAAGGGCGGGTTCGAGGTGTCCGGCTGCAAGATGGTACCGAGATCACTGCAGATCTCGTGATTTCCAACATTAACGCGAAGAAACTGTACCTGGAGATGCTCGACAGGGATGTGCTTCCGAAACGTGTGAAGCGGGGGTTGGAGAGTTACCGCTACTCCATGGCGACGCCAATGCTGTACCTATGTCTGGATGAGGCTCCACCGCTGGAAGGTCATCATACGCTGATGACTCTCCCGATGGATGAAACCAATGCCTACTGGTTCGAGAAGTACGAGCGGGGGCATTTCCCGGAAGAGCAGTTCGGCATCCTGAGCTGGACGACGCATTCGGATCCATCTCTGGCACCGGAAGGGAAGCACATCATTGCCGTCACGCTTGCGCCAGGGCCATACAAGCTGAACGGCACGACGTGGGATGATGAAAAGCCGCGTTTGAAAGAGAATATCATCAAGCATCTCGAAACGAGATATTTGCCCGGATTGAGAGATCACATCATCCACGCCGATCTCTCGACGCCGGTCGATTTTGAACGCCGGCTGCTATCGCCGGAGGGGGCCATCTATGCGCTGAGGCAGGATCTCTTCAATTCGATGGTGTTCCGGCCGTCTGCGGAATCAAGGCATCTGAAGGGGCTCTACCTGGTTGGTGCATCCACACATCCGGGAGGAGGGGTCCCCACCGTGACCGCCTCCGCGATGATTGCCGTGGACTTGATTAAAAAAGCGGAGCAGGAAGGGAGGTTGCCATGAACTGGTTCTTCATTCTTGGCGGGGCGGTGCTTGTTCTGCTTGGTATCTACCAGATGCAATCACTCTCCCGGAAGCGTTTCCTTCGCAATCTGGGGTCACAGTTGAAGTACCTGATTGCCCGCTACTTCGTATAGCCACATGGAGATGCCCCTCGCCATTGATGAGGGGCATCTCCTTCTGGGATTGCATTGACAGGCCATGAGGAAGCGCATACGGATCGGGAATCTTCGACAATTTGCGCAGTACCCTGTGAGGGGAGAGGAACAGGTGCACAGGGCAGGGATCCTCCCTTCAGCTCCGTGGTATGCTTGATTTGATCATATCGAACAAACACGGGAGGTGAGGCGATGTCTGTCGATATGCTGCGAATGGTTGTTGCCGTTGTCCTTGGAATGCATGGCATTGGGCATATTCTGGCGCTGTTCCCCATCCTCGGATTTCCATTGACCGATGAGCATTCAAACCGTTCCTGGATCCTCACGCCCATCCTGGGAGATTTCCTGTCTTCACTCTTCCTGCTGTTGCTCTTCCTGGCTGCAACGATAGCCTTTCTTGGCGCGGCCATGGCGCTGTTCGATTGGCAAATTGTGTTCGCTCTCTGGCAACTTCTCGCTCTTGGAGGAGCGGCGATTTCCCTGCTGGGCTTGCTGTTATACCCGCGTGCGTTTCCCACCCTGTTTCCCAACGTCATCGGTGCAGTTCTTGTCGATGTGGCAGTGCTGACAGCGCTGCTCTGGCTGCACTGGCCTCCAGAACTTCTATCCCTGAAAGCGGCCCCCTGAGAGGAAGAATGAGGAGGGCTGTTCAACCCTCCTCATGATGGATCCCCGGAATAACTTCTACTTCTTCTGAAAAGCAATCCTGCCGTCTTGCGCAGTGACCGTAATCCTGCTCCCCGGGGGATAGGTCCCTTTAAGCAGGGCGGTTGCAAGGGGATCCTGAACCTCCCGTTGCAGTACCCGCTTCAGCGGTCGTGCGCCGAACACAGGATCATAGCCGGCGTCGGCAAGATATGCCCGGGCTTGATCGTCCAGTTCGATGTGGATCTCCCGTTCCCGAAGGAGGTGCTGAATTTTCCGGAAATGGATGTCGACAATCTTACGCAGGTCCTCTTTGGAAAGGCTGCGGAAGAGAATAATCTCATCAATCCGATTGAGAAACTCGGGTCGGAAGGTGTGATCGAGTTCATCCATCACCTTCTCGCGAGCTGCATCAACACCGAGTTCCTTGATCCAGCGGCTGCCTGTGTTGCTGGTCATGATGATGACCGTATTGGTGAAGTCCACAGTCCGGCCGTGACCGTCGGTCAGCCGACCCTCATCCAGGAGCTGGAGCAGAGTGTTGAAGACCTCCGGATGGGCTTTTTCAATTTCGTCAAAGAGTACGACACTGTAAGGCCGTCTTCGTATAGCTTCGGTTAGCTGACCTCCTTCGTCGTAACCGACGTATCCAGGAGGAGCACCGACAAGCCTGGAGACGGTATGGCGCTCTTGGTATTCACTCATGTCGATGCGGACCATGGCTTCTTCTGTGTCGAAGAGAAAATCCGCAAGGGCACGGGCAAGTTCGGTCTTCCCGACACCGGTCGGTCCGAGGAAGATAAAGCTGCCAATGGGACGGTCGGGATCCTGTAAGCCAGCGCGGGAGCGGCGCACTGCTCTGGAAACCGCGCTTACAGCTTCGTCCTGACCGACCACACGCGTGTGCAGTTCATCTTCCATCCGCAGCAATTTCTGCATTTCGCCCTCCAGCAAGCGGGAAACGGGGATCCCCGTCCACTCGGACACGACTTCTGCGATGTCTTCTGCTCCCACTTCCTCTTTGAGGAGGGGGTGGTCTCCTTGTTGGTCGCGCAGCGCCTGCTCGCGCTCGTCCAGTTGCTGAGCAAGACTGGCGAGGGTGCCATACTGCAGTTTAGAAGCGAGCTCATAGTCGTGGGCACGCTGAGCCTCTTCGATCTGATGATTGACCTCTTCGATCTCTTTCTTGGTCTCGCGGATAGCCAGAATGGCAGCCTTTTCCTGTTCCCATCGGGCACGCAATGCCTGGCTATGCTCCTTTAAGTCTGCGAGGTCTTTCTCGAGTGCATTGAGGCGTTCTTTGCTCGCCTTGTCGCGCTCTTTTTTCAACGCCTCACGCTCGATTTCAAGCTGCATATTCCTCCGGTCGACCTCGTCTAATTCAGCGGGTTTGGAATCGATTTCCATCCGCAAGCGGCTGGCGGCTTCATCGATGAGGTCAATTGCTTTGTCCGGAAGCTGGCGGTCGCTGATGTAGCGTTCACTCAATGTGGCTGCCGCGATGGCTGCACTGTCCTGGATGCGGACGCCATGGTGAACCTCATATTTCTCTTTCAAACCGCGCAGAATGCTGATGGTGTCTTCCACCGAGGGTTCGTCCGTGAATACAGGCTGGAACCGACGTTCCAGTGCAGCATCTCTCTCGATGTACTTCCGGTATTCATCCAGCGTCGTGGCGCCAATGGCGTGAAGCTCCCCGCGCGCCAGCATTGGTTTGAGCATGTTGCTGGCGTCCATGGCTCCCTCGGCAGCGCCTGCACCGACAACGGTGTGCAGTTCGTCGATAAACAAGATGACCTCGCCATCGGAGTCAGCGACTTCTTTCAGTACCGCTTTCAAACGCTCTTCGAACTCGCCCCTGAATTTTGCCCCTGCGATAAGCGCACCCATATCCAGGGAGACGAGGCGTTTGTTCTTTAAGCCTTCCGGGACATCCCCGCGAACGATGCGCTGGGCGAGACCCTCCACAATGGCTGTTTTACCTACTCCCGCAGCGCCTACCAGAACCGGATTGTTCTTCGTGCGGCGATTGAGGATGCGCATCACTCGCCGGATCTCATCATCGCGACCGATGACTGGGTCCAGCTTTCCGCTGCGAGCCTGCTGGGTCAGGTCACGGCCATACTGCTCCAATGCTTGAAACGTCGTCTCCGGATTCGGGCTGGTGACGCGTTGGCTGCCCCGGATGGCGGTTAGCGCCCTGAGGATGGCATCCGTCGTAATGCCGTATGCGGAGAGAAAGCGGGCAGCTTCACTGTCCTGCTGACCAGCAAGCGCGAGCAGGAGATGCTCGGTGCTGATGTACTCATCCCGCATTCTGTGTGCCGTGCGTTCGGCATCCTCCAGCATAAGGCTGAGTTCACGTGAGAGGCTACGCTGCGCGTTGCCGCTGATCCGTGGCTTATCCTGCAGCGTATGTCGGAGCGAAGAGGCCATCTCTCCCGGATTTGCCTCAAGTTTGGTGAGGATGCGCGGGACGATGCCGTCATGCTGCTCGATGAGAGCAAGCAAGACATGGACAGGTTCGATTTGACTGTGTTGATCATCCGCAGCCTGCGATTGCGCCTGGGCAAGCGCTTCCTGCGCCTTTTGTGTAAATTGATCATTTTGCATCGGTGTTTCCCTTCGTACAAAGCATAAAAGATGTGTTCCACTCATCATTAAGGCACACGAAGGTAAGAGGACTTGCAGAGAAGTGTTGGAGAAGTATTAGAGGACGTCGGACCCAAGGGCCGGTGAGTTTCCCATATTAAGAGCAGTTAATCCCATTTCGGCAAGTGTTGAGTACACTGGTCTGGTAAGGATGCTGACAGGGAAGGATGCGATGCGAAGAAGAGTATTGTTTCTATGTACACATAACAGCGCTCGGTCACAGATGGCGGAAGGGATTCTGCGCTGGATGACCGATGGCAAGGTTGACGTACACAGTGCGGGGACAGAGAAGACACACGTCCGGCCGGCTGCAATCGAAGCCATGCGTGAACTAGGGGTGGATATCCGTTCCCAGTACTCGAAGACGTTAGATCGCTATGTCGATGAACGGTTTGATGTTGTGATCACCGTCTGTGACGATGCGAACGAGACGTGCCCGTTCTTCCCGCATGCAGCGAGACGCTGGCACTGGTCCATCGAAGATCCCTCTGGCGTTACATCCTCGACGGAAGCCAGACTTGAAGCGTTCAGAACAGCGCGCGACGAACTGCGCCGTCGGATCGAGGAGGATCTGCTTCCAACCCTCTAGTTGAAGGAGGACTCTCTCGCGAGACGTGGTCGAATGACCGTTGTCCTGCCTTTTTCCCTACCGTATCATGGATTCATTCTGCGAAAGGTCGACCGGAAGGGAAGGCAGGGTGAAACGCGATATGGCCAGGTCACAACCATGGTACAAGGCGCTCTATGCAGCGTTCGATTCGTATGATGAAGAGCCATATACCCAGAAGACATGTGAGGAAGTGGACTTCCTGATTGAACGGCTTCCGACGGGGAGTGACACTTCCTTGCTCGATATTGGCTGCGGGACGGGGAGGCACGCTCTCGAACTTGCCTCGCGCGGCTACCATGTGACCGGGGTTGACTTATCGGAAGGGATGATTGAGCGGGCTCAAAGGCATGCAGCGGATCGATCGTTGCAGGTCGATTTCCGCGTGGGGGATGCACGCAACCTGCCCTTTGAGCAGCAGTTTGGTGCAGCGCTTATGCTCTGCGAGGGAGGTTTTTCCCTCGTTGAAACCGATGAGATGGATAGGGAAATCCTCGAAAGCGCTTTCAGGTCACTGAAACCGGGGGGACTGTTCATCATGACCTCGCCGAATGCCGCCTTCATGTTTGCGAGAGAAACAGCAAGCGAAGGATTTGATCCATGCACCTGCCGGGAATCTTTCCAGATTGAAGCGAACGATGCGCATGGGGAGATGCAGGTCCTGGATTGTACACAACGCTATTACACCGTACCCGAGCTGAGGAACCTGCTCCAGCAAGTCGGCTTCCGGGTCACGGAAGTATTCCGGGTTTCGGATGGATATCAGGATGAATGCGCACCGACAAGCGATGATTTTGAGTTCGGTTTGATTTGCGTTGCAACATGTTGATGCCCTCATAGCCGTGCAATTCAGTCGCGCCGGGAAACGCTTGGAGACCAAGAAGAAGTGTGGCAGAATGGACAGCAGCAGGAGAGCAGTGGGACAAATCCATTTGTGTTCGATTAACGGTACACATCGAATGCAAATGAAGTACGAGTCATTATGATGACTTTTTTCGCAGAGAGGAGGTAGCCAGCCCAAGTTCGTACCATTCCCAATAAAGCAATCCACTGAGGAGAGGAAACCATGAAACGCAGAAGCAGTATTCTCATTGTCGCCATGATCGCTGCCAGTCTGATGCTGACGGCGTGCGGCGGAGGTGAGACTTCGTTGCAGATCGGAACTGATGCAACATGGCCGCCATTCGAATTCGTCGATGAAGAGACCAAGGACTTAATGGGTTTTGATATTGACCTGATGAATGCCGTTGCCGAGCGCGCAGGGATTGAGTTCGAATTTGTGAATGCCGGCTTTGACCCGGTGCTCGCAGGCGTGGCGGAGTGCCAGTATGACGCCGCCATCTCAGCCATCAGCATCTATCCTGATCGACTCGATAACATGAATTTCACCCAGCCGTATTTCGCAGCGGGGCAGTTGGTTACGGTGGCCATCGACAACGAAACGATCCATGGTCCTGAAGATCTTGCCGGCTACACGGTTGGTGCCCAGATCGGGACAACAGGAGCCTTTGAGGTTGAAGAGATCGAGGGCGCAGAACTGAAGACGTATGACGATATCGGTCTGGCATTCCAGGATCTCATCAACGGACAGATCGACGCCATTGTCGCAGATAACACCCTCGCTCTGGGTTACATCGCTCAGAACCCCGATGCACTCAAGGCCGTCGGTGATACCTTCACGGCCGAAGAGTACGGCATTGCCGTTTGCCCCGAGAACACTGAGCTGCTGGAGCAATTGGATGCAGCCCTTGGTGAACTCATAGCAGAAGGCTACGTCGACGAGCTGGTCGCGAAGTGGATTGCTGTCATTGAGTAGATGCTTGTCACATTGATGACCTGCGAAGCCCCTTACCCGGGCTTCGCAGGTTGCCTGGTGGATTATGACGAAAGAGCGAATGGATCCAGAACACGGCGCCGGCATCGACGAAGCGTCGCCTGAATTGGCTGCGATCCCCGGGAACGAGAACACCTTCCACTTCGATCCCTGGTGGTGGCTGGTTGCGCTGGTCGTCAGCATCATCGTGCTGCTGATCGCCTTCATCCCGGATCCCTACAAACGGATTGTGTTGTTCGTGCGGGACGGGATCGGGGTTACCCTTTCCACGACAGTCGCGGCGTTCCTTCTCGTGCTCGTCGTCGGATTGGTCGGTGGGTTGGGCCGGCTTTCGACCAATCGCTTCGTCAATGGAGCAGCGACCCTCTACGTCGAACTGATTCGAGGGATCCCGCTCCTGGTGCAGCTCATCTGGTGGTACTTTGCCTTTCCGTCGGTCTTGAATGGGATCGGCCAGTGGCTGAATATCGAAGCATTATCCCGCTATAAGGCCAATCCGATCCTGATGGCGATCATCGGCCTCACCATATGCTATGGCGCGTATATGAGCGAGATTTATCGTGCAGGCATCCAGAGTATTCCGGGAGGGCAGATGGAAGCGGCGCGAAGTCTGGGCATGTCGTACTTCCAGGCGATGCGACATGTCATACTTCCGCAAGCCGTTCGTGTGATCCTGCCCCCTGTCGGCAACGAGTTTATTTCGCTGCTCAAGGATTCTTCCCTGGTAAGCGTGGTCGCGGTCGCAGATCTCACACGGCGGGGGCGGGAGTTCATGTCCTCGACCTTTCTTCCCATTCCGACGTGGACGATGGTCGCCCTGATCTACCTGGTCATGACGTTGTTTTCGGCACGGATGGTCTCGTACATTGAACGCCGTACACATTTTGACCGTTGACGGCACAATTCCTCGCGCAGATGCACGCGTCGCAACCCCGGTCTGCGCTTGATTTCCTCGCAAAAAACAAGCATAATACATTGTAGAAGGCAATTACAACCCGAATGGCTTGTAGTGGGAGGCGCCCATGAAGATTCAGCATGGCAAGAAGTATGCTGTACTGACAGGGGATGTGGTTGGGTCAACACGGTTGAAGGGCGATGACAGGCTGAAGCTGCTTGAGGTCATGCGGGAAGTCTCGCGCGACATTCAGAAGGAATATCACAAAGATGTTCCGCTTGCGGTTGACATCTTCCGGGGGGACAGCTGGCAGGTGCTGGTGAGGAACCCGCAGCATGCCCTCCGGATTGGGCTGTATTTCCGCGCTCGCATCCGTTCTGGTGTGAAATCGCACCGTGTGGATACCCGCTTTTCCATCGGCCTGGGGGGTGTCGATTTCATTCCCGAGGATCATGTTTCCAGCGGGGATGGCGAGGCGTTCTGGCTATCGGGACACGGGCTGGAGCGTATGCCGAGAAACCGCCGCATGGTCGTCTTGCTGCCCGCCAGTTTCGCGGACTGTCTCTCCGATGCATCTGATTCCCTGCTTTTCTTGATCGACACCCTTGCCACGCGTTGGACGAGAAAGCAGGCAGAAGCCATCTCCGGTGCGATTGCCGGGCTTACACAGGAGCGGATCGCCCAGAATTGGATGGATCATCCGATCACACAGCAGGCTGTTGCCCAGCATCTTGAACGCGCGGGCTGGAATGCGATCGAGCATGGTCTGCATTTCTTTGAACGCTGGCTGAGCCTGCCCAAACAACTGTCATTGGAGTAGCTTGTACACGGCCGATACAAGTTATGAAGCCTGTACGTGAGGGGTGCTATGCATGCTGTGATCATGATCCTTGTTCCACTCATCCTCGCACATCTCGTCGTTCCCGTGCGAGCCGGCGACGACCAGACCTTCCTATCGAGGGGAACGTTGCTGGCCGGCCTTCTCCAGGCGGGGATCAGCTATGTGCTTGTCGGGCGTTGGGCGATGTGGTTCCTTCCGGTTGCCGTCCTGATTCTGCATGTATTGTTGACCGGGTTGATGACGCTGCTTCGACCGAGGGGAAAACTTCTCGCCGTCGTGTCTGTGGAATTCGGTGGAGCGCTTCTATTATTCGGATTAAGTGTTGTTGTCATTCGTTCAACAGGACGCTCAGTGCCGGAATGGGTGGCACGACTTGACCCTCTTTACCCTTTGATACTGGTTCATTTGATGGGAATACTCGCTACGGTAGGGCTTGGGAGTCGTGTTGTCGAAGCGGCAGTAGAGCCCCTGCAGGTGCAATTGACCGCCCAGCGCGAGAAACAGGAGGCTTCAGGCGCTGCCCCGGTGCAGGGATTGATCGATGGCGGGCGAACCATCGGCATGTTGGAGCGATCCCTAATGTACATCCTCATCGTCATGGGCCAAATCGCAGCAGTGGGATTTCTGATTGCGGCGAAGTCCATCTTCCGGATTGGGGAGATAACTGAAAAAGGGAACCGGATGGAAGCGGAGTACATTCTGATTGGCACCCTGTGGAGTTTTCTGTTCGGCATATCGTCCGCTGCTCTGACGCTTGCCTTGCTCCAATGGTTGGGGCTGAGGTGAGATGATGGATGCATCACGAAAAATCTGCCCATCCTGTGGTGGCAGCAATCCACCCTGGGAGACACGCTGCCGCTCCTGCGGCAGGGATCTTTCCACCGTCCAACCGGGACAGGAGCTACGGCAGACAACGCTCGGATATGAATACGTTTCCCCTGCGACGTTCATGGGAATCCCACTCGTGCACATCGCCTATGGTCTTGATACGGGCACCGGGAAGATCAAGGTTGCTCGCGGAATTGTCGCCATCGGGAATATGGCCATTGGTGCCATTGCCCTGGGCGGAGTCTCCATCGGACTTCTTTCGTTTGGGGGCGTTTCTCTGGGCCTTGCGGTGATTGGAGGATTCGCAGCGGGAGCGATTGCACTTGGCGGGATGGCTGTCGGCGTCATCGCAGCAGTCGGAGGTTTGGCCGTTTCCCTGGGCCTATCGATCGGTGGCCTGGCCATTGGAGCGTATACCCTGGATAGCAGAGGGGCAAATCCGGCGCTTTTGTCACTGGTCGAGAAATCCATTCCAGTTCTGCATCAATGGCTCCCCAACCTCTTCCCGTGATATCCATCTACTTCACGAAACCATAGAGATGAGTTCTTCATGATGACAGGTGGCAAGACCGACGATCGACTTTTCTTTCTCGAGCCTCAAACACTGACTCTCGAGCCGCTGCCTGCGGAGGGCTGGATCCTCGATGTGGGTGGTGGAGGGGAAGGCGTCATCGGTCAACTCATGGGTCATTCTGTGGTGTCCATCGACAAGCACGTCTCCGAACTGGAGGAGGCGTTGGAAGCATCCGGAGATGCAGGTGGAACGCTGCGTATAGAAATGGATGCTCGTGACCTGAAGTTCCTCGACGAATCCTTTGACGATGCTGCGTTCTTTTTCAGCTTGATGTACATGCAGGATGAGGTTCAACGAGCCGCGCTGAGAGAGGTCCACCGGGTTCTTAAACCCGGCGGTGGTTTATGGGTTTGGGATTTTGAATTCCCTGCAAGAGGGATACATCGTCAACCGATCGCAGTGTATCCTCTGGTTGTCCATCTCCAGGACCGAACGATTGAAACAGGCTATGGAACCCGATGGCCGATAAGAGAACGCAATGAAGCGACATATGCAACCCTGCTCAGAACTTGCGGGTATAAAATAGTGGAAACCGCGAAGACGGGTACAATCCTATACTTCCGTTGCGAGAAGATGTAGACAGGTGCCGGGATGATAAACGTCGAGATGGGTGAGAGAAAATCAATCGCGCTGGTAGCGCATGACAATAAGAAGACGGAGCTGCTCGAATGGGTGAGATTCAATAAGGAGAAACTTGCCACGCATACGCTGTACGCGACGGGAACGACCGGCAAGACCATTGAGGAAGCAGTAGGGCTGCCCATCCAGAAATTGCAGAGCGGACCCCTCGGCGGGGACCAGCAGGTTGGAGCCATGATTGCAGCCGGAGATATTGACTTCCTCGTTTTCTTCTGGGACCCGCTGCAGCCGCAACCTCACGATCCGGATGTCAAGGCATTGCTGCGGATCGCCGTGGTTTGGAATGTTCCCGTTGCGTGTAACCGGACATCTGCTGATTTTATCTTCTCATCACATCTGATGAATGAAGCGTACCAGCGCAGAATACCTGATTACAATATCTATCAATCACGCCACATCGAGGGTTTGTCTGGTGAGGAAGCTTCCTGAAGGGAGCCTCCTCACAGGATAGGGGACAGTCAATGCAGACAAGTAGCACGTTGACCGAAGAGCAACGACCGATGCCGGGCATCATGGAGCATGTTCCGTGGACGGTGAAAGACATCCTCCTTGGGGCTTTGGCCTTTTTTGCCTGGATGGTTCTTTTCGTCGCGCTGGGGTTCATCCTGCCCTTCGTCAGTATCAACCTCGATATCGGTCTCTTCATCGGATTATCGGAAGCCGTCATGGTGATACCTGTCTGGTGGTTCACCATCCGGAAATACCATGTTGGGCTTGATAAGCTGGGTCTGAGGCCTTTCAAGCTGGCGCATCTGGGGTGGGGTTTCGGGCTGATGCTGCTGTCCTTCGGCTTCAACGCTGTGTATAGCTTCGTGCTGGGGTTGTTCGATTTACAGATGCAGGTGGATGTCGCTCCCGTATTTGCTGAGCTTGAATCGCCCTGGTGGTTGATGGCGGCAGGCGTCATCGTGGCACCGATTGCGGAAGAAGTGTTCTTCCGAGGGTTTGTCTATGCGGGTCTTCGAGAGCGACAGCGTTGGTGGAAGGCTGCAATTATCAGCTCGGCTGTTTTTGCCTTGCTCCACATGCAGTTGACGGCATTCCCGCCCATTTTCATTCTGGGCATGATTTTCTCCATTCTTTACCAGTTCAGTGGATCGATCCTTCCTGGCCTGATCATGCACGTTTTGACGAATGGATTAGGGCTGGGAGCTGCGTACCTGATTTCCCTGATGTAGCAGGTTTCTGTCAAAGGTTGTCCAATGATTCAAGTTCTTGCGTTCGATGCAGACGATACTCTCTGGCACAACGAGCGTCACTATAAGGCTGCACAAGAACTGCTGGAAAATCTCCTCGCTCCCTATGCGCCACCGAGCCAGGTGCAGGAGACACTCCTGAAGCATGAGCATAACAATATCCCGATGTATGGATACGGCGTCAAGGGCTTTATTCTCTCGATGATCGAGACCATGCTTGACCTTTCTGATGAGACCATTCCAGCGGCTGATATCAGGAAAATTCTCGCAAGGGCCAGGCATATGCTTTCTGTCGAGGTAGAGTTAGTGCCGCATGTGAGGGAGGTCCTGGAAGCGCTTTCCAACACCTATGATTTACTGGTGATTACCAAGGGGGATTTGCTTGACCAACGGTCCAAGATGGCGCGATCCGGCCTCAATGGCATCATTCCAACCATTGAAGTTGTCAGTGAGAAAACGCCTGCCGCCTATCTTGACGTTCTGAACCACCACAACATTGCACCGGAAGCGTTCATGATGGTTGGGAATTCTCTTCGCTCTGATATTCTTCCCGTCCTGGAGATCGGCGCTGAAGCGGTCTACATCCCTTCTGAGCTGACCTGGGATCATGAGAAGATTGAAGTGTCACATCATGACGGGTACCATCAATTGGAAACCATTCGCGAACTACCAGCGCTTCTGGAGACTCTGGCGGCGAAGAGATAAGATCGTAAAGGAAGGCTCTTGTTTCTTCGCAAGATGAACGAGCATGTCGGTTCAAGTCGGGAGGGAATCATGAAGCTGGCTGTCATTGGATTGGGCGGAATCGCCAGGAAAGCCTACATGCCCTTGCTTGCGAGCTGGGAGGGGATTGAACTCGTCTTTGGCAGTCGTCGAGAAGAAACCGTCACGGCATGGATGGCACAATACCGGGTCGCCAAAGGGACAGCAAATCTCAATGAGCTCATTTCCTGGAAGCCGGAAGCAGCTATTGTTCTAACTCCATCAGAGACCCATTTCGACATCGTCGATGCGCTTCTGGATGGTGGAGTGGATGTGCTGGTTGAGAAACCGGCGACACTCACGCTGGATGACACACGACGGTTGGCGGAGAAAGCAGATCGACTGAAAAGGATCTTGATGGTCGCTTTCAATCGCCGCTATGCACCCATACACAGAGAAGCGAAGAGGTTATGGGGGGGGCGTCCGATTGGATTGGCTGTCTTTGAGAAGCATCGTACACGGGCGTATCATCCCACCATCTTTGACCAGTATATCGACGACAGCATCCATCAGATTGACATTCTGCGATTCTTCTGCGGAGAGGCTAGCGCGGTCGAAACCCGCGTCAGGATCGAGGATGGACTTGTCTCAGGTGCTGCCGGCATGGTCGGGATTGCGAACCATGGAACAGCGCTGGTTCTCAATGAGTTGAAGGCGGCTCGCTGGCAAGAGCGCTACGCATTACACGGCAGCGGTATCAGTATGCTGGTGGATGCCTTCTCGGGGATCCATTGGATGGAGGGCGGCGAAGAACGGTTTCTTCGTGAGGATTACGCCGGATCCTGGCAGAATGCCCTGCAGGCACGCGGCTTTCTCGGTGTGATTGAAGAGTTTCTTGAATGTGTTCAAACCCGAAAGGAGCCCGAAACCACGGCATGGGATGCGCTCCGTACACAGGAGCTAGTTGAATCGATGGCAAATGCCGCCGTCATGACAGGATCATAGGACGCTAGTCGAGATTGTTGGAGACGATCATGAAGCAACGCAGACGCGGTTCACAGATTTGCAGTGGGATGGGCGCATTGGTTCTTCTTGTTGCCGCTCTTCTTGTGGCAACGCTTGCCTGTGGGGGCGGTGAGGAACCCGTCCGGGTCGGTACGGTTGATACGGCTGGCGACGGAGACACTTCACAGGCAGCTTCTGCAGGTCAGGAGACCTATCAGGTAGGTGATGTGATTAGCACCGGGGATATGCTCGTCGTGCTTCTTGGATGGAGTGAACCCTCTCCGAACGATTTTATCCAACCCGAGGAAGGCTACAGGTTCATTGTTGTCGATGTCCTTGTGGTGAATCAGGGCGCCCAACCTCGGACATTGGCGTCGGGGTTGCAGATGAAATTGAAGGATTCAACCGGACAGCAATATAGTGAAGACCTGGCAGCGTCCATTGCCGCAGCAGGAACCAGCCCGGGTGGGGAAATCAGTCCGGGGGAGCGGCTTCGGGGTCAGGTCGCCTACCAGGTGCGTGAGGATGCGGAAGGTCTGGTCTTTGTTTTTGATGCGAATTTATGGAGTGCCGGGAAGATCTTCATCGAACTTGGTACGGAACCCGTACAGCTCGAACCGCCGGAGCATCTTGAAGGCGAAACGGCACAGACGACTTTCGCCGTAGGAGATGGCATCGCAAGTGGTGAGCAGCTTTTTGTGGTGAACGAGGCAAGATTTTCTTCCGGGAGCGAGTTCAATCATCCCGATGATGGTATGCAGTACCTTATTGTGGATATCTCTGTTACGAATCAGAGTGAACACTCTCTCCACTTCAATTCGCTTCTTCAACTGACGGTTCGAGACGGATCCGGCCAGGTCTACCCGGTCCATCTTGGTGCGAGCATTGCCGCAGGTGGAGATTCACCGGATGGCGAGTTGGTCCAGGGTGAGACGGTCCGAGGTCAAATTGGATTTCAAGTTCCCGACACGGATCATTCCTTCACGCTTGTCATCGATTCTGAAGTGTGGGGATTCGGAAAGTTTTTTGTGAGTGTTCCGTGATCGCGTTAACCTGTATGAGATGCACCGTGATCCGATCCGGGCAGAGAGTTATTTGAGGGGGAGAACATGATGGCAGATGCGCTCAGCCGGGACGAGGTGATGACGGTTTTCCGGGTACATCTGGGTGATATGATTGACTCCTTTGACGTGCCGCCGCCGTCTTTCCAGAGCATGCAGGGTGCGTTTCTCGAGATCGATGTTCAGAAAGGGCGCATCAGGACGCGCTTTCCCATTCTGCCTGAGCAATTGAATCCATATGGCGCAATGCAGGGCGGTATGATCGCGGCAGCCATCGACAACACGATTGGACCGCTCAGCATGCTGTATGATCCGCCGAACGTCACCCGGAGGATGGAACTGAAATACAGCCATCCCGTGACACCGGCGATGACCTTTATTCTGGTGGATGCAACTTTCCAGGAGCGGAGCGGTTCGTGGCTGAAGTTCCGGGCTGATGTCCGCTCAGGCGAGGGGACATTGCTCGCAAGGGGATCTTCCACGCATTGGATCCTCACGGGAGGAGGAGAAAACTCGTGAGACGGGGCTGGACCGGACGACAGGATTGACGGTCCTGCGGGACTTTTGCACCTCTGGAAGGGGAAAAAAGAAAGTCAATTTCATCTTTGCAAACAACCTAATACCTGATAAACTACTTTGCGAAGGTTGCTTACAGTTCTGCCTGGAAGATCGAAGACCAAGGCCTGAGCATACCCGTTCGGGCCTGCGTTGTTCTAGACACTTACCACCAGGAGCGAAAGAAGCACCTCAACACGTACGATTGCCATAAGGAGGCAAATAGAAATGTCGGAAAAAGTTCTTGGTACGGTCAAGTGGTTCAACAGCGAAAAAGGCTTTGGCTTCATCGAGCGCGATGAGGGTGATGATGTGTTCGTGCATTACACCGCCATTCTGGGCGAAGGCTTTCGCAATCTTGAGGAAGGCCAGCGGGTCGAGTTCTCCATTGAGCAGGGCCCCAAGGGTCTTCAGGCCGCAAACGTAACCGTTGTCGGCTAGACGAATCCAGTGACTGACCGAAGCCCCCGCAACAGCGGGGGCTTTTTCTTTTCCCATGACCGCCGTGCATGTAAATAAGGAGCATTCTTGAACGCGGCGTCCTTCCTGGCAGTATTTTGTGTAGACACCATAGCCCGAATGGACTTTAAAGCAAGGAACGCACCGGGGTGCGGGAAGTATTATGTTTTCGTCTTGGCGGGACGTCATTGGCCTCTGGCTTCATGAGCGGTTTCTCACGTTGAGAAGGCGGGTTCGTCACGCGGCAGGGGAACACACAGGAATCGCCTGGACACTTTTCGCGTTGAATCTCTCCGGATTCGACGGTTGGCTGGACGTGCATCTGTGTCAAAGGGGGGAGGGCCGGTCGGAGGGCTCATTTGCTGTGCGGGCCTTATCAGCATACCGGGATCGAACCCACGAAGCTGCGATAAGGGCGATGTGGGCTGGCCGCGTACAGGATGCACGGGATGGATTTCGACGGGCGGCTCTATATGCATCGCAGGCAAGCTCCCGCTGCAGGGATCGGGAAAGTAAAGCGCTGAACCAGGCGAAAGCATGGTCGAGTTATGAGCGCTATCGAGCCTTGGCGCCATTCCCCGTCAGGCGTTTGATGTGGAAGTCCCTGGGATGTGGTGGGTATCTGCATGTGCCGGCTGCAGACGGTCGATACCCGGTTCTCCTTCTCTTCCCGGATGACTTCTCGCTGAAGGAGGACCTCTGTCATCTGGTCGATGCGGGGTTGGAGGAAGGCATCGCCGTCCTGACGCTGGATCCACCAGGATGGCAGGTGTCAAGCGAGTCAGGATGGCGGGCAGCGGAGGATTGGGCAGCGCTGATGGCAGAGGTCGTGGAATGCCTTCGCCAGGAGGAGCAGGTGGATGAAACGCGCATGGCGGCAGCAGGGATGTTGACCGGAGCATTCTGGGCATTTCTCGCCGCTCTTCTCGAACCGAGTATTCGGTTCGTCTCTGCCGTTGCTCCGGTTTTGCCGTTCCCGGATGGGGTGGGATTGGACCGGGAAGCGGATTCTCATCATCTAACGGATTGCATCCTCAAACATGCCTGTTGCACGAGTCAAGCTGACTATCAGCGGCAGTGGGAGCAATTGCTGGCAGCAGCTCTCACCCGACCGGCTGGTCATGATCAATCCATCTTTCTGCATTCATGCAGGGGAGACTTTGAAGGTGAATTACCCACATTGGTGGGTGGTGTGGATCTGTTCCATCGCTTTGAACCTGGTGTCGATCTCGATCGATGGATGATCGAGGGAGGCTTCAAACGAATGTGGATGCCAACGATGGAATGGCTCGCAGTACAATTCCGACTGCGCGTACAACTTCATGTCGGGGGAGGTTCCCCTCCGCTTCCCTGTACTGCAACGTTATAGAACCCCTGGTGCGGATTCTACTTTCGCCGAGATCGCGGAATCCCGTCCAGCATTAGCCTCGTTCCAGTGAAGACTGTAAACGCAATGAGCATCGCCCCTGTGTATGCATTGCGTGTGAACGATGCGGATATCCGTGCCGCCTTTAAGTTCCAGCAATCCATGCATATACCCAACGAGAGAATTCTGACAGATTTCCGCCTCAACTTCATCGTTGAGTGTGATCTCGACATGGCCTGGTTGAAATTCCCGTATACGCATCTCGCCATTCGATACCTGCATTCGCCAAACCATGGGGAGTTTCCGCAAGACGGCCATGGGTGTATCCCCTTTAAGGATGGTGCGGTAGATCCCGTTCGCTTCAGCCATGGCGACGAATGCGGCCATGTTCCTTGCAAGACCTTTTGGATCGTCCTTGCCAAATGTGGCGCTGATCGCAGCCACCATATTTGCGTAGAGGCTTTGAGGATATTTCGCAGTCGGGTCAATGGTGGCGGATAACTTGCTGCTTTCATCTGCCGAGAGAGAGGCGAGGACCTGTGCCCAGCCATCTTCTCCGTAGTGATCAAGGACAAAGTCGCGGCGGTAGAGGATCCCACTGCCGGTTATCGCGTGTCCATCCACTCCCGATTCATGTATCAGACGTGATTGAGATGGGGATGATGGAGCGTGCCCGACGTGGAAGTGTTTGATGACGTGCTGCAGTTGATTTGCCAGTTCCTTCAATCCTTCTGCTGCCGCGGCAACATCCGCGACCATGTAGGTCACATGATCGGCGGAGAAGGCGATGTCTTCCAGGGAAGATGCATTTTCCTCAGAGATGCTGGCGATATTGTCCATGGCAGAGAGTGCTTCCACTGAACCGGCCGCCATTTCTTCCGTGGAGGCCGTATTTTCTTCGACCACTGCCGAGACGGCTTCCATGCTGGAGACAAGATCTCCTGCGTGAATTCCGATACCTTCGGCTTTGGCGGAGATATCCTGAATATCCTGGCTGATTCCGTCCATCTCCCTGAAGATTTCCCCGATGGACGTTCGTGCATCTTGAGCGAGGCTTGCGGCTGAAGATGCCTGTTCGGCGCCAACTTGCATGGCATCCATCGCCTCCTGGACGATGCTGAGAACGTCCTGGATAATCTCCTCGATGACATCGGTCGATTCACCGGCCCTGACCGCAAGTTGCCGGACCTCATTGGCAACGACGGCAAAGCCCCGACCTTGTTCACCTGCTCTTGCTGCCTCTATGGCGGCGTTAAGGGCAAGGAGGTTGGTCTGCGTTGAGATGGAGCGAATGGTTTCGACGATTTGTCGGATGTGCTGGGACTGTTCCCCGAGCGCTCCTACTTTTCCGGCAGCAACAGCAACGTCGTCTTTGAGGGAAATCATAGTCTGGAGGGCGGAGACAACATGCGCTTCGCCCTGGCTTGCGTTCTCGGCCGTGCGGGTCACTCGTTGGGCGCCGGCTTTCGCACTCACGACGACGCGTTGGATGTCCTCGTTCAAGCTTGCCGTCACGCTGGATGCTTGCATCACCGCCCGGGATTGTTCCTGCGCGCCAGAGGCAATGCCATCGATGGATTGTGTGATTTGATCGACGACCTGGGTTGCTTTATCGATGCTTTCTTTCTGAGAGGCAGCACCCATGGTCATCTGCTGTAGCATACCCGCAATCTGCACGGTTGAATCGCCTGCCTCATCCGATGACTGGGCAAGCTTATCTGCGGCTGCGTTAATCTGATTTGAGCACTCAGATGTGCGGATCACAATTCGCCGCAGTTGGCCGACCATGTCATCCAGCACGGTGCCAAGGTGGTCGTCCTCCTGATCGGTGCCGATGGTGGTGGTCAGGTCGCCCTGCGCAATCACACCGGCACGTTCTGCGATGGTTTGCTGGTACGAGATGGAATTCTGGATCAGCCCGGCAAGGTGGCCAATTTCATCATCGGTGAGGATCTGCACGACAGCGGTGATATCTCCACTTGCTGCCTTAAAACCTACACCAAGCAGGCGCCGGATGGGCTTGAGGAAGCGGTGGTCGATCCACAGCAGCGCGGTGAGATTGATGAATCCAAGGATGAGCAATGATCCGACATGTTGCCAGGCGCGTAGAGGATATGCCCCCAGGATATAGGCAGCTTCGACATCGACGAACACCAAACCCAGGACGACCATGGAGAGCTTGGATATGACTCCATCTCCCGCAAGCCGACGGATGATCATCAGGCAGACCAGCAATGCCAGCCCAAATATGCCGCTTGTGAGGAGCAGGTGAACAGTTGGATCCGAGGACAGCATCAAGGACTCCACGCGAAACCGAATGGTCAACAACCGCAAGGAAATCGGAATGTGCCACCCTCACGATACGCCTCCATTACGTCTCGTACCATAAAAGGGAAGTGAAAATGGGAACAATAGATAGAAACAAGTTGACAACGCCAACCTTATTTGCTAGAACGAGGCCAGTCACCAATCGAGGTCGGAATCACAATGGGAAGGATCAAGATGAACGAGATTGATGAATTGACCTTTCGAACACGACGGCGGGAATTCGAAGATGGGCTCTTTGACCTTGCGATGGGACTGGTGTTTATTGCCTTCTCCATCCCCTGTGCCATCCTCTTCACGGATACGGGAATGTACAGGCTGACTGCCGGGTTGATCTTCGACCGTACCGGCACGCTCCTCCTTCTGCTGCTTGTCTACCTCTTAATGCTGGTCACGCCCTGGCTGACACGAAGGGCGATTACGTATCTGCGCCGCAAGTTTATCTGGAGCGACGCTGGCTTCACCACACCGCTTCCTCGAGCGGTCAGTTGGAAAATGACTCTTCTTTCGGCGCTGGCGAACGTGCTGGTCGTCATCGGCGGAGCCGCAGGATGGTATGGCGGTCTTCTCACTGACGAAATGGCGTTATCGCTGCTTCCGGCGGCGGCTGGTCTTTCAACTGTGATCCTGCTTCTTGCTCTCGCATCGGAGATGGACCTGCCGCGATACCGATGGGTCGCTGTGAGTGGTTTGATTCTGTCCATCCTGATCCCCATACTCAAGGTTGGAAATGGAACCACATGGCTGATCTTTGGCCTCGGATGGATGGCGCTTCTGTTGGTGTCAGGCCTATCGGCGCTGATCCCCGTGTTGAAAACGCGTCAGGAACATGCCCATGGTTGATTATCAGGTTCCGTCCAGCTTCGATCGATTGATCCACCAGCCCTCGCGTCTGGCAATCATCGCCATTCTTGCGGGTTGTGAGAGCGCGGATTTCGCGTATCTTCTCAACGAGACGGGTTTGACCAAGGGTACCCTTTCCAAGCACCTCTCCCGTCTTGAAGAAGCCGGGTACGTTCAGGTTAAGAAGTCCTTCCGGGGGAAATATCCCCATACCGATGCCAGACTCACCCGCGACGGTCGAAAGGCGTTTCAGGAATACCGGAAGTCCGCAATTCAATTTCTGGAGGATGTTGAACAATCCTGATCTGGACAACGATTTAGCTACAGTAGATAACCACCATGGGTCTTTGTGAGAGTCTCCCTGCGGGGCAGGGAGATTTTCTGTCATAATGGGGACAGGTCCTTCCGGATTGAAAAACAGAAAAAACCGGGGGAGAAGCTTGAAAGGTGGGGAAGATGGCGGGCAGAATCGTACGATGGATTGTGCGGGGATTATCGCTCATCATTGGCGGCGCCTGGCTGTTCATTGCCGTGATGGAATCGAAAATGGGCGCAACTCCCATGGTTCTGGTGGAGTTCATCATGGCCGCGCTGATTGCGTTGGGGACGATCGGCATTATCCTCGCATGGATCAGGGAGCGCAGTGGCGGGTTGTTCCTTGGTGTTGTAGCGGTGATGCATGCCATTTTTGCTGCGGTCGAATCCGGTCACAATCACCTGATGGCTGTTCTTATCGCTGCAGGTCCGTATGCCCTTCTTTCCGTGGGGTTCCTGCTTCTCGATCGTTTCTGGCCCATCACACGCGTTCATCCATCCGAAGCGATCACACTCCAATAGAAAGACTAGACGGTTTGCAGTTTGGATGGCTGTTCCTGGTACCACTGCACGGAGAAGTCGGGAGATGACAGCATGCGCGTTGGGCGCCTTGAGAGTCTGGGGATCCTTTCCTCAACGTATGTAGCAGCACGGCAGGTGGATGTCTGGCTTCCGGAGTCGTATCAACGCACGTCGTCTGAACGATTCCCCGTTATCTATATGCACGATGGACAGAACCTTTTTCTGGATGAGATCTCCTTCATCGGTGTCAGTTGGGGGATGGATGAGGCGATGGTGCGGGTCGAACGTGAAACGGGAGGTAAGACTGCAATCATCGTCGGCATCTGGAACACCGAGGGACGTATTCCTGAGTATATGCCGCAGAAACCACTGGAAGCGAATCCAGCCATCCTTCGAAACTTCTTGGTGGAGGAAGGAGAACCACGGTCGGATGCGTACCTGCAATTTATGGTCGAGGAATTAAAGCCGTTGGTCGATCAGACCTTTCGCACGAAAAGCGGCGTGCGGGATACATACATCGCTGGTTCGAGTATGGGCGGGCTCATCTCCATCTATGCCGTATGCGAATACCCTGATGTATTCAGCGGTGCGGCTTGTTTTTCCACCGCCTGGCCCGTTGGGGAGGGTGCAACCGTGGAATACCTGCGGTCGTCGCTTCCGCGTGCGGGTCTTCACCGGCTCTACTTTGATCATGGCACGGAGGGCCTCGATGCAACCTATCCTCCCTTTCAAGAGGACGTGGATGTCATCCTCAAAAAAGCAGGGTACACGGAGGGTGGGGATTGGATGACGTGCATGTATGAGGGAGAAGAACATTCCGAACGAGCGTGGCGAAAACGTGCACATATTCCTATGAAGTTCATGCTTTGTGGGAGTGCGTAAAAAAGGAGAAATGTGCTAAAGTTAAGACATCATCTCGCCTGTCTGACAATTGACCCATGGAGCGGCTTTGGGCGAGGTAAACAACTGACGAATCCGGAAAAACATCTCTCCCCCCATCATGCTCCGGAATGCCATCCTTGATAGGAATATTCTTCCTGTAATGAAGATGAGCCGGTATGGTGAAAAGGTACTCCTGTTTCGTTCTGCTCGAAATGAGATGACGTATGCCGAGGGGTTCGACAAGATGCCCGCCGGCGTTCAAGCAGAACATCGGTATGCAAATTCACAGCGCCACCCACGTACCGCAAGGATACGTTCACTTCATGCACTGGATCGTCATGCCGGTATCTTCGTACGGTTGGGCTTCTCCTCGCAAAGAACGTATAGGCACACTGGTATAGCGTAGTGAGAACCCTGTATTCGTGTCATCACGAGCCAGTTCGATGTTGAATCAAGACGGGATGCCACAAGTGACCTCATGGACACAGGAGGTGTCGTTAGAACGTTATTCTTTTCGTTGGGATGTATTCAGCAAGAGGGGTCCAGGTATACGACTGGAAAGTTCTTTTCAAGGAATCAGACCGCCTTCAAGGATAATCGATGATTCCGCTGTTAAAGCCGGGAGGTGAACATGCGTCAAGCACAGCCAGGTCTGCCTGCATTCGATTATGAATGCCCGGATACCTATGAGGGTGTGTATCATGCCCTCACCAATGGAACGGATGGATCTGTCCCACTGAGTGGAGGAACAGACCTGTTCGTTCAGATGCGGGATGGGGTGAAGGCTCCAAACGTTCTCGTCGATGTGAAATCACTGCCAGAAATCTATGGCGTTGAAGAGGTCGATGGCGGGCTCCGGATCGGGGCAGCCACACCGTTGAACGTCATCGGGGAGCACGCGCTCATCAAGAAGCACTTTCCGATTCTCTCTCAGGCCATCGAAACCATCGCTTCCTACCAGCTACGGAATCGCGCCACTCTCGGCGGGAACCTCTGCAATGCGTCACCGGCGGCGGACACAGCGCCTTCCATGCTGGTTATCGAAGCAACGATGCTGATTGCAGGACCGGATGGGGAGCGAGAGTTGCCTGTCAAGAAATGGTTCCACGGTCCAGGCGCTCAAGATCTAAAGAAGGGTGAAATTCTCAAGGCAGTGTTCTTGCCTTTCCAGCCGGAAGGGACGACCGGAACGTACCTGAAGCTAGGTAGAAACGCCTCCGGCGATCTCGCCATTGTTGGCGTTGCGGGTTTGTGCATCCCTGATAAGAAGAAGACCTCAGGACAGGAAATCCGCCTGGCCCTCGCTTCCGTTGCACCCACTCCCATCCGGGTGCCGAAAGCCGAGAAGCTGTTGAACGAAAAGGGAATGACCGCAGAGACCATCAAAGAAGCTGCGGACCTCGCCATGGACGCTGCGAAGCCCATCGATGACACGCGCGCCTCGGCAGCGTATCGCAATGCAATGGTCCGTTCCTACACAATGAAAGTGCTTGAACGTCTGTCAGGCGTAGAGATGGAGGCCAGCCAATGAGCATGCATGAGATCAACATCAACGTCAATGGCGTGGAATACCAGAAATATGTTCCATCCAACATGACGCTGCTGACGTTCCTGCGCGAGGAGCTGGGATTAACCGGCGCGAAATGCGGATGTGAAACCGGTGAATGCGGCGCATGTACCGTCATGATGAATGGTGACCCTGTTAATTCGTGTCTTGTTCTCGCGGTTGAGGCATCGGGCGCAACCGTGGTAACGGTTGAAGGCATGGCTGGAGATGGACGTCTGGATCCGCTTCAGGATGCGTTCATCGCGCACACCGGCACACAGTGTGGTTTCTGCACGCCCGGGATCTTGATTTCCGCTCGAGCGCTGCTCGATCGCAATCCCGATCCGTCGGATGAAGAAATCCGTGAAGCCCTGCGCGGAAACCTGTGTCGTTGTACAGGGTATGTTCGCATCATCGAAGCTGTGAAAGATGCAGCGAAAGTGGAGGCATGACATGACTCAGACAGAGACAGCCTCACTCATTGGAGTCAGTAAAAGGCGAATCGACGCCCGAGAAAAAGTCACTGGCGAAGCCATGTTCACAGACGACCTCGCGTTCGGTCCCGGTATGCTCTACGGGCGGGCTGTCCGCAGTCCACATGCGCATGCGAAAATTTTACGGGTAGATACCTCCAAGGCGGAGAAAATGCCCGGCGTGCGCGCCATTGTGACCGGCGAGGACAGCGGCGAGCATATCGGCCTGTACCTGAAGGACCGCTACATCTTCTGCCGGGATCGCGCCCGCTATGTGGGCGATCCGGTTGCCGGTGTGGTTGCCGATACGGAAGAGCACGCCGAACTGGCATGCCGGGCGATCGAAGTGGAGTATGAACCCCTCGAGCCGGTCATCAATCCTGTAGAGGGCGTTAAACCCGATGCGCCTCTTCTGCACCCCGACCTTGGAAGCTACGTCGTGGCGAGTTACATCGATCCGAAACCCGGAACGAATATCGCCAACCACTTCAAGGTGCGCAAGGGAGATGTCGCGAGTGCATGGGATCAATGCAAGGTTGTTGTTGAACGTGAGTTTACGGTTCCCATCATCCAGCACGTTCCCCTTGAGACGCATATCGCCGTCGCCCGCGTGGAGAAGGATGGCAAGATCACCCTGTGGAGCAGCAGTCAGTCTCCCTTCGCACAGCGCAATCTGATCGCCGAGGCGATGGGCATGTCGCAGAGCGACCTGCGAGTCATCTCCCCGTATGTCGGCGGCGGGTTTGGATCGAAGGCCGGCGTCTCGGTGGAGGGCATTGCTGCCGTTATGGCGCGCAAAGTCCCCGGGCACCCGGTGAAGATGCGCCTTACGCGTGAGGAGGAGTTCTACTGCTCCTTCGTCCGCCAGGGGCTTATTGCCCGCACTAAGGTGGGCGCCGCTGAAGACGGCGAGCTGCTCGCGATGAAAACTGAATATTTCTGGGATGCAGGTGCTTACACCGAGTATGGTGTGAATGTCACCCGGGCAACGGGATATTCCAGCACAGGACCCTACCGCATTCCCAATGTGGAAGCGGACTCCTACTGTGTTTACACCAACCATCCTGTGGGTGGTCCCATGCGAGGCTTTGGTATGCCCGAGATCCACTGGGGCATTGAGCAAATCATGGACATCGTCGCGGATGAACTCGGCATGGACAACGCAGAGTTCCGCCTTAAGAACTGCCTTGTGGGTGGCGATCACAACGTAACCGGTATGCTGATGCATCCCATCGGCCTTTCGGAGTGCATCGTCAAAGCCACGGAAGCCATCAACTGGGGTGTGGAACAGCCACCCAGCAAACCCGGCTGGAAGCGCGGCAAAGGCCTCGCCATCATGTGGAAGGCACCCGCCATGCCGCCCAATGCCGGCTCATCTGCCTGGGTACGCCTGAACGAGGACGCAACGGTATCGCTCGGCCTGGGCGGTCAGGAGATCGGCCAGGGTACCTTCACGGTCATGGCTCAGATGGCCGCCGAGGCGCTGGGGGTGCCGTTCGACTGGATCAAAGTCAGCCGACCCGTAGATACCCAGTACAGTCCCTACGAATGGCAGACGGTTGCCAGCCGCCTGACATGGTCGATGGGCAACGCCGTTGTCGCAGCAGCCAAGGACGCACGCAAGCAAATCCTTGAAATTGCTGCCGAACACCTCGACGAAAAGATCGACGATCTCGACATCCGTGACGGACAGGTGGTTTCCTACCGCAGTGAAGAGACCATCCCGTTGAAGAACATGGTGGTCTATGGCTTGCCGCTCGAGGACGATCAGGGATGGCGAGGAGGCCCAATCATTGGACAGGGCCATTTCATGCCTTCCTACGTGACCTCCCTCGACAACGAAACCGGTCAGGGGAAGCGAGCGGTGGTTCATTACACCACGGGTTGTCAGGCGGTCGATCTCGAGGTTGAAGAAGCAACCGGAAAGATCCACATCTTCAAGATTTCCTCGGCGTTCGATGTCGGCAAAGCCATCAACCCTGAACAGGTCCATGCTCAAATGGAAGGCGGCGTGGTCCAGGGCGCAAGCACGGCGTTGTTCGAGGCCCTTGTGATGAAGGATGGTGTGCCGCAGAATCCGAGCTTCACGGATTACCGCATTGCGACATCCGTCGACATCCCGGATGAAATCGAGACCATCATCGTGGAAGTGCCACAGGATGACGGTCCCTGGGGTGCGCGTGGTGTGGGTGAGCATCCAATGGTGCCAACGGCACCAGCGATCGCCAATGCCCTCTCAAAAGCGGCCGGCGTGCGCATCCTCGACATGCCGCTCACGGCAGAGAAAGTATACTTCTCAATGGAAAAAGCCCGGAAAGGGGATTCCTGACCCTGATCCAGGCACGTCAAGCACCTCTGAACACACTAAGCCTGGTCAGCAACGCTGGCCAGGCTCGTGTGATTCAGATTCATGATCGGGTCCTTACCTTCGAGACACCCGACGACAGGATCTTTTCACTCGCACATCCCTCCATCGGCAACGGTCCATTTCACATCCGCCTCGCGGTGCCTTTCCGTCGAGGGCAGGTCAAGCGAGAATCGATCTGTCATTGGTCGCAAGGGCGTCTGCGCATCGGTTCGCTTGAGGTCAGGTTGGCCGGTTGTGACGTGTGGAATCCTTCACCGACATGGGGCGACATCGAACTAAGCACATCCTTGCTGCATGCGCTGGATGCCATTTTTCAAGAGATGGATAGCAACAACCTCGATCCAATCGATCGTGACCTGTTTGAGGCTGTTGGCGGGGAAGCAACGAGACAGGGTGATGGGGATGCTCTCGATGCTCTTCGGGAAGGCTTGCAGCATGCGGATCCGGGTCGATTAGGTGATGCGGGCGAATGGCTGCTTGGGCGGGGAGGGGGGCTGACCCCTGCCGGTGATGATTTGCTGCTCGGGGCGGAGGTGGCTCTCTGGCTTCAATGCCCGCAGACGGCACAATCTCTCTGCAGCGCGCTCATCGCAGGAGCCGATCACCGAACGACAACCTTGTCCTGTGCCTTTCTCAAGTCAGCGGCACAGGGCGAGCTGCGTGAAGCCTGGCATATCCTCCTGGAGGAGAAAAGCCATTCCTTGCCCATCCTGCATCAGCACCTCAAGCGCATCATATCGTATGGTGCGACCTCGGGGCAGTTTGCACTGATCGGTTTCAGGCTTGCCCTAGAAGCATTGGGTGGATTCGCTTCCCGGTAATCGACATCATTTCTTATACGGGCAACGAGATCATGCGATCAACCGCCGTGGCAGCGTGCGTAAAGCCTGGTCGGCTTTGATGGCTGCATACAGCATGCTGGATCCTGTGTTCGTAAACCTTGAAATCATGCGCGTCTGGATGCTTACAGGATGATCGGGCAAGCTGGGGACCGGAATGTTGCTGGCAAGGTCGAGTACCAGGCGCTTCCATTCATGATCAGGAATGAGCGAGAGGATGCGGTTGGCATAGTGCCGGCGGAGAGAGCGTGATGGCATGTCGCCGGTATTTTCAGCGAGGACGTCCTGATACAGAGCTATCGTCCGTTGCATGACCTTGTGCCAATCCAGATGCTTCACGGCGCGACGTGCGTCAAGGCAGCTCTGGCGGTACGCCTCAGCGGGCTTGTTTAGAAACACCGTCAATTCGGTGGCAAAGGTTTCGGGTGTGGCATCCTTTGGCAGTCGTGCGCCGACCCTGTCGTCAACCAGTTCATCTATCGTCTCGTTTGACAGGCCAATAACGGGTGTTCCCGATGCAAGTGCCTCAATCACAACCAGGCTTTGAACTTCCATCGTCGATGCCGAGACAAGCGCGTGGGTCTCTTCAAGCAGTTCAGCGATGTGCTCGTGGGGGACTTCGCCAAGGAAACGAACATTCTGCAGTCCGAGCGTATGGGTTTTCTCTCGTAATAATGTTTCGTATTCTGACGTGAGGGGAGACCCCGCGATATTTAGCACATAGGAAGCAGGGAGATGCTGCATGACGTTAAGCAAGTAGAGCTGGTTCTTTCGAGCTGATAAGGAACTGATGACAGTGAGCGTGCGTTGATTCCCTTCAAGCGATGGAATTGCCCTGGAATCATAATGGGACAGAAGGCGGCCGTTGGGGATGATGGACATGGGACCTGTGTAGCCGAATCGTCGGACTTCTTCGAAGGCGGGTTGATTGAGGGCAATCACGGCATCGCAGTTTTCATAGAAATTGAGGAGGAACCGGTTCGCAAGCGGTTTTGCGAGGAACGCCAGGTCCAACCGCAACACATCTGTGGTTCCAAACTCCGTGGCCCGGGAAGGGAGTACGTGAGTTGTGTACACAAAAGGCACCCGGTGGATCCTGGCCCAGACCTGAAGGACGACTCCGAGCAGGGCGGGATCGTGTGCATGAATGACATCCGGCTGGAAGGCATCCAGGTAGCTATAGAGCTCCCGGAGATGAACCTGCGAAAGGAGGGGTAAAGAAACATGTTCCCGGTTCGCACTCTGCATGGTGAAGACGTTCAATCCATCTTCACGGATATGCAAACCGGTATCTTCTCCGGGGCAGACGAGAGTGACATTGTGATGCTGATTGAAGATATCAGCCATTTCATGCGCAACCCGGCCTTCCCCTCCGCCGTAGTTCCTTCGAAAGATGGAAACAACCACAATCTTCATCGGGCAAGTCCTCACCTTCCTCGCTGATGACCTTCTGCAACCTCAAGCATGAAGCACGATGGTCAGAAACAGATTAAGACGACATCAACGTCTCTTAAGAATGAAGTTGCCGCAGCGAGGAGCATTCTTCAAGCCGGCAAGATTACCATGCTTCGGGATAAAAAGACAGATTGCCTTACCACGCGCACCACCTTTACGGGCATTTTGCTGGTAGAGTTGCACATGCCTTTGAAGTATGGTTTGATTGCACGTGGACATGTCAGGGCTGCCGATCAGAGGGGGAGGTGAATGATGGGCGGGGGTCGAATGTGACGGGATCCCGCCGAGAATCGTGATCGCGCGGTTAGGATGGTGAGAGTCGAGCCGATGGGGTGAGGACGTCGTCAGGCAAGTAGTATTGGGACAAGTGGGAGGAAAGGGAATGCAGCATCAAGAAGGTTATTTCCAGAGCAAGGATGGACTACAACTGTACGGGCAGAGTTGGCTTCCCGTGCAGCCGGTGCAGGCGCACTTGATGGTCATTCACGGGTATGGTGAGCACAGCGGACGATACGCACATGTTGCGGATGCCTTAAATGTATCTGGCATTGCCGTGCACGGAATTGACCTCCGCGGTCACGGACGTTCAGAGGGCAAGCGGGGTGATACGCCATCCTGGAGTACCCTCCTGGAGGATATCCGGATGTACATGGACATCCTCCGTCGTCGATATGAATCGGGCAACCTCTTTCTCTATGGTCACTCCGTGGGAGGGCTTGTCGCCATCGATTACGCATTGCATGTGGAACAGGATTTTCGGGGCTTGATTGCATCAGGGCCAGTGCTTGGGCAGGCCGGGGTGTCACCGTTTTTGCTTTTCCTGAGCAAAATCCTGGCTTCGGTTGTGCCCGGTTTCCAGCTTGACGTCAATCTGGATGTGGACAATCTTTCCCGTGATCCAGCCGTCGTCGAAGCGTACTGCAGTGATCCACTTGTCCATGGCAAAGCAACTGCCCGGATGGGGGCAGCCATGAACGCTGCAACAGAGGCATGCCAGCGCGATGCAAAGCTGCTGAGGATACCCTTCCTTGTGTTCTATGGAGAAGAGGACAAACTTGCCCCGCCAGGTGGAACAGAACAGTTCTACGCAAACCTGCATACGGAAGATCGGACGAAGCATGTCATCGCCGGCGGATACCATGAACCCCATAACGATGTCGGCAAGGAAGAAATCCTTTCGCTGATTCAGACCTGGATAACAGGCCGGCTGTAGCGGTTCTGAGCAGGAGGAAAGAACGATGAGGAGCTACCGGAAGGAACTCTGGTTCAATGTGCCCTCCCGGCGCGGTTTTATCAACATCACACCTACAGTGAACGAATGCCTTCATGAAAGCGGCATCCGTGAAGGCCTTGTGCTCGTCAATGCCATGCATATTACCGCATCGGTGTTTATTAATGATGATGAATCCGGCCTGCATCAAGATTATGAACGCTGGCTGGAAGAACTTGCACCGCATGAACCCGTCAGCGGGTATCTCCATAACCGAACTGGAGAGGATAATGGTGATGCCCACCTGAAGCGTCAGGTCATGGGCAGGGAAGTGGTGGTTGCCATTACTGAAGGACGCCTCGATTTTGGACCGTGGGAGCAAATCTTCTATGGCGAGTTCGACGGGCGCCGGAAGAAACGAGTGCTGGTGAAAATCATCGGCGAGTAACCGTGTACAGCGCGATACAATATCTACCTGTAATAAACGAGGTAGATGACCATGACCAATTCAAAATTCAACGAGGGCGACGGTAACGAACGCCCATTGCTGGAATTCCCCTGCTGGTTTCCGATAAAAGCCTTCGGCAAGAATGATCATGCGTTTGAGGATCTGGTTGCGGGAATTGTGCGAAGACATGTATCCAAACCTGAAGAGAACATCATCAGCAGCCGGGAAAGCAATGAAGGCAAATACCTTGCTGTGACGGTGCGCTTCATGGCTGAGAATCAGGCTCAACTCGATCGTATTTATGCTGAGCTCGATGATCACCCACACGTGCTGATGCTGCTCTGAAACCTGTGAGGATGAAGATCGAACCATGCAGAGCGCAACCAGGGATGCGATGCATCGATACAATCGTTGGAGCGCCTGGTACGACCACCTTGCTTCTGCCGGTGAGGCGAGGATCCAGGATGTGGGCATTCGACACCTGATGGACGCACCTGGCAAGTTTGTTCTCGATCTTGGTTGTGGGACGGGAACAGCTTCTATTCGATTGGCTTCACAAACCGACAAGCACATCCTCGGGGTGGATATCTCACGCGGCATGCTTCATCAGGCACAGAAGAAACAAAACGAGGTACGGGGGCATGTTGAGTTGGTGCAGGGAGATGCATTCCGTCTACCGCTGGCGCCTTCAAGCGTCGATGCAGTTCTGCTTTCGTTCACGCTGGAGTTGTTTCCGGAACCAGACATTCCCGTTGTACTGGATGAAATCGAGCGGGTGTGTGCTCAGGGCGGGATGGTGGTGTTCATCGCCATGGCAGAATCCGCGAGGAGAACGTTCTTGACACGCCTGTACCGCTGGTTGCACGACCGGTTTCCCGGGTGGATTGACTGCCGGCCGATCGACCTGGCGCGCTGGCTACCTTCAGATCGATATGAGCTGATGGATCGAAAGCTGCATTCGATCGCGGGTTTGCCCGTGACTGTGGTCTCAGCAACCCTGCTTTGATGGATGAAGGTCAGAATGGAACGTGATACACTCCCATCGAGATCGCAATATTCCATCTGGAGAAGACAATCGTCGTGAGCAGGAGTACAAACTACGCAGCGCTGGTATTTGATTTTGATGGAACACTCGTCGACAGTTTGCCGGCGCATTTGAAGTCCTGGCAGGTCACCATGCTGGAATACGGTGTTGACATGACAGTGGAGGACTTCCATCCGTATCGGGGAATCAGCCCCTGGGAGATTTGTTCGTCCCTGGCAAAAGAATATAAGCTAGATATTGATATCGAGGATGTTACCCGGCAAAAGGCACGCCGTTATCTGGAATATCTAGACATGGTGACGGTCTATGAGCCCATTCTCGAGATTGTTCGCAACCATCACGGCGTGATCCCGATGGCAGTGGCGACCGGTAATTACCGCTGGGTCGCCGAGCAAACCTTGCAGGCGAAGCAAATATTGCACTACTTTGACGTGGTCATCAGCTCAAGGGAAGTAAAGAAGGATAAGCCTGCTCCGGACGTTTTCCTGGAGGCGGCGCAACGCATGGGTGTATCACCGGTGAAGTGCTGCGCATTCGAAGACACCGACATCGGCGAGCAGGCGGCACGTTCGGCGGGGATGGATGTGGTGCGCATCCAGACGCTGCTCACAGCAGCATAGTCGATCATTCTTGGAGGAATGCATGACGGACGATCGCGAAAACTCGGCGCCGTTTCTTGAGCGCATGCTTGCGAAGACCAAATCGCTAACGAGTTATGATGTCATCTTCATCGTGCTCATTCTGCTGGCTTTCGTGACCCGGTTTATGGATCTGGGCACACGTGTGATGAGCCATGATGAAACCACGCATGTGTACTTCTCCTGGCTGTTCGAGCAGAACGGCACCTACAGCCATGATCCGCTCTCTCACGGACCGCTGCAGTTTCACCTGGTCGCCCTCTCCTACTTCCTTTTTGGTGATTCCGATGCGACAGCGCGCTTCCCGGCCGCGATTGCCGGTGTCATTTCGGTTGGCATGCTTTGGTATTTCAAGCGCTGGCTGGGTGAGAAGGGTGCGATTGCCGCAGCAGTCATGATGCTGATCTCGCCGTTCATGCTGTACTATTCACGCTATGTGCGCAATGAAATGCTTGTCGTTCCCCTGGTCTTGCTCATGTTTCTGGCTATGTTCCGTTACATGGAGACAAGACAGTCAAAATGGTTATTCATCTTTGCCCTATCCTTGAGCTTGCATTTTGCCACCAAGGAAACGGCGTACATCCATACGGCAGTTCTCCTCATCTTCCTTGCTGTACTCGCCCTGTGGCAATGGATTCGCCATGAGTGGGATACACGCCTGCACCTGCTTCTTTTCTACGGGGGGATCGGTGTTACCGGTGTGGGGCTGGCAAGCATGCTCTTCGGATATCTGCAGAGCCGAGATGCTGAGGTAGCCCTTTCGACCGCTGCAGGAACGGAAATTGGATCGGTCCCTTCCATGATTGCCTTCATGGGATTGGTCATTCTCATCCTCGGCGTTGTCCTCGTGCTTGCGTCATTGTTGATGGAATACGGAAAGCGGCTTCGCACCGATTTCCCCTTGTTTGACCTGTTGATTGTCAGCGGGACGATGGTGCTTCCCCTGCTGGCTGCGCTTCCTGCTGTGATGCTCGGATGGGATCCTCTTGCGTACTATGATTCGGCTTCATTGATGAAGACCACCGTCGTGGTGATCGTGTTGCTGGGGATGAGCGGCATCATTGGCATGTTGTGGGATTGGAAACGCTGGGTCATCAGCGCAGCAGTATTTTATATCCCGTTCCTGGTTCTCTACACATCGGTATTTACGAATGGGACGGGCCTCGCGTCAGGGCTGGTGGGCTCACTTGGATACTGGCTCGCCCAGCAGGCTGTCGAGAGGGGCGGACAGCCAAAGTACTACTACATTCTGATTCAGATCCCCATCTACGAGTTCCTTCCTGCACTGGGCGTCGCGGCGGCTGCCGTAACAGGTCTGTTCCACCGCGGGACGTCAACAACGATGCCTCCGCTGTCCGGAGATGCCGTCGAAAAGGATGAGAAGGGAAACGCCCGCTCATTGTTCCTCGTGTTTCTGGGCTACTGGACCTTATTGAACATCCTGGCTTTCTCCTACGCCGGTGAACGGATGCCCTGGATTACAGTCCACCTCGTTCTGCCGATGATCCTCCTTGCCGGATGGGCTTTCGGGCGCTTCCTGGACGGGGTCGATTGGTCGTTCTTCACCCAACGAAAGGGATGGATTGTCCTGGTTTCAGGGATCATCTTTTTCGTGGCACTGTTCAATGCGCTCGGGATGCTGCTGGGTGAGAACCCGCCATTCGCCGGGGCGCTGGCAACCCAGCTGCAGACGACGATGAATTTCATCGCATCCGTCATCACGTCGTTTATTGCTGGTTTCTTCATGGTGATGAACGTCCGGGATTGGCGTTGGAAGCAGTACCTGCGGTTTGGCGCCGGACTCCTGCTCGTTGCACTTACAGCGATTACCGTTCGATCGTCGTTCCGTGCGGCATACGTCAAGTACGACGAGGCAACGGAGTTCCTGGTGTATGCCCATTCTGCGACGGGACCGAAAACGGCGCTGGAGCAAATTGAAGACTTATCCGTGCGGATGACCGGTGAACTCGGCCTGCGCATTGCCTACGACAACGAGACGACATATCCCTTCTGGTGGTATTTGCGCAACTATCCCAACGCCATGAACTTTGGTGCGAATCCCAGCCGGGATTTACTGAACTACCCGGTCATCCTGGCGGGCGATCCAAACTGGGCACGCATTGATCCTCTCTTGACCGACAGGTATGAGATATTCGAATACAACCGCATTGTCTGGCCGATGCAGGATTACTGGAACCTGACATGGGATCGCGTGATGGGTTACCTCACATCCTCCGAGTACCGCTCCGCCTTGTTCCAGATCTGGCTAAACCGCGATTACTCGGAGTACGGCTACCTGACGGGGGGCGATTATTCTCTCGAGAATTGGAGCCCCTCAACTCGCTTCCGACTGTATGTCCGAAAAGACATTGCAGCGATGGTGTGGGACTATGGGCAGTCAGGAGAAGTGGAACTGCTGCCGGAATATGAAGACCCCTATCTTGACAGGATGACAACCCTGCTGCCGGATCTCATCTATGGTGGGCCGGGCGTTGAACAGGGCTTGTTTAATGGACCTCGCAATATGGCTTTCACCGAGGATGGCAGTTTCTACGTGGCCGACGCCCTCAACCATCGCATCCAGCACCTTGCAGCGGATGGAACCGTGCTGAATGTATGGGGCACCTTTGCTGACCAATCGCAGGGATCCGCGCCGGGGGGGACATTTTACGAACCGTGGGGCATCGCCGTTGCGAACGACGGCAGCATCTATGTCGCAGATACCTGGAATCATCGGATCCAGCACTTCACTGCGGAAGGCGAATTCATCGACCAATTCGGCTACTTTGGGCAGGCAGAATCCGAGTATGCGTTCTGGGGGCCGCGCGACGTCCTTGTGGATGACGAGGGAAGGCTTTATGTCATGGACACAGGGAACAAGCGCATCGTGATCTTCGATGAGGATGGCACCTATCTCACGGAGTTCGGCATGTTTGGGCTTGCAGAAGGGGAATTCGACGAGCCAGTAGCCTTCGATCTGGATGAGGATGGGCTGCTCTACATCACCGATACCTGGAATCAACGTGTGCAGGTCTTCCAACCGGATGGTCAGGGCAGCTACACCTACTTGCGTTCTTGGACGGTAGACGCATGGTACGGGCAATCACTTGACAATAAACCGTACATTGTCGCATCGAATGGTGCGGTCTGTGTCAGCGACCCCGAGGGCTTCCGAATTCTCTGCTTCAGCACCGAGGGCGAATTCTTGCTCGGCTGGGATATCATTGACCAGGCTTCAGGGCAGTATGGGATGCCGTACGGACTGTTCATGACAGACGAATGTGAATTGTGGGTGGTGGACGGGGCCAACGGACGGATGGCCCGTTATCCCATGGACATCTGTGAACACTGATGGGAACCGGAAAGGCGGCAATGCAATTTGACAAGCAAGTGAAGGTCATCATCGTCGGAGCAGGCCCCATCGGTTTGGAGATTGGTGCGGCGTTGAAACGACAGGGTGTGGACTATCTGCAGTTTGACGCCGGCCAGATCGGGCAAACCTTCACCTGGTGGCCGCGGAATACCCGCTTCTTCAGCACCACCGAGCGCATCGCCATTGCAGGGTTTCCCATTCAGACTCAGGATCAGGACCACATCACGGGGGAGATGTATCTGGCCTATCTGCGTGGGATTGTGGAAAGGCTTGATCTGCAGGTTCAGACGTACGAACGTGTCTGCGGGATCACTCGCAACGAAAGCGGATTCCAGGTTGTCACCGCACATCGCGGGCAGGACCATTTCTACCGCAGCGACGTTGTCATTCTTGCAACAGGAGACATGCATCGCCCCCGGAGATTGGGTGTTCCGGGCGAAGACCTTCCGCACGTGTCCCACTATCTCTCCGATCCGCATCGTTACTTCCGAACGGACTTGCTCATTGTGGGCGGCCGCAATTCTGCCGTCGAGGCTGCACTGCGATGTTTCCGGGTTGGCGCCCGGGTCTCTATCAGCTACAGACGGGCGGCATTTGATTCCGAGTATGTGAAACCCCACCTTCTCCCGGACATCGAGGCGCAAATCAAGAATGGCAACATGACCTTCCTTCACGGGACCGAGGTGCTCGAGATAACCCCGGGGTTTGTTGAGTTACAGCACACCGAAACGGATGTGGTGGAACAACGGGAGGCGGATTTCGTCCTCCTCTGCACGGGCTACGAGGCAGATCAAAGCCTGATGGAGGGGATCGGAGTAACGTTGGAGGGTGAGCTTCGCAAACCGGTGCACAATCCGGACACGATGGAAACCAATATCCCGGGTCTCTATGTGGCTGGAACAGCGGTCGCCGGCATCCAGAGCCGCTATACTGTCTTTATTGAGAATTCCCACCAGCATGTCGGACGGATTGTCCATGCCATTACCGGTTCCTGGCCGGAGGAACTGGGAACCGTTCCGGGGCGAACCTACGATCTGGATTTTGAAGATTACAAACGCAACTGATCGCGTGTGCGACGGCCAGGTATGCATGCAGACTTTCCCATCCTGTGGGGATGGCAGCGAGAGCGACCGGTGTGTCCTGTGTATCGAAGGGGCAGCGAGTCAACATCGTGGGGAGAGGGGAGGGTAGAAAGAAGGTGAGCGATGCTGTGCATTTATAACGACCATACCAATCCATATTTCAATCTCGCAGCGGAAGAGTATTTCTTTAATGAGTACGATGACGATGTCTTCCGATTATGGCGGAATGCGAATACGATCGTCGTCGGAAAACATCAAAACACCAACGCAGAGATCAATGTCGATTATGTGAACACGAAAGGCATTAAAGTCGTCCGGCGACTGTCGGGCGGTGGCGCAGTCTTTCAGGACCTTGGCAATATTTGCTATACCTTTATCGCCACTCGTTCTGATGACGTGGGGATTGATTTCAAACGATATACGCAGCCAGTCATCGATGTCTTACAGAAGCTAGGTGTCGATGCGCGCTTTGAAGGACGGAATGACATCACCATCGATGGGAAGAAGTTCTCCGGAAACGCGCAATACATCCGTCAGAATCGAGTAATGCACCATGGCACCATTCTCTTTTCCTCGCAAATGACAGATCTCTCCGAAGCGCTCAAGGTTGATCCGTTGAAGTACAAGGATAAAGCTGTGAAATCCGTTCGCAGTCGCGTGACGAATATCAGTGACCATCTCAAGCAACCCATCGAGGTCACGGATTTCATCACCATGATTATGGACCACATTCTTGAGACATCGACGGATGCGGAGCGCCATGATCTGACCGATGAGGATGTCGCTGGCATCGAAGAGTTGGTGAAGGAGAAATACGAGACCTGGGATTGGAATTATGGCGTCTCACCGAAGTATGCATTCCACAACACCACGCGTACCTCGGGCGGAAGCATCGAAGTCGTCATGGATGTTCACGATGGCGTGATCCGTGATCTGAAGTTTTACGGGGATTTCTTCGGCAAGCGCGATGTCGCTGACATTGAGGAAGCTCTTCGTTCCGTATCGCATGAAGCGGACGAGATGAAGGAGGCGCTGAAGGACCATCCGATTGGAGAATACTTCGCCAATGTGTCCATGGATGAACTGATCGGTGCGATGTTCTGAGTATTCGTTTGACGGTCATCTTTGCAGGCGGCAAGAAGCTCCAGCGACTTGACGAATAGATAAGGCCATGACAGCGATGTATGGGGAAACGAACACCCTGCGTAGCAGGGTGTTTCGAATCGGCCAGGGGCCGTTTATCGTACGTTCGATGACGGGCCGGGGGACGCATCGTCAGTTGCGTGAGTTCAGGCAAGCCCTTCGAGCGGGTTGGAGGACGTGAAGAGGCGGCGTAGAGATTGGTAGAGGCCGATCGCGGGGATCCAGATCAGGCTGCCAATCAGGATGCCGACTTCATCCAGGAAGCGGCTCCCGGGAACAGGGTTAAACCGAAGCCTGTAAAGAAAGGCGTCGAACGTATTTCCAAGAAGATTGCCCATCATAATCATTCGAATATAGGCGAGGATACCCATAGCCGTGTCTTTGCCGTAGTGTTCGATTAGAATCTTCCAGGTTTTGGTGTCGGGATGTCCACAGGTCTCGGCGTAGTGCTGGGCAAAGAGAAGAGCCTTGATTTCCTTCTGAGGCAATGCATCAAACTCACCCTGCATGAGCTGCTGGATTTCTTCGTCAGGGACACCAGCCTGAAGAGCCATGCGGGCATGGCCATAGGCACAGTAACGGCATCCGTTCACCTGGGTTACGGCGAGCATGACGCGTTCAGAAAATGCCTTCTCAATCAAGTTGGAACGGGAAACCTCCCGCAGCACTGGTATGGTGCTGAAGGCATCATTCAGGAATCGTAGATAATCACTCAAGGTGAAGATGCGGTTTCGAAACGGGTGAGTGTACTGCATGGTAGCTCTCCGGTCTGGAATGAGTAGTACAGCTACATTCTAATGGACTTTCCATGCCGGTGGGGCCTTCCCGTCGAGAGAACCATCTCTGGGATTTGCAAGCCGGATCGAATACGGCCAACAGACATTCGCATTAAGCCGGAGACCGCAAGTATAATCGAAGTGCGTCAAGGGCCGCAGAAGAGGATGCAGAAGGAGCAAAACCAGCATGGTCGAGAGCATGCCTGCAGAGAAGCAAGAGCTATTTGAGTGCATGCGCGCGTGGGGGTATCAATTTGCCTATCGTCAGCATCCGGAAAGTCCGGGTTTTACAAGGTTGATGATCGCCATCCGGGAGACACCAACGAGGATGCATTTCGATCCGGAAACCTTAAGAATTCATGCGCCGATGGATGATGGCAGTATTTCATGGATGACATTCTATTATCAGGAGCGCGTGATCCCGGAACGCCCGATCGGGTATTCGAGGATCATTGTCAAAGACCGGCGGGATAAGGCGATTGCCTTCTATTCCTTTGGAGGCACGATACGCAGCCTTTTCCGTCCGGGAGAGAACATCTACATTCTGCAGTCCGATGCGCCGCTTCTCGATCTCTCCTCGGAAAAGGATGTCCTTTCCAATGAATTGGCTGATGAAGCGGATATTCTCTTTGCCCAACTGCGCGCACGCTCAGGTGGGCAGGATCACCGCTTCTATCAGCAGGTCTATGCCCTTAAACCGCTGGATCGGTATGCAGGGACGATCCTCTCCATCCTGGGAAAACTCGAAGGAGAAAGCGCTCTACGGGAAGAACGGGAGCCGCTACGATGGTTACTGCAGCGTGAAGCCCGCTTTCTTGCGACAATGCTGCCAGCGGCAAAACCGTTAGAAGATATGCTTCAACTTTAACCGGATGAGCTTATTGCAGCGCAAGGAGTAGGATGAACACGATCTTCCTGGAAGTGGCAATCATCATCGGTCTGGTTCTTGTCAATGGCGCACTGGCCATGGCTGAAATGGCGGTCGTTTCTGCCCGCAGGGGACGCCTGCTGCATCTTCTCAACGAAGGAGATCAGAGGGCGGATGCGGCACTAAAACTAACCAATGCCCCGGGTCGTTTTCTCTCCACGGTCCAGATCGGCATCACGCTGGTTGGGGTGCTCAATGGAGCCTTCAGCGGCGCAACCATCGCCGGGGAGATAGCGGCCTGGCTGGAACGCATTTATTTCCTTGAGCCCTATAGTGAAATAGTCGCAGTCTTTCTTGTCGTGACCATCATCACCTACATCTCACTTGTTGTCGGAGAACTTGCACCGAAACGCATCGCGCTTTCCAATCCGGAACAGATCGCGCTTGTGATGGCCAGAACGATGACGTTCCTTTCGAAGCTGACAGCGCCACTCGTCAGCTTTCTCAGTGTTTCTTCCAACGTGCTCGTCCGACTCCTTGGTTTCGGGGATGGAAGGCGCCCGGCAGTCACGGAAGACGAGGTCCGCTTCATGATTTCGCAGGGGACACGCACGGGAGTGTTCCTGCCGATTGAAGAGGAAATGGTCGAGCATGTCTTTGAATTGAGCGAGCGGAAAGTGAGTGCAATTACGACACCGAGGACAGAGGTGATGTGGGTCGACATCTCGGACGATCTGGATGCGATCCGTGAAAAGATGCAGTGTTGCACCCACTCCGGCTTTCCTGTCGCCGAGGGTGATCTGGATCGCGTGCTTGGTTGGGTGGAGTCGAGAGACTTGCTGGAACAGACTCTATCAGGAAAACCACTCGATCTTCACGCTGCTCTGCAGCCAGCGCTGTTTCTCCCAGAGGACATGCCAGCCCTGCAGGCGGTTGACCGGTTCCGTGATGCGGGCACCGATATCGCGCTGGTGCTGGACGAATACGGCGGGCTGCAGGGCATGGTAGCGCTGGTCGACATCCTGGAAGCCATCATCGGAGATATTCCCAGTTTGCACGAAGAGGAGAAGGTACTTGTCGTCCAGCGTGAAGATGGTTCCTACTTGCTAGATGGTCGCCTCCCGATTGACGATCTGCGGGAGTTGCTTGGTGTTAGGGATCTCGGGAAAGACTACGGTCGGTACTATGAAACGCTGGGCGGTCTGGTGATGACCTTGATGGAACGTATTCCCGCAGCCGGCGAGAGTTTTTCGGAACAAGGATGGCGTTTTGAAATCATGGATATGGATGGACGGCGAGTGGATAAGGTGCTCGCCAGCGCGGAGCCAGATGCTGTAGAGGAGGGGGAGCGATCACAGCAGAACGCTTGACCCCGAAGGAGATGACTGGTGGACGAACGAAGAAATCTACGAAGACGGCATTTGCGCTATTATCTGCATGTTCACGATAGGGTGACGGGTGACTTCTTTGGCCGGCTGGCGGATATCACGATCGGCGGGCTGATGCTCATCACTGAAGAGCCGGTTGAGGTGGGGAGTCGATATGAGTTCAGAATCGACTTCCGCAACGAATTGGAAGGAAAACGGCACATCTTGCTCACGGCCGACTGCAAATGGTGCGACCGGGACACGATTAACCCGGCCTATCATGCATCCGGATATGAGTTAGAGTCGCTTTCTGAACAGGATATGCTTGTCATCAAAGCCTTGATTGTTGAGTATGGTTTGAGGATGTATCGGGAAGAGGACCAGGAGGAGTAAGGGGCGCTTCCGGGCTTGTCCATCAGCGTATATCCTGAGGCTGATGGGGTGTTCGAGCGCGACGAGGTATGAACGCCGAACTTGCGAGTTCAGGTCCAAGGGCGCGATGGAAGATTGGGGGAAAGCTCCATCGTCCCCGAAATGACCGGAGTAGAGACACCATGATTCTGCAAAATGAAGATGTCATTAAACTCCTGATCGCGATTCTTGTTGGGGGACTAATCGGCGCTGAACGGGAATACCGGGACAAGGTTGCGGGTTTCCGGACAAACATCTTTATCTGCGTCGGTGCGACTCTCTTCACCCTGTTGTCCATCAAGATTGGCGCGACGGCTGATCCCACCCGGATTGCGGCCAGTATCGTCAGCGGTGTCGGGTTTCTCGGTGCCGGGGCTATTCTGCGTGAGGAAGGTCGTGTTGTAGGCCTGACGACAGCAGCAACCATCTGGCTGACGGCTGCACTTGGCATGGGTATTGCCAGCGGGGAATACCTGCTTGTGGGTGCGTCGACGCTGATCATGCTTGCTGTCCTGCTGGTGTTCCCATATATCGAAATCCTCATTGGGCGTTGGCGTGACACACGTATGTATACCGTCATCATGCCCCGGACCGGGGAAGAGTTTGCCTTTATTCATGAGAGTTTGAAAGGCAGCCGGCTGCGGAAACGGGATGTTGTGCGTGAGAAGGAGGGCAGTGAATCCCGCCTCGAAGTGAGCGCATCCGGTACGCCTGAGGCGCATGCAGCCTTCATGGATCTTCTTTATGATTCTGATGACGTATACAGCTTCCACGTGGTGTAGGAGTTCGCTCTGAAAGGAGTTCGAATGACTGTAAGCCGGTCAGAGGGGCGTGCAGCAAATGAGTTGCGAACGATCACCATCACCCCGGATTATGTTTCGTATCCGGAAGGCTCAGTGTTAATTGCCAGTGGGAATACCCGCGTTTTGTGCAATGTCTCCCTGGATTCCGATGTGCCGCGCTGGATGAAGCAACAGAATAAGCGCGGAGGTTGGATTACAGCCGAATATAGCCTCCTACCACGGTCAACACGTCAACGGACGGCGCGTGAGACGAACGGTCTGCGCGGTCGAACGCAGGAAATCCGCCGTATGATTGGCCGCAGTCTGCGTGCAGCTCTGAATCTTGAGCTTCTGAGTGGTTATACCTGCATTGCCGATTGCGATGTTCTGCAGGCGGATGGTGGTACACGGACAGCGGCTGTGACGGGTGCCTATCTCTCACTGGTGAAAGCATTGCAGCCCTTGATCGAAGAGGGTGCGCTCCCGCAAGGTGTTCTGAAGACACAGGTGGCTGCAGTCAGTGTGGGGATGATTGAGGGCATACCATTGCTCGATCTGGATTACGCAGAGGATTCGACAGCGGATGTCGACCTGAATGTCGTGATGAATGATCGGGGTGAATACATCGAAGTGCAGGGAACAGCAGAAGGCCAGACGATTACCCGCAGTCAGCTCGACGCGCTTCTTGACCTCGCAACGGAGGGCATTGAGAAGCTCTTCAACATGCAGCGGGATGTTCTGAAGCGATAGTCAGGCGGGAGAACCGGGGAAAAAAAAGAGCGCCCATCAGGGCGCTTTTCCTATTCTTCCCGGACAAACCGTTTCAAGTCCGGGAACACGAGTGCGCTGGTGCGATGCTGTTCAAGTGAAGACCGGTTAGCTGCCTCGAAGTTGCGGTGGACCTCTCGCAGCGCACGCACCTGCCAGGCAGGAGGAGACTGGGAGAACACAGCTAGGCCAACGGTGTGATAGCCGGGGATCAGGAGAAGCGCTTTGCCGTCGTCTGTTTGTGTCGCATACATTCGACCAATCTGAGAGCCCGGCTCTGCAGCGCCGAAGGTGCCCAGGAGTGCCATGGCATCTTCCGCTGCCTGTGGCATGGAGCCTTGGACGAAGATGCGGTCGCGTGACTCGATATCGTAGAATCCCACACTCAAGCAGGCCGCTTCGTTAAGCTGCATCAGGAAGGTTGTCTTGCCTTCTTCCAACACAATCCGCCATCGGTCGCTCTCCGGGTTTTTCTGCTTGAGCCGAATGGCCACTTCACGCTGTTCGAGATAATGCTTGCGGATGGCCTGGTACTGGGAGGCATTCACCCGTCCTTGCTGGAAATCCTGTTCCAGCCTGCGGATTTTCTGGTCGAGGATGGTGAGGCTGCGGCGAAGCTCCGGGGGGGCATCCGAGGGGATCTCCAGTGGAACATCCATCGATTCTTCGACGGGGGCTGGCGCTGGAGGAGGGGCTTCTTGTTCAGCTGGGCCTGGTTCGGGAGCAGGCGGTTCGACAAAAGGAGCCATTTGCTCACCGTCAAACTGTTGTAATCGCTGCTCCTGGTCGCGCAGGAACTCGCGCGCCGCGCGAAGCTGACCGGCGCTGATCGCGCCGTCACAAAACGCAACAGCCGCGCCAAAGAATCGGGCTTTTGCTCGATCCAGACGGTCCAGCAATTGCTTGTACTCTGGACTGTACTGACGCGCATCAGCTGCCGGCTGCGATTCGGGCTGAGTTGATGGCTCGTGTCGCAGGTTGGCGTCCATCACCGTCTTCGACGTCATACGCAACTAATAGTAGCATGCGCACGTCATTCGCGTGAGATGACTGTTGTACCAGAAGATCCGGATGCCTGCGGCGGGGCACAGGATTGGTGTATACTTCTTCGCATGAAAATGCCGGATGTTGATATTCGTGAGGATGGTATGAGATACGCATTGCGACTGCTGTTAATCCTTGTTATCGGGTTGACATTGTCAGCCTGTCAGTCCGACGATACCGATGCGGCAGCCCTGGGAGCCATCGTCATCGAGACGGCTTCTGCCAAAGCCCAATTAACCCGGCAAGCCACGCTGCAAACGCCGCCTCCAACTCCGATTACCCCTTCACCAACGGCGCCTCTCGTCACCGATACGCCCGTGCCCAGCGAGACGCCAACACCATCAGTGCCGATCGTGCAGGCGGACTACAACGCGTACGTCCGCACCGGTCCGGATGAGACCTTTGAGAGTATCGATTTCTTCCTGCAAGGACAGACGGCGGAGGTTGTTGGTCGCTACACCAACGAAGCGACGGGCACCTGGTGGTATATTCAACGGATTGACACCGGAAGGGATGGATGGGTCTGGAGTGGTGCGGTGACTCTTTCAGGAGATGAGAATACAATTCCGTTTATCGATCCACCAGCATTCCCGGACAGCTAAGCGGAACAAGCCCCTTCGGGGGCTTTTTTCTTCAGGGGAGGATGCGCGTCCCGGGGTGTCCGCCGTTCAGTGCTTTGAGGAGGGAGCCGGGATCAGTGGGGGAGAAGATATAGATCTCAGCATCCGGCGAAGCCTGCGCCATATTCAGAGCTTCTTTCACTTTTGCGCGCATGCCCCCTGTTACATCCGATCCGGCAATGGCGCCGAATTGAAGTCTTTCAAGTGCTTCGCCCGTAATGGACTCGAGCACCGAGCCTGGTTCGCCGGGGTCCGCCAGGACGCCAGGTTCACGTCCCGCAATCAGTATCCGGCCTGGTTGGAGGGATTTCGCCAGGAAGGTGAATACGTGCTCGGTCGATACGATCGTCCCTCCCAGGGATTGATCCATGGCGACATCGCCGTGAACGACCGGAACGATCCCTGCGTCAAGGGCGTGCTCGATGGGTTCCGTCGCGAGTGAATGGAGCTTGCCATCGCGGCAGACTGCGGATGCGGATGGTGACAGAGTGATGACCGGGAGGTTGTTTGCGGCCAGAGCGTCCACCACGACGTGGTTCAAACGCTGAGCTGCCTGCCATACCTTCGCATAGCCATCCCAATCCTCCTCGCTGTGCACTCCCTTCTGGGTCCCGTATTTCGAGGCTTCGTGATGCCCGAACGAACCCGAGCCGTGACCGATGAGGAGTCTCGCTGCAGGGTTCGCTTGCTTGAACGCAGCAATATCACTGCAGAGATAGGAGAGCACATCCTGACGGACGGTTTCTGCCTGTTCCTTATCGGTAATGAGGGAGCCGCCAAGTTTCAGGAAAATCATGTCTGTATCCTGGTGAAGACGACCTGCGATGCTCCTGCTTTCTTCAACGCATCACGAAAGGGATCGGGACCGTTGTGAATGAGTGCAATCATGTTACCACCCAAACCGGCACCAGAGAGCTTGGCGCCCAATGCGCCGTGCTCAAGGCTCGTGAGGATGAGCTTGTCCAGTGCCGGACAGGATACCCCAAGCGACCGAAGAAGGCTCTGGTTCTCGTTCATCAATGATCCGAGCGAGTGGAGATCCCCTCGATTGAGACTGACACGGGCCTGGCGTGTAATATTACCGATCTGATCCAGAATGACACGTGTGGCGGTCTCATGCTGTTCGAATTGTCTGCGAACGTGTGCGACGGCTTCGGAAGTAGGTGTGTGAATGCCCGTATCGGCGATCACCAATGGAAGTGCGACAGGGATGTGAAAGGGTTCCGGCTGCTGGCCGCGTATAAACCAGACAGGCTGATTGTAGGCAATGACGGTGTTGTCAATGCCGGATGGGGAACCATGATGGATACGTTCGACATCGAAGGCGAGCTTGGATTGTTGTTCCGGAGGCAGGCTTTTCCCCGCAAACGCGGCAAGGGCACGGACGATGGCAATCGAGACCGCCGCACTGGAGCCCATCCCTGCAGCAACCGGTATGCTGGATGTGATGCGGAGCTGGATGGAAGCAGGTTTGATCGCAAGGGCTTCATAGGTGCGGGTGATGATGCGAGCGAGAGGGTTGTCCTCAGGGAGTTCATCCAGCCATACTTGCTGGTCAATATCCGGTGCCAGGATGCGGATGCGATCCCTGGTATTGTCAAGCGGAGTGATGTCTACACAGACCTGGAGGTCAGGTACGGGAACAGCGAGGGCGGGCTGTCCGTAAACGACGGCATGTTCTCCGAACAGAATGAGCTTTCCGGGAGCGGTTGCACGAGTCATGTGAAGAGGTACAGGACGGCGATCGAGGTGAAACCCCACAAAACCATATTGATGAGAAAGGGCCAATCGCGAAGGACGATTTCTTCAGGTGCGCCGCCTTCATTCTTCACATTGATCAGGTAGAGGTAGCGGAAGATCCCATAAAGGACAAAGGGAATCGTCAGCATCATAAGATGGTTCTCAGGCAGGTTGGTTGCTGAGAACGTGTAGAGTGAGTACGCGACGATGGTCGTCCCCGATACGATGACGATGAGCTGATCGATGAAGGGAATGGTATAGCCTTCGAGCACTTTACGGTGTGAATTTGCATCCTCGGCCAGCAGGATCAGCTCTGCACGTCGCTTTCCGAGCCCAATGAAGAGTGCCAGCAGTGTCGTACAGACAAACAGCCAGGGCGAGAAGCGCTGTACGGTGATGAGCGTTACTCCTGCCCCCACACGCAGAACGTAAAAGGATGCAAGTACCAGTACATCGATGAGGGGAATGTGTTTCAGGTAGAAGGAGTACAGCAGATTGAGTGCGAGATAGACCGTCAGCAGCAGGCCAAAGCGCCAGTCCAGCAAATACCCCCCGGCGATCGAACCGATGAGCAGGATGACGGCGGCGACGATGGCGATGCGCGGGGACAACTTGCCTGCAGCGAGAGGTCGCTTGCATTTGACCGGGTGGTTGCGGTCTTTCTCGATGTCCGCAAGATAATTAATGATGTACACGCTGCTGGCAATCAGAGAGAAGAAGAAGAAACCAGCAACGGTGCAGAGAAGGGAGCGAACACGAAACAGTTGGAGGTCAAAGACGAGCGCTGCGAAAAGGAAGATATTCTTGACCCACTGTTTGGGGCGCATGGTTTTTAGAAGATATCGCCACATAGCCGAGATAATAGCAGGAAGGCATGGCTGGAGCAAGTCCTCGTTCCGCTGCGAGTGTGTGGAAACCGAGCGAAAGGGGTAGAATCGAGGTATGGCGAAGAAAGAACGGATTGATGTCTTGATGGCTGAAAAGGGCCTCGCTGAAAGTCGCTCGCAAGCACAGCGACTGGTGATGGCTGGTTCGGTTCGCGTGGATGATCAGCTCGTTGTTAAAGCCTCCCGGCGAGTCGATCGCGGGGCAGTGATCGAGGTCCTGCAAGGGCCCCCGTATGTATCACGCGGCGGTGAAAAGCTGGCTGCTGCATTGGATGCGTTCAAGGTTGATGTCTCCGGGAAGGTGTGTGCCGATGTCGGCGCTTCAACTGGCGGGTTCACCGACTGCCTTCTTCAGGCTGGGGCCGGTAAGGTGTATGCAATTGATGTCGGTTATGGCGTGCTGCATTGGAAGCTGCGCAACAACCCACACGTGGTGGTCATGGAGCGAACCAACGCACGCCTGCTTGAGACGCTGCCTGAAGATGTGGCTGTCGTCACAGTGGATGCATCGTTCATATCTCTCACGCTGCTCCTCCCCGTCATACAGGGATGGTTGCTGCCCGATGGGGATCTCATCGCGCTGATCAAGCCTCAGTTCGAAGCAGGTCCAGAACGACTGGGCCGAGGGGGCGTTGTCCGGGACGAAGGCATCCGGCGGGATGTGCTCTACGAAATCCTCTCGGCATCTATGGAGATGGGATTCCAGCTTCATGGACTGCACCGGTCGCCGTTGAAAGGTCCGAAAGGGAACGTCGAATTCCTCATGTGGTGCGGTCTCGTGGGTGAGGGCTATCGGGCAGCAGACTTGATCGAACCGCTCTTCTCGCCGTAGGCTCCTGTCCGAGACTGCTCGAGTCGGGTATACTCGACATTTGTTGGTGGAAATGGGAATGACCAGAACTGCGTCACACATCCGCAATTTTTGCATCATCGCTCACATCGATCATGGCAAGTCAACGCTTGCAGATCGATTGCTTCAGGCTACCGGGACGATCTCTGATCGGGAAATGACGGATCAGGTGCTGGATACCATGGACCTGGAGCGGGAAAAGGGCGTCACGATCAAGGCTTCGGCTGTCCGCATGGAATATCATGCACGTGACGGGATGGACTACATCCTCAACCTTATCGACACTCCCGGCCACGTCGACTTTGGATACGAGGTCAGCCGGGCGCTTGAAGCTTGTGAAGGCGCGCTCCTCGTCGTCGATGCAAGCCAGGGGATCGAAGCCCAGACGCTTGCGAATCTTTACCTTGCCCTTGATGCCGACCTTGAAATCATCCCCGTCATCAACAAAATTGACCTGCCCGCCGCACGTCCCGATGACATTGCCGAGGACATTCACAATCTCCTGGGGACCGATACGGACAATATCCATCGAATTTCCGCCAAAGAGGATATCAACACGCAGGAGGTGCTGGAGGCCATTGTTCACCTTGTACCGCCTCCGCCGGGCAATCCGGAAAGTGCGCCGACTGCCCTGATTTTTGATTCCCATTACGATTCTTATAAAGGTGTCGTCGCCTACGTGCGTGTGGTGGACGGAGTTTTCGAAGACGGGCAGGATCTGCATTTGATGTCATCGGGTGCCGATGTCCACCCGCTTGAAATCGGTTATTTCTCCCCGGACCTCGTGCCGTGCAAACAGCTCAAAGCCGGCGAAGTTGGTTATATTGCCACTGGCCTGAAAACCGTGCGTGATTGCCGGGTCGGGGATACGTTCACCACCGTTGTCGACGGTGCTGCCCAACCCCTCCCGGGGTATGAAACGCCCAAACCGATGGTTTTTGCCGGTTTCTACCCGGTTGAAGGGGAAGACTACGACGATCTGAAAGATGCGCTGGAGAAGCTACAATTAAATGATGCCGCACTGATTTATGAACCTGAAACATCACAGGCGTTAAACTTTGGTTTTCGCTGCGGTTTTCTCGGCCTGTTCCACATGGACATCATCCAGGAGCGTCTCGAACGAGAACATGACATCGATCTCATCGCGACGGCTCCCTCGGTGGAATACGAGGTGCTCACAACGGATGGAGAGACCATTCGCATTGCCTCACCATCAGAGCTGCCGGAAATCAACCGTATTGCCGAGATTCGTGAGCCCTGGATGGAAATCCAGATTTTCACACCCGACACGTACTACGGCACCGTGATGGAACTCGCGACGAACCGGAGGGGCATCTTCCTTGAGCAGGATTATCCTTCTCCGAACCGGGTAATCCTGAAGTATGACATCCCACTTTCGGAATTGATTGTTGATTTCTACGATCATTTGAAATCCAGAACCCGCGGGTATGCGTCGTTGGACTATCACTTCTCGAGCTATCGTCCGGACGATCTCGTCAAGCTTGAAGTGCTGATTAACGCGGAACCAGTCGATGCGCTGGCAATGATTGTGCACCGGGACGATGCCTATCATAAAGGGCAGGCTCTTGTCTCCAAGTTGAAACGCCTCATCCCGCGGCAGATGTATGCTGTGCCGATTCAGGCCGCGGCTGGGGGAAGGGTGATATCCAGGGCGAATGTCAAGGCGCTCCGGAAGGACGTGCTTGCCAAGTGCTACGGGGGTGACGTCACGCGAAAGAAGAAACTGCTTGAGAAACAGAAGAAAGGCAAGCGGCGGATGAAGCGAGTGGGGAAGATTGACATTCCGCAAGATGCATTCATGGCGGTTCTCCGATTGGGTGACGAATGAGACGGAATCAGGATGCACTGCCGTCTTCTATGAAAGGGTTCATCTGCCAGTGAGGGCAAATCGAAGACCTCATACGGCTCTGGGTCTCTTGATTGGCCTGTCTGTCAGCGCATTGGCGCTGTGGCTTGTCATCCGCTGGTCAGGATGGCAGGCTCTCCAGACTTCTCTCAAGCACGTGGATTGGCGATTCTTTGGACTATCTGTTGTGGTTTACCTCTTATCCATGTCAGCGCGAGCGTTCGCATGGCGAGCGATCTTGCTGGACCGGTTTTCCTATCTGCAGATCATGGGCGCCCTCAATGAAGGCTATCTTCTCAATAACCTCTTCCCGTGGCGTCTGGGGGAAATCGGGCGGGCAATCCTGCTCGGCCGCAAGGGGGTGGTGAGTATCCTCGGCGTGCTGTCCTCCATTGTTGTGGAACGTACGTATGACATGCTTCTCACCGTCATCTTGCTTGCATCCATGCTGCCCATTGCAGCAGGACTGCCGGGCATTGGACGGCAGGTTTTGATT
>Ga0272443_10000786_pt1 | contig 52877 bp, 44 predicted proteins | sample SSMAcet12_FD_193581 | JGI IMG/M metagenome (GOLD analysis project Ga0272443, IMG submission 193581) | Marine sediment archaeal communities from Little Sippewissett salt marsh, Falmouth, MA, United States - SSM-Acet-12 | ecosystem: Environmental > Aquatic > Marine > Wetlands > Sediment ...
GCCGGCCCAATCCTTGTAGGCATCCATGAGTTCTTCGTGGTTTTCGGCGGTATACACCTTGTCGAGGGTTTCGTTATCGGTGACCAATGGGTCTCCTTTCTTGGTGTTTTGGTTTTCAATAAAAACAATTTTGCAGATTCGATCCGATGGCCTCGGCTCAATTGTCCAGCACTCGGTAGGTGCAGAATCGGGCCGTGACGTCTTCCTTGACCAGGTAGTCTTCCAGATGCATCTCGGCAAGCTGCCAGACATCTTCGTTTTCGAGCTCCAACATCTTGGGCCGGTAGCCGTAATCTTCGTAGGCGCCGTCGCGGATCGTAAAGCACACGGTCCCGCCGGGCCGGGTCACCCGGATCAGCTCGTCGAACGCCTCGGGGCCGACGTGGGCATAGGTGAAGGTGCCCACGCAGATGGCGGCGTCATAGGTATCGGCGGGGACTTCGAGCCGCCGGTTCAGATCCGCCTGGAACACCCGGCGGTACACGTTCTTTTTTTCCGCCTCCCGGATCATGTCCGGCGAGTAGTCCATGGCCTCCAGGTTTTGGTAGCCCATGTCGTTGAGCACTTCACCGACCAGGCCCGTTCCGCAGCCGGCGTCCAGCACGCGGCAGCGCTTGGAATCCAGATGCCGGTCCAGAATCTTTGCTGCGGTCTGCGGCCCGACGTACCCCATTTGCTTGCAGGTGTCCCGGTCGTATTTGCAGGCCCACTGCTTGTATGCCTCGTTGAGCTCTTCCGGTGTTTGCGCTTCGTAGGTTGCCTCCCATAACGCGGGTGTCTGACTCAATCTGCCTCCTTTCGGCCGAAGGATGCACCGGACCGCGGCCCGCCGCATCTTGCAGCCAACTGAAATCGCTGGTTCAAAAAAAGAAAAAATCCGGATGGGTTTACTTTTCATTTTGCCCGGCGGACGCCGGTCCGCCGGGCAAGATGCATCAATAGCGGTAGTGTTCGGGCTTGAAGGGGCCGGTCTGCGGCACGCCGATGTAGTCGGCCTGCTCGGCGCTCATTTTCGTCAGCCGGGCGCCGAGCTTTTCGATATGGAGCCGGGCCACCTCCTCGTCAAGCGCCTTGGCCAGCCGGTAGACCCCGATTTCCTTGGGATTCTGCCACAAATCGATCTGGGCCAGGGTCTGGTTGGTAAACGAATTGGACATGACAAAGCTCGGGTGGCCGGTGGCGCATCCCAGATTGACCAGCCTTCCCTCGGCCAGCATGTAAATGCAGTGGCCGTCTGCAAACACGTATTTGTCCACCTGGGGCTTGATGTTGATCTTTTCCACCCCGGGCATTTCGTTTAGGGCGTCGACCTGGATTTCATTGTCGAAGTGGCCGATATTGCAGACAATCGCCTCGTCTTTCATGCCGGCCATGTGCTCGGCGGTGATCACGTCCCGGTTTCCGGTGGCGGTCACGTAGATGTCGGCCTCGGGCAGGGCATCTTCCACGGTCTTGACCGGATAGCCGGCCATGTAGGCCTGCAGGGCGCAGATCGGATCGATCTCGGTCACCCAGACCCGGGCCTTGAGGCCGGCCAGCGCCTCGGCACAGCCCTTGCCCACATCACCGTAACCGCAGACCAACGCGGTCTTGCCGGCGATCATCACGTCGGTAGCCCGCTTGATGCCGTCCACCAGCGACTCGCGGCACCCGTAGATGTTGTCGAACTTGGATTTGGTCACCGAATCGTTGACGTTGACGGCAGGGGCCAGCAGCTTGCCCTGCTCCTGCATCTGGTAGAGCCGGTGCACCCCGGTGGTGGTCTCTTCGGAAACCCCTTTCCAGTCTTCGACCACCGAGTGCCAGAACTTCGGGCTCTGTTGCCGGGTTTCTTTGAGCACGGCGTTGATGATCTTGAGCTCCTTGTTGTCGGTGGGCTCATCGAGGAGGGCCGGGTTTTCCTCGGCCTGAAAGCCCCGGTGAATCATCAGGGTGGCATCGCCGCCGTCGTCCACCACCAGGTTCGGCCCCTTGCCGTCGGGCCAGGTCAGGGCCTGCTTGGTGCACCACCAGTATTCTTCCAGGGTCTCCCCTTTCCAGGCGAACACCGGGATGCCGCGGTCGGCGATGGCCGCCGCCGCCTGATCCTGGGTGGAAAAAATGTTGCACGACGCCCATCTGACGTCGGCGCCCAGCTCGGCCAGCGTTTCGATCAGAACCGCGGTCTGGATGGTCATATGCAGGCTGCCGGTGATCCGCGCCCCCTTCAGCGGCTTTTGGGGACCGTATTTTTCCCGGGTGGCCATCAGCCCGGGCATCTCCTTTTCAGCGATCTCGATCTCCCGGCGGCCGTAATCGGCCAATTCGATGTCTTTGATTTTGTAGCCTTCTTCAGCGGCCATCAACATGGATGTTCCTCCTTTTCGAATACCTTTATTTCATTCAATTTTTTACCCGTACCTCCCGGACCATGGCTGAACTGCAAAGCATCCCTCACTCTGCCGCTGCCGAAAAACAGTCAATGCCACGCCGGATCGAAGCTTCCAGGTTCAACGCATGGTCACCGATGTTCGAACGTGGAAAGACGCAAGTGAGAAAGGGAAGTTGTTTGTTAGGGGCAGTCCGGCGGGCGGGAAAGACAATGCATTGGATTCTTAGAGTAAAACCTTGACCTTCCGTTTTCGGAACTGCGCCTTGCGGCGCAAAATTTATTTCAACAAAAACTATTTAAATATCAATATATCATGCCTTCTGCTTTGTCAAGGGCTTTTCCGGCGCAGGGTCGCGATGACCTGGGTCAACCGATCCACCAGGTGTTCGTGGTATCGACGCCCGCCTTCGGCCGACGCCTTGCTCGGCTCGCCCGTGGTGCCGCCTGCGGCGGCCACCGAAGGGGCCATCTCCTCTTCGCTGCTGGGCACGTAGCAGAGGGTGTCTCCGCCGAAGCGTGGATCCACGGAATACAGGGGCCGGACCGAATGGGGGTTGTCCAGGGCCCGATCCATCTTGACCAAGTCCGGGTAGCAGTGCCACATGTGTGAGCCTTCGATTTCCTCGGCATGGCCCACCGGGCCCCAGCCCATTTCGTCCGCCAGGGACTTGGACATATAGGCCGGATCGAAGATCACGTATTTGACGCCAAGCTCCCGCTTCGCCCGTTCCCCGACCATCTGAAGCCACGTGACATTGACGATCCGGTGGCCGTTGATCATAACGAACTTATCCACCCCGTGGCGGGAAAGCGACCGAACGATGTCGAATCCGAGCTCCACCAGCACCTCCGGACGGATGGTAATGGTTCCGGGAAGGACCATGTGGTGAGGACTCCAGCCGAACCAGACCGGAGGTGCGGCCAGTGCCCCGGTACGCTGCGCCCCGGCTTCGGCAAGGGCGACGGCTACGTATGTATCTGTGCCCACGGGCAGGTGCGGGCCGTGCTGTTCGGTGCTGCCCACCGGCACGATCACGGTTCCTTCGGCCTCGACGATCCGATCCTTGACTTCTTCCCAGGTCAGGTCCTGGAGCCAGACATTGTCGCTCATGGTCATCTCCTGTGTCGGTGATGGTTGATTGGTCAAATCAGTACCTTGCCAGAGTTGACAAGTTGTTGCGGTTTTCGCCAATCCGGCAAAGACTCAGGTCCAAGGGCAAAATCATCATAAATACTGAGGCAGGCGCCGGAGACGGTATGCAGGGCCAATTTTTCGCCCAGGACCGGATCTTCCATTTTGTTTTCTCCTGATCCAGGGGATTTGCTATCCAAAGCACGCTTTCTTGAACCTGGCCCCGATCATTTCACAAATTGGGTCAAGTAGAGTACCAGATTGGGAAAAGCGATGATGATGAAGATCATCATCACGATCATGACCACAAACGGAACCGTGCCGATCATGACCTCCGAAATGTTGCCGCGCCTGCGAACGCCTTGGACCACATACAAATTCAGACCAACCGGCGGCGTGATCAGCGCCATCTCGATCAACAGGATTAAGAGCACGCCGAACCAGATCGGATCGTAGCCCATGCCGGTAAGGACAGGAGTGACGATGGGAACGGTGATCACCATCAAAGACAGCGTCTCTACAAAAAAGCCGAGAACGACGTACATGGCAATGATGGCCATAAGGGTTTTGAATGCCGAAAGGCCCATGTTGTTTACGAAATCATACAGCGCCTCCGCAAGGCCGATGGCGTCCAGTACAAAATTCAGAAAGTTGGCAGTGATCAGAATAAGCATGATCATGGCCGTGGTACGCATGGTGCCTTCCATCACCTCTTTGAAAAATGCGATGGATACCGCTTTGTATCGCAACGCCAAAAGCAGCGAGGCAATAACGCCCAAAGCGGCCGACTCCGTGGGGGTCGCCAGTCCGGCGTAAATAGAGCCGATGACCACCAAAAAAATGAACAGCACGGGCAGCAGGTCCTTCAGACTGGAGAGTCGACCCTCCCAGGTGGCCTCGCTGAAACCGCCGGCCAACTGCGGTTTTACCAGGCAGGCGACGAGAATAATCAGCATGAACAGCAGTGCCAGCAGGATTCCCGGAACGATCCCCGCCAAAAAGAGCCTTGGGATGGAGGTGTTGGTCAAAAAGCCATAGACGATGAGATTGATGGACGGAGGAATCAAAATACCCAGGGTTCCGCCAGAGGCGATGGAGCCCGCGAAAAGGCCTTCCCGGTAATTGAATCGCCTCGCCTCCGGCAGGGCGACTGTGGTGATGGTGGCGGCCGTAGCCACGCTGGAGCCCGAGGTGGCGGCGAATATGGCGGAAGTGGCGATATTGGAATGCAATAGCCCGCCTGGCAGCCACGAAAGCCATTTGTCCAAGGCGCTGTAAGTGCGGGCTGCGATCCCCGCCTTGAGTAAAATCTCTCCCAGCATCACGAACAACGGTATGGCCAACAGAATGAAATCCGTACTGGCTGTCCAAGTGATCTCGCCAATGGCCCGGTGTATGGGGAAAGGGGAAAAAATCTCGGCGATGGAAAGCCCCAGGACGGCCATGGTGACAGCCACCGGTATGCTGAGCAGCAGCAGGGCCAACAGAATGGCTAAGGTGACAGCGGCAATCATAAAAATCCTCCTTCCGCGGCGGAACCATCCGTCACGAAACCATTTTCCTATTCAATTTCTTCTTCCAGGGTAGTGGCGCTCGCCAGCTCTCGGGCCCGCGCGGTATTGCCTGTCAGAAGATTGTAGATGACGCCAGCTAAAATCAGAAAAATGGCTGCGGTAAATCCAAGCAGGCCGATCAGCCACAGACTCTGGGGTATCCATAACGGGGTGGCTAAAGGGGTGTTGGCCACGGATTGTCTGGCGATGGTCGTGGACAAGACCAGCCAAGCATAATAGGAAACAATCGTCATGAACAGGGCAAAGAGCAAGAGCGAAACAATGTCCAGGACATACCGCAGCACGAGGTGCAGGCGAATGTATAAGACATCAATACGAATGTGGGCTCTGCGAAACAGCGTGTAGGCGAACGCCCAGCTGGTGCTCATGGCCAGGGCGTAATTGGAAATTTCGTCCGCACCCCCCATTGAAACGGCAAACCCTTTTCTGAGCACGACTTCAACGGCAATCATAAAGCACGTCAGCAGTAGGACCGTGCCGCCAGCCCAGACGGCATATTGTGAAATCCTCTCTGCGATTTGGAGAAGTTTGTTCATCGTACGATCCTTCCTTTTGCGGGAAGCAAAATAGACTCCGGATACCAACAGGTTTCCTTATCGTGTCCGATGTCGATGATTGGCGGGGTGCATCGGAGGGAAACACCCCGCCAATCATTCCTACCGGGCAGTGAGCCCTGTCACTTTTCCGATGGTGTCATTCCACTCATCGACGACTTGGGGTTTAACCTTCTGGGACCAGGCGGGCAGCACGCTGTTCAGCAGAAGCTGAGTGGCCGCCTTCTGGGCTTCGGCGGTCACGGGAATCAGCCCGAGATTGCCGGGATTGCCATAAGCGCATTTCCCGCCGGTCAGGCATTGGATCCCGGCCACTGTTTCCTCCTCGGTAACCTTCCAAGCAGGATCTTCCAACTTTTCCTTCACCAGTTTGACCAGCTTTTTTTGCTGATCCGCGCTGAGGCCCATCCATGTTTTCATGCTGATGGAGCCGATCACGTAGTCCCAACCGCCCATGGGCAGAGGATATACGTAGTTTGAAACATCACCCCACCCTGCGGAAAAACCGGAGAGCGATCCTGTGATAGCGCCGTCGACCACGCCTCGTTGCAGAGATTGAGGGACTTCACTGAAACTCATCGTGACACCCGTGGCACCTAATGCCGTCACAAATTCTGAAGTCGTCCATCCGCTGGCGCGAATTTTTTTCCCTTTCAAGTCATCCAGAGAAGAGATTTTATCCCGCAAAAACAGTACCTGAGCCGGATACGGCACGATGCTCAACAGCTTGGCATCAAAATCCTCGGCGATGTATTTCGCCATAATCGGTCTGTAGGCCTCGACGACCTTGCGGGCCGACTCGATATCCGGTGCAAGGGCTGGAAGATCAAGTCCGGCCAAGGCCGGCGAATCCGACACGACATAATCGGCCACCGTATGGACCACGTTAAAAACCCCCATTTCCATCTGGCGCATGACCGCCGCCCCTGTCAGCTTTACCTGACTCAGGCTGGTCATGCTGACCTCAAATCCCATTTCCTTGGGCACTACTTCCGTCCAGAACGGCTTTTCAAAGTTCTTGTACAGGGTCAAACTGCTCCAGCTACCAACGACCCGAAGCTGCTCTCCGTGGGCGCTGGTCAAACCGCCAGCAAAAATGACTGTGACCATTATAACGGCAAAAATCGCTGCCATCGGAACATACCTTCGACTCTTCATAAGACACCTCCATTGGGTTGAATGATTTTTATCCCACATCGTATTGCGATCCGATTTCGCGTTTTCGTTCAAAGCGGCATCTGAATGCACCCTGCCGAGTCCCTGATGAACATTGGTTTGATACCATGGCAGCGCCGGAGAGACGATTACCGCGCTTCCAACGAGCAATGGGCGAAATCTTCATTTCGCTTATCGCCGACAAACATGTATCCGGGGGCATGGGTAATGGCGAAAGGGAGCCTGGACTGTACCAGAACATTTTGAGGCGTGACGCCACAGGCCCAAAAAACCGGTATTTCTCCCTCCTCTATGGATACCGGATCACCGTAGTCCACTCGTGATATATCCTTGATGCCGATCATTTCAGGATACCCGACATGGATAGGTTCGCCGTGTACGCCGGGATAATGCGCCGTTATTGCGCAGGCTTTGGCTACACTTCGGTGATGGACAGGCCGCATGCTGACAACCATCTCGCCTGCAAAAGGCCCTGCGGGCTGAAGAGAAATATTGGTCCGGTACATGGATACATTCTGCTTCCGATCGACATGCCGCAAACGAATACCTGATTTTATTAATGCTTCCTCAAAAGAAAAACTGCATCCAAGCAAAAAAAAGACCAGATCTTCGCGATAGTAACGGCTGATCTCCTGCACCTCGTCGTGAACTTCGCCATCTTTCCATATCAGATAGCGTGGAACCGTATTGATCAGATCGGCATCGGCTGCCAGTTGCCGGGTCTTGTGGGCCCGCGGTCCCACGACCTCAAGCAGGGGACAAGGCTTGGGATTTTGATGGCAAAACGTTTCAAAATCTTTGGCATACCTTTCTGGAAGGGCCACCAGATTTGCTTGCACAAAACCGTCACAGAAGCCTGTGGTAGGCTGGTTAAATTTTCCTTCGGCCGATCGTCTTCGCAATTCTTCAGGTTTCACAGATCATCCCTCCAATACAAATATCCGGGTTTGATACATGGCGACGTATTCAAATGGTCCATTCATCAAATGGGTAAAACGAAAACCATCAACCGTCTCCAAAAAAATTAAATGGCCGCAAGCAGTTCCTTGCAAACGAAGGAACCTGCCTGATCAGTCGGCCATTCAACCTGTCAACTTACCCTAGCAACTCGGCAAGGGCGGCCAGCTTCTGCTGCTCTTTCCGGTACAGCCGGTGGGCTTCCTCGACGGTGCAACGCTCGAACCGGAAGATATCTCCCGGCGTTGCCTGGGCGATCCTGGGGATGTCGACGGAAATCACCGTGGCGATTTTCGTGTACCCGCCGACGGTTTGTTCCACCAGCAAGACAATGGGCTTGTGGTCGGCGGGCACCTGGATGCCGCCGGGCATCGTCGGCTCGGAAATGATGCTCTGTGGGGCGCCCTCTTTTTGCACCACTGGCGGGCCCTCCAGGCGGTATCCCATTCGATCGGCCTTTTCCGAAACCGTGTATTCAGAGCCGAACAGCGTTTCCAGACCCTCCCGGAAAAAATCGTCCTGGGGCCCGGGGATGGCGCGCAGCAGCACCGGGTCCGAATAGGAGGGAATGTGCGATTCGGGCAATCGTCTCGGCCGGGGCAGGAGCTCCCCGGAGCCGGTTTTGACGATATCGCCTTTTTTAAGAGGACGACCGTGGTACCCGCCGAGCTTTCCCCCCGTGAAGGTCGAACGGCTTCCCATCACCTCCGGCACATCGATCCCGCCGGTGACGGCAAGATATGCACGGCAGCCCGTTTTCACCGACTGGAAGGTGAGCAGGTCCCCCGGTTTGACGCGAACGGTCGTCCAATTTTCCACCGGCTTGTAATTCAGTTTCATCTGCATATCGGCACCGGTAACCGCGATGTCCACTTCCCGCATGACGGCCAACTGGGGGCCCGCGATGGTAAATTCGATCACGGCGGCAGTTGCAGGATTTCCGACCAGAAGGTTTGCCATGCGAAAGGCCAGCGAATCCAACGCTCCGGAAACCGGCAATCCCATTTGCTGGTATCCCCACCGTCCCAGATCCTGGATCGTGGAAAAGGGCCCCGGTTCGATGACCAGAAAGGTGCCCATCAGTGTCCCTCCTCTTCTTCCAGTCTCCGGTATTCGGATATCGATATCGGTTTGAAACGCAAAAAATCACCAGCCTGGTAAAGAATCGGATTCTCCCGCTCCGGTGCGAACAGCTTCAGGGGAGTCCGACCGATGAGCTGCCATCCGCCGGGGCTGCCAATAGGATAGACCCCGGTCTGGTTGTTGGCGATGCCGACGGATCCTCGGGGGACATTCGTACGCGGGGATTCCAGTCGGGGCGTGTGCAGCTTTTCGGAGAGTCCGCCGAGAAACGGAAAGCCCGGGGTGAATCCAACCATGTATATCCGGTATTCCGGTTCCGAGTGAAGGCGGATGACCTCTTCCACGGTCAGGTCGTGGGTTTTGGCCACGTGCTCGATGTCCGGCCCGAATTCTCCGCCGTAACAGACGGGAATTTCCACGACCTTTGGCGGTGGAATCCGGATGTCATCCAGGTGCTGCTCTGTATTTTCAATCAATTCTTCCAGCTGCGCCGGCCGGGTCCTCTCGGGATCGTAGACGATCAGCAAGGAACGATAGGTGGGAATGACCTCCTCTACCCCATCGGGCATTGCCTGCTCCAGTGCAAGGGACATGGCCCGCACCTTCTGGTTGATCTCCGGATCGATGCTGCCGCCGAATTCGACCAGAAGCCCCCGGTCTCCCGCCATGCGGAACACCGGCTTTTTAAAAAGACCGCTTTCCATAATCACGGTTCCCCCGGTGCCGCACCAACCCAGCAGCACCTTTTCCGCAAATTGGCATCCCCCCGGAAAAGAGGCCTAAAACCCTTTAAACGGATAGATCATCTTTGCGGTTGCCAGTTCGAACGGATAGACGATTTCCATCACCAGATCCCCATCCGGACCTTTCTGATATTGTCCGATCAGGCCGGATCCCAGCACATTCTGCCCCTTTTCATCACCTCCATCGGCGAATCGGATCCCATACCAGGGAACGATGAGCTGCTCTCCGCCGATGCGGATGCGGTTGGCCGCCCTTTGAATATCGGCGGGCGCAGTCGATCGGGCCTTTTCCAGGATGTGGGTCCAGGTCTGCACCGCGGTAAACGCCCGGGCAGCTGCGCCGCCCATGTCGTCCCCCGCCCGTTTTTTGTGTTTGTACAAGGCATTGATCTGGCCGACGATTTTCTTGGCGTCCGCAAGCTTGGGATGAAAGACCGTGCGGGTCAAGACGCCTTCGATGTCGTATCCCAGCATGCCGCGAAATTCGTTTTTTTCAAAACCCGCATCCTGGCCCCAGATGATTTTGGGATCGGCGCGCCGGGCCCGCAACGCCTTCATCATCAAAATCGCATCCGACGTGTAGGAAGCAAAGAGCATGACCCCCGGCCGGGCCTGTACAAGGGCGTCCGCCTCGCCTGACAGATCCTTCGCCTTGGCCGAATACAACAGCGATGGACCGATCCGGAAGCCGTACTCGTCGGCCATCATCCGGATGAGGTCCGAAACGTGTGCTCCCCATTCGGAGTTTTCACAGGCCGAAGCGATGGTCTCGATTTCCGTTTTCGAAACGCGCGGAACGCCTTTCACCTTTCCCTCTGTGAGGCCGACAAGGAGCGCAAACAAGTCCCGGGTGAACCATTTGTCGTGGGGTGTGGTGCGCCAGAACCAATGAAATCCGCGTTGGGTGAGGGCAGGGGATGTGGAAGTCCCATTGATCATGGGAATGCCGTGGCGCTCGCAAACCTCGCTGACAGCCCGGGTCACCGAACTCTGGTAGCATCCGATGATGCCGTGAACCTTTTCCGAGGTGATGAGGGTTTCGGCCAGATCGGCGCCCCGTGGTGGATCTCCCCTGTGGTCCCGAAACAACAACCGGACCTTTTCACCGCCCAGGCTCTGGATCCCTGCATGTTTCGCCATATCCATGGCCAGGTCCGGCATCTTTCGGTTCGCGATATCGGCGGCAAGCCGTGCGCCGATTTCCAGTTCGCGACCCGCAGCCGCCGATCCGCCGGTAAAAGGATAAATCACGCCGATCTTGACCTCGGCTGAGGCAGTCGAGGGCAAACCGCCAAACATCGCGGCTATGCCGATCAGAGCAACGAATCCATACGCCCATTTCCCCAAAAAGTGCTTTTTCATTTTCATTCTCGATATCATCCTTGCGGTACGAACCATGACGCCTGCGATCCGCTCCGTCGATGGGTGCCCGGGTTTGGAAATTACGGATCCGAATGAGCGTTCAAGCTTTTTAGCGCATCAGGCGCCGGTTCCAATCGGAGACAGTTCGACTCCTTCCGATTCCAAGGCCTTTCGAATGCCCCGGGTCAGGTCGACGGCGGTGGGCGTATCTCCGTGCACGCACAGGGTGTCCGCTTCAAGGGGGATGGAGCTGCCGTCGACGGCGATCACTCGCTTTTCAAGAACCATCTTCAGGGCTCGCTCGACGACGACCGCGGGCTCCTTGATCACGGCGCCTGGCTCTTTTCTGGACTGCAGGGTTCCTTCAGGGGTGTATGCGCGGTCCGGGAAAGCTTCATAGGCCACCTTGAGCCCCATTTCGCTGCCGATTCGGGTCATCAGCTCTCCTTTTTTCCCGGCCAGCGCAATGTAGTAAAGATTCGGATCCACCGCCACAATGGCCTCAGCCACCGCCCGCGCCACATCGGCATTTTCCACCGCCGTCAGATACAGGGCCCCGTGAGGCTTCACATGACGAAGCCGGGTTTTGTTGGCTGTGCAAAAAGCCATCAGCGCGCCGATCTGATACATCATATAGAAGCGAACTTCATCCGGCGTGCAGGCCATGTTTCTCCTGCCGAAACCCATCAGGTCCGGATATCCCGGATGGGCGCCTATGCCGACGCCATTTTCCACCGCCATCCGGACGGTCCGGTTCATGACAAGCGGGTCGCCCGCGTGCCACCCACAAGCGATGTTGGCCGAGGTGATGTGGCGGATGACTTCGGCATCCATGCCCAGAACGTAGGCGCCGAAACTCTCGCCCATATCGCTGTTGAGATCGATTCGCATCGTATTTCACCTCCTCGCCTTCGATAGTCACGGGGCCATTTGCCCTTGCTCGCCCGAAACCCGAATTCAGTTCATCCGTTTGCCAGTTGCCTGTTTGGTCAGTTTAGTGCTGAAAGCGGCCGTTGGCTCGCGGCCGGAAGCTTCTGTCCCTGTTCCGTATCTTTTTTCATGATTTTCGGCGCATCCGAAAATCATTTCCCCACCATCAGCTCGGGAAGGAACATGGCGATTTGCGGAAACACCGTAAGGATCACCGTGGTCAGCAACATGAGCAGGAAAAATGGAAACGCATGCTTGGCGATCTTCATGATCGGCTCATCGGTCAGCCCCTGGATGACGAACAGGTTGAAGCCCACCGGCGGCGTAATCTGGCTGACCTCCACCATGAGGATCAGGTAGATCCCAAACCAGATCGGGTCGAAACCGGCCGCCGTGACCATCGGAAGCGCGATGGGAAGGGTCATGACCACGATGGAAAACCCGTCCAGCAGACAGCCCAAAACGACGTAGACCCCCCCCAGCAGAATCATCAGCACGTAGGGAGAAAGCTGCATTTCGATGATGGCGGTGGTAATCGCCGCCGGAATTCCCAAAAACCCCATGACCCGCGAAAGATACCCGGCGCCCATCACGATCATCATGATCATCGCGGTGGTTTTGACCGCGCCTACGAGACAAGTCAGCATGATCCGCGGCGTCATTTGCCGGTTGATTATGGCGAAAACCGTAGAACCGAAAACCCCCAATGCTGCAGCCTCAGTGGGGGTGGCAACGCCCGCGTAGATGCTGCCCAGCACGATGACGATCAGCAGGGCCGTGGGGGCCAGGTCCCGGAGCGCCGCGATCCGCTGGCCCCAGCTGTAGGTCTCCTGACTTCTGGGGGCGATGTCCGGATTGCGGATGCCGCGGTAGATGATATAGGCCGAGTAGACCCCGGCCAGCAGGAGTCCGGGAAGAATCCCGGCGACAAACATTTTCCCGATGGATACTTCGGCGAGGATCGCATACACGATCATGATCAAAGACGGCGGGATCAAAAACCCCAGCGTACCGGCCCCGGCCAGCGACCCCATGGCCAGGCGCTTGTCGTATCCGAGCTTGTCCAGTTCGGCCAGGGTGATCCGGCCCACGGTGGCGGTGGTGGCGGCGCTGGACCCGGAAACCGCAGCAAACAAGGTGCAGGAAAGGATGTTCATCAGGAGCAGACCGCCGGGAAGCCGGTAGAGCCACGGCACCAGCGAACGGAAGAGACGCTCGGAGATGCCCGATCGGAATAGGATTTCCCCCATCAGAATGAACATGGGAAGCGCGACGTATTCCCATTTCTCGATGGTCGCCCACACCGAGGAGGCCAGGTTGTTTCCGGCCGGCAGAGAACTGAACAGCGTCATCCCTACGAAACCGACGATGAACAGCGCAAATCCGATCCAGATACCTGCGCTCAGTGTTAAAAACAACACACCGAACACCACGATAGACATGGTCGCCATGCTTGCATCCATTATACGGCTTCCTCCCCTGTGCCAATGGCCCGATAGGTTCGCAGGGTGGTCCCGATCATTTGCACCAAAAAGCAGGCGGCCCCGATCAGCATAATAGACTGCGGTATCCACAGCGGCGTGTTGGTCAGGGTTCCCGAGGTGGAGTTGTAGCGGACAGTGGCTTGCACCATTTTGAAAAGATACCACCAGATGTAGCCCATGAAGACGGTTGTGACTGCTGTCGCAGCGAACGTGATCACCCGGGTCGGCTTCTCGGGGAGCAGGTGCAAGATGATGGGGATTCGGATATGCCCTTTTTCCTTGAGACAATAGCCGGACCCGAGAAAAATGATGGCGGCCAGTCCGTAGGCGGAATACTCGTCGGCAATCAGCGTCGTTTTTTCAAATACGTTCCACAAAAAAATTTCCACCAAGATGAGAACGGACATCAACCCCAACATGACGGCCGAAATCCTGGCCGACCAGTCGCTGAGCGTTTCGATGATTTGTATGACGGTATTCATTGACATTCACCCGAATGGACTTGGAAGGGAAAGGGGCCCCTGGGCAGCAGGACCCCTCCCCGCTGGTTGACGTTGGTCGACGAACTTGTCGATTATTTTTCGCGGCCGGTGATGCTGTAATATTGATCCAGAATTTTCTGGGCATCGGCGCCGGCCTTTTTGACCCACTCGGCACGGAGTTCTTCGCCCAGTCGGTTGAGTTCGGCCCGGAACTCGGAATTGACCGGCGTGATAACCATGCCCTCGGCCTGAAGTGTTGCCCGGCTTTTCCGATCCATTTCACTTGCCAGGTTCCACATTTCGTCTTCCATCTCTACTGCAATTTCCATCACGATTTTGCGTGTCTTCTCGGGAAGCCGGTTCCAGGCGTCCAGATTCACGTTGATCATATTCACGGGCCCCACAATGTTGATGGGGGTGAAGTACTTGAGAACTTCCCAGGCCTTTGCGTCCACGCCGGACACCGAGGAAGTGTACATGGAGTCCAGCAGCCCGGCCTTCATGGCCGGGTAGACCTCGGAAAAAGGCATCTTTCGGGCGGCGATGCCGGCGGCATCTCCAAAGGCTAAACCAGTGCCGTCGTAGACCCGCATCTTCAGCCCTTCCAGGTCTTTGACCGACTTGATCTCCCGCTGGGTGTAGATACCGGAAAACGGCCATACCGAAGAATAAAGGGTGAACTGGTTGAATTTGCCCAGGATCCGGGCGTAGGTCGGCTTGGAAAGCTGATAGAGAAGCCGCTGTTCAAAAGCATTGGTGGAGATAAACGGCTGGGCGGTCAGGGCCAACACCGGGGCATCGCCTTCCACCATTCCGGTGGGCACTTCGGCAATGGACATCTGACCTTCGGCCACGGCCCGGAGAAGCTCAGGCCCCTTGAACCCCAGGGCCGCACCCGGGTGCAGGACGATCTCCAGCTCGCCGTTGGTGGCTGCCTTGACTTGGTCGGCGAAGCGCTGCGCCCCCTGGGAATGGAAATTGCCGGCCGGATAGTTCAGATGCATGTCCCATTTGGTTTTGGCCGCACTTTCGGACGCTATGCCGAAAGCGAAAGCCACTGCGATTAGAATGATCAGTAATTTCTTCATGTTTCCTCCTCTTTTGCAGACTCGTCATGGGGAAAAGCACTTGGTCAATCCACACCTCGCTTTTCGATTATGGGGGCAAGCCGGGATGGCTTTAAAGAGGCGCCTCCCCTTCTTGGTTTTTCTCCGTTGCCCTGGCCCGGATATTTCATGAAATGCTCGGGTTAGACGCTCATGAAAAAGACAATCCGTTTCTGGAATGCATTGATATGCTCAAGTACAACCTCCTTCAGTTTTCCCACCTCTTTTTCTTTCACCAGTTGGATGATTCCCCGGTGATCCCGAATCACCGACTGGTAGTGTTCGGTGAGGGGGACCCCGTTTCCGAGTTCGCCGGAATAGGAGAGATACGACAGGCGCTTGGCCTCGCTGCGCACTTCATCCACCGCGTCGATGAGGTATTCGTTGAAGGAACACTTGGCGTAATGCTGGTGGAATCGGTGGTTTGCCTCGACCATGCTGAGCACGTCCTTGTTTTCGATGGCCGCCCGGACGGAGTCAGCGGCTGCTTCCATCCCTTCGATAAAGGGTGTCAGGTCGTAGCGGACCATCAGATCAGCCACCCCGGTCTCCAGCAATTTTAACATCTCAAAGGTTGATTTGATATTTTGAAAGGTGATCGGGCGGACGATAAACCCCTTGCCATGCTGGGACAAAACCATCTTTTCCCCGGCCAACCGCAAAAGCGCTTCGCGGATGGGCGTTCGCCCTAAATTCAGCTCGTCCATCAACCGCTTTTCCTCCAGGCTGCTTCCGGGTTGGTAGTCGAGCTTGATGATCTTTTCGTAGATCTGGTTGTAGGCAGCGACCGCCAGCGGTAGTTTGGTTTTTTGGGCTACCGGGTTCATCATCGATTCTCGACGCGGAAAAGAGTGAAGTGAATGATTCGTATCAATGCATATATACAAAATATATGTCAAGTATTTTTTAGCGCCTCAAGAATTTTTCCTCAAACAGTAAATGGAAGTCTCGGCGGCACTCCTCTAATGACCCCGGACCGTTTGATTGAAAAGGAATACTGATGATACAGCAACATGCACTAAAAAAATGATTTGACCTGGATGTACTGGATTTTTAGACTCGATTGAAAAGGCGGCGCCGATTCAGCGGGCGGCGTGAGCCTAAGACCAAGGTTTATGGGGAGATGAAATCATGAAAAACGTCCTGGTCGTCGACAACAGCCCGGTCCTTCTCCAACTCATGACGAAATTTCTGGAAAAGGAAGGGCTTCGGGTCGAAACGGCTGCAGACGGGCTAAACGCCCTCGATGTGCTGGCGGATTTCACGCCGGATATCATGTTCTTGGATCTGGTTATGCCCAACATCGACGGGAAAACGCTGTGCCGAATCTTGCGGAGCAACAAGGCCTACGAAAATATATACCTGGTCATCCTGTCGGCGATTTCAGCAGAGGAGTGGGTCGACATCCGGGCAATCGGCGCCGATGCTTGCATCGCCAAGGGACCGTTTACAGACATGGCCATTCACGTGCGCTCCGTCCTTGAGAAGCCGGTTGAGATCAGGGCCGAATGCATGGCCGGAGTGGTTCTGGGCGTGGATCAGGTGTATCCGCGCGGCATCACCAGGGAACTCCTTTCCGTCAAGCGCCACTTTGAGGTGATTCTGGATCAAATGACGGAAGGAATCATCGAAATCAATCCGGAAAACAGGATTATCTACGTCAATCCGGCCGCCTTGACCACACTCGGACAATCCGAGGGCTCGATTTTGGGAATGAAATTCCCCCGTCTCTTCCAGGGCGCGGACCGCGAACGGGTCCGGGCATTGCTTCAAGGAGATCCGCGCAAACTGAAGCGAATTGCCGAAGACGCCCCATTGAAGCTCAACCGGTCTTTGATCACATTGCAGATCAAAAGCTTGGGAGAAAAGGAAAAGACCTCCACCGTCATCCTGCAGGATGTCACCGAGAGGAAAAAAGCCGAAAACGAGCTCAAAAGACACCGCACAAGGTTGGAAGAGCTCGTCAAAGAACGCACCAAAGCACTGAGCGAAAACGAGGAGCGCTACCGGCTGTTGTTCAAAAATGCGCCGGCTGGAATTTTCGAAGTCGATCTTGAAGAATCGAAACTGATCCGGGTCAACGACGTCATGTGCCGATACACGGGCTATCAAGAAAACGAGCTGCTGAACCTGAGCCTTGACGCACTGATGGATCCGGAGGCCAAAGCCTTGTGGGAGAACCAGGCCGAAGAGGCGGCAAAAGGGGCGGTAACCCCCGAACCGCTGGAGCTTCCGATCCGGGGAAAAACGGACCGGCAGTTCCAGGCGCTGGTCACGTCGGGATTTCATCTGGTCAACGGCGCACCCGCCAAGGCAACTGTTGTAATCCACGACCTGACGGAGATCAAAAAAGCGGAGGAGGAAAAGAAGCGGCTGGAAACCCAGCTTCACCGGGCACAAAAATTGGAAGCCCTGGGAACGCTGGCCGCCGGCATTGCCCACGATTTCAACAATCTGTTGATGAGCATCCTGGGCAACACCTCTCTTGTCCTGATGGACATCGACCCAAGCCACCCTCACTACGAGAACCTCAAGAATATCGAAAAGTCCGTAAAAAGCGGTGAGGCGTTGACCCGGCGGGCCCTCGGGCTGGTAAGACCTGGAAAATACCAGATCATGCCGACCAACATCAACCAACTTATCCAGAGCAGCTCCAAAATGTTCGGAAGAACAAAGAAGGAGATTCGCATCTTCAGCAAGTACCAGAAGGACGTCTGGAACGTGAACGTCGATCCGAACCAGATCGACCAAGTGCTGCTCAACCTCTTTGTCAATGCATGGCAGGCGATGCCCAGCGGCGGCGACCTGTATATCGAGACCCGCAACGTCACCCTGGACCAGGATTTTGTCCGTCCCTACGGCGTGGCGCCGGGCACCTATGTCCAGGTCTCCGTTTCAGACAGCGGAACGGGGATGGAAAAGGAGACCATGGAAAAAATTTTCGACCCCTTTTTCACCACCAAAGAAGCCGGCCAGGGAACGGGTTTGGGCATGGCAATTTCCTATGGCATCATCAAAAAGCATAACGCCGTCATCGACGTTCACAGCACCCTCGGCGATGGCAGCACTTTCGACATCTACCTGCCGGCATCGCCTCGCGGCATCAAGCCGGAAACAGAGACAACGCCTTACCTGCCCACAGGAAAAGAAACCATTCTGCTGGTAGACGATGAGAAAATGGTCCTGGAGGTGGGAAAACGGCTGCTGGAAAAAATGGGGTATCGTGTGGTAACCGCAGAAACCGGGCAGGAGGCGGTGAGTATCTATCAGGGGTGTTGCAAAGAAATCGACATGGTCATACTGGATATGGTCATGCCCGGTTTGAGCGGAAGCGAAACCTTCGATCAGCTTTGGGCTGCCGATCCGACGGTTCCCGTCCTGCTGGCCAGCGGATACAGCGAGCGCGGAAAGGCCGAGGAAATCATAGAGCGGGGATGCCGGGGCTTTCTTCAAAAGCCCTTTACCCCGGAAGCATTGGCTCAAAAAGTTCGAGAGATCCTCGATTCGGAAGCGCCAGAAAATACCGGTGGAAGGAAGGATCCGGGCCCAGCTCCGGATGAAAGGTAGTTGCCATGACAGACCGACTCCGGACAAAGACCGGCTCTTGGCCCAAGCAGGAAAGGACTTCGACGCCGTCACCGGTTTCGACGATCTTCGGCGCCCGAATGAAGACCGCCGGAAACGCAGGTAAAGACAGGGCGGGCACATCCAGGACCGCCTGGAAGCTGTCGACCTGCCGACCGTATGCGTTTCGAAGTATGCGGATGGAAAGCGCCCCCAAGATGCCGGGCCGGCCGTCCACCGCCTTCGCCAGCAGGATCGATCCGGCACAGACCCCCCAGACCGGCATCCCCTGCTCGATCCTCGCCCTCAACGGTTCGGCAAGGGAAAATCGCTTCAGGTAACGGACCATGACGGTGCTTTCTCCGCCGGGGATGATCAGCCGGTCTATCTGTTCAAGCTCCGCCGCATCCCGGACCGTACGCCACTTCGCTCCCAGGGCCTCCAGGTGTGGAATGTGGTCCTGAAATGCCCCCTGGAGACCCAGCAGGCCGATGGTTTCTTTGGGAATTTCTGAAGCCACGTATGTTTCCTTTTGGTAAGTTTGCCAGTTTGCCGGTTTGGCCAGTTTGGCCAGTTGATTTGTGCATCCGTGCATCAGACGCTCTGACTGGCGAAACTGGCAACTGGCTGAACTGACGAACTGCCCTACACTCCCCGGGCAGCCATCTTGGTCTCCAGCGACTCGATCTCCAGTCCAATCATCGGCGCCCCCAGGCCGCGGGAAATCTCCGCCAGTTTTTTTGGGTCTTGAAAGTGGATCACCGCCTCGACAATGGCCGTAGCCGTCACGGCCGGCTTTTCCGACTTGAAGATGCCCGATCCCACGAAAATCCCGTCGCAGCCCAGGGCCATCATCATGGCCGCATCGGCCGGCGTGGCGATCCCGCCGGCGGCGAAGTTGACCACCGGCAGTCTTCCCAGCTTCCGGGTTTCGGCCACCAGGGCCGCCGGCACGCGATAGGCTTCGGCCGCCCGGGTCAGCTCTGCCTCATCCATTTCCTGCAGGGCCGCGACTTCCCGGTTGACCGCCCGCATGTGGCGCACCGCCTCGACCACATTTCCGGTTCCGGCCTCTCCCTTGGTCCGGATCATGGCCGCTCCTTCGTCGATCCGGCGAAGGGCCTCGCCCAGGTTTCTGCATCCGCAGACAAAGGGCACCGTGAACTGCCGCTTGTTCACGTGGAATTCCTCGTCGGCCGGGGTGAGCACCTCGCTTTCGTCGACGAAATCGACGCCGAGGGCCTCCAAAATCCTGGCCTCCACGAAGTGGCCGATGCGCACCTTCGCCATTACAGGGATGCTCACCGTTGCCATGATCTGCTCGATGACTGCCGGATCGCTCATCCGGGCCACCCGGTGGCTTTTCCGGATATCGGACGGCACCATCTCCAGGGCCATGACCGCGCAGGCGCCGGCATCTTCGGCGATCTTCGCCTGATCGGCCGTGGTCACGTCCATGATCACCCCGTTTTTGAGCATTTCGGCAAATCCGCGGTTGATCTTCCGGCGCTCTTGTTCTTCATTTGACATTTTGTCCTCCTTCCATGCATATGCTATGATACCTATTCACAATATCCTAATTGTATTGGTACACTTATCTAATTGTAACACACACTGTCAACCAAAAGAGGCGGGAAAATGGCCAGGTTCTCCGAAATCGCCGATGAAATCGAGGGCCGCATCCAAAAGGGCCGATACCGCCCTGGGGAAAAAATTCCTTCCGTCCGGAAGCTGGCCGCCGAATTCTCCTGCGCAAAGCCGACCGTTCAGCGGGCGTTTTCCCGGCTCAAGGCCGACGGTCTCATCGAAAACAAGGTGGGCAGCGGTTCCTACGTGCGGTTTCCGGAGCGGATCGGACGAACCGGGGAGATATACGATTTTTCCTCCGACTATCTGTCCGAATCTTTTTTCCCGGTCGACCGGATGAAGACGATTTTCGACCAGCTCTTCACTCGGCAAGGGACCCGCGCCATCGCGGCGCCGCCGGTGGAAGGCGATCCGGAATTGCTCCGTCACTTGGGCCGGTATTACCGGCTTCCGACCGACCGAATGCTCGTCCTGTCCGGCGCCCAGCAGGGCTTGGATCTCGCCGCCAAGGTGTTCGCCGCGCGGATCTCGGAAGCGGCCCTCTTTGAAGACCCCACCTACCCCGGGGCCGTTACCCTGTTTCGGGCCAAGCACTTCGTGCCCATGGAACAAGACGGACCCAAGCTGTCCGCATTGCGGCGGATGCTCAAAGATGGAATCCGGCTGTTTTACGTCATGCCCTCGGTGCACAATCCCACGGGCGTCTCCTACAGCCGCGAAAAAAAGGAGGCGGTGGTCGATTTGGTCAAACGCTTCGGCGTCATCCTCATCGAAGACGACTACCAGTCCGAATTCGTTTCATCGGCAACCCCGCGATTTGTGGATCTTCTCCCAGGCCAGACGCTGTATATCAAGTCTTTGGCCCAGGCGACGGCCTCCGGGCTTCGCATCGGGTTCATGGTCGTGCCCGAATCCCTTTATGAGAAGTTTCGGTACGCCAAATACAGCGCAGATGTCGTGTCGGCAGGGCTGCTCCAGAAGTTTTTTTCCGCCTTTATCCGGGACGGGGCCTACGGCGAGCATCTTTCGGCAGTGCAAAGCCGCATCACGCGTCGGAAAAAACGGCTCCTGACCCTGTTTTCCGGATATCGCGCGTTTTCCGCCCCCGGTGTCCAGTCCGGCTGCAGCCTTTGGGTCGAATGCAAGCGGCCGTTGAAGATTCAAAGCCCTCCCTGGACCACCGGAGACCACTTTTCTTTTTCCCCGTCTTTCCGCCACTGCTTCCGAATCTCTTTTATGAACCTGGACGACGACCGCTTTGCAGAGGGGCTGAACTATTTGCGGTCGGTTTTGGACAGAGCGCTGTAGGCGCTTTGCGCTGCTGGGAGGCCGGGAGGCTGGGATGCGACAAACTTGGGAGGAAAACAGAAAGAGCGCGTGGCTGACCACAAACGAATATCAGGACAGATAGGAGAAACAAATGAACGACACCTTCAACGCCCTGGACAGCGACGGACGAACTCAACTGTTGCTGGACATGGTTCAACGGATGATTCTTCACTACGGCCTCTGGTACACCGAGGTCCGCCACCAGGTGGGGGAGCAAAAGGCCCTGGCCCTGTTGTCCCGACAGTTGGAGCGCAGCCTCAGCCTCCAGCTCAAGCGGCTTTCTAAGGTATTCGGCTTTTCCCTGACAAACGGCCTGCCCGACTTTCTGCGGAAGCTTCCCGCCGAAACCATGCAGGAGGTCTTAGAGCAGGTGTCGATCAGCTGGCTGGCCAACGACGGCATCTGGTTCCAGGCCGTGGAGCAGGACTGCGGCATGAACGACGCCAAGCGCTGCAACGACACCTGCTGGGCGATCTTCTCGCCGGTGGAGGCCGAATCGATCCGACACTTCTTGAGTTTGGACCGCGAACCGGGGCTGGAGGGGCTAAAACAGGCCCTGGGGCTTCGTCTCTATGCCGTAATCAACGTGCAGTCCATCGTGGAAGAAACCGAAGACAGCTTCGTCTTTCAGATGAACGAATGCCGCGTCCAGGCGGCTCGAAAGCGAAAGGGCCTGGAAGACTACCCCTGCAAATCGGCCGGCCTGGTGGAATATGCCTACTTCGCCCGGACTATCGACCCCCGCATTAAAACCGAATGCATCGGATGCCCGCCCGACGACCATCCCGAAGAGTGGTTCTGCGCCTGGCGGTTTACGGTGACATAGATGCAGGAAAGACCCGAAGATTCCCTGGAACAGCGTCTGTCTGAACGATTCGGGTTTCACCGGTTTCTACCCGGACAGCGGCAGGTGGTGGAAGCGATATTGGCCGGAGAATCGGCGGCCGCCATCTTCCCCACCGGCGCTGGAAAATCTCTTTGCTACCAGCTTCCTGCGCTCGAACTGCCGGGCCTCACCCTGGTGGTCTCTCCGCTGCTGTCGCTGATGAAGGACCAGATCGATTTTATGAGCGGCCTCGGCCTGGCGGCGGTGAAACTCGATTCGGCCATGGGACGGGAAGATTTTCAAAAAGCACTGGCCGCGGCGCGCAATGGTGCGGCCAAAATTCTGATGATTTCTGTGGAACGGTTCAAAAACGAACGGTTTCGGCTTCAACTGGAGAAAATGACCGTCTCCATGCTGGTCGTGGACGAGGCGCACTGCATCTCCGAGTGGGGGCACAACTTTCGTCCCGACTATCTTAAAATCCCCTCCTACCGCCGACAGTATCGAATCCCTCAGGTGCTCCTGCTGACCGCCACGGCCGCCCCCAAGGTGGTGACCGACATGTGCCGCAAGTTTGAAATCCCCCGCGGAAACGTGTTCTGCACCGGATTTTATCGGGAAAACCTTCGCCTGCAGGTGCTTCCGGCGCCCCAGGCCGACAAAGACCGCATGCTGGCGGACCTGCTGGCAGCGCCGCCCACCGGTTCCTCCATCGTTTATACCATCCAGCAAAAGACCGCAGAGAGCGTCGCTGAAAAGCTGTCCAAAAGCGGCGTAAACGCGGCTGCCTACCATGCAGGGATGACATCGGAGCGCCGCGAAGACGTCCAGAACCGGTTCATGAAAGGTCGCATAGACGTCGTGGCGGCCACCATCGCCTTTGGCATGGGCATCGACAAAGCCGACATCCGCAAGGTCGTCCACTACGACCTGCCCAAATCCATCGAAAACTACAGCCAGGAAATCGGCCGGGCCGGCCGCGACGGAAAGCCGTCCACATGCACCGTGCTCGGAGACCGGGGCTGCGTGCCGGTGCTTGAAAACTTCGTCTACGGCGACACCCCTGAAAAAAAAGGCCTGCGGCAGGTGCTGAACCTAGTGAAAACATCGGGCGGAAACCGGCTCGAAGTGCGGTTCACGGAGCTGTCGGCCGAAACCGATATCCGGCTGCTGCCGCTGAAAACCGTGTTCGCATACCTGGAGCTCAAGGGAATTCTCGAACCCCGGTACGTCTTTTTCGAAGACTACCCATTCAAGTTCATCCGGTCGGCAAACGAGATCGCAGCAGCGTTCAAGGCAGAGCGGAAAGCCTATGTCGAGGCTGTTTTTGCCCACACGAAAACCGCCCGCGTCTGGGCCCGGCCGGACATCGATGCCGTTTCGGCCGCGACCGGCTCGGACCGCCGCCGGGTGGTGGCGGCCCTGGATTACTTCGACGAAAAGGGTTGGATCGAGCTGCGGCCGAAGTCGAGCGTGGAGGTTTTCACGGTGACGGATCCGGATTTCGACGTGACGGCGAGCTCAGACTGGCTCTATGAACTGTTCCTCTTAAAAGAGGCCCAGGAGATCGAACGGATCCGGCAGATGCTCGGCCTCTTTGAGGAATCGTCCTGCCTGGCCGTCGGCCTGTCCGAATACTTCGGGGAAACCCTGGCCGGACCCTGCGGCCGCTGCTCGGCGTGCCGCCGCACCGAACCGTTCTGTCTCCCCGGCCAAGAGATGCCCCCCCTGGAAAATCATGACTTTTCCGCGCTGGCCGGCCCGCTGCTGGACAGACTCGGTTCCCCGGTTTCTGCCGCCCTGGTCGCCCGGTTTCTTTGCGGCATCCGGACGCCGGCGCTTTCCCGGCTCAGGGCGGGGGCGCTTAAAGACTTCGGACGCCTCGCCTCCTATCCGTACCGGAACGTTCTTGCCTGGGCGGCTCGTCAGATCGCTCCGACAGGCTCCTCCGCAATGGAAAATACTCCATCTTCTTGAACTTGCAGCCTCCCGTCTCAACCGCTTGTCCGTGCCTTGTAGGCTTCGATCGCCTCTTTTAGCTCGTCATATTCTTCGCAGCCGAAAAAACAGGCCTGGTCCAGCACTTCCAGTCTTTGCTCGGCCTTTTCGAGTTGACCGGTCTCCAGATACAGTTCACCCAGATATTCATTGGCCCCCCGGTGCTTCGGCTCCAGTTCCAGGGCAATGCCATAATGCTCGAAGGCTTTTGCCGTATTGCCCAGCTTCCGGTAGCTGTAGCCGAGCAGGTTGTGAACGTCGGCATTTTTCGAATCATCTTCGAGCGCTCGGTTCAGATGGGTCAGAGCGGTTTGGTAATCGCCTGAATCGACCGCTTTTTCGGCTTTGCTATAGTCGGAATCGGATGCCGGCTTGCTGCTGGTGGTTCCAGCGGACTTCGAGACGTCGGGTGCGAAAAGGATCAGCAGCGAAAGCGCCACGGCGATTGCAGATGCGGTATATTTCATGGGTATCCTCCTTCCGCGGCTGGCGGATTTTAAAGCGGCTTGCCTCTACTAGAAACAATCCTAGTGCCGAAAAAGGGTTCCCGCAACCGGCTTTACCTTCAGAGGAAGCGAAAAGGTCTCCGCACCGATGGTTCGGATCTGATCGACCGCGATTTCAGCCTTTTTGCCGACGGTTCGATCAAAATACCGAGATGCCGGTCTTGGTGGTGAACAGCTCCAGGGCCTTGGTGCCGGCCAGGGAGTTTCCGCTTTTGTTCAGGCCAGGCGACCAGACTGCCACGGCCAGCTGTCCGGGGATGGTCGCGGCGATTCCGCCGCCCACCCCGCTTTTGGCCGGAAGACCCACCAGGTAGGCGAACTCTCCCACGGCATCGTAAGTGCCGCAGGTCATCATCAGGGCGCTGATCCGCTTGGCCTGGCTTCGGGTCAGAATCCGGTCTCCGGTGGTGGGACAAAGCCCGTGGTTGGCCAGAAAGACGAAGCTCCTGGCCAGTTCCTCGCAGCTGGCCGCCAGGCTGCAGTGGGCAAAGTAAAGGGAAAGAACGCGGTCCACCTCGTTTTCCAGGTTCGCGAAGGACCGGATAAAATTGGCCAGGGCCCGGTTCCGGAACCCATACTCCGCCTCGGAGCGGGCCACCACCGGATCGTAGTCCACCGTGTCCTCTCCGGTCAACTGGCGGAAAAACCCCAAGAGCGCCTTGCGGGGTCGATCGAAAACGCTGACGAGAATGTCGTCCACCACGATGGCGCCGGCGTTGATAAATGGGTTTCTCGGAATGCCGTCTTCATATTCGAGCTGGACCAGGGAGTTGAACGGCGTGCCGGAAGGCTCCCGCCCCACCCGCTGAAACAAAGCCTCTTCTCCGACGGCTTTCAGCGCCATGGTCAGGGTGAAGACCTTGGAGATGCTCTGGATGGAAAACCGCTCCCGGGCGTCGCCCACAGCGTAAGTCTTCCCGTCGACGGTCTGCACGGCCATGGCAAACCTGTCCAGGGGTACGGCCGCCAGCTTGGGAATGTAATCGGCGACCTGTCCCTTTCCCACCAGGGGCCTGACATCCTCGGCGATTTCCTCCAAAATGGCCTGGTACTCCATCGGCAGCCTCCATTTCTCCGGGCCCGGCGTTTTAAGATGGCGCCAAACTGCAAGGACCCTATCGGTGAGAACGGCGGATGTCAAAAAGACTGCATGCGGATTTATCCTCAAACAGCGGAAGGGCCTGATCCGTCCGGCTCTGCAATGCTTGGGGCTTTGCTATTCGAGCTACGATCCCGCAAGGCGGCGCGGGACGATGGTCTTCCCTTGCGGGGATTCAAAGGCCAATTTCAGGGATTTTGGGGGGGTCGGTCCCGGTTTTACCTGGAGAGCCAGCGGCACCGGGCCACAAGGCAGCCGATCCCCAGCGCCATGAACACCACGGCCACGGCCATGTGCAAAAAGTTGATCCCGGCGTGGGCATAGAAAGGGTAATCGATCCCGGGCAGATTTCGCAGGGCCATGAACACCCCTGAGACCAGCGCGAGAAACAGCACCACGGTCCGGACGGCCCCGGACCGGGTCAGTCGGGTTCCCTCTTTTCGTTCGAACCAAAAGCGGACCCCACCGTAAACGGCCCCGGCCAACAGCAGGCTGCCGGCGATGTAGTGGACATGAAGATTGGTGAAAAAATCCCCGCTCCAGCCGAGGCCGGGGATGTCTGCGATGTAATACCGTTTGTACAGGGGCATGTTCCCGAAGCCGGTAAACACCGCCACCACGGCCGAAATCCCGAAAATCACCGATACGATCCGGTCCTGAAGCGACGTCTTCATCGGCGGTCCTCCTTGTCCTGCGCCAGGTGCTTGAAGCGGGCCAGCGCGCCGAGAAGGCCGGCGATGGGTGCGATGGCCAGTGCCGCGATCATGTTATTGGTCTTTTCCATGGCGTCTTCGGCGTCGGCCAGGTGCGGCTGGCCCGGTCCTTTTTCAATCACCCGGTTCAGCTCCTCGAAGGGGACCGGCGATACGTAGATCGTGTTGGTTCCGCCGTTTTGCGTATCGCCGTAGACGAATCCGTCAATCTCTTCTGCCAGGGCATAGGCCTTTTTGACGATTTCTTCTCTTGGGCCGATGGTCTGCACGTCTTCCGGACAGGCCTCGATGCAGGCGGGCAGCTTTCCGTCGGCGATGCGGTCGTAGCAGCGGTCGCACTTGTACATGACGCCGTTTCCCGCGTACTGAGGCACCAAGTCGAGATGGAGCCCCACTCCGGACTGGCGCTCGGGAATGTGCCAGGGGCAAACCTGTTTGCACTTGGCCCCACCCATACATAGTCCGGAATGAATCCGCACGATCCCGTTTGACTTTTTGTCGGCGGCACCGAAGGGACAAAGATTCACGCAGGGGGCGTTTTGACAGTGCATACAGCGACGGGGAATGGTCAGGGAATACGGCTTTCCGTTGTACTCCCCTTGGGCATACTGGATGTAGATCCAGTTATAAGGGGTCAGACGGTAGCGCACGTCCCGCTTTTCCTCCGAAGACCAGTCGGCCACCTTGACCCGCTCCACAGGCACCATGACCGGCATCTCGCCTTCCGGCTCCGGAAATTTTTCTTCGTTTTCCCACCGGCAGGCCTCCACGCAGGCCTCGCATCCGATGCATTTTCGGATGTCGAGCAGGGTGCAAAGCTCGCCTCCGGAGGCAGCCCGGGCGGTTTTGGAAAAAGGGACGGTGCTTGCCGCCACGGAGCCGGCCGTAATCAGGCCGGCCCGCAGAAATGAACGTCTTGAAATGTTGCTGGACATAACCCTCCAAAAGCAAATCCGCTGCGCGGCTTTGCCATAAGCGGCTTCGCCGCCCGGTGAAAAGATCAAACCCGATGGTTGTGGGAAACGGAACGATTCCGTCGACGTATGGGTAGGGAACCGGGATCGTACCTTTGGTTACAGAATAAATTCGATACCTTGATCAGAGAATTTTCAGTCTTCTCCCAGGACCTTGCGGATCCGCTCCAGGGCCCAGTCGACCTCTTCTTGGGTGATCACCAGGGGCGGGGCAAACCGGATGGTGTGCTCGTGGGTCTCCTTGCACAGCAACCCCTCGGCCATGAGCCGCTCGCAGTACCCCCTGGCACCGCCCGCATCCGGGGAAAGCTCCACGCCGATCATCAGTCCCTTTCCCCGGATCTCCCGGATCATCGGATTGTCCAGGGTCTTGAGGCCTTCCATGAAATAGGCGCCCATCTTCTCGGCATTTTCGATCAGGTTCTCCTCGACCAAGACCTTCATTGCCGCCCGGGCCACCGCGCAGGCCAGCGGGTTTCCGCCGAAGGTGCTGCCGTGCTCCCCGGGCCGCAGCACGCCGAGCACCTCCTTGTTGGACAGCACCGCCGATATCGGATAGAAACCGCCGGAAAGGGCCTTTCCGATGAGGGTCAAATCGGCCTCGATCCCCTCGTGTTCTTCGGCCAGAAGCTTTCCGGTCCGGCCCAAACCGGTCTGGATCTCGTCGAGGATCAGCACCACGTTGTGTTTCTCGCAGACGGCCTTGGCCTTTTTCAGATAGCCTTCGGGCGGAATGATCACACCGGCCTCTCCCTGGATCGGTTCCACTAAAAAGCCGACGGTATTCGGCGTGATGGCCGCCTCCAGGGCCTCGATGTCGCCGAAGGGAATCACCGGAAAGCCCGGGGGAAAGGGGCCGAAGCCTTTGCGCGAGCTTTCTTCGGTGCTGAAGCCGACGATGGTAATGGTTCTTCCGTGGAAATTGTCGGCGCATACGATGATTTCGGCCTGATCGTCGGGCACGCCTTTGACCGTGTAGCCCCATTTTCTGACCGCCTTGATCACCGTCTCCACGGCCTCGGCGCCGCTGTTCATCGGCAGCACCTTGTGAGAGCGGGTGATTTCGCAAAGCTCCTTGTAAAAAGGGCCGAGCTGATCGTTTCGAAACGCCCGGGAGGTCAGGGTCAGCCGCTGGGCCTGTTCGGCCATGGCCTTCATGATCTTCGGGTGGCAGTGGCCCTGGTTGACCGCCGAATAGGCCGACAGACAGTCCATGTACTTGTTGCCTTCCACGTCCCACACCCACACCCCCCGCCCCCTGGACAAAACGACATCGAGCGGCTTGTAGTTGTGGGCACCGTATTCTTCCTCGAGCCCGATGAACTCATTGGGTTTCATTGGCCTTCTCCCTTTCAAACAGAGCAGAAATATGACAATGCCGATAACAAAGCGCCTCGGCGATTGGATGAAAAAGCCTATGTGGGAAGAACCCTCCTGTCAATATCGGCAACGCAAACGACCGCGGTTGCCTCGGACGGCTGCAGGCATTCTGCAGCCTTGCCTTAACGGCTTGGCGGGTCCGCTACCCGGACGCATCCTCACTATCGGCGGCATGGCCGCCTATACGCCGATCTCCGTCAAACCCCGAAAAAACGCGCGGTTTGCAGACCAGGGGCCTGCGAGGCGTTGATTTTAGAGCACACCATAATCCTTCATACCTTGACATTTTTACCGGCCTCCAGTATGAAACAATCTATTGCTAACCGCGTACCGATGTCCCTATGAAATCAGACAAATGGAAACCTTGGGCCCTTTTGGCCCCTTCTTTGACCGCAGTGTTTTTGCTGCTTGTCATCCCTGTCTGCTTTGTCGTCGTATACAGTTTCTGGCTGCGGGCACCCAGCGGAGGCGACATCCCCGCCTTTCAGTTCGGAAACTACGCCAAGTTCTTCGCCGATTTCTTTTATCCCTCGCTGTTGATCCGGACGCTCCGGGTCGCGCTGGAAACCGTCGTGCTGTGCCTGGTGATGGGCTACATTCCGGCGTATTTCTTCTACCGGACCGAATCGAGGCTCAAGCCGTTTTTGATGATCCTGATCATGCTTCCCTTCTGGATCAGCTTCATCATCCGCACCCTGAGCTGGATCAATATCCTTGGCGACACGGGGTTGATCAACCACGTGTTCATCAAGGCGGGGATCATCGAAAACCCGCTTCCCATGCTTTACAACGAAGGGGCGGTGCTCATGGGGCTGCTGCAGTATCTTCTTCCGTTCATGATCTTAAACATCTACGTCAGCCTCGAAGGCATCGACAAGAGCCTGACCGAAGCGGCCAAAAGCCTCGGCTGCACCGAGTGGCAGGCCTTCAAGGAGGTGACCCTTCCCTTGAGTCTGCCGGGGGTCAGCGCGGGCTGCCTGTTGGTCTTCGTCCTGACCTGCGGGACATACCTACCGCCGATGATTTTAGGGGGGCCGGGCAACGACATGATCGCCAACCTCATCTTCAAGCGGATCGTCGGCACCCTGGACTGGCCGTTCGGCTCGGCCCTGAGCACCATCTTGCTGGGCCTGCTCGGGGTCATCGTCTACACCTACAACCGGTACCTGGGCATCAACCAGATTTTCAAGACCCTACAATAGGGGCTTTCTATGAAGCTTTTCTCGGGATGGTCGCTGATCAAAATCTACACGCTGCTCATCTATGTGTGGATGTTCACGCCGATCGTGGCGGTGGTCCTGCTGTCCTTCAACCCCCAGCAGTTCGGATCCTTTCCCATGGAGGGATTCAGTTTTCGCTGGTATGCGAAGCTGGCCGGAAACGCGACCATTCTGGGGGCATTCAAAAACTCGGTTGTGCTCGGGTCCCTCACCGCCGTGTTGACCACGGCCATCGGCATTCCGGCCGCCATGGCCTTCGTCCGGTACCAGTTCCCTGGGAAGGAAACGTTGAACACCTTGCTGCTGACCCCAATCATGATCCCGGAGGTGGTGCTGGGCGTGGCGCTGCTGATTTTCATCCGGTGGCTCCAGCAGCCCAAGAGCTTTGCACTGCTTCTCATCGGACATGTGGTGCTCACCCTGCCCTATGTGCTTCTGGTGGTCCAGGCCCGGCTGGTGGGGATCAAGAAAGAGTATGAGGAGGCCGCCCAGACCTTGGGGGCAAGCCCGTTTCAGACCTTCCGGTCGATCACCTTCCCGCTGCTCGCGCCGGCCATTTTCGCCGGGATGCTCTTTTCCTTTACGATTTCCTTCGACGACGTCACAGCGACGCTTTTCTGGGCCACGGCGCAAAACCAGACCGTGCCGGTGAAAATCTTCGGGATGCTGAGAAATTCCATCAGCCCGGAAATCAACGCCCTGGGAACCGTAATGATCGTCCTGACCGTCTCGATCCCTTTGCTGGCGGGCTATCTCTCCCGCCGTTTTGCCCGCGGAAACGGAGCATGATCCGGTCAAAGGAAGCGGCCTGACGCGGGTCGGTATGTTTGGCTTTCACCGACAACGTCCCAATGAACCAAAAGGAGGCTTGAAGATGGAAAACAAGATGGAACGGAAGCTGGATGAAATGATCGATCGCTACCGGGAGGGAAAAATCTCCCGGCGCGCCTTTATGAAGTATCTCGGCATCGCTGCGGCGGCGGTCGGCATCGCCGGCGGCCCCTTCGGCCTGGCTCGAAGCGCGTTCGGGGCAAAGTCGATCACCTTCCACAGCTGGGGAGGCTCCACCTCCGAAGCGTTGAGAAAATATGCCTTCGATCCGTTTACCAAAGAAACCGGAATCGAAGTGATCGACGCTGCCTTTACCGGCATGGACGCCTTCCTCACCCAGGTCAAGGCCTCCTATCCGCCCGGCGGGGAATTCAACCTCGCCCACCTGAGTGCCGTATACGATTATGCACGGTACAAAAATCTCGGCTTCAATTCCGTGCTGGACGAGAGCAAGATTCCGAATCTGAAAACGGTGCTGCCCAAAATGATCGATACCCTTCGGGCGATCACCGACGGCAATCTGTCCGCGGTCCCCTACGACTACGGGCAGACCGGCATCGCATACAACACCAAGTACATCAGCAAAGAAAATGCCGAAAATCTCGGGGCCTCGCTTCTCTGGGACAAGAGCCTCAAGGGAAAGCTCGGCAGTTGGGGCGGCGACTTTCGGACCAATATGTGGTACGCAGCCCTTCACACCGGCCAGAGCCCCAACAACATCACCCGGTTGAACGACGTCTGGGACGCGCTGCGCGAGCAGCGGGAGCTGATGAAAAAATATTGGGCCTCGGGCTCGGAGCTGATGAGCCTGCTGGCCAACGACGAAGTCTACGCCACCGTGGCTTGGTCCGGCCGGGTGGCCAATCTCCAGGCTGAGGGTCATCCCATCGGGTACCTGGCCCCGGACAATACCTATTCCTGGATGGAGTACATGTACGTCCTCAAGGGCACCGACATGGATGTGGCCCAGAAGCTGCTCAATTTCATGCTGGAGCCGGAACCGGCCATCGCCGTGGCCGAAGGACAGAAGTACCCGCCGAGCCTCGATCCGCGGAAAGTCTCCATGCCCAAGGCGATCAAGGAACTGCCCGCCTTCGATCCGACAGGGACCCTGGACGGCTATCTGTTCGCCGATCCGGAGTACTGGAACGGCCACCAGCTCGAATGGACCGAAAAGTGGGACCGGATCAAGGCCGGGGCGTAGTGCATGTCCGCCCAATTATGGTGACGATTGTTTCACCGCGCTGAGAACGCAGAGGGCGAACAGAGAAAATTGGGAAGGTTTTCTCTGCGCCCTCCGCGTCTCCGCGGTGAGGCTTCATCGAATGGAAAATACCGTGGACAAAGAAAACAAAGATCCCAGGTTCGTTCATTTCCGCGGCATCGTCAAACGCTTCGGCAGCGTCACCGCCGTGGAAAAAATGGACCTGGACATTGCCGAAGGATCCCTGGTCACCTTGCTGGGTCCTTCCGGGTGCGGAAAGACGACCTTGCTCAGGATGCTCGCCGGCTTAGAAGAGCCGACCGAGGGGGACATCTTTGTCAACGGAAAGCGGATCAACGATACGCCCATCCATCAGCGAAACCTGGGGATGATCTTTCAAAACTACGCCCTGTTTCCCCACAAGAGCATCTTCGACAACGTCGCCTTCGGGCTCAAATATCGGAGCGTGCCCAAAGCGCAGATCAAAGAAAAGGTCAAGCGCGCCTTGGAAATGGTGCGCCTGCCCGGTGTGGAAAATCGAAAACCCGCCCAGCTTTCCGGCGGGCAGCAGCAGCGAATCGCCCTGGCCCGCGCCATCGTCATCGAACCCGACGTGCTGCTCATGGATGAACCGCTCTCGGCTCTGGACGAAAACCTTCGGGAAGACATGCGCCGGGAGGTGGACAACCTTCAGCGGATACTCGGGGTCACCACCATTTTCGTCACCCACGACCAACGCGAGGCGCTGAGCATGTCAGACAAGATCGTGGTGATGAGAGACGGTCTCAAGCTCCAGGAGGGCCCCCCGGAGGAAGTCTACAACCGGCCGGCCAACCACTTCGTGGCTGACTTTCTGGGCCATTCCAACTTCCTTCCCGGCGAAATCGTCGACCAGGACGAGGACAACATCCGGGTCAAGATCGAAACCGGAGACGTGCTCCTTGCCAAGCAGCGCGGTAAGTGGAAAAAAGGCGATGCCGTGGAAATCGTGGTTCGGGCCCAGCGCTTCGAGGTACACCGCAAGGAGGACTTTACCCCGGACGAAGGGATGAACCACTTTGCAGGTCGCATCAAAGACAGAAGCTACATGGGTGGAGAAGTCAGCTACTTCATCGAACTGCCCTCTGAAAGGGAAATCCACGTCATCAGCATGATGCGAACCCACACCTACGATTACGGAGACGATGTTTCCGTGCAGGTTTCCCCCTACCACTGCCACCTCATCGCCGCCGAATAGGGGTGCGGATCTTTTCTTGCCATCGCCGGCCTCCTGTCTTATCAGACAGGAGGCTTTTCTTTGCGGCTCGCAAAAAAAGTCTTGAAAAGAGGCGGCATATTCGAAAATCCGCTTGTCGATAAACTGCTGCGATACGATGCGCCAACGTAAGGCTGCGACCCTCATATCCTCCTTGTTATCGTACAGAGGTCCGTAAAATGATGGAGCTATCCCAACTGAATGCGTCTTTCCGGAACCGGTTCCCGCAGCGGATCGTTACTGTCGACTCCCACACCCAGGGGGAAGCGACGCGCCTGGTTGTCGACGGGGTCGGCCCCCTGCCAGGGAAAACGATGACGGAAAAGTGCGACTATTTCCAAAGGCACTTCGATTCGATCCGCCTGCTGCTGACCCGGGAACCCAGGGGACACCGGGACATGCTGGCGGCGGTGATCACCGAACCGGTGTCGCCCAACGGCGACTTCGGACTCTTATATATGGACGCCAGAAGATACCCCTTCCTGTGCGGCCACGCCACCATCGGTGCGGTGTCCACCCTGGTCAAGTTGGGCCGGCTTGCCGCACCGGACGGGGAAAAGAGCTTTTTCGTGGACACGCCTTCCGGGCCGCTGGAAGCCCGCACCCGGATTCAAAACGGGTCGGCGACATCTGTTTCCATCCGCATGGTGCCTTCTTTTGTCTTTGCGGTAGACCGGGTCGTCGATGTGCCCACACTGGGCCGGATATCCATGGACCTTGTCTGCGTTGGCGGTTTTTTTGCCATGGTCGACGCCGGCGCCGCCGGCCTCGATCTTTCTGCTGAAACCGGAGAGCGCCTCGTATCTGCGGGGATGGCCGTCATCGACGCGGCCAATAGATCGCTCAGCGTAAGGCACCCCGAACGTCCGGAGGTGTGCACCGTGGACGTGGCAGAATTTTACGCCGAAATTCCCGGCCAGGAGTCCGGCGGGAAAAGCGCGGTGATCTATGGAGAGTCTCACATCGACCGGTCGCCCTGCGGCACCGGAACCACCGCCAAGATGACCCTGCTGCACCATCGGGGCCGCCTTTCCCTCAACCAGCCCTACCAAAATGCGGGCCTTCTCGGCACGGTGTTTACCGGCTGCCTGGTGGAAGAAACTTCAGTGGGGGACCTGCCGGCAGTGGTCGGAGAAGTCCGCGGCAGCGCCCAGATCACCGGCATCAGCGAGTTTGTCGTCGATCCCGAAGATCCCTTTCCGGAAGGATTTCTGATATGAGCGTCGCCCTGCCGGCAGATCTGATTCTGTACAACGGGAAAGTGAACACCCTTGCCCCTTCGCGCCCTGTGGCAGAAGCGGTCGCCTGCCGCAGCGGACGGATCGTCGCGGTGGGTTCCGACAATCGACTCCGATCGCTGGCCGGGCCGGCCACCGAGGGAATCGACCTAAACGGGAGGATTCTGCTTCCCGGTTTCACCGACGCCCACATCCACTTTTATGAATGGGCAATGAAACGGCGGGACTTGAATCTGGCCGGTCTGCCCTCGATCCAGGCCCTGGCCGAAATCGTCGAAAAAGCCTCGTCACAGGCGCCCGCCGGCAAATGGATACTCGGTCAGGGGTGGAACGAAACCGATTGGGAAGTACCGCAAATGCCGACCCGCGACGTGCTGGATGAGGCGGCCCCTGACCATCCCGTTCTTTTGTGGCGCTGCGATCTGCATCTGGCCGCCGCCAACTCGGCGGCCCTGACTGCCGCAAGGATGGGACCGGAGACCCCCGATCCGACCGATGGCCGCATCGAGCGGGACAAGACCGGACGCCCCAGCGGCATCCTTCGCGAACTGGCCATCAACCGGGTCCGGGAGGCCATGCCAGCGCCTACCCGGCAGGAGGTGGACGCCGCCTTTGCAAGCGGCATCTCCGCCCTCCACCGCCTGGGGATCACCGGCATCCACGACATTCGCCTGATGAACGACCGCGACGGGGAGATGGCGCTTGCCGCCTTTTCCGATCTTCACCGCCGCGGGGGCCTGCCGCTGCGCTGCTGGGTGACCCTGCCCGGACACCGGATGTCCGACGCCATCGACCGGGGGCTTCGCACCGGCATGGGCGACGATCGGCTCCGGATCGGCCACGTGAAGTTTTTCTACGACGGAGGCGTAGGCGCCCGGACCGCCTGGATGACCGAACCGTATCTGGACGGGGGGATCGGAATGCCGATGATGCCCGCCGAAGAACTCGCCGAGGCCGTTCAAACCGCCGAGGCCGCAGGCCTTTCGGTGATGATTCACGCGGTGGGGGATCGGGCCAACCGCGACCTGATCGAATTGTTTTCGGATCTTCCCAAACACCGGAAAAGGCCCCTGCCCGTCCCCCACCGGATCGAACACATGCAGGTGGTCCGCCCCGAGGACGCCGCAAAACTGGCCGATCTGGATATCGCCGTGTCGGTCACCCCCCCGAACATGATCCTCGACATCAACCTGATCGATGCGGTCATGGGAGAACGGGGAAGATGGGCTTATGCGTTCCGGCGGCTGATCGACACCGGTGCGCCGATCATGTTCAGCTCGGACTGCCCGGTCTGCGACCCGAATCCAATGATGGGCATCCATGCGGCGGTGACCCGGCAGCGCATCGACGGTACACCGGCCGGCGGATGGTATCCGGAGCAGCGGGTGAGCGTAGATGAGGCGGTCAGAGCCTACACCCAGACGCCGGCCCGGGTTCACGGCCTCGAAAACGAGCTTGGCAGCATCTCGGAAGGAAAGTGGGCGGACCTGGTCGCCCTGGAAGAAGACATCTACACCGCGGTCCCGGCCCGTATCGCCGATGTGAAGGTGCACCTGACGGTCTTTGACGGCAAAGTGGTATTCAGGGGGCAGGAAGAATAAAATCGCTTCGCGCTTTTATAAAACGCGGCTTCACCGCTCTAATTCTAAAAATGCGATACAAACAGGCATTGATCGCACCGGCAGGTCCACAGTGTTACAGCAAACAGAGCGGTCTATGGATCCGTTCATAATGCCCCCGTATGGGCGCCTAATTTTCTCTGGATCAGCATAGAAAATCGCTGATTTTCAGCGCTCGAAGACCAGAAAACCGCCCGTGTCGGTCAGCCCCGCCACCGGCACCACCGGTGCGCCGTCCGGATCCGTCTCGACGCCTTCCGGCCATTCAAATCCGGCCTCCATCTTCCGGTAGTAGTCCAGATCGTAGGGGGAGAGACGAACCAGAAGCCGCTCGCTGTCCCGGTACAGCCGTGAGGTCAGACCGAAGTCGACTTCTCCCAAGGCAGTGCGGATGATGTACCGGGGGATCTCTCGTCCGCTGCCGTCTTTTCTGACCCGCGTGCCGATGTCGATCACATGGGCCACGTCCACCGGCCGGCGCCGGTTCCACTTTTTCTGAATCGCCATGCCGGCCGCCAGCACGTGGTGAAATTCGATCCCTGCCTCCCGGAGGCGGTAGGCGATCCTGTTGATCTCGTCTGCGCTGTCGTTGATCTCTCCGAGCAGCGGCGTGTTGGCGTAGACGGTGATGCCTTTGTTCCTGAGCTTTTCCGCCAGTTCGCGGTGGACCGGCCCAATCTGGGAGCTGTGCACGAACTGGGTTTCGATTTCCAGGCGCAGGGGCCGAACCACGGTCAGGCGGTTCAGGCGGCCGAGACGGTCGAAAACGGCGGAGGTATACCGCTCCGGAGCGCAGGCGAACTTCAGGCTTCGGAGCCGCAGCGCATTGACATGTTCGATCCGGCCGATCCGGTCTCCCAGCGGCTCCACCTTCGCCAGCCGATCGACGGCGTCGTCGGCCGCGGCAAGGACCACGTCGGTGACGGCCCGGTTTTGCTCCAGATACGTCAAGTCGCCGTCGAACCGATCCAGATCGATCTCCACACGGGTCTCGTGAACCCGGGCGAGGCCGGCAACCCCGGTGGCGACGATCGACGCCGGCGGAGCGTCGTCGGTTAGCATGGATTGGGCGGCGGCCAGAAGCTCGGGGTCGGTTTTCAGATTCCGGTGGGCGACCGGCTGCCGATTGCCCAACAGCAGCGCGTCGTCGCCGATGTCGGCCATGTAGCGGCAGTCGATGGTCCCTTCCCCGTTGACCCTGACGATGTCCAGCTCGTTGGCGATCGGGGCGAATGCCTTGAAATAGTCCGGGGTATAAGGGGTGCGGATCCAGATGAAGCGGTCGTTTTCCGCATCCCGCTCCACGGCCCACCCGGAAGAGTGCCAGTCCATCTTTCCGATGGGGGTGGCCGTGCAGATGCGAGGGATGACCCGGTCCGAAAGGTGGGCCCGCAGGTAGTGGGCGGCTTCGATCCCCCTGGCGATCGAGGTCCAGTAGATACGGTTTCCCTGGATGGGGCTGCAGGGAATGTAGATGTAGTGAAGTTCTGCGCCGGCCCCGCGAAGCAGGCTGAACAGCCGGACCAGTTCGGGCCCCTGGTCGTTGCAGTCTTTCAAAAACGGGGTCTGGACATATACGGCGATGCCGTGGTTGACGAAATCGGTGATCAGATCGAGACTCTGGAGGGACACTTCGTCGGGGTGAATAAAGTGCGTGGCGATCTCCAGCCGCTTTCCCCTCATCTGAAGCTCCTGGTTTTTCGCCTTGACGTATTTGAGCAGGGAGGAATTGCCCGCGTAGAACAGGTTCGGATAGTAGGCAATGGAGCGAGTCGCCAGGCGCAGGGTCTGCACGTGGGGAATTTGCATCAGCCCTTCGACGGCGGCGGCCAGATTTTTTCGGTTCATGAACGGATCGCCGCCGGTAATCACGATCTCTTTGACGGTCGGCGTCTGGGCGACGTAGGCCACGGCGTTTTTTACGTCCTTCACCGTGGGGTTGGCTTGATTGCGGGAGTCCTTGTGCTTGCGGAAGCAGAACCGGCAGTAGACGGGGCAGCTCATGTTGAGCAGAAAAATCACCCGGTTCTGGTACATCTGCTCGAGCAGGCCCTGGTGGAACTGGCCGATCCAGGTGTTGACATGGCCTGCCGGATCCAGCTCCTCGACAAACGGCATATACTGGTAGGCGACGTTGGATGAGACGCGCATCTGCCGGAGCACGTGGCTCGAAAGCCGAACGGGGTATGTTTCAAGAACGCGGGAGAGCCGATCCCGGTCCTCGTCCGGAATGCGGGTGTGTGTCAGGGACTCGAGCCGTTCCACCGATTTTACGGTGGTGAATTTGTCGCCGGGCAGGATCTGCTCCAGGAGGGCCACCAATAGCAGGTGAGGGAAAACGATCCCGTTGACGGTGATCGGCGTCCGGCTGCCGGTGCCGGTTTGCAGCAGCTGCTCGGCCAGGGCCCGGCAAAGCCTCTCGGGATTTTCCGGGAATCCCGCTGCGACCAGCAGGCGAGACAACCGGTCTTTTCCGTCCCCTTCGCCGATGATTTCGGCAAACTCTCGGCCCACCAGGGATGCCGTGCCGTAGAATTCCAGAAATTCGGTCAGTGTATCGACAAGGGCAAAAGCGGTCGGCGCCGGGTTTTCTTCTACGGCAAAAACGGCCGATGGAATCGGGCTTTCTGTGGCCATTTGCATGACAGACTCCTGTCTTCGATCTTGAGGATGCGGCCCTCGGGGGCCATGGTCCCTCTTCGTGCTCGATGGTATAATTTCGGTGACGTATTTCAGATCAAAGAACGTTCACCGCCGAGACACAGAGGGCGCAGAGAAAACCTTTTATAAATTCGGCCGCGCATCCTCAGCGTCCTCGGCGCCTCTGCGGTGAAACCATCGTCACCACAATTACGCCCACATGTACTTAGGGAAAGCGTCCCCCGGCTGTCAACCAGAATCGGCCAGACGCTTGTACCACACCCACATGCTCTCGATTCGTCCGCTGATGTGGGTGTTGTTCTTCAGCGCTCCGGAAAACCGGTATCCGCCTTTTTTGAACGTGATGTTCATGGCCGGTGAAACGCTGCGGGAAATAGTGTAGGCCACCCTCATGCCGCAATCAGCCATGGCCGCTTCCATTCGGACCAGGAGCCGGCCGGCCAGCCCGTTGCCGCGGCGTTGCCGGGCCACGGCAAAGTCGGTCATTTCCACCGTACCGTTTTCCGGATCCATCTCGCAGCTTCCCAGCGCTGCGAACCGCCCTTCTTCTCGAATGCTGAAAAAGCGTGTGTCGCCGGCCATGGCCCGGATCAAAAACGACGGATTGTGGATGGGAAACGGGTAGGTGGAAAATACCTGCCGGTAGAGCCGGCTCATCTCTGGTGCATCGTCCGGGCCGCACTCGACGACATCGGCGGCTTCTGCGCCGTCATTACTCCGTTTGGCGGGCGTCTCCGCCACGGCCGCCAGACTCTCCTCGACGGCGACGGGCCGCTGCTCTTCGGTTCTTTCAGGATTGACGAAAAGCGACATGAACCGGACCGCATCCCCGTTTTTGAAGAAATCCGGGATACGCGCCTCGGTGCGATACCCACCGCGCCGAAAGTTTTCTGACAGGGATTCGGGAACTTTGGCCAGGATCTTCCCATAGCCGTTTTTCCGGGCCAAGCGGGAAAGCTCGGGGATAATCCGGGCAACATCACCGGGATGCAGCTTCATCAGGTAGATCCGCCGGTTCAGGGGACCGTGGTGAACCGTGGAGCGAAAAAGGGTTTCGATGGTGTCAGCCATAGCGCAAACTCCGAAATCCGAATGTAGGTCTTGTTCTGCCGGCTGCGGTTCGGTATGGAGAAATCTGTTCGAGGCAAAACAGCGTCTAAACCTTGCAGGAGGTCCTGTGAAATATCCGTATCTGGTTTACCAACAGCACCTGGATCACGCCCCGATCTTTGCAGACCTCGAAGGAGACCCTTACGTGGCCGATCTGTCAACGGCCAATCTCCTTCTCGACCAAATCGACGTCCGAGACCAGCAGACATACCAGAGAATCCTCGAAAGGGAAATGCAGCCAAGCTACAAATGGGGCTTTTCCGGATACCTGGAAAACCGCAAATCGCTGCTGCGGGACTGCCCCCAGATGATGGAAGAAGGCCGCTATTTTCACCTGGGGCTCGACATCATCGTTGCCAGGGGGACTCCCCTTTGCGCGCCGCTTGCCGCAGAAGTGGCACAAGCCGGCTACGAGGAGGGAGAGGGCAACTACGGCGGTTTCGTGCTATTGAAACACCCATCGGAGCAATTCGAGACCTTTTACAGCTTTTACGGCCACCTCGATTCGGATCGGCTGCCGGCGGTCGGCATCGCTTTTTTGCCCGGGGAACCGTTTGCCTTCATCGGCGATTTTCACCAGAACGGCAACTGGTTCTACCACACGCACCTTCAGATCATCACCGAAAGAGGCCTGGCCGAAGGCTATCTGTCCAAAGGGTACTGTGCCGCCGAAGATCTGCCGTGGATCAACGGACTTTGCCCGTCGCCGTTGCCGCTGTTCCGAAGGTGATGGGTTGATTGGTCGAATCGTTGATTGGTCGATTGGTTGGATCGTTGATCCGACGGGATCCATTTTGCGGTATTATCGATTTGACCACTCAACCATTTAACCAATCAACCAAATCCATAAGAACTCCCGAAAGGAAACAACGAAAACATGCCGAAAACCGCAAACCGCCTGAAGGGCTTCACCGAATCGGTCATCCGTGAGATGACCCGGGTTTCCAATCAGCACGGGGCCATCAATCTGTCCCAGGGATTTCCGGAGGCGGATCCGCCCGATGCGGTGGTCGAAGCCGCCCGCCAAGCCCTGTCCGACGGAATTCACCAGTATGCCATCACCTGGGGGGCGCCGCGGTTCCGGCAGGCACTGGCCGAAAAACAGGGCCGATGGATGGGGCTCGATCTGGATCCCGAAGCCCATCTGGTGGTCACCTGCGGAAGCACCGAGGCGATGATGGTGGCCATGATGACCGCCTGCAACCCAGGCGACAAGGTGATCATCTTCTCCCCCTTCTACGAAAACTACGGGGCGGACACGATCCTGTCAGGGGCGGCGCCGATCTACGTTCCCCTGCGCCCCCCCTCTTACGAGTTCGACCCGGATGAGCTGCGTGCCGCCTTCGAGCAGGGGATCAAGGCCCTGGTGCTGTGCAACCCGTCAAACCCGTCGGGCAAGGTGTTTTCCGAGCCGGAACTGAAAATCATCGCAGATTTGGCCTGTGAGTTCGACGCGTTCGTCATCACCGACGAGGTCTACGAGCACATCATCTACGCGCCGCACCGGCACCGGTACATCGCCGCGATGCCGAACATGTTCGAACGGACGATCTGCTGCAGCTCCCTTTCCAAAACCTACGCCATGACCGGCTGGCGCCTCGGCTACGTGATCGCGGCCCCGGAGGTGATCCAGGCGGCCCGGAAGGTGCACGACTTTCTCACCGTCGGGGCATCGGCCCCCCTGCAGGAAGGCGCGGTCACCGCCCTGAAACTGCCCCTGGAGTATTACAAAGAACTGTGCCGCTGGTACACGGAAAGGCGGGATCTTTTTCTCGGCTATCTGGAGCAAGCCGGCCTCCCATTTACGGTCCCCCAGGGTGCCTATTACGTGCTGGCGGACGTTTCCGGTTTCAAGGTGACCGACGATCTTGAATTTTGCCGGTGGATGGCAAAGGAGATCGGCGTTGCCGCCGTTCCCGGATCGAGCTTTTTCGCAGAGCCGGTGAACCATCTGATCCGTTTTCACTTTGCCCGGAAAAAGGAAACCCTACAGGAATGCGGGAAGCGGCTGCTGCATCTGAAGCATTCGATTTGACGGCGGGGTTCGTTCGTGAGTCTGCCGATGAAGGATCAAGTGATTTCAACCGGATCGACCCAAAAAACTGACCGGGGTCCTGAAACAGACGATGCAGGCCCCGAAACCCGCTTTCGCGTCTAGTTGGGCCGTTGCTGATTGACGAGCGCCCGCTCTTTTTCAAGTCTACGGCCAACCCGGCCTGGGATACCGGATTTTCGGGCAAGCACGCTGTAGGCCACGGGCACCACCAGGAGGGTAAATACGGTTGCCGTCACCACTCCGAACAGAACGACGACACCGATCACCATACGGGTTTCGGCGCCAGCCCCCGAAGAGAGAATCAATGGAACTGCCCCGGCAGCGGTCGTAATGCCGGTCATCACGATCGGCCGAAGTCGCACCTCGGATGCCTTGATGATGGCATGGGTAAAAGCCATGCGCCGCTCGCGGAGCTGATTGGCAAACTCGACGATCAGAATACCGTTTTTGGCAGCCAGGCCGACCAGCATCACCAGCCCGATCTGGCTGTAGAGGTTCAGGGTGCTGCCGGTCAGGAAAAGTCCCAGCAGCCCGCCGGCCATTGCCAGCGGTACCGTCAACATGATCACCAATGGGTTGACATAGCTTTCGAACTGGGCGGCCAGCACCAGAAACACAACGACGATCCCCAGCAAAAAGACGAAGACCGTAGAGCGGGCTGAGCGCTGATAGTCCCGGGAAACCCCTTTGGTATCGGTGATGACGTTTTCCGGCAGATGGGTACGGACCAGATTCTCCATGTAGGCCAGCGCGTCTCCCAGTGCCAGCCCGTCTGCGAGGTTGGCCGAAAGGGTGATTGCCCGGACCCGGTTGTACCGGTTCAGGGTGCTGGAATCGGCATACTCCTCCAGGGTCACCAGATTCGACAAAGGGATCAGTTCACCGCTGCGAGAGGAGCGAACAAAAATATGCTGAAGGTCGGTGGGGGTTCGCTGGGCATCCCGCTCGCCTTCCAGTATCACGTCGTATTCTTCGCCCGCATCGATGTAGGTCGTCACCCGTCGAGAGCCGAGCATCGTCTCCAGGGTCCGGCCGATATTTCCCACCGTCACGCCCAGTTCCGCCGCACGGTCGTAGTCGATGTTCACCTGAATCTGGGGTTTGGTCTCCTTGTAGTCCCAGTCGATCCCGATCAGGCCGGGGTTGTCTTCTTTCAGCTTTTCCAGCAGCGTATCCCGCCATTGGGCCAGTTGCGCGTATGTACCGCCGCCAATCACGAACTGAAAGGGTTTTTGAATCGATGCACCGAAACCCTGGCGCATCACGGGAAACGCCCGTACCCCGGGCAGCCCCGCCAGACGCCCACGTACGTCTCCCATAATGTCCCATGCGGATCGCCGTTTGTCCCAGTCGTTTAGAACAAAGATCACAATGCCGGTGTTGAAATTCTCGTAGTTGGCAAACGTTCGTGGGGCGCGCACCAGCAGCCGCGTGGCTTCGTTGTTTTCGACAAACGGCAAGAGCCGCCGTTCGATTTCATCCATATATTCTTTCATGTACGCGTAGGAGGCTCCCTCCGGGCCGTTGACGATGACGAAAAATGCCCCCCGGTCCTCTCTGGGGGCGTACTCGGTTGGGATGCTGCGATAGAGCCAACCCGTTGCCACCACCAGCACGACAAACAAGACCCCTGCCACGAAGGGATACTTCAGGTTTGCCGCAAGCAGGCGACGGTATCCTTTTCGGACGGCGCTGAACAATCCGTGGCCACGATTTTTCGCAGGGTCGGGTGAACTCTTCAGAAACTTTGAGGCCAGCACCGGCGTAAGGGTGAGGGCCACGAGACTGGAGAAAAAGACGGCAGCCGCCATGGTAAGAGCAAATTCAGAAAAGAGGCGCCCCACGTCTCCCTGGAGAAATGCAATGGGAGCAAACACGGAGACCAGAACCACAGAGGTGGCGATAACAGCAAAACCCACCTGGCGGGCGCCGGCAAACGATGCCACCAGGGGCGTTTCTACCTTTTCCTGCATGCGCCGGTAGATGTTTTCCAGCACGACGATGGCATCATCGACGACCAGTCCGATGGCCAGGACCAGTGCCAGCAGTGTGAGCAGATTCACCGAAAACCCCAGTGCATACAAAACGGTGAAGCTTGCGACAATGGAAACCGGCACCGTCACTGCCGGCACCAGGGTGGCGCGTGCACTGCCCAGAAACAGAAAGATAACAAAAATCACGAGTCCGACTGCGATCAGCAGGGTCTTGTAGACCTCGCGGATGGCACCTTCCACAAACACGGAAGTATCATAGCTCTGCTTGATTTCCATCCCCGTCGGCAGCGTGGGGTTGATCCGGTTCATTTCCGCTTTGGCGGCCCGCGCCACTTCGATCGTGTTGGCGGTCGACTGTTTGATGATGCCGAGCCCCACCATGGCCACGCCGTTTCCCCGGAAAAAGGTGCGGTCCTCCACGGTGCCGCGTTCCACCCGTGCAATATCGCCCAGGCGAAGCAGATAGCCGTCTTCACCGCGAGCCACCACAAGCCGTCTGAAATGATCTGCCGAGGTAAACGCTCGCTGCACCCGAACGGTAAAGCTGCGCTCGAAGGATTCGATGCTGCCGCCAGGCAGCTCGAGGTTTTCGGACCGAAGGGCGGTTTCGACATCCTCGGCCACAATTCCCCGGGCGGCCATGGCGCTTCGATCGAGCCATATCCGCATGGCGTAGCCCTGTCCGCCGCCGATTCTCACCCGCGCAACCCCGTCCAGGACCGAAAATCGGTCCACCAGATACCGGTCGGCATAGTCCGTCAAGGCCGGAACGCTCATGCGCTCGCTGACCAGGTTCAGCCACATAATCACATCATCATTGGAATCGACCTTCTGGATTTCCGGCGGATCTGCTTCGCCGGGAAGATCGCCGAAGATGGCCGAAACCCGATCCCGGATGTCGTTGGCCGCCCCGTCCGCATCCCTACCCGTACCAAATTCGATCGTCACCGTGGACAGTCCATCTTCGCTGCTCGACGCGATGAACTCAATGCCTTCCACACCGGCGATTCGTTCTTCGATCAGTTCGGTGATTTGTGTTTCCACGACGGCCGCGGACGCGCCCGGATACAGGGTCTCGACGGTCACCACGGGGGGGTCGATGTCAGGATATTCTCGAAGGGGCAGCCGATCAAAGGCCACCAGACCGAAAACGACCAGAAGCAGCGATATTACCGTGGCGAACACGGGTCGTTTGACGGAAAAGTCGGACAACATCATCGGTCTGCCCTGTCCGCCTGGCGCTCCAGAAGCTGCCGCAGGGGCTCGTCGCCGGATTTTTCCGAGATCACGGTGACCGCCTGCCCTGGGCTGGCCTTCGTGGTGCCGTGCACAACGACCAGTTCTCCGGCCGACAGTCCCTCAAGAATTTCCACCGCACCTGGGCGGCGGTTTCCGATGACGACTTTCCGGCGCTGGACCACGGCAGGAGAAGTCGACCGGTCTATGACCAGAACGTGGTTTTCACGACCGGTCGGGATCAGCGCCTCTTCTGATACGACCGGAACCTCCCGTGGGCTCTTGAGCAAGTCAACGTGCATCAAAAGGCCGGGCTTCAGCAAACGTTCAGGGTTGGGTACGATGGCACGGGCGGTCACCGAACGGGTGACGGGGTCGATTCGACTGTCGACGCTCGAAACGGTCCCATTGAACGTGCGCCCGGCAAAGGCGGGGGATCGGGCCTGTACCGGGAGCCCGACGCGCAGGGTTGTCAGGTAAACCGCCGGAACGGAGAAATCCAGCTTCATGACGCTGTCGTCGTCCAGGGTGGTGATCAGATCTCCGGGCTCGATGAGGGCTCCCACACTGATGTTGCGCAGGCCGACCACGCCGGAAAAGGGGGCGAGCACCAGGCGGTCTTTCATCTTCGATTCGATGGCGCGAAGACGGGCGCTGGCTGTATCGTATTCGCGTCTGCGCTGGTCCAGCAGCGAAACGGGCGCGGATCCGCGGGCGGCCAGCGCTTGCACCCGTTCGAGCTGTTTTCCCGCTTCGGTCACCGTGGAAAGCGCTTCTTCAATCAGGGCGTGCTCTTCTTCGCTGGTCATCTCGACCAGAATGTCGCCGGCCGCCACACGCTGTCCGTCTTCAAAGTGGATGACGGTCACCGTTTCAGACACGGTGGCGGTCACCTCCACACTTTCGTTTGCGCGCAGCGTACCGAGCACCTCGACCCGGTCGACGAACCGATCCATGTTCACCGGTGCAGCGATCACCGGCACGGCCTGCTGCCCGGTTGCCGGATGAACCTGCAAGAGGCCGACAATGCCGGCCAGTGCCGACCAGAAGGTCAAACCCGCCAGGGATTTTAGTTTCATGTCATTTCCCTTTCGTTGGTCGCATGCTTTCGTTGAACAGTGCCGGGGCTGCGGCGCCGAGGCACACGGGTCATTGCAGGCTCCGCCGGACCAGCCGGCTCTCGCGCCAACGGGCCCGCTACGCTGAGTCACCGGATAGTGGATAATGTGTTCACGGAACGACAGCCGGGCAATATCGTATCTTTGATGTGAGTATAATTGGGAAAACCTATCATTTTTCTGACGGGTGGAGGCTTAGGGAAATCTATCGGCAGGGAGCTTCTTTTTTAGATGGTCGCGTCACAAAAACCGAATCGAAGGATGAAAACGTGCGGGGCGAAGTGGAAAACGGGTCTTGGAGGCCTTCTTCTCCAGGGCTTTTAAGAAGTTGTAGGGAAGTTTGTTCTGGGAGAGGTTCACCAGCCAGGCGGGAATGAATCCTTTCGGGTCCACCAGCAGGATCAATTCGACCCTTGTCCATCCCTTTACTGTCGGGCGGACCAGGGTTTCCCCGCAGTACATGTGGGCACGGACACGGCCTTTACTGACCTGGGTTTTACCATCGTCAATGGAATAGACCTCGACCAGGAAAGATTTGCGGACCCTGTCCAGACTGAGGCGATTGTAATGTACCAGCTCCCTGTCGGCAAACGGCCATGGCAAATCGTTGACGCTGTAAGTAATGGCCTCGAAATCGGAGCGCTCCTCGATGGCGTATTTGGTCTTGATGTCCGGCATCCACTCCCCGGTAATCTCAAGCCGGCGCAATACTTCCATGACCTGGTCGACCGGGGCGGATAAATTCCCGACCGCCCGGAAGGCCAGCACATCCGATACGGGAACCTGCTGAGAATAGACCCTGATCTCCCCTTCCTGGAAAATCTCTTCCCATCGATCGGCAACGATGCAGAATCGATCCGCAAGGGAGTCTTGCCCCTGTGACGCCTGCGCCGCAATCAGTATCAACAAAAAAAGCAGGAACGCCCGAAAGAATTTCATGTTCATTTCAGTCGGTGGCATCGGTCTCGATCATCTGATCGCATCGTCGGCGGCCCCGCTTCGAGACAATCGCGGCAAAGACGCTGGTCTGAAGCCGGAGGCCATCGTGAATGCAACAGAAGGCTGGTGAGAATTTTGATCGATTATTCCTGTCTAATTTGCTGGTACCGCCAAGCGATTGAAAAAATCGGCCCACCCGCAAAATCCAAGGGTCGTTGGCACCGCCGCTGGATTGGTGAGCAGCGGCCTCGTTGGTTGGCCGCCAGCTGATGACGGGGGGATGAAAAATGAAAATGAATCATTATCATTATCGGTATTGAATTTACCAGGCCATAGGACACCAAGCAAGCGTGTAGGGGAGGACAACCATGACAGATGTAATTACCTACTGCAACAGCACTTATAAGCGGTTGGTCGGGCTCAAGGCCGGACTGTACGACGTCATCACCAAAGCCGACCGCATCAAAGACGATGCCCACGGAGATGCGGCAAAACAGCTGGCCGGACTGGTGGCCAGTATCGAAGCCGGGATCGACGAGCTCAAAGACCAGTGCCCTTCAGACTGGTCCCCGAACCGGCAAGCGCTGGATTCAAAAATGGCCCGATTGTCCGACACACTGAACCAGATGGGCGAAAAGATGGGGGTTCGCATACCGGACACCACCGCCTGGATCTAATCAAATCGCTGCCGTGATTTGATTATGGTTTCGCGTACCGCGAAACAGGACAAAAATTTGGGTGAGGGGATGATCTGCGGCTCTGTTGATGAGGCCCACCCTGCCCATATGAAACTTCGACCGAAGGAAAATGCGACAGGGAAGAAAAGGTTCAAATCTCAAGCACCAAATCACAAACAAAATCCAAATTCCAAGCACCAACTTCAAAACAAGACACCTCAGAAAGGCTTTTGTCCTTGTTTGGATATGGTGATTTGGTGCTTGGTGTTTGTTTGAAATTTGGAGCTTGGTGCTTGGGAGTTTTATTCTTGCCGGTTTCCGTATCTCATGGCCAGCATTGGGTCATTGCCGGCAACACGGACTTAGACTGCGCGCGTCCCTCCACCGGCAGAGGCTTCGACAAAAGTTTCATATAAATTACCCGCCGTAGAATCTTGAACCTTGAATTTGGAATTTTGAATCCTGCTGGCCAGCGGCAGGGCTCATGGCTGAAACCAAATATGGGTGCATCCCACCGGTTTTTTTCTTTCCATCGAAGGGCGCTTTCCGTTAGAGTAGCCGGAAAGCGCCTTTTTAGATGAAAAGAGTTGAAGCGCTTTGGAGAGCCGCCATGGAACTTCCGAAAATCGGCGACACCATCACCACAGAAAAAGCCGGAGCCCTTTGTCGGCATTTCGGCCTCGATGAGCTGGCCGAAAGAATCAATGCGAACCCGGAGCGGTTCAAAAATTGGAAGTTCGACGGATGCTCCTGCCTCCCGGATAAACTGCTGGGCCTGTTTACGGGATGCCGCTGGCAGGACATCACCTACCGGTGCTGTCTGCCCCACGACCTTCGCTACGGCTACGGCGAGCGGGGAAACAACGCTGAGCGCAAGGCCGCAGACGAGCATTTTTTTCACGACCTCATTAAAAAGGCCGGTATGAGGCGATGGCTGGCCGCCGCATTTTTCGCCGGGGTGCGCATCGGAGGCGCCGAACAATTCGGGCTGTCCTTTTCCTGGGCATTTGCCGATAAAATGGCTGCGCCATTTTATCAAAAACGGCTTCGCCGCAGGAGCAACTAGGCCGAAGAAGGAAAACCATGCGGAAGTTTTTCTACATCGCAGGCGGCCTTCTGCTGACAATTCTTCTCGCTTCCTTTTTTCTTTCCTACTATTTCATTTTCCGTCCCCTGCCGACCACGGAGGGAACACTCGAACTGGCCGGACTTTCTGCACCGGTGAAGGTTTTCCGGGACCGGTGGGGGGTTCCGCACCTTTTTGCCGAAACCGAGCGCGATCTTCTCTTTGCCCAGGGCTTTGTCCAGGCTCAGGACCGCATGTGGCAGATGGAGGCCAACCGGCGTTTGGCCGCGGGCAGGCTCAGCGAGATGATCGGCGAAGACGTGCTGGACCTGGACCGGCTTCTTCGGACCCTGGGATTTGTCCGTGCTGCAACGCGGGAGTTTTCTGCCGCCGACCCCCATTCGCGGGCCCTGCTCGAAGCCTTCTCCGAGGGCGTCAACGCCTACCTGCAGAGACACCGGGGAAATCTACCGCTCGAATTCCGGGTGCTGGGGGTGGATCCGGAGCCCTGGCGGCCGGTGGACTCCCTGGCTTGGGGAAAGTTTATGGCCTTTATGGGAGGCAAGAACTGGCAGGAGGAACTGGTCCGGGCCATGCTCGTCAACAAACTCGGTGCGGATCGGGCTGCCGAGCTGTTGAACCGAATCGGATCGGCAGCGCCCTCGGCCGCCATCTCCGACAGCGCCGTATCCTGGTCCGACCCGGCCCCCGCTGCCCTGGCCTGGGCGCCGGTCGTCGGCGGGGGAAGCAACAACTGGGTGGTGCACGGCGACAAGACGGCCAGCGGCCAACCTTTGCTGGCCAACGACATGCACCTTCCGCTTCGAGTGCCCTCCATCTGGTATGAAATGCATCTCAACGGCGGCAGCCTTGACGTTATCGGCCTTTCCCTTGCCGGGGTGCCGCTGATCGTGGCCGGGCACAACCCCCACGTGGCCTGGGGCATCACCTTTGCCTACATCGACAACCAGGATCTGTATGTGGAGCACCTCGACCCGGCAGACCCCGGCCGGTACCGGTTTCGGGATAAGTGGCTTCCCGCCAAATCGATCACCGAATCGATCCAGGTCAAGAAAAAAGCGGAGCCGGTGATCCACCGGGTATGGGAAACCCGCCACGGACCGATCCTCAACCTGGCCGGAGAAAAGATCGACGGCCGCCGCCAGGCCCTTGCCATTCGATGGACAGCCCATGACCCCGGAAACATGATGGAAAACCTATATCGCATGAACCGGGCCGGCAGCGCCGGGGAATTTTGTGCCGCTGCCTCCCGATGGACCGAACCCGCGGTCAACTTCGTCTTTGCCGACACCGGCGGGACCGTCGGCTACGCCTTGGGCGCCCGGGTGCCGCTCCGGGAACACGGCCACGGCAAGGGGCCGTTCGCCGGATGGCGCGGTGAAAACGAGTGGAAGGGCTCTGTCCCATCCCAGGAGATGCCGCACTTCCAGAATCCCGAAAACGGTGTTGTCGCCACGGCCAACAACCCCATCCGAATCGATGGGTTCGACAGCTACCTGTCCGACGATTTTGCCCCGGGATATCGTGCCGCCAGGATCGAGCAGGTCCTGGCAGAAACCGAGAAGGCATCCGCATCGACCTTCCGCGATCTGCAGGCAGATCTCCTCTGCCTTCCGGCCGGGACGTTTTTGGACGCGATCGGAGATTTCAAGCCCCAGTCTTCCGCCGCAAAACGACTCATGGAGATTCTCTTTTCCTGGGATCGGCGTCTGAGCGCAGAAAGCGTCGGCGGCGCCGTCTACACGGTCCTCTTCCATCGGCTGTTGGAAAACACCTTCCGCGACGATCTGGGAGAGTTGACGGAACGGTTTTTCGGCGTCGGCCTCACCGCCGTTCAGCCCCTGAACCGCTTTTCCGGACACAGCCGGGTCATTTTGCTCAGTCTCATGCAGGAGCCCGGATCACGCTGGTTCGACGACATCCGAACCCCTGATCGGGAAACCCTCGGCATCGTGCTGGAAAAAAGCCTGGAGGAAACCGCCGCATTCCTGGAGACGCGGCTGGGCAGGGATCCGGAATCCTGGCAATGGGGCCGCCTGCACCAGGTGGAAATGGCCCATCCCCTGGGAAGGATCAAGCCCCTGAACCGGATCTTCAACATCGGACCGTTTGCCGGCAGCGGTCATTTTTGCACCGTGGCACAGTCTTCTGTCATGCCGGGAATGGACTTTTCCCTCAACGGATGGGCGGTCAGCAACCGACATATCTTCGATCCGGCAGACTGGGACCGGAGTATGGGCAGCATCGTCCCGGGACAGTCAGGAGTTTTCGGCAGCCCTCACTATAAAGATCAGGTTCAGATGTGGGAAGAGGTGGAGCACCATCCGCTGTATTTTTCCAAGGAGAAGGTGGCAAAAGAAGCGACACAGGTGCTGGAGCTGGTCCCGCCGAGCCATTGAAAACAAGCTTTTGCCTTCGATCGAAATGTCGAAAAAAAAGGAGCGTCATTCATGCCGAAGGTCGTCATCGAAGAACACGGCAATGTCGCGATGTTGCGGATGCAAAACGGGGTGGCCAACCCGATCGGTCCCGGGCTGGTGGCGGCCCTGGACAAGTCCCTAACGGCAGGAGAAAAAGAATTCCAGGGGGTAGTCCTGGCCGGCGGGGAAAAGTTTTTCTCCATCGGCTTCAACCTGCCGGTGCTGCTCTCTTTTGACAGGGCGCGGATGACCGACTTTTTCACCCGTTTCAACCATCTGGTCCTCCGGTTGTTTCTCTGCCCGCTGCCCACGGCCTGCGCCATCGTCGGGCATGCCATCGCCGGCGGAACCATTTTGGCCCTGGCCGGCGACTTCTGCCTGGCGGCGGACAAAAAGCCTCTCATGGGACTGAACGAGGTCAAACTCGGGGTGCCTGTCCCGTATCTGGCCGACATGATGCTTCGGCAGCGGGTGTCGGATCGGGCGGCCAACCGAATTCTCTACTCCGGGGAGTTTTTTCCGGCCACAGATGCCCAGCGGATGGGAATCGTCGATGAAACGCTCCCCCTTGCGCAGGTGGAGGCGCGAGCCGTGGAAAGGGTCGCCGCGGCCGCCGCCCTGCCCCGGCATGCGTTTTCGGCCATCAAGGAGAGCCGGACCGAAACCATCCGCCAGCGGTACGAAGCCCTCGGCCGGGAAAAATGCCGACATTTTCTCGACTGCTGGTTTGCCCCGTCCACCCGACCGCTGCTGGAAAAAGCCGCCGACGCCTTTTCCCGTCGTTGACAGCTCCAGCCAAAACCAGGCACATGCAGAAAATCTTTCAATCGCCAAGCAACCAGGGAGGAATGCATGACAACGGAAATTACCGCCGAGAATCTGAAACCCGAGGCGTTCATCAAGGAGAAAATTGCCGAGATCCAGGAAATCGTCGGCGAGGGCACGGCCATCAACGCCCTGTCCGGAGGGGTCGATTCGTCGACGGTGACGATGCTCGGCCACCGGGCCCTGGGGGAGCGGCTCAGGACCGTCTTTATCGAAAACGGGCTCATGCGACAGGGAGAGGCCGAGCGGGTCGTGGCGCTGCTCAAGGAGCTGGGCGTTTCCGTGGAGGTTGTCGACGCCAAAGAGGCGTTTTTCAACGCGCTTTCCGGGGTAACCGACCCGGAGGAAAAGCGCGAGGCGATCACCCAGACCTTCTATCGAGACGTCTTCGGCGACATCGTCAAACAAAGCGGGGCCAAACATCTGCTTCAGGGGACGATTCTGACCGACATCGACG
>Ga0272443_10000788_pt1 | contig 52790 bp, 29 predicted proteins | sample SSMAcet12_FD_193581 | JGI IMG/M metagenome (GOLD analysis project Ga0272443, IMG submission 193581) | Marine sediment archaeal communities from Little Sippewissett salt marsh, Falmouth, MA, United States - SSM-Acet-12 | ecosystem: Environmental > Aquatic > Marine > Wetlands > Sediment ...
TATCATTTAGGAAAAAATTTCGCCGCACCTTCATTGGTGAATGTCAAGCAAAAAATGTATGAAAAGCGCAGAATTTTGTAATTTCTTTTGTCAATTCATATGCAAACTCCTAACCGGAAATTACTGACTTAAAGTAGATTAAAAAAATATATATTAACATTGGAGGTGCGCATCGTCAATACGATGAACGGGAAGGAAGGCTCGAGGCGGCTCAAAGGCTTGCGGTCCTTTTTAAAGGACTTTTTCAAGGTTTCTCTTTTTTTCTTCCAGCTCAACCTGAAGTTTGGCCAGGAGAAGATCGTCGGCCATCAGATTGACGGCCTCGGGCGCGGTTGAAAGCATCAGACCGGGATCGTGGGTCGGACCGATGCCCAGTTTGCGGCACGTGAGATCGGCCATCCGCACCAGATTGATGACCACATTGTCGGCTTCAATGTTGCTGTCGTGATGCCTGGACACCACTTGGGTGTAGATTTCCGGCATGTTCTGCTGAGCCAGGAGCTGTGCCCCTTTTTCGCAGTGCATGCTCCCGAGGATTTCCTGGAGCAGGGTGTCCGGGATGGACCTGTTGAGGCTGTTTGTGTCGTGGAGATCCTCCAGGATCTTTATGAGAAGGAGCTTCCCGATGTCATGGAGCAGACCGCTCAAGAAACTCTCCTCCATGAGCTTGTGCATGCCCAGTTGGCCCGCAAGCCAACGGGCGCCCAGAGCCACGCCGAGGGCATGGCTCCAGAGCTGACCTATCAAGTCCTTATACCTACCCTTGTTGAGACCGTATGTGTTTTTTTGCGTCACGACCACGACAATGTTGAGGACGCCCTTGGACCCAATCCTGACACAGGCGTCGCGCACTGTCTTGACCGGGCTGAGCCCCGCGTAGAACGAGGCATTGGCGGCCTCGAGAACTCGACTGGCCAGGGCCTGATCTTTATAGAGGATATTCGCCACGTCGCTGATTTGATAATCCTTCTTGTCAAGTGTTTTTTGGAGCTTCCAGACAACCTGGTTGAACACGGGCAGGTGGATGTCTCCCTGTTGGAGCCTCTCCTCAATCAATTCCACAATGGGCCTTTCCTGCATCAAGCTTCTCCTGTCAATTTGTGAATCAGGTCCAGGGGGCGGGGGGGCTCGAGGAGGGGGAGCTTTTTGATAACCTCCTGTATGCTCGTGACGCCCCTGGCAGCCTTGGCGATACCATCCTCCAGGAGGGTCACAAGCCCGGTCGTCTCGATACTTATCCGGCGGATTTCATAAGAGGTTTTGCGGTTCAAAATGGCATCCTTGACGTATTCATTCAACACCAGAAGCTCAAACACCCCGACACGGCCCTTGTAACCCGTGAAGTCGCAGTGTGAACACCCTGTCCCCACCTTGAAGGCGGCGTTCCGGACGCTCTGGGGACTGTATTGCAGGCGCCTCAATTCCTTGGCATTCGGGACATAGTCCTTGCCGCAATACGGGCAGACTTTCTTGAGCAGTCTCTGGGCCACCACCGAAACGACTGTCGACGAGATGAGAAAGGCTTCGATGTCCATGTTCATCAGGCGGAGCAGGCCGCCTATGGTGTCTTCGGTGTGGAACGTGGTCAGCACTTTGTGCCCTGTCAGGGCCGCCTGAATGGAGCTTTCCGCGGAGAACCGGTCCCGGATTTCCCCAAGAATGATGATATCCGGGTCCTGGCGCATCATGTGTCTCAGGGTCTCCTCGAACGTCACCCCGATCTTCGGATTGATGGAGCACTGGGATATGCCTTCGATAACGTACTCGACGGGCTCTTCGGCCGTGACGATATTCGTCTCCACATTGTTGCAGTAGTTGATGGCCGCGTAAAGGGTCGTGGTCTTGCCCGCCCCGGTTGGGCCGGTAACGATGATCACACCGGTGGGTACGTCGAGGACCTCGTCCTTGAATCGATCCAGCATCCTCGGGCTCATCCCCAAATCCCGGATACGGAAAAGTTCGGCCTTTTTCGTGAGAATACGACAAACCACCTTTTCGCCGAAAAGGGTCACATAGAACGAGACCCGGATGTCGATCTCCTCGCCGCTTTCGGCCGAGCCCATCAGGATACGTCCGTCTTGATGCCTTCTTTTTTCAGCAATGTTGGCCGAGGCCAGAACCTTCAGCCGGCTTACCACGGCCGGGCCGTATTCCTTGGGCAGGTCGTCATAATGGATGAGGGTGCCGTCCTTACGTAACCGAATTCTTATGTTATTGCTAAATGGCTCGATGTGAATATCACTTGCGCTGTTGTCTATGGCATCCCTAATTATTTTGTCCACAAGAGCGACTATTTCATTTTTATTGAGATCTTCCTGTTGCTTCTTTTCCTCCAGGTGCTCATAGGCGTTCAGCGTTTGCACCACCAGATTGTCCATCGTGATGTGAATGTCCACCTTGTCGCCGAAAAGCCGCTTCACCGCTTCACAAAACCCCTTGTTCAGGGGATCCGAGGTGGCCACCTGGACCCGATCGTTTGCGTGTCCAAGGGGGACAAATCGATTTTCAAGGAAGAACTGCGGGGAGGCCTTTTTCATGAGGCCCCGATCGATGCTTTTGAGACCCACTTCAATGTACGGGTAGCCGAGGCTCATGGAGAGCGCCTGGGTCAGGTCATACTGGGAAATGTAGTTGCATTCGACCAGCAGTTCACCCAGTCTTTTCTGGTGGCCCGTCTGTCCCTGCTGGTGAAGGGCCATGCTCAACTGCTTTTCATTGATGTATCCGAGTTCCACCAGGAGGGACCCTAGCCGGAGCTTGGCCCTGTGCTTGGACAGGGTGTCCTTGATCATACCCTCGGTGGCATAACCCAACTCCTTCAGCAGGATGAGCAGGCGTTTCGGGCTGTCCAGTTTGGCGTTCACCCTCCGGGCATAATCCAGTTGGGTAGCGGTTATCCGGCCTTCCTCAACAAGGAGATCGACTATTTCCCCCGCGTCGGTCCCCGCACCACCATCTCTCGCGGCAGGAGGGGGCTCGGAAACTTCGCCCGTCACGGGCAAGCCTCCTGGATCCGGCAGCCGAAAAAGGGTTTTCAGGCTCTTTTTGTTTCCATTGGCCGGCTCCACGGCCTGGATTTTCCGCGCAATGCCCTTGACGCACCGGGTCGGGTCGGATTCAGGGAACAGGATCGTGAAAGGCGTTTGGGTCCTCACCGCCTCCACGACCTTGGGGTCTTTCACCACATGGCCCAGGTACTCGAGCGGTATGTCGATGAATTTGTGCACAGCAGCGGAAAATTGACGGTACACGTGTTCGGCATGGCGCTCTGATTTCGCTTGATTGACGACGATCTCAAACGGCCCCGGGCACCCTCTTTTGTGAAGTGATTTGAGCAAAGAGTAGGCATCGGTGAGCGATGTGGGCTCCGGGATGATCACCACGACAGGAATATCGGCCGATTCCATGAAATGCAGGACCTGGGGTGACAAACCCGCTGATGCATCGATGACCAGGTCGTGGCATCCCTTCATGGAACCCACAATTTCCGACAGTTGTGCATTTTCAATCCCACCAGGGTCTGGTATTTCCCCCAGTGCGGAGCCGCCCGGTAAGATCCTCAAATTACCCGGCCCTTGCAGAATAATCTCCTTGAAGGAGCACCTTTGGTGAAAAAAGTCCGTCAGTGAACGATCCGGAGACAGCCCGAGAAGGACATCCACATTGGCCATGCCCACATCTGCATCCATGAGGAAAGACGGAGCGGATGCATTGGCAAGCAGGAGCGCCAGGTTCAGAGCGAGATTGGTCTTCCCGACCCCTCCCTTGCCGCTTGCGATCGTTGTGATGCGAGGGCCGTTACCATTGACGTTCATTGAAGTCAGCCGTTACCTTTTTGTACTCGTTCATGTCCATGGAATCCGGCAGCGCCGAAAAATCGTTTACGAGTGGGCACTAGCCTGTGCTGCACTCTGCGTTGTTTCATGCAAAAAATATGCCTTCTTTGACCCGGGAGTGCTCGTGCGAGCGGTTATGCCTTGTGCGCCGGAAAGACGATATTTGACAGGACAGCCGCCTCGAGATCTCGATACAGAACCGGTTTCATCAGGAAAGCCTGAAAACCGGACTCTTTCAAGGTGTCGGCGGTTGGTTCGTGATATCCCGAACAAAGAATGATCGGGATGTCCGGCCGGATGCCGGTGAGCTGTTTTGCCAGATTCTCCCCTTTGATATCCGGGAGGTTTGAGTCCGTGATGATCAGATCAAAACCAAACGGGTCATTTATAAAGGATTCGACGGCATCTTTTCCATGGGCATGCGGTTCTGCTTCGATTCCCATGTGTTCAAGCATCTTCTTGTAGATTTCAAGGATGATTTCCTCGTCATCCACGACCATGACACGCGGTTTTTGTTGACTTGATGCCTTCATGTCAAACACCAAAGGATATCCTGATCACCAAAAACCTTGAAGGGCACAGCCTTCCCAACCGCGGGCTGTGCCCTCCACCTTCAAACCGATCTAAAATTCCTTGAAGGATTCATCCTCGTCAAATGGTATGGCCTGTTCCGGAGTCACTTCCCCGTGGTTGCTTTTGGAAACCGCCTTGTGATTCCCCTTTTGAGGATAGAGGTTCCCGGGACTGGAAAGCCTTTTTCGGACGCCTTTCCCTGCTTGAACCCGATGGCTCGTCCCGCCCTTTCCGCTTCCACCAACCAGCACGACCAGTTCATCCACCATGATCTTCATCTGCTCGGCCTGGGCGTTCATCTCCTCGGAGGAGCTCGCGGACTCCTCGGCATTGGCCGCGTTCTGCTGCGTCACCTTGTCCATGTCCGCCACGGCCTGATTCACCTGATCGATTCCTTCGGACTGCTCCCTGGAAGCGGCCGCAATCTCGCCGACGAGCTCGCTGACCTTCATGGCACTCTCCTCGACCTTTCCGAATTCCTCGCTGGTCTTCTCGACGAGGCTGGACCCCTCCTGCACTTTCTTTGTCGTGTCCTCGATGAGGTTGGAGGTGTTCTTTGCAGCCTCGGCGGCCCTCATGGCGAGATTTCGCACCTCGTCGGCCACCACGGCGAACCCCGCCCCGGCCTCGCCCGCCCTGGCCGCCTCCACTGCCGCGTTCAAGGCCAGGAGGTTCGTCTGAAATGCGATCTCATCGATCGTCTTGATGATCTTGGAGGTCTCTTCGCTGGCCTTGGTGATCTGCTGCATGGAGGAGACCATGTCCGTCATGGAGGAATTGGCCGACCTCACGATCTGCTTGGATTCATCCATGAGGGTGTTCGCCTGCCCCGCGTTCTCCGCGTTCTGCTTGGTCATGGAGGACATCTCCTCGAGGGAGGAGGACGTCTCCTCGATGGAGGCCGCCTGCTCGGAGGCCCCCTCGGCCAGTGACTGACTGGCGGCCGAGACCTGGCCGGAGGCCGAGGCCACCTGCTCCGCCCCCTCGTTCAACCCTTCGATGATGCGGCCCAGGAGTTTGGTGATCCCGCGGGTGATCCAGAGCGCGGCGAATATGGCGATCAGCACGCCGATCCCCAAACCCACGGCCATGATCATGGACGAGCTGGACAGGGAAGCCGCCGCCTCGGTTGCGATCTGGTCCGTGTTCGTCATTCCCGCATCCGCGGTCGTCTTGCACGCATCGATCACCCGGTTGCCCGTCTCGTCGCGCTGGGCGCCCAGGTCGACCAGCTTCTGCCACTCCCCGCGGAAGGCCGTCAACGCCTTGGCGTAGTTGTTCCCGGAGGTCTGGACCTTGTCGATGCGCTCGAGGTCCTCCTTCAACCGGGTGATCTTTCGAAGCTCATTGTACTTCTCGTCAAGCTTGGGGAAGTTCTCCAGGGCCGCGCCCAGCAGGGCCGGCTCGCGAAGGGCCTGGGCCTTGAAGGCATTGACTCGGGCTGCGTTGCCCAGGTCGATGATTTCGTTGACCAGCGTGATCTTGTTGTGGCGCTCGTGCATGTCCTTGCTGAGCGCCTGCTGCTGGCTCTTCAGGAAGGCCTCGCAGTTGGCCACATAGGCGCCGGCCGCGGTGTCCATCTCCTTGTTGATGTCGTCCAGGACCTGATACTCCTCCAGAAATGTCTTGATGGCCCCGGCATAGGTCTCGGCGGCCCTCTTGATGGTGTCGATCTGCTCGAGGTTGGCGGCCTGGTGGGTGATCCTGCGAAGCTCGTCGGTCATTCGGCTTGCGGACAGCATCTTTTCCATGGCCTCTTTCATGAGCCCCGGCTCGTCATTGGCCTGGGCCTTGAAGTTCATGACACGCGCCGCATTGCCAGCATCGATGATGTCGTTGACCAGCGTGATCTTACGAAGACGCTCCGCGAGATCCGCCCCCGGCGTGTTGAATTCCCGATTCATCCTCTCGTTCTGGGAGTTCAGGAACGCCGTGCAGTTCTCCATGTAAGCGGCCGCGTTGCTGTCCATCTTGTTCCCCGAGGAAACCAGGGCGTCGTTTGTCTTGAGGTAGGCCTCCATGGCGTCCGCGTACTGGTTGGCGGCGGCCTCGATGGTGTCGATCTGGGCAACGTTTTCAGCACTGCGGGTGATGGGCCGTAGCTGGGCCAACTCCTCCTTCAGCCCGCCGAGGTCTGTCAATGCGTCCCGCATGAGGTTCATGTCACCCGACTCCTGTGCCTTGAAATTGGCCACACGGACGCGCGTCCCCCTGTCCACGATGTTCGTGACGATCTCCACCTTTCTCTGTCTTTCATCGAGATCCCGGTCAAAGGCCTCGTTCTGACCTGCGAGAAACGCCTCGCAGTTTTCCATGTAGGTCACCGCGTTCTGGTCGAGCTTGGCCCGGTTGCCGTCCATGGCCGCGATGATCTCCTGGGTCTGCTTCATGAGGCCTTCGTACTCGTTGACCGCGGCCTGGGCCTGCGCCACCTGCCCGTGGAGGGCCTCCAGGTGGACGGCCCGGTCCGCGAGATCGGATGCCTCCTGCAAGTGCTTGTTCACCGCGGCCAGTTCTTCCTGGGCCGCCTCGTAGTGCTTGTGGCTTTCTGTATAGCCATACCCGCGCATGTCGTACATCAGGCGGTTCGCAGCGCCGCGCAACTGGTTGGCCACCCGGACCTCGGGAACATACTCCGTGGCGAGTTTGACCGAGTTGTTTTTCGCGGTCAGCATGTTCCACACGCCGAGCGCGCCGATGGCCAGCGCGATCACAATGACCACCGCGAAGCCCAAGGAGATCCGTTTTCCTATTGTCATTTGCCTAGCCATGATAATCCTCCCTTTCCGGTTAATGATTAAGACTCTTTTTCCTCTTTATAAATTATTCCCTCAACCACCTCCCCCACATTCAAGGTGTCCTCCATCAGGTGAAACCCATTCAAGACGCCGTCCATCCTCCACCCAACAGCGAAAAGTTCCTCTTGATAGTCGTAGCGAACTGCCGCGGATGCCGCCCCCGGGTTGTAGCTCACCCGGATCTGGGAGAGCAGGAAACCCTCGGCCACGAGCTTGTCCACCACAGCGAGGAGGCTGTCGAGGTGGTTGGCCACCGCCACAAAGACGATGCGGCGCTTTTCACAGGGCCGGATGTCAAAGGACTTGACCTGTTTGACCACCTGGCCAAGGAGGTTTGTGTCTCCCGCCCCGTAGACCCTGTCCCGCGTGCTCACATGGGCCAGGTAGGCGAACCGGCCCGGGTAGGCGACGAGCAGCCCGGTGCACGTGGCAATTCCAATGGTGTAAAGGCTCTCGCCCTTGTTCGCCTTGAGGAATTCGTCCATGTCCACCCGAAGGCCGTCCATTGAAAATCCCTGTAAACGCCGAAGAGAGGGTACGCTCGCACCTCGCAGGCTTGCCAACAGCTGGTCCGCGTAATATGTGCGGTGATTGATATAATGCTGGGTGACGATTTCGTCGCGATCGACTTTTGCCACGACCAGCCAGTGGGTCCCCAGAAAATGGACGACCTCGAAAGAGGTCAGCGCCGTGCAGCCGCGGTAGTCCGTGACCACGCGGTGACCCTGCCCTTCTGAAAACTTCGCCTGAATGTTCCTGTCGTCCAGGCGCTTTTTCAGGATGGTCGAATCACCGTCAAAGTTGGACTCGGTCAACATGAAGCCATTCCGGTTCACCAGGAACGTTTCACCGGTCTGACCCAGGTTCTCCTCCCAGGCAAAGAGGGTGTTCACCTTGTTTACGGCGCACTGGAGGATGACCCACCCGAGAAGAGTACCGTCTTTGTGTATCGGTTCCACAAAGAAGGCGGCGGGTTTGGACGACGGCCCATAGTCGTGAAAGTCCACGAATGCCTCTTCACGGGGTTCTCCCCGCAGGCACTCGGCCAGGGGACCGCTGACAGGGTTACCCCGCACGAGGTTTTGATTTATGTCTGATTCTTTCCGGAGGGTGTAAAAAACCCTGCCCTCCCGGTCCACAAACAGGATGTCGTAAAATGAGAAGTACTTCTCGATGTAGTACCGGTTGAAGTTTTCCCTCATTTTTTCCACGGTTTCGGACAGCACTTCGGGAACCCCGCCCTTCTCCACCATGGCCGCATACTGGAGGTTGACGTCGAAACAGCCGACAACGGACTTGTCCCGGGCGGCCTGCCTTGCCAGATTGTGGATGCGATCGCAGAATTTCTCGAGAGTCTGGACCTTGTCCCGCCGGGCGTAGTCAAGACGCACAAACGCCCAGTCGTAAACACCCTTTTTCGCCGACGCGGCGGACGCCCACCCAAGCACGATGCAGGTGATGAGAAAGGGAATCACTCCACTGAATGCCTGCCTCGCGCACCTTCGAATCCTGCTCCTGCCTTTTTCGACTTTCGTGTGTCTCACCCGTTTGGTCTCTCCCGTTGCCGACCCTTTCGATCCCACTTCCTGGCTCTGCTATACACAAGTTTTGTGCCAGGTTTTCACCTGCAGGCACAAAACTGAAAAAGCTCTTATTATAAGGAAGTTAGCAGAACAGGGTTCGGAGGAGAGCCACACGGCAGGGACGACAGTGTCCCGTTTTTCGGGAATTTTTCCAGCAAAACAAGACAAAAAAACTCGGCATACCGCGTCTCTTGGCCGGCTGTTCTTTTGACTTGCAATGCACTTGAAGCTATCGGATAATTTTGATTATGCAAGCAAACAAGTTCATCTTTATTATCAATATCTTCCTTGAAGGATGCTTGTCCGCTGCGAGAAGGCTTTGAGATACATCTCTTTGGGCAATAGCACTATGAACCGCTCCCAAATTTCTACGCACACCTTTTTTGGTGTTCCCCAATGGGTTCTCTTCGTTTTTCTTTTCTTTCTATTACATGCAGGCTATGCGGAGTCGAGTCCTGGGGACTTCCGGGTAGGCTATCAGGAGAACAGGCTCAGCGTCTCGGCGACGAATGCGGAGCTGGCCCGGGTGTTGGAGGAGGTCTCGAAAAAATGCCTGATCGAGATCAGCATAAGCAATCTCCGCGGAAGGGAGGTGAGTGTTGCCTTTCAAGATCTTTCCCTTGAAGCGGGGCTGGCAAAACTCCTCAGCGGCGTCAATTACTCTTTTGTGTGCGGCGCAACAAGAGCCGGACAATCCGAAATCTCCCTGCAAAAGGTCATTGTGTTTGATGAATCCCGCAGCCCCGATCCTAATCTGATCCCGAATTCCTCAAGGGTACGGGCAAGCAGGGCGGAAAGTCCCAACGACCCGATCGCCGAATCAACCCCGGTGCAGGAGCCTCCACTGTCAAGTGATCAGGGGGTGCCGGCGATCCCTGTTGAGGGACTCCCGCAAGACATGGAGAGGAAACTGAAAGGGACCCAGGCACATGTCTCGGAGATGATGGATGTGCTCAAACAATCCGGGTGGGAAAATAATATGAACTTTCAGGAAGCTTTGGAAAAGCTCAAGAAAGAGATGGGGGCCGCCGAACAGACCACTCCTCAGTAGGCGCGCGGCTTCATGAACCTTCCATGGCAAAAAGGAGATGAGCCCTGTTCTATTCTTTCTTGTCTTCCAGCGTTAGCAGTCTCTCAACAATGCTCACAAAATAATCCGTGGATCTTGCCCCCCGAACCACCACTCCGTTCACAATAAACGTGGGGGTCCCAGTGACCCCAAGGTCCTTTGCACGGGCCATATCCCCCTCCACCTGATCGGCAATACCCTGAGATGCCCGATCTGCATTGAATTTTGGGACATCAAGGCCCAGATCCTCTGCTAGCTCCTCGTAAAGGCCCTCGCCCAAACCGCCGGCCTGGGCAAAGAGCCGGTCGTGGTACTCCCAGAATTGACCCTGGCGTTTTGCTGCGAGTGCGGCCTTTGCAGCAGGGAGCGCCTGGCTGTGCGATTTCAAAGGCAGATTTTTGAAGACGAGTCTGACCTCCTCCGGAAAGATGCCCAGGAGCTCTCTCATGGTTTCGGCCCCTCGCCTGCAAAAAGGGCACTCGAAATCCGTGTACTCCATGATGACAATCGGGGCATCCTCAGGGCCCAGGACAGGATGTTCCGGACCGTAATCATCCGTTACGCGATTCTCGAAGGCGTTCTCCTGTTGGTCTTTGACGCGACGATTTTTCCTCTCCTTGACATAATCATTGAGCACTTTATAGATCAGTTCGGGATTTTCCTGGATCACCTTTTTGACAAATTCTTCCATGCTTTTCTCAAATTCCGTCTCCGCTGCGTGGAGAGTCGCCGAACAAAAAAACGATACGAGCAAGACGGCCAGCAACACGCACATGCCAAAGCAGGTTCGCATCGTCACCCCGGCGAAAGCCGGGTCGAAGGAAAGGCCGCGGTTACATGTAAAACTCCTGCGAAAACTCGCCATAAAGACTCCCGGTGAGCACGCCGCCTCACGCGGCGCCCTTCTTTTAAAACAGGACAAAGGCACGTACCCTTCGGGCATCGTGCCTTTGTACCTGTCGAAAAAATTTATTCCACTTTTCCCGTAATCCCGAGATAGTCCTGGAACGTGGGATCACCATCCACTTCGAGAGCAATGAGTTTGGGGTTCTTGAATTGGACCAGGCCTCCCAGATCGACCCCCTTGACACAGGCAGGGGGGGTGAACCGGGTGGCGTTCTCCAGCAGGATTGTGATTGTATCATCCTCGCCGGTCGTGTTGGCCAGCAGTTCGTCATCCCCGGAGGCTGTTGCACCGCCGCATACCACGCCCAGGGCCCGGTCCGTGATTTCCACCGCCTTCACCCTGGTCACGAGTCCGGGTTCACCGCCTTCGCATGAATTGACGCAAGGCCCCCCCACCTCTGCGCAATCGCTGTCACTGCCGCAGATGATGGATTTGTCCTCCTCGCACACCTTGTCCGCCAGCTGCAGGATGCTCTCGAGGTTCAAGTCCAGGCACGCCGCAAAGAGCAGGCAGTTGCCCACCCTGGGGGCGTCCGCAGCAAAGCAGTTGTGGGTGGACGGAAGGTCCACGTCAAGGTCTCCCGGGGGCCGATTCAACACAAGGGCTCCGGTGAGATCGTTGAGACGTATGGTGGTCTCAACGGGCACCGTCGCCGGGTTGTCCTGGATCAAAAGCCTCGGCGGAATGTCCTGGCGCATGCAGAACAGGAGGCCCTGGTCCTTGTTGATATTGAGGTCGTCCAACTTTGTCTTCGTGGCCTGGCATGACAGCCTCTGCCCCAGGGGCAGTGTGCTGCAATCGGTGCCCTTGAACGCATGGCACGCGCCCTTGGCCACCACGGTTTTGAGGGGGGCTTCATTGCAGGCCCCGCCGCCGCAGTCAGCGTCGTCCCTGCAGGATATCGAGGGATCGTTGCTGCACGAACCTATGGAAAGGGTGTCACAATCCACGTTGATCAGGTCCCCGAGGATCTTGCCCGTGTCGTAGCACCCCGTCTTCAATTTACCGGAAATCGCCAGAGAGGCGAAGAACTGGTTGAACGTGTCATCCGCCAGGGCGAAGAGCAGATCGTCCCCCCCTGGAATCGGCGGCGACGGCAGTCCCGCGGGCGTCAACACGGCCCCCGGTGTGGCGGGGATTTCCGGATCCAGCATATCGGTCTGGAATTTCCCTTTCAGACCGGCGACAATACCTGAAGGCGTGATTTCCACCTCGCTCAGAATTCCCTCGACCGTCTGCTCGTACTCCTTCACCTTCTGCTCGTCCACCTTGATCCCGGTGATTCCCACGGGATCCGGCTCACTGGACCCCGCGATGTCCTCGAAGTCCTTCAGGTCGAATTCAACATCGATGAAATCGAAAACATCCGTGGCTTCCACGAGCCCGAACGTGAACGTCTGGATCAGGAACCCGGCCACCCCCTGGAAAAAGGAGCAGATACCCGCGCCGATACACTGAATGTCGCTGTCGTTCGTCCACACCTCGCTGTCGTTCTCCAACGACTCGCCGTTGGAGCCCGGATACCGGAGGTTGCCCACGACAAACGTCTTCATGTCGTCCGCCGGAGGGGTGGAGGTCTCGATATTTTCCTCGGTAATGGTGAATTTGAACACCGGATCGGTGATCCTTGTCTTGGCCTCCACGTCAACGATGGTTTTGGCCACACACGCCCCGAGGAAAGTGGTCTTGCACCATCGATAGGCGGAGATCACGACCTCTGCGTCCGGCAGGTTGAAAGTCACATCGACCTTACCGTTTTTCAGCTCGGCGTCGCAGCTCCCGCCGCCCGTGAAGGTGACCCGATCCAGCCTGAGCTTGGCCGTGACGCTGCAGGAACAGTCCGGATCCACCGTGACACTGCCCAGGTCCATCCCGTTGAAATTCGCCTCGAGCCTGGACTTGAACTCCTCGGTCGCATCCGAGCAGACCTTGTTGAACACCAGATCAATGGCGCCTTCCGACATCCCGACCACGAAAGCGTTTTCTATCTGGGAGGCGGCCTTGCTCATCACCTGTTCATAAGTGTACTGAACAACGGGCTCCAGCTCCCCCTCGATCCGTTCCACGAGATCCGCCGACAAGGCCGGCGGCAAGACGTTCCCCACCGCGAAGATCTTCTGGTCATAGGCACGATTGCCCAGGTCATCGGTCACCATCGCGGACAATCGATTGGACCCCGGATCCGCGGTCCCCAGCGGAACGTCACCCGTTGCCAGATCCTGGGCGAGTGGAGTCTCGGACAGGGTCGTGTTGATGGACACTTCGTAGAGATCCCCCGTTGTCTCCCCATCACCCGGCGTGAACACCTGCCCGCTGAGGTCCACCAGTTTTCCGTTTATCTCGATACTGGAAATCTCGCGCCCGCTGCATGCCGTTCCGCTCACCTCCACCGGGGCGGAGTCATACTGCGCAAAGTCCTCGGGTGTCGCCAGGGTTATCTCCAAACCGCTTGAAGTCCCCTTGTCGAAAATGTCATCAACGACACACTGCTCGTCCGGGTTGCTCGGAAAACAAAGCTCCCGGTAAAGGCTCTCGACAAGGTAAATGTGCTCGCCGCAGCCCAGGTTGGAAAGCTTCATCGTCACCGTGTTTGTCGAGGCAAACCACACCGAGCTGGATTGGACCACCAGGTCGGAGACGTCCACACTCCTGCCGTTGATCGTGACGTTTCCTCCGCATGGGGCGGCGGCGGTGCAGATTGCGGGGTTGTAGACTCCCAGGGCCCCGAAGATCTCCACCCCGTCGACGGTCACCGTCAGCGCCCTTGGATCCACCAGAGGGATGGCGGCCAGGAGCCGGGTCACATCCCCGTCGGACTCGGCGATCACCTTACCCTTGGGTTCAACCACCTGAAGGGACGGGATATTGGAGCAAAAGGCCTCCGACTTCACCTTCCCGTCGTCCAGGACCACGTGAAGCATCGGTATGGGACACTCCATCACGTGGCTCGTGCCCGGACCGTTTGTCAGAACGCGCCAGTCCTCGCGCTGCCTTCGGCTGGCCAGCCGAGCCAGATCGCCGCTGTTCACCGGGATCGAGGCCAGGCTGTTGAATTCCTGATCCAGACAGTGAAGCTTGGCCGTGAGCTTTACATCGGGGTTTTCCTCCAGGTCCACGTTCGTGAAATACAGAAGCCTGTGCACACCGCTGCAGTTGTTGAAACCAGGCCTCCAGCGGAGCTGATAGTAAGGGAGGGCGCAGCTCACCCTTAGGTCGTCGGAGCTGCAGTCGGGGTCCTGCAGATCAACGGCGCCGTCGCAGTCATTGTCGACTCCGTCCTCGCAGGTGCGTCCGGTGGGGCCTTCCACCTTCGCCACACCGGCGACCGCGTCGCAGATAACCCCTTTCCTGTCGGGACTGCACACAACGGTCCCCGATCTCTCACAGGCGCCGATTCCCACTGTACAGGGCTCGCCCAGGCCGAAAAAATCCTCGTCGATCAGCGAGTCCCCGTCATTGTCCATTCCGTCGCACAGCTCGCTGCTCTGGCAGCCGGGATCGGAAAGATCCGCAAACCCGTCGCAGTCGTTGTCCACCCCGTCGCTGCACCGGCCTGCAATGCCCAGCAACTCGGCAAGCGCCAGCCCGGGAGAGGCGGAACACTCGGCCGACAAACCGTCGCTGCTGCAAATCACGGTCCCCTGCCTTTCACAGGCACCGATTCCCACTGTACAGGGCTCGCCCAGGCCGAAAAAATCCTCGTCAACCGCCCCGTCGAAATCATTGTCAAAACCGTCGCACACCTCATCCCTGGGTGCGCACCCCGGATCCTCCGCATCCGTAAGGCCGTCACAGTCGTTGTCCACCCCGTCGACGCAGGTGGACGGGTTGTCCCACGTCTCCGGTTCCGGGGTGTCGAACCCCCCCGTCGGTTCCGGACAAATCAGGCTCAGCTTGTCCTCACTGCACTCACTGACGCTTTCCGTCGGGCAGATGTTGTCCCCCGTGGCTATACAGGGCTCCCCGGGCTCCATCAATTCACCGTCGCAGTCGTCGTCTATGTCGTTGCCGCAGATCTCGGGCGCTCCGGGGTTGACTAGCGGGTCTTCATCATTGCAGTCGCCGCACTTCTGATCTTTGCCGGGTTCGCAGTCCACGCACACCGCGAACCCGTCCTCGTCGTTGTCCGGGCAGATCGCGTAAGCGGTCGATGACACCATGAGCACAACGAGGCAGATCGCCGACACAAAAATACCTCGACCCCATGGCGGAGCATCCGGGGCCCGCCTGAACCTGCCGGGGACGATCGTCCCCTTGTGCAAGGGTCTCATAAGAACCTCCTGTTCCTACCTAAGCACCAAAAGCACTGGCATTAATGGCACTTAATTGGCGAATGGAAAACCCTGGGGTTCATTCCAGTCCACGTAATCGTTGGGGGAATTCCACCGCACACTGGTCGTGCTCTTCAGGACGAACCCGTCATCGTTGAAAATACCGCCTCCGTCGCTTTCATAGGTGCCCGGGACATCGTTCAGCCAGACCGTGCTGTCCTGAATCACCATCACGTCGCTGCGGCTGTTCCAGATGCCGCCGCCGTACCCCTGTGCGGTGTTGAAGCGCACGGAAACGTTGCTGATCCAGACCAGGGCATCGTTGCCGGCAATCGCCCCGCCATTCTCATAGGCATTGTTTCGAATGAACTCCGATTCCTCGATCGATGTTATGCTGTCGTCGTCCACCATCAGGCCGCCGCCGTCCACAAGCGCGACATTCTCCAGGAATTCGTTTCCATCGATCACCGTGATGCCGTCATTGATGGTGTCCACCCCTCCCCCGTCGCAAATGGCCAGGTTGTTCTCAAAGGCCATGTTGGTGAGATAGACGATCCCGCCCCTGTTCAACAAGCCGCCTCCGTCCCCCTTGTCCGAGGGCTCGATGATGGGGCAAAAAAGACTGTTATACTGGATGGGCTGACCCTCCTCCAGGTTCACGTCGCCGAGGGCCTGTCCGCCACGCACCGTCAAGTCCTTTATGTCGACGACGCTCCCGTCGTGGACGTCAAAAACCCGCTCATAAAGCGCTGACCCGTCGATGATCGTCCTGTCTTTCCCGGCGCCCACGATGTTCAATTTGTCCTTGAGGTCCAGATCACCGCAGGCCCCCTGATCCTCGGTTATTCCAACGAAGCCGATGCTGTCGTAATTGTCGTAATTGTAGTAATTGTCGTAAGGACACTCCTTGTAATTGAGCCGGTATGTGCGCGCCCTCAGATTGATGACGTCCGCCCCGGGAAAGGCGTTTGCCTCCATGACCGCGGCCCGAAGCGTGCAGACCTTGAACTCCAGGACCTGATCATTGTAAGGTGGCAGGGTGATGGTGGCGGCGCACACGCCGTCGCCTGGATTGTCGTCCGGGAGATCCCAGACACTGTTGACGTTGAATGTCTCGGCATGTGCCGGAACAGCAGACAAAGCCGCGATCGACAACATGATCGCCAAACCGAGAAGCCCGACTGCCCATCCGCTCTTGAATACCTTTTTCATGCTGCCCCCTCCTTTTCATGAGTTGTTTCCCACAAAAGCCCTTCTCTCCTGACCGCCCCCTGGCGCTACCATAGGTCCAATAAAAAGCCCGAATCCTCAAGTGTCCAATGAAGGGTTCGGGCCATTATAAACCTCGTTTGATGGTTTCCGGGAATACGCGAACGTACTATAAAAATTATCATTGACTCAACGGGAGGCTGTCAAGGAGTTTTGCATCCGTCTGCACAATTTTTCCGCTTTTCAGTTGCACATTGGGCGCAGGGCCGGCGGCCGGAAGGAAGGGGGATTTTGAAATTGAACCTAGCTATAGGTTTTTCTGGCTGTTTCGGTGCTGTTTTTTGTTGCGGGGCTCCGACTCTCAAGCCCCGGGATTCTTATTCCCACTTCTGTGCCTGACAAGGCCCAGCGCGGAAACACCGGAAAGGAAGATCCACAAGGCACTCGGCAGAGGGACTGCCGCGATGTCACCGGGGAGGACGGCTATCCCGAGGGCTTTATAACTTTTCAACGCCCCCACCTGAAGGCCCGCGTTCATGCCGAATCCCCACGCCCAGTCAGGGTTGGGGGTGAACTCGTTTCCCGTGTAGTAATAACTTCTTTGAAGAGAGACGAATGGGTCCGTTTTATCGAGGCCCCAGCCGGTTTGGGGGTATTCTCCCAATGTGCCGACCAAACCAAGATTCTCCAAAGAGACATAGAAGAGGTGCCCCAACTCGTTGTTGACCATGTTGTAGCCCCAGCGGTAGTCATAGCGACCGGTTGCGGGATCCGGCCCGGCATAACCGTAAGGGCCGTCCTCCTGATAATAGTAAGGACTTTCCGGATAAACGTAAGGACCGCTCATATTGACCACGCTTTCATCCGTTGCAGGGAGCCGCCAGTTATCAAACAACCGGCCCTCGAAGACCACTTCAAGGCCGTCTGCCCAGGTCTTCTGCGTGGACCAGTCGCCAGTCTGGTTTGTGTAATCCAGCCAGGTGACCTTCAGAGCGTCGTCATAGATGACCTGGAAGTCGCCGTCCACGCCCATGATTGTCGCGGTCCCCCTGACGATCAGTCCTGCGTTGGCATGCGCGGCAACCAGCAACATCGAACAGGAAACAATGAGTAAAAGACAAATTCTATTCATCGGTGTGGTCACTCCTTTAGCGTATAAGGCACTCATATCCAAAAGCAATAATTATGCCGGAAAATCTCCGCCTCCGTTTAATACCCCCAAAATATCCACAAGTTAACTGGTTCGGCATCAATATTCAGGAAACTCGAGAGTGCCCGGCAAGAATTTGTGGAGAGGCACCTGTTTAAACAATATGATTTCCCATGATGCGTGTAAAATCTTTTCACTTTTGCCTGGAAATCTTTCTAAATAAGAGTATGCTTTTACACGGGGTGTGTTTCAAGGAAATCCATCGCGATGGGGCTTCCATGCGTTCCATCCAGAGGCATTGCCGCAAACCCAAGGGCCTGTCAGTCGGGGAACCGCTGCCTGTAAAGCGCCGCCTCGACAGCACCGGCCATTTCAGCCTCGTCGAGACAGCCGCCGAGAAATCTGTTGACGGATGGGATGTGTCCCTTGGGGTTCGCAACCATTTCATTGTAGCTGATATACAGGACTTCCATGTTTTTCTGATCTATCAGCCATGAGCCGACTCTTTCAAGGTGTTCATTAAATCTGGCCGCTAAAGTTTCTTTAGGAATTTCAGGGTCTTTACTTCCTAAATTTTTGATCATGGCTGATTGTGATGCAATTATTTCATCCATATTTCTTTTCATAAATATTATTTTATAATAATATTCAACTGGTAAATTATATATAAGTTGTGATATTATTTTTATTACTTTACCCTTATAATCCTTAATCCAAATTGAATCTGTTTTTAATTTTTTGGTTTTTTCTGTTTCATAATAACCTTTCGGGTTATTTAAATCAGCTTTTCGTATGTTATCTGTCACTACATCAAGGCCACCAGCCTCAAGAATACGCATCATCATGGATGTCCCGGATCTTGGTATCCCGGAAACCACTATAATGAAATCACGCAAAACCATTGCAATCCCTTTTAACTTTTTTTGCGCTTACGTGCCCTAATGTATCTTTTAAATACATTTTAATGCTTTGTTGGTTATAAACCAGCTTACAGCATCCGGATTCAAGGAAATCCAAACGATTCCGATTAAGCTTAGTGCACCATGAGAGTAAACCTTTCCACGTCGAGTTCTCAATGGTAAAATTACACAATCAATAAATTTTGCATTACAAAATACTTGAATTATATGGTACTGAAATTGCATCATGTCTGTAGGCATCCCGGTAGAGGGTGCCCCCGTGATCCCGAGCTTCCACCACCCGCACGAGATGTGAACCATGACCCCTTTTGACATCATCGCCCTGACCCCCTTCGGGTCCCCTGATGCAGACTGTGCCGTTGCGGGGAGCAGGGCCGGCGCCATAGGCGTCCTGGACCTGGAGTACACACCCTACGGCCCTGTTGTTGAGAAGAATTTGGGCACGCTTGTCCAATATGGGGGGAAACGCGTCGGCATCAAGCTGCACTCCCAAACGGATGCCTCCTTCAGCCAAATCCTGGGGATCCTACCCCCACGCGTCGGCCTCGTCATCCTGAGCTGTTTTGACCGGGAGAATCTCCAAGAGGCGGTGGATCTGATTCGTGGGAGAAAAGGTCGAATACTCCTTGAGTGCACAAGCTTGGAAGAGGCGCTGACCGGCGAGCAACTGGGCGTGGACGGAATCATCGCAAAGGGGCACGAAGCGGCGGGCAGGGTGGGAAACGAGACGACATTCATTCTGTTTCAAAGACTTCTGAAGGCCGTGAATCTGCCTCTTTGGGTCCAGGGAGGAATCGGAACCCACACCGCACCCGCCTGCATAGCGGCTGGAGCGGCGGGCTTTGTCCTAGACAGTCAAATCGCCCTTGCCAGGGAAGCCCCCATTTCCGAGGGAACCAAGAAAAGGCTCTCCGTCATGGATGGAACGGAAACCTTGTGCCTCGGGGACGAGGCGGACCGTTGCTACAGGGTGTGCTCGCATTTCGGGCGATCCGCCATAGAGAGCATCCGCGCACTGGTCCAGGATCTCGCCCGGGAAGACCGTGAAAACAGGGAAAGGCGCCTCCACCGGGCCATCCAGGAACATCTGCCCCACACAGCGGATGGAAATTCTTTGTGGCTCATGGGGCAGGACATTGCCTTTGCCGGCCCACTCGCCCTGCGGCACGTGACGGTGGGGGGTATTGTTCAGGCCTTTCACAAGGCTGTTGACGAGCACCTCTCGGGATCCAGCAAAGTCTGCCCGTTTGCGGCGGGCTCCCCCCTGGCAAGATCCCATGGAACCAGGCTCCCCATTGTCCAGGGGCCCATGGCCCGGGTAAGCGATACGCCTGAGTTTTGCGCCCGGGTCGCGCGGGAGGGTGCCCTGCCCTTTGTGGCGGCATCCTGGATGCGGGGCGGCGAACTGAGGGACATCCTCGAAAAAACCCGAACCCTCGCCGACGGACTGCCCTGGGGCGTTGGAATGATGGGGTTTCTGCCGTCCGGCGTGACCAGGGAGCAACTGGAGATCATCGGGTCGGTCAAACCGCCCTTCGCCCTGATCGCCGGGGCCCAGCCCGGACAAGCCGGCACCCTGGAAAAAAAAGGAATCGCCACGTACGTGCACATTCCATCGCCCGGACTTCTGAGGATGTTCCTCAAAGAAGGAGTGCGACGATTCGTTTTCGAGGGCAGGGAATCCGGGGGGCATGTGGGCCCCCTCTCGAGCTTTGTCCTGTGGGATTCCTTGATCTCTCTGCTTTTGGACGCCGCGGCATCCGGGGTCCAGGCTCGGGACTGTCATGTCTTGTTCGCCGGGGGCATCAGGAACTCCATCTCCTCGTCCATGATCGGGGTCATGGCCGCCCCTCTGGCGGAGATTGGGGCCTGTCTGGGGCTCCAACTTGGAACCGCCTACCTGTTCACCAGGGAAGCCGTCGAGAGCAGGGCCATCGCGGATGCGTACCAGAGGGAAGCCGTCCGATGCAAAACCACGACACTGCTGGAGACGGGCGTCGGCCATGCTGTGCGCTGCATCGATACGCCTTTTGCCGGTCTTTTCAGGCGGCAAAAAGGACTTCTCCTCGAAAAAGGGGCGCCGCCGGAGGAAATAAGCAGGGCATTGGAAAAATTGAAGCTCGGGCGTCTGAGAATCGCCTCCAAGGGGCTTGCGGTCAATCCGGAGGCGGCCTCCAATCCCCGGGCCCCCAGGTTGACCCGGATGAGCGAGCAGGACCAGCACGAGCGCGGGCTTTACATGGTGGGGCAGTTGGCGGGGCTTCAGAGTCGGACTCTCACCATAGGAGAACTCCATGAGGACCTGACGGGAAACAGGGGGGGGATATTCGAGACACGGCATGAAGAGGGGCTTCACAACGGATGGGGGCAGGGTTCACCCCCCCCACTGGATATCGCCGTGATCGGGATGGCCTGTCTTTTCCCCAGGGCGCCTCACCTGAGCACCTATTGGGAAAATATTCTGAAAAAAGTCGACACAATCGGCGAAATCCCTTTAGAACGCTGGGACTGGCGTCTTTACTATGATGAAGACCGGCATGCGAAGGACAAGATCTATTCGAAATGGGGGGCCTTCCTGGACGATATCCCCTTCGACCCGATACGCCACGGCATGCCGCCCAACAGCCTCCATTCCATCGAGCCGCTGCACCTGCTGTTTCTGGAAGTGGTGGACCAGGCCCTTCGCGATGCGGGTTACGCGGACAGGCCGTTCCCCAGGGAAACCACTTCCGTGGTCCTCGGCGTCAGCGGTTCGGGTGAAAAGGGACAACTCTACAGTTACAGGGCCCTGCTCCCCATGTTTTTCGGAGGCGCCGCGTCCGAAATCACCTCGCGGTTCCTGGGTCACCTCTCGGAATGGACCGAGGATTCCTTTCCAGGCATCCTCATGAATGTAGCGGCCGGCCGTGTGGCCAACCGTTTCAACCTGGGCGGCATGAACTGCTCGATTGACGGGGCGTGTGCATCGAGCCTGGCAGCCGTTTATGCCGGAGTGAGGGAACTCGAGGCCCGCACAAGTGATCTGGTCGTTGTGGGCGGCGCCGACTGCATGCAGAACCCCTTCACGTTCATGTGTTTTTCCAAGACGCAGGCCCTTTCCCCCCGGCGCGACAGCCGCCCATTGGACGAAAAAGCCGACGGCATCATCCTTGGGGAGGGCGTCGCAGCCGTCATTCTCAAAAGACTCGCCGATGCGGAGCGTGACGGTGACAGGATCTATGCGGTCATAAAGGGCATGGGGGCCTCGAGCGACGGGAGGGACAAAAGCCTCACAGCGCCCGGCGTGCAGGGCCAGATCAGGGCGCTTGAGCGGTCCTACCGGCGGGCCGGCTTTTCACCGGCGGAGGTCGAGCTCATAGAAGCCCATGCCACCGGGACCCCGGTGGGAGACCGAACCGAAATAGACGTGCTGACCCGGAGCTTCAAGGAGGCCGGCGCGACCGCGCACGGCTGCGCCATAGGTTCGGTAAAATCCATGATCGGGCACACCAAATCGGCCGCGGGCCTTGCAAGCCTCATCAAGGCGACCCTGGCCCTTCACCACGGGGTCCTTCCGCCCACCCTCGGTGTCGAAAAACCAAACCCCGCCCTCCGCGCCCCGGACTCTCCATTTTTCGTCAACACTGAACCCCGCCCATGGCTCCGAAAACCCGGCAGGCGGCGGAGGGCCGCGGGGGTGAGCGCTTTCGGGTTCGGGGGAACCAATTTCCACCTGGCACTCGAAGGCTATGAAGGGGATTATCTCGAGCGGCTGAAGCTCTCTTCCTTCAAGGACTGGCCGGTGGAACTCTTTTACTGGATTGGTGAGTCCAGGCAGGAGCTGGTCAAGGCTGTCTGGAATATTGAAGAGGCTATAAACCGAGGGGCAGGACCCCGCCTGTCCGAGCTTGCCCTGTGCTGTGCCGAAGCGGGAAAACGGATGCGCACCGCGGACAACCGGGGTTCGAAAATGCTGGCCGTGGTCGCCTCGTCTCTTGGGGACCTGCGGGAAAAACTCCGAACGGCACGAAAGGCGATCACCCTGGGGAAAACCGACCTCTCGGATCCCCGTGGCATATACTTTTCGGAAAGGCCGCTTGCGGCAGGCGGAAAAACAGCCTTCCTGTTTCCCGGACAGGGGTCCCAGTACGTGAACATGATGGCGGATCTCGCCATTCAGTACCCCGAATTCCGCGGGTGCCTGGAGCGCAGCGATCGGATCCTCGAGGCAAAACTTTCCGGCCGCCTCGGATCCTTCATCTACCCCCCTTCGGCTTTCAGCGACGAGGAACGACTGTCCCATGACCAGGCCCTCGCCAACACCCTTGTTGCCCAGCCCGCCGTGGGAACGGTCGATCTCGCCATGTTTCACCTCCTAGAGTCCCTTGGGATTCGCCCGGACATGGCCGCCGGGCACAGCTACGGGGAATATGTCGCCCTCTGCGTCGCGGGAGTTTTCGAGGAAGAAGACCTGGTAAGGATCTCCGAAGCAAGGGCGCGGTTCATCCGCGAAGGCTCGGGACCGAACCCTGGCGTCATGGCGGCCGTCAATGCGGATGTGGAGACAGTCCTCCATGGGATAGAAGGAATCGAGGAGGTTTGGGTGTCCAATTTGAACGCCCCTCTGCAAACGGTCATCTCGGGCAGTGAGCAGGGGGTGCTGGCGGCCCTCGCCCGGTTCAAGACCCGTGAAATCCGGGTGAAACGCATTCCGACGAGCAGCGCCTTTCACTCCCCACTCGTGGAATCCGCCTGCTCGAAACTCGACTCCTACCTCCGGGATATCCGGTTCAGCCCCCCTCGAATTGAGGTCTTTTCCAACACGACCGCGGCGCCTCATTCGAGGAATCCCCGGGAAACCAGGGAACTGCTGGTCCGGCATCTCGTTGCGCGGGTTGATTTCGTCCGTGAAATCGAGGCGATGTACGAGGAGGGTGCCCGCATTTTCGTGGAAGTGGGGCCAGGGAGGGTCCTGAGCGGTCTTGTCGACCAGATTTTGAAAGACCGCCCCCACGTGGCCGTCTCGTCCAACGTCCCAGGGAGATCCGGGTTTGAGGAGATTCAGCACATGCTTGCCCGCCTGGTCGTGAATGGTGTTCCGGTGAATACGGACAAGCTTTACGAAAGACGGTCCATCAGGCACACGGAGCTCTCCCGTCTCTTGAGTCCCAACAGCGAAGACAAGGCATCTCCCAGCACCTGGAAAGTGAACGGCGCCAGGGCACGATCCCCTAGACAGGCGAATCACAAGGAGGAAGCGATTCGCCCCATGGAAATACGCCCTCGTTCAGAAACGCCAATGCCTGCAAGGCCGCTGGTGAGAGAGGCATCAAACACGACGCCAGCGGACGACCGTGACGTGGAACAGGTCATGCGGCGGCATCAAAGGCTGATGCAACGTTTCCTTGAAACGCAGAAAGCCGTAATGACGGCGTATTTCGGCGGCGCACCAAAGCAGCAGGGGGTTCAACCGCGCGCTGCCGCCGAGGAGTCCGCCTCGTCCCAACTCCCCAAAAGCCCCGAAGACAATCTCAAGGGTGTTCAGGAATCGATGGCTGTCCGACCTCCCGGTGAAGAGCCCCGGAAAACACCGCGGCCGGACTTACGGAGTGCGGCGCCGGACCCCGACCGGATCGCGTCCCTGCTCCGGGACATCGTGAGCGAGCGGACAGGATATCCCACGGACATGCTGGACATGGACATGGACCTGGAAGCCGGTCTCGGCATCGATTCCATCAAGCGCGTGGAAATAGCAGGCCGATTTCTGAAGGCCGTTTTCAAAGGCGATGACGGAGCACCGCCCGAAGCCCTCGAGGGCCTGAACGCCGCCCGGACCCTGAGGGAAATTGTGGAACGCACAGTGAAGGTTCAGCCTCGGGAGGTACCCCCGGAAGGAGTGATGCCGCCCACTGGAATAACGGCCGAGCCGAGCCCCCGTCCGACGGGATCAGTCGGTGTTCCCAGGTTCTGCTCGAGGACTGTTGAAAGGCCGCTGCCAGGGGAAGGGCGTTCACTGCCCGGGGCCGGGGTCCTGGTGGTCACCGACGACGGGAGAGGTATCGCGGAAGCGCTTGTTCGGATGTTGGAGAAGGAAAACGTCCGGACCGCCGTCCTTCAACGGTCGAAAAGCGAAAGGCGGTTCGGGACCGCCGGCTTCCTTCTCGAAGACGAATCACCCGAGACCATCCGCCGGGTGCTGGGCGGCGTTCGATCGCGGCTGGGCCCCATAGGCGGACTGGTTCACCTTTTCCCCCTCGGAGACCGGCCTTTTCCAGCATCTCGAATTGAGGAACAATGGCCGGATTCCGAGTCGACAATAAGAACCCTGTATTTTCTCCTTCATGACCTGAAGGGCGATTTACTGAAGCGGGCCGGTACGGCACAGACCTGCGTCATCGCCGCCACGGCCGTGGGCCGGGAGGATTGCTTGCTTCCGGGGCATGGAGCGGTCTCCGGCCTCCTCAAGTCGTTGGATGTGGAATGGCCCGACACGCCTGTAAAAACAGTGGACCTGAGTCTTGAAGAGAGGCCCGAGGATTGCGCAGCTCAACTTTTCTCGGAAATATCCCTCCATGACGGTTTTGCGGAAGTCCTTTACAGGGGCTCCAGAAGGATGATCCCAGCCCTTTCGGAGACGGCGTTGGAGAACAGGGACGGGAACGGACTCGAAATAGACGCATCCTCCGTGATTCTTGTCACGGGCGGGGCTCGCGGCATAACGGCCAGGGTATCGCTCGAACTGGCGCGGCTTTACCGGCCGACCCTTGTCCTGGCCGGTCGATCCCCCTTGCCTCCTGATGAGGAACCGGCCCACACCGCCCTCCTGACCGACGAGGCGGAACTCAAGAACGAGATTATCCGCGCGTTCAAGGCAGAGGGCCGGAGTTTTCAGTTGCCGGAAGTGGAAGCGGCCTTTCGGCGGCTTCTGATTGAAAGGGAAATACGAGCGAATTGTGCGTCCCTCCGGGAAGCAGGCTCCCGTGTCGAATACCGCCGGGTGGATGTGCGGGACCATGAGGCCTTCGGCCGTCTCATCGACTCTCTTTACGACGCCCACGGGAACATCGACGGCGTGATCCACGGGGCGGGCATCATAGAGGACAGGCTTTTCTTCCTGAAGACCTGGGATTCCTTCGAGAGGGTTTTCAGGACCAAGGTGAGGAGCGGCCTCACCCTCTGGCGACATCTCCGGCCCGAGACCCTCAAGTTCATCGCCTTCTTCACCTCCGTTGCCGGGCGTTTCGGCAATGCCGGGCAGTCCGACTACACGGCGGCGAACGACGAGATAAACAAACTCGCCGCCTTTCTGAACCGCCGGTGGCCGTCCAGGGTCTTCTCTGTCAACTGGGGACCCTGGGCAGGCGGCGGCATGGCATCCCTTGAGGTTCAGGAGCAGTTCGCCTCCCGGGGTGTGCGCCTCGTTTCCCCACTGGAGGGTCCGCGGATGTTCGCGCTCGAACTCGCCAAGGGGACAAAGGAGGAATCCGAGATAGTCATAGGTGAGGGCCCCTGGAAAGAGCTCACCGATCTTCAGTCCCCAATCGCGGTCGCCGCGGAGCCCGGAGGCCCCCTCCTGCCTCTTCTTCAAGGGGAATTGAATGTCTCGCGGCTCGACGGGTGCACGGAGATCATAAGGCGCTTCGATCCCCAAAAGGATCTCTACCTCCAGGACCATCGTCTGGACGACAAACCCGTGCTCCCGGCGACCATGGCCATCGAATTCATTGCAGAGGCCGCTCACCTGGCCATGCCCGGCTGGAAGATCGTCTCGGTCCGGGGCGTTCGAGTTTTCAAAGGAGTGGTGCTCGAGGATGGCCCCCTCCAGCTGGGGCTCTCGATCAAATCCCCGGCGCAGGACGGCTCAGGAGAAAATACGGCGACCCTTCAGGCCGGGATTTTCAACCCTCAAAACCCCTTGCAGAATTTTTACAGCGCGGCGGTTTCCATGGTCCGCGGAACCGCGCCGGCCGCTCAGGAAGGCGCGGCGCCCGTGATTTCTGATCTCCATCCATTCTGGACGTCCACAAAGGGCGCCTATGACATGTGGCTTTTCCACGGCCCGAAATTCCAGTGCATTCGGGAAATCAGGGGTATATCCAACCATGGGATGGCAGCCACCCTGATCCCTTCCTCTCCGACGGACTGCCTGGAGGCCGCGCCCGGCGCGTCCTGGGTCATGGATCCCGTGGTTCTGGACGGGGGGCTTCAACTGGTCCTTTTGTGGGCGCGGAACTGCCTGGACATCACCGTGCTTCCTTCAAACTTTCAGGCGGTAAGGATCTCCAGGCCCTTTTGTGAAACCGGTATCGTCAATTGCCGACTCCACATTCTGGAGGGAACCCGAGGTCAGACCGTTTACTGCGACATCTACTTCATGGATGAGGAAGAGAGGCTCATCGGCAGGATCGAAGGGTTCGAGGCGACAGGGAGCCGCGAACTGAACAGGTTGACCGGCAATGTTTCAACGGGATATGCCCAGAATCAGTAGTGAGAGCCAGGCTGACATGACGGAACGGGAAGAACACAGAAGGCTATCATCGGAACAGGACAAGGCCGCCATCATCGGAATGGCCTGCGTTTTTCCCAAGGCTCCCAACCTCCCGGCTTTCTGGAACAACATCGTCAAGAAGGTCGACGCCATCGGGGACCCCCCGAAGGACAGAAGGATGGATGAATTCTTCGACCCCGACCCGGATGAGGCGACCAAGACCTATTGCGCCAGGGGCGGATACCTTGAAGACATCCCGCCGTTCAGGCCCTTTGATTTCGGAATCATGCCCGTGAGCATAGACGGTGCGGAACCCGAGCATTTCCTTGCCCTCCAGGTAGCCCATGACGCGTTGCTGGATGCGGGTCTGCGCGAGAAACCCTTCAACCGGGAAAGGGTCGAGGTCATCCTGGGGCGAGGCACCTATGTGAGCCGCGGTCTTGTCACAGTCCTCCACCACGGGTTTTCCATACACCAGATCCTTCACGTCCTGAAAGAGCTCCACCCCGAATACACACCCGAACAACTCAAGACCCTCAGGGACAGGCTCAAATCGAGCATTCCCCCCTTCACCCCGGAGACGGCCCCCGGCCTTGTCCCGAGCGTCATGGCCGGGCTTGTGGCCAACCGCCTGGATCTGAGGGGAGCCAATTACGTGGTGGACGCGGCCTGCGCATCGGCTCTGGTGGCTGCTCAAAACGGGGTGCAGGATCTGATTTCCGGAAAATGCGACGTGGTCCTGACGGGGGCGGTCCAGACATCGGCCGCGGCGCTGATGAACATCCTCTTCACCCAGTTCGGCGCACTCACGAGGCGGTCGGAGATACGTCCCTTCGCCGCCGATGCGGACGGGACGGTGATAGGTGAAGGGGTCGGCATGATGGTCCTCAAGAGGCTTTCCGACGCCGTGAAGGACGGGCACCGGATCTACGCAGTCATCAGGGGAATCGGCTCCTCCAGTGACGGCAAGGCAAAAGGGATCCTTGCCCCCCGTCTCGAGGGGGAGATGCTCGCTCTCGAAAGGGCGTACGAGGCGGCGGGAGTGTCCCCCGACACCGTCGGGCTGATCGAGGCGCATGGAACGGCGATCCCCCTGGGGGATGAGACCGAAATCAGCGCCCTTCGTAAATTCTACGATTCCGGCAACAGCGCCTCCCCGAGGCGCGCACTCGGTTCGGTGAAATCAATGATCGGCCACCTCCTGCCTGCCGCCGGCATCGCGGGCATGATCAAGACCGCCTTGTCCCTCTACCACAAGACCCTTCCGCCCACCCTCCACTGCGATCCCCCGCATCCCGGTCTGGCGGTGGACAACACATCCCTATATCTGAACAAGGACAATCGTCCATGGGTCCACGGCGACCCGGAAAACCCCCGAAGGGCGGGGGTCAATGCCTTCGGCTTCGGTGGCATCAACGCCCACGCCGTCCTCGAGGAGGCCCCGGACGCGCTGGAAACGGGACAGGCTTCCCTGTTCGGGCAATGGGATACGGAATTGTGCGTTCTCCAGGCCGAGAGCAGGGAAGCGCTCATTCAGGAGGTTCGAAGGGTCTATGACTACCTGGAAAGTTATCCGGAGACAAGCCTTCTGGACACCGCCGCGACCCTGAGCACCGCAATGACTCGAAGGCCCTGCTCGCTGGGCCTTGTTGCCGACTCGACCGCTGACCTCTCGAAAAAGCTGGCGCATGCGCTGAACCGGCTTTCAGAGCCTGAATGCAGGCGCATCAAAGACAAAAGCGGCATCTATTACTTTGAAAACCCCCTCGCCCGGGAAGGGCGGCTTGCCTTTCTCTTCCCCGGGGAGGGCTCCCAGTACCCTCACATGCTCTCCGACCTGTGCCTCCATTTTCCCGAAATACGGAGGTGTTTCGACGAACTGGACAGGGCCTTTTCCGGGGATTCCCGGCGGGTCCTCCCCAGCCGCCGCATTTTCCCGGAAGGGCAGCCGGTTCACCACCCGCGGGGCGAGGAAGGCATCTGGGACATGGATTATGCGGTGGACGCGGTCCTCACCGCGGACAAGGCCCTCTTTGAATTTTTCGGCCGCCTGGCCGTCCGTCCCGACGTGATCGTCGGTCACAGCAGCGGGGAGATCATGGCCCTGGAGGCCGCCGGGGTCATCAGGCTCTCCGGGGAAGTGGAGCGGAGAAGGTACACCCTCGAAGGCAACCGGATGATTCGGGGCTTTTTGGAGGAGAAGGCGATCCCAAAGGCGCACCTCATCGCCGCGGGCGGCATGGCCCGGGAGGCCGCGCTCGATGTGGCCGAGTCCTTCGGAGGCCGTGTGCACATCGCCATGCACAACTGCCCCCATCAGATCGTCCTGTGCGCCTTGCCTCAAGATCTGGATGAGCTGACGGCCCGACTTCGCAGCGCAGGAATCATGTGTCAGGTGCTTCCCTTTTCAAGGCCTTACCACACCCCTCTTTTCGAACCGGGGCGCGACTCACTGGAAAAATTCTTCAGCATCATCGAACTTCAACCCCCTGACATTCAGATGTATTCGTGTGTAACGGCGCAGCCCATGCCTCGAGATCCCGATGAGATTCGAAGGCTTGCAGCCGAACAGTGGGCGCGTCCCGTGCGCTTTCAGGATACCATCGAGGCCATGTACGAGGCCGGCGTTCGCATATTCCTCGAGACGGGCCCCAGGAGCAATCTCACCGGGTTCGTTCAGGACATCCTCAAGAAAAAACCCCACCTGGCAGTGGCCGCGAATGTCCACCACCGCTCCGGCCTGACTCAACTCAACCACTGCCTCGGGCTCCTGGCCGCCCACGGGGTGCATTTAGACCTCACCCCACTTTACGCCCGACGGATGACCCGGAAGCTGGACTTCAAGGGAATCAAGGCACCCCACTCACCGCTGGAGCCGGTAAGGGGGACTGTTCCACTTTCCATCGGCCTCCCCCTCGTCAGCCTGGAAGCCGATGAACCCCTGCTGAATGAGTTGAACCCGCCCCGCCCCATCAGTGTGCGGGCCTCGAAAGATTCGGACCGCAGGCCCATTTCAGAAGAAAAACCCAGGGACGGGGGTGCCTTGTGCAGTGCGATCGGGACCGGAATCGCCGAGGCCCCGCTTACACCCGGGGAACCTGCCGGCCTCTCCCGCCCCGTCGACGGCACGCACGGGGGGGTCATGCAGGATCATTTCGCGACCATGGAGCGTTTCCTGGAAACCCAGGAAGCCGTGATGCAGGCCTATTTTTCCGCATCAGGGGACCGGCCTTTGCAGCGCCCTCGGGCGGGCGAGGAAAAACATGCGGGGGAAACGCACCCGAATCGGGTTCACGGTGTTCAGGATGCCGGTCGCGCTGACACATCGCCCGACGGCCCTGAAGTCACCCTGCCCGGAGAGGAAGCCCGGGAGGCCGGGGAAGAGACGAGGCCGGGTGAGGTATTCGAGGAGACTGTGGCCGAGGTCCCTTCGAGGGCGCCCATTGAGGACCTCCTGTTCTCGCTCATCAGCGAGCGAACCGGATACCCGCCCGAGGTGCTCTCCATGGATCAGAACCTGGAGGTGGACCTCGGCATCGATTCCATCAAGCGCGTGGAGATTTTCGGAGCCATGGCCAGGCGCCTCGAGCTGACCGACGACAAAAGCCTGGAGGCCTTGAGCGTCCTGAAAACCCTCGGCGAAATCGTCCGGTTTCTTGAAGGCCAGGGGGACGATGCGGACCCCCTGGATCGCGTGTCGCCCGAGTCGACCGAACAGGCCGCGCCGTTTCCGTCCAGCAGTGGCATGTCGGCCCTCCCCTTCCAGGGGCGTATTGTGAAAGTGACTCCCGGAAGGGAAATCTGGACACGCAGGGACCTGGACCTCGAAAGCGACCGCTTCCTGAATGATCACACGCTGGGTGGAAGGGTTTCCAGGGAAAATCCCGACCTCCTCGGCCTGCCCGTGCTCCCTTTCACAATGGCACTCGAGATCATGGCCGAGGCCGCCTCCCGGCTTTATCCCCACCAGGCGACGGCCGTTTCCATGCGAGGCTTGAAAACCAACAGCTGGATAACCCTTGAAAACCGAACCTTACCCCTTGCAGTCCATGCCGAGGCCCTTCCCGGAGGCGAGGCACGCGTCGAGCTCCTGGTGGGGAACCCGGTGGACAAAAAGTCGCAGGCCGCGGTCGAGGGTCTTTTCGTTTTCGGCGAAGAACGGCCGCAAGCGCCTGTACCCGGCCCATTCGCCATCGAGGGCGGACTCCCCTGCGCGTTCGAGTTCCATGATATCTACCCATCCATTCTGTATCACGGGTCCTCCCTCGGGTGCATCTCATCCATGACTCGATGCGGCCGAAACGGCTCCGAGTCGGTTCTTGTTCTCCCTTCCGAAGACGGGCTCTTCACCCACGTACGCCGCCCGAGATTACTCCTGGATCCCGTGCTCCTGGACGGCGCGGGTCAGGCCGTGGCCGTCTGGGCGGCCCACACATTGAAGACCGGTTTCGTCGTCTTCCCCGTGGGCATGGAAAAGGTCCGCTTTTTTAAAGCCCCCCCAGGGAAAGGGCGCAGGGTGATCTGCAAGACCCTGTCCGTCTTCGAAGGGGAAAAGAGCATCCTTTCGGATGTGCAGCTCATCCATCCGGACGGCACCCTGCGTGCGCACATCGAGGGCCTGAGGCACAAACGCATACGCATGCCCGAAAAATTCCACACTTTTCGGACATCGAGAGATGGCATGCTCAGCAGCCCTTTGGAAATCCCCGGGGACCTCGACCCGGCCCTGGAAAGTGTGACCTGCCGCCGGTTCGATCCCGCCGACATGGATTTCGACAGCACGGACGGGCGGGTCATGCGAACGGTCCTGGCCCACATCGTGCTTGGGCAGAGGGAGCGCATGGAATGGAACCGGCTGAAGAAAACAGGGAAGCGGGGGACGGAGTGGCTCCTGGGGCGGGTGGCTGCCAAGGAGGCCGTGAGGGCGCTTCTGAAAAATGGATCCGGACGTGACCTGTGGCCGGCGGACATCGAGATCATCAAGGACAAGAGCGGCAGGCCCATGGTCGACGGCAAATGGCTCGGCCGGGCGCAACGGGCGCCGTTTCTCTCGATTTCCCACTCCAGGGGCAAGGCGGTCGCCCTTGCCGCGACGGGACAACGCCGGGCCGGGGCTGGAATCGACATGGAGCACTTCGGTTCAAAAGGCGCTGGTTTTGAAAAATATGCCTTTGCCGGGGAGGAAAGGGAAAAGATCTCGGCCCTTCGGGGTGTGGACCCCGCCGAGTGGAGCTTCAGGGCGTGGTGCGCCAAGGAGGCTGTTTCAAAGGCCCTGGGGACGGGACTCCTGAAATCACCTGAAGATCTTTTTCTCAAGTCGATCAACAGCGAAACGGAAAAGGTGGAGTTTGAATTAAAGGGCGAGTTGGCCGGCCGCTTCCCGGAACTCAAGGGGAAAACACTGTCGGCCCGTACCTTTCGTGATGAAAACGTTATTTACGCAATCGGCGCTTACGACGCGACTGTCTGACAGGACCGCAGGAGGACAAAGAGCCCATGACCGAAGCCAATACGCCAAAGGAAACCTTTTCAAAACAAGATCTTCTTCGCATGGTCGTGGAGATACTCAAAGACCTGACGAGCGACTGGGATCTCGATTTCGGGAGCGACATCACTCCGGAGACGCTTCTCGTCGCGGACCTGGAGTTCGAGTCCATCGACGTGGTCCAGTTCGTGGTCCAGATCGAGGAGCTCTTTCAGAGAAAGGATCTGCCCCTTGAAAAACTCCTCATGGTTGACGGACGTTACAGGGACGACATGAGGGTCGAGGAGGTCGCCGATTTTCTCCATGAAAACCTCTGAGAAGCAAGGCACACGATGATTGCCAATTCTCTGCGAGCGGATCGAAAGGATTTTGAGTTATGAACCCCACAGTTCTCATCGGTCTTGACGGGGCCACCTTCACGGTTCTGGATTATCTGATGGAAAGAGGACACATGCCCTTCCTGAAGAAATTCTCTGAAGGAGGATATCGTTCGGGACTCATGTCCACCTCAAACCCCCTGACCCCTCCCGCATGGGTCTCCATGGTGACGGGGCGCAGTCCGGGCGTCCATGGGGTCTTTGATTTCCTCCGGTGGGAGGAGCGAAAAGGGGCCGTCTATTTCATCCTCAACAACTCCACAGACATCCGGTGCGAGACCATCTGGTCCACGCTGAGCGCGCGCGGGGTGAGGGTGACCCACCTCAATTTCCCGATTATGTTCCCGCCAAAGCCGATTAACGGATTTGTCATCCCGAGCATGGTCCAGTGGCGTCACATCAGGAAAAGCGTTTACCCCGCGAGTGTGCGGGACATCCTCCTTAAGGTTCCGGGGTTCAGGCATGAGGAATGGTGCATCTCCTATGGAGATGTCATAGAGATGATGCATGACCGTGCCTTGCATCCCGAGTATCAGGGCGAATACGTTGCAAGCAATATTCGCCGCGATCGCCAGTGGTTCAACATCCTGCGTTATTTTATGCTGAATGAGCCGACCGATTTGACCGCCATTGTGTTTGACGGCGTGGATAAACTGCAACATCTCTTCTGGCGTTTTCTTGATCCCGCTTGCATACCCGACAAATGGAAGGACTGGGAAAAAGAAATGGAAGTGAAAGTCATTGAGTATTTTCGGCTGATGGACGATTATATTCAAGAGATAGTAAAAATTGCAGGGGATAATGCGAACATATTTATTGCATCCGATCATGGTTTTGGACCGACTCGATACCTTTTCCATGTGAATGTACTGCTGGAAAAACTCGGTCACCTCCGGTGGAAAAAGAAAGTTGAAAGGACAAAGGGGGTGAGTCAGGAGCTGTCTTTCGGCAATCTGGATTGGGAGAGAACATCAGCCTATGCAGGGACACCGGCCAGCAATGGCGTGTGCATCCGGGCACCCGGCCCTCCCGGGGAAAACAGGATGAACCGCGCCGAGTACCTGGCTTTCAGGGAAAAGGTTGCCAAAGAGCTCCTGGATTTTCGGGACCCCGAAACAGGGGAACAGATTGTCACCAGAGTCCTCACGAGGGAGGAGGCCTATCCCGGCCCGGAAACGGGCAACGCCCCGGATCTCCTGTTGACCTTGAGTGACAGCAGTTTCGTTTCCATCGCCAATGAAGAGCCCATCGTGTGGAAGCGGCCCGACATCAACGGCACCCACAGACCCGAGGGAATCTTCATTGCCGGGGGCCCCTTGATCAAGCGGAAAAAGGACGCAACACCCTCTTCCATCCTCGATATCGCCCCGACCCTGTTCCACAGTCTGGGTTTTTCGATCCCCGGGGATTTCGAGGGCCGTGTTCGGACGGAGGCCATCCGCGATCATTCCCTGCGAGTCCGCCCCGTTCAGGTGGAAAAAAGCGAAACAGGGCTCGGAGGCCTTGACAGGAGCCCTTCAGGCTCTCCCTACTCCAAGGACGAGGAAAAGGAGATACTGGATCAGCTTCGAGCCCTGGGATACGTGGAATAAGGAGCCCGCATGCCCTTTCTGCCTTTAAACGAAACAGGCGGTGACATCTATTACCTGCAGACCGGGGAAGGCCCGGACGTTGTGCTCGTGCACGGGCTGGCCTCCAACCTGGCATTCTGGTATGCCGGGACCATCCTCCCCCTGAGGCCGCACTATCGACTCACCGCCTACGATCTTCGCGGGCACGGGAAAAGCGGGATGCCCTTGACCGGTTACACCCACCACTGCATGGCCGACGACCTCTTTCACTTAATCCAATCGCTCAATCTCGGCCCTTTCCACCTCATCAGCCACAGTTTCGGCGGCCTCATAGCCCTCTCGTTCGCCCTTCGTTACCCTCAGCACCTCAGATCACTGACCCTGGCGGATGTCCCGTTTGCGATTCTTTCTTCCACATGGTCCACGCAGTGGCCCATGCTGCTGCCCCATTTCGAACAGGCGGGAATCGTCCTTTCCGAAGACGAACCCTACCCCGAAATCCGCATCATGGAAGAATTGGCCCGCCGTCATCTGGACTACAGAAGCAGACACCGGTCAGGTGCCTTCAGCCCAACACCCTATGCCTTTGGAAAGGCGGACAAGAGGACCTTGAAACGCTGGCTGGAGCTGCTGGACAAGACGACCGCGCGGGAGGATTTTTGCTGCAGGGACATTTCCAGGGAGGAACTCCTGAAAATCAATGTCCCGACCCTGGTCACTTATGGGATGGAGAGCAAGTGGAAAATTTCCAGGACTGATCTGAGAACCTATTTTCCAAACCCCGAGGTCCGCTATCTGGAAGCCGCGGGACATGCCCACCCCTGGGAAAAGCCGGGCATCTTTTTAAAGCTCTGGCGAGCATTTCTCGATTCCGTCGAGGCTTCACCCGGCCTTGTTTTGCCATACGAAGGCAGAGAACGCAGAAAATACATCCGACACAAAATTCACACTCAAATCGAGCTGCAAATCGGTGGGGCCCCCGGCTTTCACGTGGAGGCGATTGACATGTCCCTGGCCGGTGTTCTGGTGATCAGCCCCCGTGCACTGAAACTGGGGTCAACGATTTCCCTTGTCACCCCGCATTCCGTGAAGAACCAGCACCACACCCTGGAAGGCTGTGTTGTGAGGGAGGCAACAGTGCCCACGGGAAAGGACCGTGCCTTTGGAATTCACATACCATTCGAGGGGCGGAACCGTGAGATCTGCGCAGAATGGCTCGAGCATATGAGCGGCAGTCCGGCCCCGATTACCCCATTATCCCTGGTGGAAAAATGAGATCCGCCATCGCAGAATTTCGAGACCGGTCTGTGGAAAAGCCCCGCGGCTTGACGGCTGGTCATTTCCGACGGATCGCGGAAAATGGTTTCGGCGACCCATTGAACGCCTATCCCCACTCCATGCGGTGGTTCAAGGATCACCTCTACGTCGGCACGACCCGGGCGAACCTCCAGTTGCTTTATTTTGCCGCGCAATGGCAGGTCAAGAACTTCAATGTCTGGCCTGTGGAACATCCCGAGGGGCCTTACAAACAGGACATCAGGGCCCACGTCTGGCGGTACGATCCGTCTGCAAAGGCCTGGGAGAATGTGTTCGTATCGCCCATGATCATGGGCAGCGAGAATTTCGAGGTTCCCCTGGCGCTGGGTTTTCGGGGAATGACAACCCACCAGGGGCCGAGAGATCCCACCCCGGCCCTCTATTTCCCCACATGGTCGACCCGCCTGGGGCCCGGACCGGTACTCCTGCGCACTTACGACGGCACATCCTTTGAAGCCATCTCAGAGCCGGGCCTGGGAGACCCGACGGTCACGACCATACGATCGATAGTGTCCTTCAAGGGGAAACTCTTTCTCTCGCCCACCGGGACCACCAAAAACAGATACTCGGCCAATCTCCCGGACAGGCTTGTGATATTCGTCAACGAAGACCCCTCCTCTTCCAACTGGCAGCTGGCCTGCGAACCCTATTTCGGGGACTCCGCCAACCTGGGCGTGTTCTGCATGGCCGTGTACGATGATCACCTTTATGCAGGGACGGCAAACCCCGACCATGGTTTCCAGCTCTGGAGAACCGATGCCATGGGTTCCCCCCCTTTCAAATGGGAAAAGATCATGACCCATGGGGGCTACAGGGGAAAGGAGAACGAGGGCGTTGTTTCTTTGGCGGAATTCAGGGGCCGCCTCTATGTGGGTACCGGAATTATCGGTGGATACGACCGGGAAAGGAATATTGGACCCGCCTCGCCCGAACTCTTCAGGGTTGCGCCGGACGGTTCCTGGGACCTTCTGGTGGGGGAGCCGCGAATCACACCAGAGGGATTGAAGACCCCCTTGAGCGGTTTCGGGGCCGGATTCGACAGCCTCACGGTGGGATATTTCTGGTACCTCTGTGAACACGACGGCTGTCTCTATCTGGGCACATACGATTTCACTGTCTGGCTTCAGTATTTTCGGACCGACAACTGGCCAAGAAGCATACAGCGTTATGTGCACATGCACGGCATTGAAAAATTGCTCAGGAGTTGGTCTGGATTCGATCTTTGGCGGAGTCACAATGGGGTGAAGTGGTCCCCGGTAACACGGAACGGTTTCGGGAACCCTTTCAATTACGGGGTCCGCACGATGGCATCCACTCCCTACGGGCTCTTTGTGGGGGTGGCCAACCCGTTTGCCCCAACAGTCGGCGTCCGGGGGCCTTCGGGATGGCGGTATGTGAAAAACCCCCGGGGTGGGCTCGAGATCTGGCAGGGTGCGGCCCCGTGGGAGGAAACGCTTGACGAGGGAAGGGCTGAAAAAAAACGAAATTCCATCCAGGCGGCCCTGATCGGCCTTTCCGAAGATATTGAAAAATCATGCGAGGAAGTCCTGGACCGGTACTACGAAGGCAGCGGATTCAGGCACTGCGGACTCTGGCGTGATGGAATAGACAGCCCGGCCGCGGCCTGCGAGGACATGATCGATGAAATGACATCCTGTCTCCCGGAAAACGCGGCCAGAATTCTCGAGTTGGGCGGCGGAAACGGGGCGACCGGCCAGGCAATAGCGAAAAGACTCCCGGACTCGGCACTCCACGGTGTTGTGAAGAGCAAAATGCAGTTGAAGGCCTGCAGATGGAAGAATCCGGAAGCGACTTTCAGTAAGAGGAGAGGGCCCGGCCTGAAATACAGGCGAAACACCTTTGATGCCGTGATTTCCTGCGAGGGTGTCAGGACTTTCGGTAATCCCAAAAAAATTCTCAAAGAAATTCACCGTGTCATGGCCCCGGGTGGTGTCCTGGCCTTCTCGGACTTTATTTTCGACTCCAAGGCCTCCGATGAAACATGGACAATCCCGAACATCGCGGACGACCTCACCGGAATTGAGGATTTGTTGACCCGGATCGGGTTTTACCCGGTAAAAATTTTTGATATGACGCAACTCTGCTGGAGAGGGCTCCAGAACAACTTTCACAGGGAATTCGCTCCCAAACTCGCCACCGGTGAGATAAACCAGGAATTCTTTCAAAAACTCCTGGAGCGCCTGCCAAATGGCAATCTGCCGGTCAAGGCGTATTTTCTGTGCTCCTGTACAAAGAGAGCACCCGGAAAAGGCGGTGAACCATGAGAAAAAAATGGACGACACCTGAAGGCCTTTTGACAAAATCATTGGGCCGGAAACCGCTTTTCAAGGACTTGCCAACCTCTTCCCCCATTCTCTTGCTTGCCTTGTGCGTGGCTGTGGTCTTGCCTTTACCCGCCTGCGGCGGGACGAGCGGGAAGCCGGGCGAACAGGCGGCCCTTGAAATCGGCCCCGGGAATCACGAGAGGACGATACAGGTCGGCGGCCGCGAAAGGTCCTACTCTCTTCACATCCCTCCTTCGTACAGCAAAAGCCGCCCCATGCCCGTGGTTCTCAATCTGCACGGCGGAGGAGGGACACCCGAAACCCAGCGAAACATATCCGAAATGGACGAGACCGCGGACCGGAAGGGGTTCGTGGTTGTCTACCCCCAAGGCACAAACCGGAAAGGCAAGCTGATTCCCGGCTACACCTGGAATGCCGGCACCTGCTGCGGCTGGGCCGAGGAAAATGGGATTGATGACGTGGCCTTCATGGAGGCCCTTTTGAGTGACCTGGAAAGGGTTGTGAGTATAGATCAGAAGAGGATCTATGCCACCGGTATAAGCAATGGGGCCATGATGGCCTATCGACTGGCCTGTGAACTCGCCCACCGGATCGCCGCCGTTGCGCCCGTCTCGGGCCCGATGCAGGTAAAGGACTGCCGCCCGTCGAGGCCGGTTTCCATCATGCACTTTCACGGGACCGAGGATCCATTTGTCCCCTTTGGAGGCGGGAAAGGACCCCGCTCCCTGCCCGGCCAGTCCTTCACCCCCGTGGAGGAGACTCTTGGGTTCTGGATCGAATTCAACGGGCTCGATCCCCGGAGCCCGGACATCAGCAGGACGGGAAACGCCGTGAGGTATGATTACGGAACCGGGAAAACCGGGGCGGAGGTGGTGCTCTGGAAGATAGAGGGCGGTGGGCACACCTGGCCCGGCGGCACATTCGGTTTTTTGAAAGAGGGGATGTTGGGCAAAATGACCATGGACATTTCCGCTTCCAATGTGATGTGGGATTTCTTCAGCGGGCATTCCCTTCCATGACAGGAGCCGTCGGTGGTCGCCCGCAGGGGCTTTCTGAATCGCGACGAGAGGACACACCGTGGGAAACAGGAACATAAGTCGAATGAACAGATGGTACAACGAAGGCATGTACAATGAGTTGCTTCAGGAGTATTACGGACACAGCGATTTCTACAATTACGGACTCTGGGACGATCACACGCCGGATCAAAAGGCCGCCTGCGAAAATCTCATGGACAGACTCCTCTCCCGTGTCCCGGAAAAAAATGGGAGGATACTCGATGTCGCGTGCGGCAAAGGGGCCACCACGGCTTATCTCCGCAGGGACTTTGAATCAGGGAACATAGTCGGGATCAATATCTCGGAAAAACAGCTGGAAACCGCCCGGCACAGGGCACCGGAAGCCGAATTCCATCTCATGGACGCCACCAGGCTTGAGTTCCCGGATATGTCCTTTGACCAGGTCATCTGCGTGGAAGCCGCTTTCCACTTTGACACCAGGGAAAAGTTCCTGGAAGAAGCCTTCAGGGTCCTGAAGCACGGTGGACACCTGGTACTCTCGGACATCCTGCTGTCCGATTGGGGGAGACAACACAAACTGTGGGGGATTGGAGAGAGCAATGCGGGGCTCAGGGCGGAGCACTATGAAGGGCTTTGCATTGAAAAGGGATTTTCGGATGTTGAGGTCGAGGACGTCACCCGATACAGCTGGGAACGCCATGTCAAGAACCTCAGCCGCTTTTCCGAAGAAAAACTGCTCGCCGGGCAGGTGGACGTGAAGCGGTACGAGATGGTCGCCTCCCGGATATTTCGACTGATCGCGCACATCGAGACCTATGTCCTGGTCGCGGCGAGGAAGGAATGAGGCTTTTTCCCCCGTGAAAGAAGTGGATTATCATGATTGGCCTGAATGGGTGCCAAGGGTTCATCAGCTGGGTCACAGGGTCCATGCGCTGTGGCTCGTGGCCAAAAACTACTTTGCAAACGGTCAACACGAAAACACACTTTCCCAGTGTGAAAAAGTCCTCACCTTGAATCCCGGTTTTGCACCCGCACACCTCTTGATCGGCTGGACCTATTACAACCTCGGCAGATCAAGCGAGGCCATGGAGAAATGCCGCGCCGCCCTGCGACTGGACGGCAAGCTCACGGACGCTCATTTCCTGAAGATTCTTCTTCAAAGCGAGCAGGGGAAGCTCGAGGAAGCAGTAGACAGTTGCCGGGGCGCCCTGAAGGTGGACCCCAAAAACCCCCTGATCCATTTCGCCCTTGGCGAGGCTCTTTACGGCCTCGAACGCTATGATGAGGCCGAGATATCCTTCAGGGGTTCTCTCAAGCTGAACCGGCAGCTTGCAGCCTCCCATCACATGCTCGCCTCGATTTGCGTCAAGCAGGGCCGCGTGAAGGAGGCGATTGAAGAGGTGAAATCCGCCCTGCACCTGAACCCGCTTTCACCTCGAGCGCGGATGCTGCTGGGGGACCTCTATTTCAAACAGAATGACTTTTCGGCAGCCCTCGCCGAATACCGGGAAGCGACATCCATAAACCCTCGAATGGCGGATGCCCACCTCAAGGCGAGCGAGGCCTACGAACAGATGGGACAGTACGCCCTAGCAATCCTGGAACTCAGGGCTGTCTTGTTCGTCGACTCCAAGCACGCCGATGCGCACCGCCGGTTGGGCGGGATATATCTCAAACTGGGAAGAACCGACCTGGCTGCCCTTCAATATGAAATGGCCCTTGAGTTCAAACCGGAACTGACTTCCGCCCGGACGGATCTTGGGGATCTGCTGGCGGCCCAGGGGCGGTTTCGAAGAGCCATCGGATGTTTTCAGGAAACTCTCAGGCAGAGGGGGATGAGCTGCCCGGCGGGTGAAAAATATCTTGAAAAGGGGGAAAAGCTTCGGGCGATTATTGAGTTCAGAACGAGCCTGGGCCTGGACCCATCGCTTGTGCTTGCCGACTCCGAAAACGTTCTGCCCTACCCAGGAAGCTACAAGGGGAAGGACAGAAGGGCCAACCGCCGGTACGGCGTCCGCCTCCCGCTGGAGCTTGGGGGCGGCAAGGAGCCGCTTTTCCAGGCGGAGACCGTGGATATCTCCAGGGAAGGGCTGCTTGTCGAGTGCTCCCGCGAGCTCGAGACAGGTTCCGAGGTGACCGTCCTCTTGAGGCATCCGGATTATGACGATGAGGTGCCGATTACGGGAACGGTCGTCCGGGTGGCCAGGAAAACCTCCCATGGAGACAACCAGTTTGGGATCCACCTGAGTTCGGCTGAAGACAGCAGCGTCCCGTGGCGGAGCTTCTTCACCGACTTTGGCGGAATTTAGTAGATCACCTCCTTTCTATCCGGTGCTGATGGCAGGAAAAACAACCAGATTCCCCGAGTTCCGCGGCGACCTTGAAATCATCCCCCGTGAGTTCGAGGGGGGGGAACCCCGATATCTCATTAAGGACCTCGCGTCTGACGAGGTGTTTGAATTCGGCGAGAGAGAATACAGTCTGTGCAGGCGGATGGACGGAAAAACCGCCTTGCCGGACATCCTGTCGGACTTTCAGAGGCAGACCGGGGTCACCCTGCACCGAAGGAACATCGAGGCCTTCGAACGACGGTTGCATGCCCTCGGCCTCCTGAAGTCTTCGAAGGGCACCCGGGGCCTGGAGGACAAAAGACGTGGGGAAAAAAACCTGGGCAATCCAGATAAAATCCTCGGCTTACTGGATGCGGGATTCGGGTGGTGTTTTTCGGGCCCTTTCAGAATCCTCTGGCTTTTGATAATCCTCGCGGGGGTTTCCACAGCCCTGGCACACAGCCGCAAACTGCTTTTCGAACTCAATTACGTTTACACCGTACACGGCGCCGCTGATATCCTGCTTTTCATGGTCCTCGGGTGGCTGGTGGTCAACCCTCTCGGAGCGCTCGCCCAGGGGCTCGCCTGCAAGCACTATGGCGGGCAGGTATCCCGGTTCCATGTCGTGATGAGCTTCAGGGTTTTTCCCCGTTTCTATTTCGATATTTCGGACGCACTGTGGTTCTTCGAGAAAAAAAACCGCACTCGTGTTTTTTCTTCGGGACTCGTGTTCCAACTCCTGCTTTTCAGCGTGTGTGTTCTCGCATGGATTTCCGCAGCGGAAGGAGGCTCGCTCTACAATTTCCTTTTTACGTCCATTCTTGCCACGGGGATCTTCTTCCTGTTGAACCTCCTGCCTTTCTTCGAGAGGGACGGTTACCTCCTCCTCAACAACCGGCTCGAAATAGCTGAACTGCACAATCGTGCAAAAAGCTGGGTCAAGGCGTGGTTCTTCTTGAACCCCTCGCCCGAGCCGATTTACAGGCGGGAGCGTGTCATTTTCAAACGCTACGGCATTCCGGCCTGCTTGTTCGAATTTGCCCTGTGGTGCTTTCTTTTGTGGCAGATGGGCAGCCGGTTAACCGGCGCTCTTCAGGGGGTGGGGGCCTGCATTTTTATTGTTTTTCTGTTATTACGGTTTGAAAATCCCATCAGGAGATTTTTTATGGACGTGCCTTGGACTCGAAAAACCGCTTCCAGTGAAAAGGGGGGGGTGAAACTGCGTTTCCTTTTCCGGTTTACACTTTGTGCGATTTTTGTTTTCCTGATGTTTGTCCCTTACCCGTTCGAGGCCGGTGGTGACGCAACGCTCCTTCCGGTCAGGGAACAGGGTGTTCGAGCCCAGGTGTCGGGGGAGATAGAAGAGGTTTATGTCAAAGAGGGACAGTGGGTCCAGGAGGCACAGCCCCTTGGCAGGCTTTCAGGCAGGGATCAACTGAAAAAGATCGAGCAGGTGCAGGCCGCCATCGACAGGGCGAACGCCAAGAAGAAATTGTATGAGGGAGGGGCGAAACCAGAGGAAATCGCCACCGCGCGCCAGGAGGTTCAAGCGGCTGCGACGGCTCTTCAGTACAGCACCAGCCAGGCCCAACGGGCCGAGAGAATGTTCAGGGAAAAGGCCCTTTCAGAAAAGGACTACGAGAACTTTTTGAGGCTCAAGGATTCCGATAACAGCCGGCTTGAACTGGCAAAAAGGAACCTGGAGCTGGTCCAGAGCGGGTTCAGGAAGGAGCAAGTGGAGGAGGCCGAGGCCGAGATTCGGCTCCTGGAAGTTGACCTGGAACACGCGAAAAGGGATCTCGAATTCACCACGCTGGTGAGCCCTGTCGAGGGGCGCATCATCACACCTCAACTGGAAGAAAAAAAGGGACAGTATCTCGTGGAAGGCGAGCTCTTTGCGGTTGTGGAAGATGCTCGAACACTCATTGTGGAGGTGCAGGTCCCTGAAGAGGATGCCGCTGAGATAAAGATCGGGGCCCCTGTGAAGCTGAGGACCTGGGCATTTCCTAACGAGGTGATCAAGACCCGGGTGAACCGGATCGCCCCTGTCGCTTTTGATCAGAGCAAGGGGAAAATAGAAAGAAGCTATTCCGATCGGGAATGGCTCATCGAGCAGGAGGAAACCATCCGGGAGAAAGGCAGGGTCGTTCGGGTGATTTGTGAGCTGGACAACCCGCCTTCCAGCCTCAAGACCGGCATGACGGGTTATGCAAAGATCAAGGCCGGGGAAAGGCCGGTGGGCGTAGCTTTCACGCGTTGGTTGATGAGATTCATCTTCGTCGAGGTGTGGTCCTGGATTCCATGAGGAGATAAGACATTGCTGAACAAAATGAATCGTGAGTTTCTTGACATCCGCGTGGCGGCCCTGTTTTATTCCCTGATCCTGGCCCTGGGTCTGATCCCAGCCTCACCCGCGGGGGCAGCGCCCGGCTCCATTGATCTGGACGCGGCCTTCTCCCTCGCCGTCGAGAATCATGAAAGAATTCAAATAGCCCAAGCCGAAACGGAGAAGAACAAGCTCCTCCCCCAAAAAGCCAACAGCCTCATGCTGCCCAAGCTGGCTGTGGAAGGCTCCTACAGAAGGGCTGGGGAACCCATCGAGTTCGAAGCCGAAATCGCGGGTTTTACGCTGCCCCCCATTGAGACGGTCCCAAAGGAACAAGTGCAGGGCCGCTTCAATCTGACCCAACCTATTTACGAAGGGGAGTACTTTCCTCTGAAGCGAAAGAGCCGTCAGCTGATAGAAGGTGGTTTGGAGTATTACTCCAAGACCGTCCAGGACATCCTTTTCGGCGTGGCGCAGGCCTATTATGAAGTGTTCAAGGCAAAGGAGCTTTTGAGGAACGCCCAGGAGATTCTGGAGCTCAACGAAGAGGCGCTCCGGGTAGCCAGGGTAAAATTCGACAGCGGCGATCTGACCGAGGATGTCGTCCTGAGGGCGGAACTGAACCTGACCCAGGCCGAAAGCATGGTCATCAAAAACCAAAACCAGCTCATGATCGCCACGGATTACCTGAAAAGGCTCATCGGGCTGGAAGGTCAATTGCCGGAGCTGATTCCTCCTCCCGAAAAAACTCTCGTGATTCGCACATTTGATGAACTCATGGAACTCGCCCTGGACAATCGCTACGACTATAAAATAGCACGGACACAGATACGGGTCGCCGAGACGGATATTGACGTGGCCAAATCCAGGTTTCACCCGAGGATGAGGGGCACCTGGGATTATTACCTGGTAGACGATCCTTCCTTTCTTCAGGACGATGACTACTGGGTCGCCGAGGTGAAGCTCGAGATCCCCATTTTTGACGGTGGGCTGAAATCGCTGAACCTCAAGGAAGAAAGAGAAAATCTCAAGCAGGCACAACTGGAATGTGAAAACCTGAAAGACCGGATCAGGAATGAGGTGCAAAGCGCCCTCTTGAATGAGTCCACCTATCGCAGCATCCTTCGGAATTCCGAAAAAAAAGTTCGCCTTGCCGTCAAGAGCCACGAGATCCTTTTTTCGAAATTCAGATTCGGTTCGGCGACCATATTAGAACTGGATCAGGCCGTGACGCTTCTTAATTCCGCCAAAACAGAACTCATAAACAACAAGTACGATTACCAGGTACAGCTGTTGGTGATTGAAAAGGCCATAGGTCTCTTTGCGGAAACCCATGTAGACAAGGCCTCCTCGGAATCGCCGAAAATGTGAGGATTTCATGCACACGTCGGGAAATTCCGCGTCCGACAACCTCAGGAGGCCTCCATGGGGCTTTATTTTCCAAACATAGGAAGGCCGATCGGCCCGTCGGTCTTCACCTACACTCCCGACCAGGTCATCCTCTACGCCTTGGGGATAGGGGCGGATGTTGAAACGGACCTCGAATTCCTCTATGAAAAAAACCTGCGTGTGTTCCCTTCCTTCTGTGTGGTTCCCGGCAGCGCCGAGGTCTCCGACTGGCACATGCTGGTGGGAATCGACATGAAACACCTTCTCCAGGTATCCCATGAAATAGAACTCCACGGATCGATACCGCCGTCCGGCACACTCTACACCACCACTCTCTACGATCCAGTCTACGACATGGGGGAATCCGGAGCATTAATTCACATGAAGGTTGAAACACGAGATGAAGAAGGCACGCTCCTTTTCATTAACAGGTGCGTGCTGATCGAGCGGAGCGCCGGTCATTTCGGCGGCGAAAAACCGCCCCAACCGGAATCCAAGGAACCGCCCGAGGGGAGAAACCCGGATTTTCAGGTATCCTATCCCACATCACCCAACCAGGCAGCCCTTTACAGGCTGAGCGGAGACAAGAACCTTATGCACATAGACCCCGAATTCGCCCGCTCAAGCGGTTTTGAACGACCGATTCTCCACGGGCTGTGCACCTTCGGGTTCTCGAGCAGGGCTGTCCTTCACAATATCTGCAAGAGAGACCCCTCTCTTCTCAGGTCTTTCAAAGCGCGATTCGTGGGTGCCGTGTATCCCGGAGAAACCCTCCACATACAGGGCTGGCGTCTCGATGAAAAGGAGTATTTCATCAGGACCCACACCGGTGCGGGCAAACTCGTCATGGATAACGGACTCGCGGTTGTCGTTTAAGTCCCGCCGGGCGTGAGCCCGCGTTCCTCGATTCCGGCGACCGCGGACATTTTCTCCGACCCTACCCAGGATCTGGTTGGGGGCTGACGCCTTTTTCCAGAATTTTCACATCCAGTTCCACCGTCTCCCACAGATTTTCTCGGTCTATCACGCCCACGATTTTCGCAAATAAAGGATCGCCCCCATTCAACGCTCGCTTGTCCGCGCCTGATGTTCAGCGGTGTCCAGCGCCTGAAAAAACGGTCCCGGCAGCTGCTCAGGGAAATACAGGACTCACAAGACATCAACACACGCTTGAAGCGGAAAAAATGTAAACTCCGCTGATTCGAATACTGGATTCCGCTGATGGACCAAAAATCGGCTCATCCCCTATGATCTGGTATGAATCAGGGTGGCCTTATCCGGTAAACCACTCTTCACATCAGCATCAAGCAAGGAGGGAATCAATGAGAAACAGACAATTAAAGAAATCCATGATCCTTTGCGCGGCCGTTTTCTTTGTCGCGTCCCTTTCGACCGCCCCCGCCGCGGCGCAGCAGGAATTCCCCAGCTGCATTCTCGGGGAAGAAATCCTGGACATGCCCATCGTGACCGCGACAGGGGAAGACGTGGGAGAGATCGAGGACGTCATCTTTAACAGGGAGGGAAAAATCCAAAATTTTATCGTGGAGTACGGCGGTTTTCTGGATATAGGGGACAGGGAAGTCGTCATTGACACCGATGAACTGAGGTATGACGCCGAAGGCGATGTTGCCGTGTTCCAGGGGACTCGGGCGGACCTCGAGGCCAAGCAGGACATCGACGATTACAGATATGCCCGTGGCTACGGGTACGGCGGGTACGGCCCTGGATATCACCCATACAGACCTTATCACAGATACGGGTATTATTCCCCTTACTATCGCGGCGGCGCCTACGATCCATACCGGCGGCCGAGTTACGGCCCTAGGGCCTATTACGGGCCGGAGTACGAGAGGGATTACCACGACATGAGTCGTGATGATATGCGCCGGGACGAAATGATGCAGAGGGACATGCAAGCGCGGGAAATGCAGAGACGCCGCGACATGGAACAGAAGAGGCAGTACCAGGCCATGCGGGAAGAGGAACAAAGGCGCATGGATGAGCAGGCCCGTTACAATCCCCTGCTCGACCCCGACAACATTTCCATGGATGACATCATCGATGCCAACGTGGGGAACAGGTACGGGGAGATTGTGGGCGAACTCGAAAACCTGATCATCAACAACCGGGGAAATATCAGCCACGCGATCATCGAAGTCGGCGGTTTCCTGGGCATTGGCGACAAGCGGGTCACGGTTCCTTTCAACGAGCTTAGAAGCGTCGGCCCTTATTTCGTGATCTACCCGGGCACGGAAAAGCACCTGGAGAGCTTCCCCGCTTTTGAGATGGCGCAGATGACCGGCGAGGTGCCCAAGTGGTGCGTTTATCAACGCGAGCAGGGTGAACAAACCCGTCAGCAGCAAGATCGGCAGACGGGCGGTCAGACCCAAGGCTCCGAAAACCAGGGGCAAACCCAACAGCAATGAGGAGGCATGAGTCAAATGATGAAGAAAACGCTCCTTGTCATGGGAATGATCTTCTGCGTGGCCGTTGGTGCGGGGGCGCAGGTTGTTCCACTGATTGAACCCCAGGAGGTCAACGGCATCCGATTCATCTCGGGCGGTGTGGGCAAAGGGGAACGACAGGCCATGATGAGCTCCTTCACCGCCAGGGATTACAACCTGAAGGTCGTCTTTGCCGCCCAGACCGGGCAGTACCTGGCCTTGATACCGATTCGCATCACCGACGCGAACGGCAAGGTGCTCCTTGAGACACAGTCCATGGGACCGTGGTTCTTCGTCAATCTACCGGCGGGTATGTACAAAATTTCCGCTGTCTACGAAAGCCAGGAGAAAACCCGGGACGTGAGTCTTGGCGGTGGCGGCATGAACACCGTCCGGTTCTATTGGAAGTATGAAAAAGACATGCTGTAGGCCTGTGCCGGTCGCGGGCTACCGACCCTTCGGGCAAAGGGTGCGGCTTCGCACCGGGCGAAGCCGCTTCCTCGCCATCGAGGGCTCCCGCGGACCGGTGCACCCATTTTTTCCTCAAGTATTGACCGGCTTCTGCCGATCAGAGCAAAGTCAGACAAAGGCAAACCATTCGAAAGGGTGGGACGCAAAGCCGACGGCCTAAATCCGGGTGACTGGGGACAGGGCGGCAGGGTTTCCTGACGGGCCTTTTGCTTCAAATTCGACAAGACTGCCGAAAAATCCCTGATTCCCAAAGCCTGATCCCTGGATCTGGCCCAAGTGCCGCCGTGCACTGTTGCCCACACGCACAGGGGGAATCCGGCAGTGATCTCTTCAATCCATCAAAGCATTACGGCCCTGAACGCCTTTGGCAGGAAAATGCAGGTCAAATCCAACAACCTGGCAAATGTCCAGACCGTGGGGTTCAAATCGAGCGACGGGTTCTTTCAGGACCTGCCATCCCACGGCATTGCCACGGCCGCCTCGGCCGGGCAGGTGGGGATGGGGAGCGCGCTCGCGGACATCCTTGCCTCCTTTGCGCAGGGCCCCTTCGAGCGGACCGCGAACAGCATGGACATGGCCATCGGCGGGAACGGTTTTTTCGTTCTCAGGGATGCGGGCAGCGATAGTCCGGCATACTCCCGGGCCGGGAATTTCCACTTTGACGGCGATGGGTATCTCACGAACCCGGAAGGCTATGTTGTCCAGGGGTGGCAACTGGACTCAAACGGGAACCCGATGGGAGACATGGGGGACATTCGCATGCCCTCCTACACATCACCACCGGGCGCGAGTTCCGAACTGCGAATGATCCTGAACCTCGATTCCTCGGCCGAGGGTGGCGGCGGGGTCCTCGAGACCGCCTGGGACGGCACACTCCCATCCGGCTCGTCCATGGCGGAGGGCCGGTATGAATACAGCTCCACCGTGAGCCTCATGGACGCGTCTGGGGAACCCCATGATGTGACCCTTTTTTTTGACAAGAACTCCCAGACCCAGTGGGATTTTCTCGTGACCTGCAACCCAGCCGAGGACGCACGGGGCGGCGCCGCGGGAACGCCATGCGCAGGTCTTCTCGCCCGGGGGACAATGAGCTTCGGGGCGGGATCCGGGACTCTCTCACCTTCCCGCGGCCTCACCCTGGAGACCTTCACAGGCGCGGACTGGTCCAGTCCGGCAGACCCCGCGAACTGGAACGGATCGACCCCCAACAGCGAGGGCTACCCGGGGTTCCCTGCCGATTTCATGGGAGCGGGGACGGCCGGGGACTCCATCGCCCTGAATTTCGGAACCCGTTATAACGGCACATCCTGGGACAATGAATCCCTCACGACCACCCAGTTCTCCCGCCCTTCGACAACTGTCTATCAGTCAACGGACGGGTTTGGGCCTGGAGATCTCGAATGGGTGACCGTGGACGGGGACGGCGTCATTGAAGGCCGCTACTCCAACGGTGAAGTCCTCCCCCTCTTCAGGGTGGCCGAGGCGCGGTTTGTGAATCCTCAGGGGCTGAAAAAAGAGGGTGGAAACATTTTCAGGGCGACGAGCCAAAGCGGCGAGGCGGCAGCCGGTATTGCCGGGACGAACGGGCTCGGCCGCATTGCACCCCAGTCCCTGGAAATGTCCAACGTGGACATGGCCAAGGAGATTACGGACACCATCCCACTCCAGCGGGGGTACGAGGCCAATCTCAGGGTGATCAAAACAAAGGACGAGATGCTCGGGAGCCTGCTGGACATCCTGGGGTGAGATGCCCCAGGGCCGAGCGGTTGGGAGTCCTTGCCCGGGCTATGCCTCGAAATTCGACAGCCTCTCTCTCATGTCGTCCAGAAAGAAAGCCCTTTTTTCCGGCGGGATCTCTTCAGAAAGGACGGCCTCCCAGAAATCATAACCAATGATCCCCGGGTCATAGGCAATGCTGAGTGTGCGGCTGAATAAATTCACATTGAACTCCCGGATTCCCGGCAGCGTGCCGGCAAGGGACAGCAGCTCTTTCAAATCAGACCTCTTCAAAACGGCCAGGCTGAATTTGAGATCGAGGTCACCCGGCCGATGGTCCCGGATCGAGACATACGGGATGAGCTGGGCCAACAATTCCAAAGGATCCGCTTGATTCATGAATCTTCCCTTTCAAAGCCTCCTGCGGTCGTCGTACAGGTTATCAAAACACGTGGCGTCTTTACAAGCACACTTGTTTGAAGACCTGCGGGAGAATCCCCGGATCCCGCCTGAACGAAACCCGGCTCCAATCGCTGGGCGCGGGTTTACACACTTCTTGTTTACGTGTACCGGCATTGCCTTTTGAAATCGTATTTGGTATAGGACTCGTAATTCATTGCGTTAACCACATCGTTCCTCGGACGGTGCGGGGGTCGACCGAGCTCGGCCCGACTCACCCCTCCGCCCGCGCGCGATAACCCATTGAGGGCTCAAAGCCCGGCCGGGCGAAAGGCAATCAAGGAGCCTTTTTGTGACACAAGATCGCTACCGCGTGCTGATCGATCAAATGAACGACCTGATGGTCGAATTCGACAGGGACATGCGGGTTCTGTTCGCAAACTCCAGCTTCCGTGAAGCATTCGACTGCACGTCCGGGGAAGTGATCGGTACGGACTTCGGGGAGCGATTCCACCCCTTGGACGCGGCCCGCATCAAATCGTCCCTCGAAGGAATTCACCTCCCACCCCACAAGAGCGCCTGGGAGGTCAGGGCCCGCATCCACGGCCGGGACAAATGGTTCGCATGGTCGTCCAGGGCCGTCGTGGATTCGTCAGGCACGGTTCGATCCGTCATTTCCGTCGGGAGGGACATCACCGAGTACAAGAGCGCAGAGTACCGGCTCCGGCGTTCTGAACAGCAGTTGCGGGATCTCGTCAATTCCATAAGCGATCTCGTTTACACCCAGGACCTCGAAGGCCGCTTCCTGAGCCTCAACCCGTCCATGCTCAAGGCCTTGGGTTACGGGCCGACCGAGGAGGCTTTACTCCTCGGCCGGCCTGCCTCGGATTTCATGAAGCCGAAATACAAACCTTTATTCCGCAAGGAATACCTCGAGCACATCCGAAAGCTCGGGTACCACGAGGGTGTCTCCCAGTATTTCAAAAAGGACGGCAGCATCATCTTCCTCGAATACAGGAGCGTCCTTGTACACCCCATGGACGGAGACCCATACATCAGCGGACTGGGCCGAGACATCACGGAAAAACGCGCGGCGGAAAAAAAAATCGCGCAGCTCCAGGACCAGATGCTCCAGTCAAAAAAGATGGAGGCCATAGGGACGCTGGCCGGAGGCATTGCACACGATTTCAACAACCTGCTCATGGGGATACAGGGGACCGCCTCCCTCATGCTGCTGGACACTCCCTCCAGCCACCCACACCACGAGAAGCTCAAGTTCATCGAACAGTATGTGAAAAGCGGCGCGGACCTGACTCGGCAACTCCTAGGATTCGCCCGCGGGGGCAAGTACGAGGTTAAGCCCATCGATCTCAACCAGCTCGTCCGGCAGAGCGCCGAGATGTTCGGAAGAACGAGGAAAGAGATCCTCATCGAATACTCTCTCCAGGAGGACCTGTGGCCCGTGGAGGCGGATCGAAGCCAGATGGAGCAGATCCTGCTCAACCTCTATGTGAACGCCTGGCACGCCATGCCTTCAGGCGGTGTCCTGAAACTCGTGACGGAGAATGTCGAGCTCACCAATCACGATGTGCTGCCCCACCGACTGGAGCCGGGAAGGTATGCGAAAATTCTGGTCTGCGACACCGGGGAAGGCATGGATCCCGACACACGCGATCGGATCTTCGAACCATTTTTTACCAGCAAGGGCCTGGGGCGGGGCACCGGACTGGGACTCGCATCGGTTTACGGGATCGTGAAGAACCATGGAGGGTTCATACTGGTTTCCAGCGAGCCGGGCAAGGGCTCCACGTTCAGCATTCACCTGCCGGCCACCAGCCGGGCCCTGAGCCCCGAAAGCGCTCACACAGGAAGGGACGCGGATGTTGGTTCAGGTTCAGGCACCATACTCCTGGTGGATGACGAAAAAATCGTTCTGGAGGTGGGGGCGGAAATGCTTCAGCGGCTGGGTTACCATGTTCTCAAGGCCCCTGACGGCCAACAGGCCCTGGATCTCTACACGCGGCACGGGGAAAAAATCCACCTGGTCATCCTCGACATGATCATGCCGGGCATGGGCGGCGGCGAGGTCTTTGATCGCTTGAGGGCCATGAATCCCACCGTGAAGGTCCTCCTGTCCAGCGGTTACAGTGTCGACGGGCAGGCCCAGGCCATACTCGACAGAGGGTGCGATGGATTCATCCAGAAACCCTTCGACCTGACGGCGCTCTCCACGATCGTGAGCGAAATTATTTCGCGCTCTTTTCCCATGTCACGGTGAGCCCCGTGCACTGGCAGTGCAGCGGGACTTTGCGCCACCGGGGATCCCGCCTGGCGGCCCGCATGAAGTTGTCCCAACCGAAACATCCCCTGCACTGGAATTTCATGGACACGCAAGGCGGAGCGGCGCCCTTCCTGAGAACCCTGGGCTGAAGTTGGTCTTTGTCCCTGCCCATTTTTTCCCTCCGGTATAAAAACCGGCCTCATTCATCCTGAACAGCCGGCTCAACACGCCTCCCCGGGCAACAGCACCACAGGGAAGGAGTTTTTCAGGGATCAACCATAGCAGATCACGCTGAGTCCCGGCAAGCCCATTAGCCAGGCTCCGGGTCGCCGCGCCTTTCGCCGTCGTCCCTTCGAAAAAATCCCTCGCATTGTCACCCCGGCCCCTCCTTCGTCATCCCGGCCCCTCCTTCGTCATCCCGGCCCCTCCTTCGTCATCCCGGCCCCTCCTTCGATAGGGGTCGGGGAGGATTCCCTCCCCGCCCTCCGAACCGTGCGTGCGGTTCTCCCGCACACGGCTCTCCAGTCGGTGGTTTCAACATCGTGATTGGCGCGCCAGAGCATGGGCTTCAGTCAT
>Ga0272443_10000789_pt1 | contig 52736 bp, 42 predicted proteins | sample SSMAcet12_FD_193581 | JGI IMG/M metagenome (GOLD analysis project Ga0272443, IMG submission 193581) | Marine sediment archaeal communities from Little Sippewissett salt marsh, Falmouth, MA, United States - SSM-Acet-12 | ecosystem: Environmental > Aquatic > Marine > Wetlands > Sediment ...
GTTGCGATTCCGCCTTCAGGGATTCTCTCAGTCGACCCGTGAGGTCCAACTGGCCTTGATGCCGTGTTTCCTGAGCACCTCAGCGAAGGTCATGGCTTGGGTCTCGGCGAATCGCTCCGGTCCCGAGAAATGCTTGACTTGTCCCGGCCCGAATCGGACGGTGGCGATGGCGAAATCTTCACGCCGACCCGGATGGTGATACGGTTGAGCGGCGGCGTTGGCTGCCGACAAGGCTTCGCGGATGATTGCCTGCATATCCATGGTGACAGTCCCTATGGATTCTGGTGGCGGCCGCGACGACCGGCATCGGCTGCGCGTCGCATGCCGCCGTTTATTCGGACGAAATTCTGGTCTGGCGTCATCTAGTTGCCGCAGATGCGCCAGAGGTACGCGTGGTTGCAGGCTGCGCACTTGGTGATGCCTGCGTCCCGAGCGACGGGACCGTCGTCGCAGCGTATCGGACCTCCGGCGGGGGAGACCCGGGTGGTGTCCCGACCGCCGCAGCGCCGGCACTGCAACTCCTGACCCGGCTCGAAATCGTAGCAGGTCCCCGTGACAACGCGATGGGCGAAATCGACGGTCGTTCCCGCCGAAACATGGTAGTCCGGGTTGTATCCGGGCTGCGGCGTATGTTCCTCAGGCATCGTCTGGCCTCCTTCCCGGCGGCGATGCGGCGGTATCACGCCCCGGCCGGGGTCTGCTTGGAATTCTCCGGCTGCTTTCCGTGTCCACGTGCTGCGGATGATCTACCCACATCCTCGCACATCAGACAGAAGTCTCAACAGTTCCTTATCGGTGATCACAAGCGGCCCCTTTACCAGGCCGTCCGACATTCCACGGGCCGAGATGAAAGGCCATGCGAGACCGGGGACATGCCCCGTGGGCAGGCAGACGCGGGCGCCTTGGACGTTCCACCTGAAATCGTGTGTCCGCTCATCGTCCGCGTACCGACAGCGCGTGCAGACCAGGGAGGTAGGGCAGGGATCAACGGCGTCCGCGTCTAGGCGACACAGTCACGGCTGTCCAGCGCGGCCTGCTCGATCATGCCGGCCACGCGTTCCAGAAAGGGGATTTCATCGCACTCACGCCGGACGAGGACCGAGGCGTACGCGGCACACCGTTGTCTGAGCGAAGCGTCCTCAATCATGCGACGCAGCGCCGCGCTGAGGCCGGCGGGATCTTCCGGCGGCACGAGCAGGCCGGATTCTTCGTGGATCAGCACCTCCCGCACGCTGCCGACGTCGGTTGCCACGCAGGGCAACTGTGTCGCCATGGCCTCCAGGAGAGAAAGAGGCAGGCCTTCGATGCGCGAGGAGAGCACGAAAACGTCGTGCGTCGCGAGCAGGTGGCGCACCTGGGAGGTCGGAACGTCACCCGGGAAGTGGATCCGGTCCCGTATCTCCAGTTGTGTGGCTTGTTCCTCCAGCCGTTGTTGGTCCGGGCCGCTGCCGGCCAGCGTCAGGTGCCAATTCAGGTCGCGCAGTTGTGCGAGCGTTTCCAGCAGGATGTCCTGTCCCTTGTCACGCAGCGACAGACGCGCGACGCTAAGCAATCGCATCGGGCCAGACGGGGCTTCCTGTCGTTTCGAGGCATCGGGTGAGAAATAGTCACAGTCCACGAAATTCAGCGTGGGGATCTTGTTGGGCAGTGGGCCTCCGAGCCATTGCTCCAGGATGCGCCCCGAGCGCCGGCCTGTGGTGAACACACAGGAAGCGCCTTGGAAAAATGTCTGGCGTTCGGCGCCGGCCCGTCGCGTGGCGTAGCCATCGGCGAGGCCGTGGAGGAAGCACACGTAGGGTGTGTTTGTCTTGCGCAGGAAGGGGGACAGCGCGCCGGCGGCATTCGGCCAAGCCATGTTCACAAAGACCACGTCGGGTGTGAACCGTTCGCAGAAACGCCGTTGTCGTTCGAACCACACACGTTGCCGAGCCCGCTGGATCGCTCGTCCGCTCAGGCTACTTAAGGTCTTGGGCTGAGCCTGTGGCGGGGATGACACGGCCGAGCGCGGCAGGAGAAAGACGTCGGTCAGGTCATTGTCCCGGCAGGCCTGCCGCGCGCGAGCGCTGGCGAAGGCGGTCAGTCCTACGGTAATCCCGCGCCGTTGAAGCTGTGGAACCAGCTTGGACCACAGCTCCTCGCTGCCGCCCCAGGAGGCACTGCTCATATCCGAATAGATCAATAACCTCATCATGACTTTTCGGCGTTGCCCATTGTTCCCCACGTTGGTGCTCGAGGGCTCGGATCGCCCAGAGGGCCGTTCATTGCGGATCGAGCCATTCTTCGTCTGGCCCAAGGGTGTCGCTTCCCGCTTGGCGCCACCGCCATGCTGCATGACCTAGCGTGCGATGAATTGTAGCATGATAGGCCGTCTCGAATCAAGCAGAAGCGCTGTCGGAATCTGTGGAATCCGTCATTTGGTGGACGAGGGCCGCTGGCGGCGTCCCAGGGCGTGATCTCCAGGGGGGGCGGAGATTTTGCTGCCGGTCATCTTGCTCGGCGCGGGCATTTCCAGTAGCATGACAGCGTGCGATGTCGCGCCAGGCAAATAGCGTTGGTGTTGAGAAGGGCGAGATAGCGACGATGAAGCAATCACGGGCCAGAGGCACCATTGTGTGGAGTAGCGGTTGCGCGATTGCCTTGGTTCTCGGCATTCTGATGGGCAGCAAGAATCACGTTCCTTTCATGGGGCAGGTGGAGACCTGGTCGATCGGCATTTACGAGGGACCGTCCGCTTTCGACCTCCATGGCTCAAGCAACGTTGTCAACCCGGTGCTCACGGCCCGTGACGTTACGGATATCGATGCGGCCTTCGTCGCCGACCCATTCGTCCTCGTCGACGATGCGATCTACCACATGTTCTTTGAAGTCTGGAACAGCGCCACGGGGCAGGGTGACATCGCGCTGGCCACCAGCGCCGACGGTTTCCACTGGGAGTATGAGCAGGTGGTCATCGACGAACCGTTTCACCTGTCCTACCCGTATGTGTTTCGCTGGGAGGACGACATCTTTTTGATCCCGGAAAGCGAACAGGATCGCTCGGTTCGATTGTACAAGGCCGTATCGTTTCCGCGCGAGTGGGAACTTCAGACGACACTGCTGTGGGGCTACCATTTCACGGACCCCTCGATCTTTCGGCACGATGACCGCTGGTGGCTTTTCACGAGTTTCACCGAAAGCGATGTCTTGCGGCTGTACCACGCGGACCGGTTGGGAGGGCCCTGGGCCGAGCATCCGAGCAGTCCCATCGTCCGGGAAGATCCCAATATTGCCAGACCGGGAGGACGGATTCTGCAAATGGACGGCCGGACCTTCCGCCTGACCCAGGATGACTACCCGACCTATGGGAATCAGTTACGCGCGTTCGAGATTACCGAACTGACCCCGACCACGTATGCGGAAACGCCCGCGTCGCCCGACCCGATCCTGCGCGGTTCCGGGCTGGGCTGGAACGAGCGGGGCATGCACCATGCGGATCATCATGTCATCGATGGCCGGTGGGTGGTCTACGTCGATGGTACCACGATCGAGACGGTTTTCGGTTGGAAGCACTGAGCGGTGACATGTATCGCGTCTTGAATAGAAAGCGAGTTGATATGGTAAGTAGGATACGTTCGGTTGCTCTCGCTGGGCTGATGCTCTGGTGCGGTGCGTTGGCACCTGGCCTGGTGGCGCATCCACAGGCCGCGCACAATCTCAACTATTCCGATCCGGCCACCACCTGGGACGAGGCGATGCCTCTGGGCAACGGTTTGCTTGGGGCGTTGGTCTGGGGAGACGGCCACCCGCTGCGCATCTCGCTCGACCGCACCGATCTGTGGGACCTGAGGCCGGTCCCTGAATTCCACACGCCGGAGTATTCGTATGTCACCATGCGCCGGTGGGTGGCAGAAGGCCGGATCGACGATCTGCATCGTCTGTATGACGACCCTTATGGGCACCCTGGTCCGACGAAGATCCCCGCCGGACGCATTGAGCTGGTGCTCGGGGCCGGCGCGAGTTTCCGCCAGGCGGAGTTGGATCTGGCCCGAGCCGTCACGGTGGTGCACTTTGCCGAAGGCCGGACGGCGGAAGTCTTCGTGCATGCAACGAAGACTTTGGGCATGATTCGCTTGACGTCTATCGCACCCGAGCAGGTGTCGCTGCTGGCGCCGCCGTTTGCCGAAGCGATCACGGAGGAAGCAGGGGCCGGCAAGATCAGCGCGGGCGATCTGGCGACGTTGCGCTACGACGCTCCGGAACGACACGCCGGCGACGGGTGGACCGGGTATGTGCAGGAGGGCTGGGGCGGATTCCGCTTCGCTGTGGTTCTAGTGTGGCAGAGAGATGCGGCCGGTTGGGTCGGCGCCTGGTCCGTCGCGACGTCGAACGAATCGACCGATCCACTGTCACTGGCCAGGCACACCTGCGCCGCGGCCCTGAAGCAGCGGTTCGACACGATCCTTGCTCATCACAGCCAATGGTGGCACTCGTATTGGGAGCAGGCTTCGGTCCGTGTGCCCAATGCGATCGTCGAGCGGCAGTGGTATCTCGAGACGTACAAGTTCGGCGCCGCGGCCCGCGCTGACACGCCTCCGATTACTCTGCAAGGCCCCTGGACGGCCGACAACCGCAAGATCCCGCCGTGGAAGGGTGACTATCATCACGATCTGAACACGGAGTTGTCCTACTGGCCGGCCTACAGTGGCAACCGCCTCGACGGTGCCCTGGGATTCGTCACGTGGCTGTGGGACACGCAAGGCACCGCGCGGGCCTGGACGAAACGTTTCTTTGGCTTGCCCGGGCTCAACGTCCCCATGACGGCCGACCTGAACCAGGCCCAGATCGGCGGCTGGCATCAGTACACCCACTCGGCCAGCACCGGCGCCTGGCTGGCCCATCATTTCTATCTTCACTGGCGCTACACCATGGACCGGACCTTCCTGCGCGACCGAGCCTACCCCTGGCTGCGTGACGTCTCGGTTTTTCTGGAGGCGGTGACGGAAAAGGGCCCGGATGGCAAGCGCACACTCCCTCTGAGTTCCTCGCCCGAGATCAACGACAATCGTTTGGAAGCCTGGTTCCCCTCCATCACCAATTACGATCTGGCGTTGATGCGCTGGACGTTCGAGAAGACGGCTGAACTGGCCGAAGAACTCAATCGCAGCGCGGAGGCCGAGCACTGGCGGTCCGTTCTGGCCGAGATGCCCGAGCTGGCTACCGACTCGGACAATGGCAAGCTCCTAGTTGCCAAGGATTATCCGTTGCCCGGTTCCCACCGGCATTTCTCACACCTGATGGCGATTCATCCGCTGGGATTGATCCGCTGGGAAAACGGCCCGGCCGATCGGCGGATCATCGAAGCCTCGCTGGCGGAACTTGAAGAGAAGGGCACCGACTGGTGGACCGGGTACAGCTTCAGTTGGCTGGCGTCACTGGCGGCGCGGGCGCGGGACGGCGCGAAGGCCGAACGGGCGTTGGAGGTCTTTTCGACCGCGTTTTGCCTGCGCAGCAGCTTCCACTGCAACGGTGACCAGACCGACCAAAGCTACTCGAATTTTCGCTATCGGCCCTTCACACTGGAGGGCAACTTCGCGGCCGCGGCGGGATTGCAGGAAATGCTGATCCAGAGCTACAGTGGCACGATTCGCGTCTTCCCCGCGATTCCCAAGACTTGGCAGGACGTCTCGTTCGAGAAGCTCAGAGCCGAGGGCGCCTTTGTGGTCTCGGCCCAGCACCGGGCCGGACGAACGACCTCAGTGACGATCGTCGCCGAAAAGGGCGGTACGCTGCGTCTGGAGAATCCTTTCGGCGCGGCGTCATACAACGTGATCGGAGCAGCAACTGAGGTAGCCACAATGGAGGGAGATGAGCTTGTGCTCAACATGTCACCCGGTCAGACGGTGACCTTTCGGCGTCGGTAAGCGAATGCCTTTAGTCGGGAGTGAGCAGCGATGTCGGATCCGCAAGAAACCAGACCCTCGGGAACGTGGTTGGCTGTCATCCTGGCCGGCCTGGCGATGTCGGTGGGGTGGGGCTTTCGTGGCGACTACGGGCACGAGGCCGGCGCGATGGTGCCCGGGGCGCTCTTGGGCCTGGCCATCTGTCTGGGCTCGGGTCGGCAGGATTGGTGGCGGCGGGCGAGTGTCATGGCGTTGTGCGGTGCGATTGGCTGGGCCTTCGGCGGGCAGATGAGCTACGGCCGGGTTGTCGGCTATACCGCCAGTTCGTCTTTCCCGGATGTACTCTATGGATACGCCAGTCTGTTTCTGATCGGGGCGCTGTGGGCGGGGATTGGCTCGGCCATTCTCGCGTTGAGCGTAACGCAATCGCGTTCCTATCTGGAGCGGTTCGCCGGCCCGCTGGTGGCGCTGTGGCTCGTGTGGTTTGGCCTCGACCTGTTGGGCGTGACGGACAGCCTGTCGGACCACTGGTTTCTCCACGACACCGATTGGGTCGCGGCTTCGTCGGCGCTGGCCGTAGCGCTGCTGTACGCGCTGGCGCGTCCGGGCAGTGGGTCCGCCTGCGGCCTGATCGCCATACTGGCTTTGGGGTGGTGGGGCGGGTATCTCCTGTTGACCGTGCTCCTGGGGCTCCACATGACGCCGCCACGCAGCGACAACTGGTCGGGTTGTGTCGGCTTGTTTGCAGCGCTGCTGGTCTATCTGATGCGTCGGCACGATCGCGCGGCGGTGAAGGTCGCTGCGTTCGGATTCCTCGCCGGTGGGATCGGGTTTGCCATGGGGGATTTTGTCAACATGCTGGGCCGAGCCGGATGGGGGGCGATCGGCCGCTACGAAGGCTTGCAGGGACTCGACTACTGGAAGTGGATGGAACAACTCTTCGGGCTCGTCATGGGATTGGGCGTCGCGCTGGGGTTTCTGGGACGCCTGCGCACGAGGCTTGCGCCGGCCGAAGAAGATCAGGCGTCCGGATGGCTCAACACGGTGGCCGCGGTGTTCCTGTTCGTGGTGATGATGTGGCATAATCTGGCAAAGAACGTCAGGACCTGGGCCCAGGGTCAGCACATCCCCGAGACGTTCTTCTCGGTTCAAACCAACAGGTGGTTTCTGATGGTCAGTCTGCTGTTGGCCGTGGCGATTCTGGTGGCGATCCTCCGGCATCGGCACGGCACGCTGCGCTTCGTCCCCGCGGCGTCGATCGGGCGGGCGCAGTTGCTGTTTCTGCTCATTCTTTGGGTGGCTATTTTGGGGGCCTCCGCTCAAGCGCTGCCCCGCATGGCAGAGAAAGGCGTGTTCTTCGTCCACACCAGCTTCTGGATCACCGGAGCGCTCTGTTCGCTGCTGTTGCTCTATCTCTCCGTCGATCCGTGGTGGCATCCGTCGGCGGCGCTGGGCCCTGGCGATGTGTACTGGCGCGTAAGTGTCCGATTCTGGCTGTGCAGCCTGGTTGCTCCGTTGTTGCTGCTGACCTTGGCCTATCTCACCGTGTCCAGCCACACCGAGCCCCTGTCTGGCAGTCACCTGCGGTTCACCGAAACCGTATCCCCATAGGTGGTTGACCGCCGCACCACCGATTTTCTGTTTTCGAGGCCTGGTTTCTTTGTTAGCATGAGCGCCGTTCGTCCACGTCGGGACGGGCCTTCATACCTGCCCGACATGGGGCTGCGAAAAGGGATTGGCCATACTGCCAGGAAAGGGAACAGGATCATGAAAGAGTCGATGCTGCTACTCACGGGGATTTCACTGCTGGCCCTGGGCTGCGCCAGCACCGAGAAGAGTGCCAAGCAAGACGCGCAAGTCGAGAGCCAGGTCCGGCGTCTCTTGGCGCAGATGACCGTCGAGGAAAAGGTCGGGCAGATGACGCAGATCACGCTGGATCCATTCGCCAAGTCGGGCAAGGATGGCCGGCTGGTCCTCGACGAGGAGAAGCTGCGCGAGGGCATCGTCGCCCACCACATCGGCTCGATTCTCAACTGCGCCGGCCAGGCCCGCACGCCGGCGAATTGGCAGGAGATCATCACCCAGATCCAGGACGTCGCGACCAAGAAAACGCGTCTGAAGATCCCGGTCATTTACGGCATCGATTCGATCCACGGCGCCAACTACATTCTCGGCGCCACCATCTTCCCGCAGAACATTGCCATGGCCGCGACCGGCAACGTCGAGCTGATGGAAAAACACGGCGCGATCACGGCCCACGAGACCCGCGCGGCCGGCATTCCCTGGAACTTCAATCCGGTTTTGGGCCTGGCTCGGCAGCCCATGTGGTCGCGCGTCTTCGAGACGTTTGGCGAAGACCCTTACATCGCTTCGGTCATGGGCGCCGCGTACATTCGGGCTCAGCAGGGTGACGACATCTCCAACGTGCGGAAGGTCGCGACGTGCATGAAGCATTACCTGGCTTACAGCGTGCCGCGTTCGGGCAAAGACCGCACGCCCGCTTACGTCCCGGACCGGGAGTTGCGGCAGTACTTCCTCAAGCCCTTCGCGACGGCCGTCGAGGCGGGAACCGCCACCTGCATGGTCAACTCGTCGGAGATCAACGGCGTGCCCGTTCACTCCAGCACGTTCTATCTCAAGGACCTGCTCCGCGACGAACTGGGCTTCGAGGGCTTCGTCGTCAGCGACTGGGCCGATATCGAGAATCTCTACACGCGGGAGATGGTGGCCAAGGATCGCCGCGAGGCGGTTAAGATGGCCGTTATGGCGGGCATCGACATGAGCATGGTGCCGTACGACTACAGCTTCTACGACACGCTGGTCGACTTGGTGAAGTCCGGTGAGGTGCCCATCAAACGCATCGACGAAGCGGTGGCCGACATTCTCCGCGTCAAGTTCCAGCTCGGTCTGTTCGAGCGGCCCTACCCGGTCAAGAGCATGGTGGGTGATGTGGGCACCGAGGCCAGTACCAAGGTGAACCTCCAGGCGGCCCAGGAGGCCCTGACGCTGCTCAAGAACGACGGAGCGACCCTGCCCCTGGCCAAGATGCGCAAGGTGCTGGTGACCGGTCCCTCGGCCGACAAGCTCTCGCTGCTGAACAGTGGCTGGACCCTGACCTGGCAGGGCGACCAGGAAGAGCTCTACCCGCAAGAGAAACACACCATTCTCGAAGCCATTCGAGCCAAGATTGGTGAGAGCAACGTCGTCTATGCCGAGGGCGTGGCGTTCGACGAGGAGATCGACATCGCCGCCACGGTGGCGGCCGCTCAGAGTGTCGATGCGATTGTCGCCTGCATTGGCGAACCGACCTATTGTGAAACGCCCGGCAATATCAACGACCTGACACTGACCGAGCCGCAACTGAAACTGGTCGAGGCCTTGGCGGGAACCGGCAAACCGGTCGTGCTGGTCCTGGTCGAAGGTCGGCCTCGTGTGATTCGCACGATCGTGGACGATGCCCAGGCGATCCTGATGGCCTACCTGCCCGGCATGGAAGGGGGCCAGGCGGTGGCCGACGTGCTATTTGGCGACGTCAATCCGAGCGGTAAGCTGCCGATCACATATCCCAAATTCGCCGGCGGGTTCACTACCTACGACCACAAGACCAGCGAGGCGCAATCGACGAACGGACTCAACGTGCAATGGCCCTTCGGGCACGGCCTATCCTATTCACAGTTTGTCTACCATGACTTGGCGTGCGACAAGAGCGAACTGAAGCCCGGCGGGACCTGTACGGTGACGGTCCAGGTCGAGAACACCGGTGCCGTGGCGGGCCAGGAGATCGTGCAGGTGTATCTCTCGGATCTGGTGGCGACGGTGACGCCGTCGGTCAAGCAGCTCAAGCGCTTCCAGAAGGTGCACATCGAGCCCGGACAGAAGCAGACGGTACGTTTCACATTGGGCTGGGACGACCTGGAGTTCATCGGCCGTGACAACGAGCCCATCGTCGAGCCGGGCGAGTTCAAGATCAGTGTGGGTGAGCTGTCCGTCACGCTGACCGTGCCCGAATTCTAGAGTCAGATTTGTCACTTCGGGTCGGACCAGAAGTAGGGTTGATCTTCAACGACTTATGACACGTTGGCCACCGATTCGCTTCCTTAGAAGCCACTAGTGGCTCCTAAGGGCCGTCAGCTTCCTCTGTTGTGGGCGGCGGGAGGGGACAGTCGAAGGCCGGGTCCACGACACATCTGTAGGAGATACGGAATCCCTCTACCGCTTGGTTGAGCTCGGGGATGGTCGCCATGACGTCGCACTCGCTGTAGTAGTCCCGCGAGTAGTACGTCTGTGTGCTCCAGGTACGGAACTTGAGGATCGACATACCCTTGGCGCTGTAAGGCACGCCGTTGAATTGACCGACCATCGTCCACGTCGCCGTGTACACGCCGTCGACCAGCACTTCGTCCTCGACCGTGGTGACCAGGTCGGGCGAACTGGCGAAGAGTCGCGCGAAGAAGGGCACCAACGTGTCGAAACCATAGATGTCGACGATCGGATCGTGATACTCGTAATCATCGGTATAGTGCGGCAGCAGCGATTGCCAGTTCGCGGCGTTGATCTCGACGAGCGCGCGTCCGATCTCGAGACGATCCCGGCGCAGCCTGATCAGGGAACTGATATCGCTGCCGTACTTGGGCGGTGCTGGCACGTCGACCGGAGGTTCCATTTCGGGCATGGCGTCGGGCGTGGCCAGCTCGGGCGGGCAGTCGAAGGTTGGATCGACGGCGCACCGGTAGTACGTGCGGAATCCTAGGATCGCTTCATCGAATCCGGGGATATTGGACATAATGTCGCCTTCGCTGTAGTAGTCCCGCCAGTAGTAGACCTCCCTGCTCCCGTCACGGAATTTGATGATCGACATGCCCTTGGCTTGATAGGGCACGCCGTTGAAGGAGCCGACCATCGTCCAGGCCGCCGTGTACACGCCGTCGGCCAGCACGTCGTCCTCGATCGTCGTGACAAGGTCTGGCGAGCTGCCGTAGAGCCGCCCGAGGAACTGCGTTAACATGTCGATGCCGTAGACATCGACGATCGAATCATGGTATTCGATGTCGTCGGCGTAATAGCGCAACAGCGTGGTCCAGTCGACGTTCTGCACCTCGAGCATGGCGCGCCCGATCTCCAGTCGATCATGACGGAGTTGGCGTAGTATGCCTGCTTCCGCACCGTCAACAACAGGAGGGAGCATGAACATACAAGCGAGCAATACCGGTGTGCTAATAAGTTTCTTCATCATCGTTCTCCTCAGCTTTATGTGGCGGTAGGCCATAACAGCAACAACTCCAAAGAGAGAGATGTACCCGGGATTTGCCATGTAGCGCCATAATTGGCACTCCTACACGCAACCCGGTCAATAATAGCCGAATCAGGGCCTCCGGTTCAAGGGGTCGGGTCGCCAACATAGCCGGTATGCCTTTGGGAGAAGCCCTTAAGCACACTAATTCGCGGAAAATCCATCATTTCGGCAGCTTTTCGACGCACGCCGACCGGCGATTTCTCCTCAGTTGTGCGGATTCTTACTCTTCTTTCGGTCATCCTGCCCCCCCCGATTCGTCTAGCGTCTCGAGCGTTCGTAGATGAGGGCGGGCGATTCTTCGTAGGTCAGAGCGTCCCGGTCGGTGATGAACGCCGGCGCATCGTAGACGGGGATGTCTTTGAAGGTGATGGTATCGGCCTCCACGCTCACCCTCTCGGCCGGGATTTCGTAGACGTTCCCGGTGATGGTATCGACCCACACCGGATGCTCGAACTGGCCGCGTTTGATCTTGAGCGTGGCCTGCACGGTGCCGTTGGCGTTACCGGGGACATCTGATTGGTCCCAGAAGACGACGATCTGCTGACCACTGTTCTTGACCTTGTGTCCGAAAACGGCCAGCGGTTTCGCGCATGTCACCTGGCAGGGATAGTCGGGAATGAGCTCAACGGCGTCATTGAAAACCGACACGACGTTCTGCACGGCGTAATACGCCATCTTGACCTTGAGGACGCGGAACCCCTCGGTCGCGCCGGCGGTTTTGATGAGCCCGTAGCGGACGAGCCCGTTATGAAACGAGGTGGTGCGGTAGTCGAGGTCGGCCGCGGTGAAGACCGTCGAGTCGACGTCATGCCCGATATCGCCCAGCATGCGCCGCGTGTCCCATTTCGCCTGGGTCAGCTCGGTCCAGGGATACTTGCTCAAGGCTCCCGATCGGCACCATTCCGATTGTGTGCCGTTTTCTCCCTGCCACAATTTGAGCCGGGGTGAATACCGTTTCACGACGTCCTTGATCTTCTCGACGCTCGGGTACGCGGTGTCGGGATTCATGCGGTACCCGTGATAGATCACCCACTCGAACAGGTCCAGCTTGTCCTGCTCAGCGAAGCGCTTCAGGCAGCGCTCGATGAAGTCCGGATTGAGCGTCGCCAGTGACAGGGCTCCGATGCGCGCATCGGGAATGATGGCCTTGATGATCTCGGCGGTGCGAATGTTGAAGTCGGCAATGTCTTCCGGCGTGTGCTGCTTGTTAATGTCCGGCTCGTTCCACATCGCCCAGTCGCAAACCTTGCCCTGATAGCGCGTCGCCATCTTCATGACCCACTTATCCCAGGCCGCCAACGCTTCCTGCGAGGTCGGAAAGCCGCCCGCCAGCGTCCGTCCGCCCCCGCCTTCGTAGGCCGGATTGCCATAATCGGTCTCCAACCAGATCTCCAGCCCGCGCGACAGAGCGTCGTCGACAATCTGATCGAGCCAGGCGAAGTCATAAGTGCCTGGGTCCTTTTCCGTCCGAGCCCAGCCGCCCTGGAGCCGGAGGCGCCGAATGCCCAGCGATGGCAAGTATTCCTTGAACGCGTTGTAGTCCGAGTATTCGCGGTCGATGGTCTCGCAGCCCAGCGTCCAGCGCGATGTCTCGATCTCATGGACGTTCTTCGGAATCAGCGTCCCCAGATGCTTGAGACCCGGATCCAGCGACGTCTGCACCCGCGACCAGGTGTCGTCAATGACTTGGGCCAAGGCAACGGTGGCGCAAGAGATGATGAGAAGGCTCGCCGCGATCTGTTTCATGTCCTTCCTTCCATTAGGTCGTTTCGTTGCTCTGGCTCCTGGAGCCGGTGTCAGGATGATCCCAGCGTACTGAGTGAACCAGTCAAATGCAAGCACGTCGGCCGTGTCGAGTTACCCATCCCACCGAACTCAAACCGTTTCTGACTTGTCTTTCTCGGCGATGCAGGTACAATTACAGAGTGGAGTGAATTGGACGACAGCATGAGGCCCGACACGAGGTAATGTGCCGGAGCGGGGCATCGAGTTCGAGAGATGTCAATCGCATTTGATATCGTACCGTCGCAGACTACCATCAACACGCCGAGGAGCGCGCGCCCGGGGACTGCCCGCTGTTTTTTGTTCAGTGGGTCTCTCCCGTGACGCGCCGGCGAGCCCTTTGACGGATCGAGGCCGGCGAGTGACGCCGGCTTTTTTTTATGGCTACCTACAGAAGGAGACGTGCAATGATACCTATCATGCCAGGAGTGACGAAGGGCCTGACGGCGATCCGTCAGGTATTTGGTGAAGATACGGCCGAGTGCCCCAAACAGTTGACGTCATCGGATTGGTATTTCTTCTGAGGGCCGAGGTGGTCCGCAGAAGCTGGCTTAGGAGGCATCGCATCATGAACCCGGAAGAACTGAATGAGATTATCGCCGAAGCGATTATGGCTCGGCCGCGAGACGAGAAGAAATACTACCATCTGTGCTGGTGGAACGACCGCCTGTGCTGTTTGCCCACGAATCATACGAAGGACATGCACCCGAGTTTCTTCATGGCGTCGCACGATGCTCTCGAGGCAGGCCTGACGCCTCGGCAACTGGAGTTGATCTCAGAGCGGTTGCTGGCGTTTTGTCGCATGCGGCACGTTGAGATCGGGGCAAAGAAAGGTGGCAAAAGGCCGGGCAAACGGGCCCGACAAGGGCTGAAGGTGACAGAATTCGACTTGGTTCGTCTCCGGGCCATGCTGGGTGATAAAGAATTCGCCGCTCCCTCGCAGAGGAAGGAAGTGGCTAAACTTCGAGCTCTGTTGGATGCCGCTGAGATCGTGCTGCCGACGGAGATACCGGACGACGTGGTAACGTTGAATTCGAAGGTTCGTTTACAGGACCGCCGCAATAATCTGTCCATGGTTCTGTCGCTCGTTTTTCCGGGTGAGACGCCGAGCGAAGGTGGCTCGGGACAGACAGCGGCGCCGATCCTCAGTCCTTTGGGCCTCTCGCTCTTCGGTCGTCGCACGGGCGACCGAATCGACGGGGGCGTGCAAATCGCCGAACTGCTCTATCAGCCGGAGGCCAGAGGCGATTTTCATCTGTAACCGAGTCAAAGGAGTGCGGCATACCTGACGCGATGTTTTCCGTTCGCCCGGGCGGACGGCGGTTTACTTCTGCGTGGAAATCGCGCATAATCTCTGGCTTGGCTTTTCATGAGTTTTTCAATTTTGGAGTGTTATGAAAACGTATTTCGATTGTATTCCCTGTGCGATTCGGCAGGTGCTGGATTCGGTGCGGATGATCACGGATGATGAAACGGTGCACGAGCAAATCGTGCGTGAAGTCCTGATGCTGTGGCAGGATATGGACATGCGGCAGAGCCCGCCGGCGATTGCCCAGCGGGTCCATCGCATCGTCCGGCGCATCACGGGCGTGACCGATCCCTATCTGGAGATCAAGGAACGCTACAACCGTCTGGCGCTGAAGATGGTTCGCGAGTTGGAGCAGAAGGTCGCCGCGTCGGCCGATCCGATCGAGACGGCGATCCGCCTGGCGATCGCGGGCAACATCATCGACTTCGGCGTCAACTCGACCGTCAATGAAGACATGGTGGCCGAGACGATCTCCCGCTCGCTGACCGATCCACTCGATCTCGAGGCGGTTGCGGATTTCAAAGAGGCGATCGATCAGGCGCAGGATATTCTGTACCTGGCGGACAACGCCGGAGAAATCGTTTTCGACCGGCTGTTGATCGAGCAGATGCCCCGCGAGAAGGTGACGCTGACGGTGCGCGGGGCACCGATCCTCAACGACGTGCTGAGGGCCGATGCCGAGATGGTGGGCCTGACGGAGCTTGTCGAGGTGATCGACAACGGGGCCGACGTGCCGGGGACGATTCTCGAACTGTGCTCGGACGCCTTCCGCCAGCGTTTCGAGCAGGCCGACCTGATCATTTCGAAAGGGCAAGGCAACTTCGAGACGTTGAACGACAGCGACCGAGATATCTTCTTTCTGTTGCGGCCCAAGTGCGCCGTGCTCGCCCGACACCTGAACTGCGAGCTCGGGCGCCAAGTGGTGGTGCGCAGTGGTGGCGAGCTTTCCGCGTCCCGATAGTATACGGGGCGAGTGATGTGATTGAACCGAGGAGATTTGAGCGATGCCGATCTTCGAATACAAATGCGAGCAATGTGGACACGTGATGGAAGTCCTGCAGAACAGCCGCAAGGCCACCAAGCAGATCTGCGCCAAGTGCGGCAGTACCGATACGAAGAAGGTGCTCTCGGGCTTTGCGGTGCGGCAGGGCAAGTCAGCCTCTGCGGCCTGTGACTCCTGTCCGACCGGCCCGGTCTGCGGCGCCGACAGTTGCCCCGGTGGCATGTGCTCCATGGGATAGCCCGTTCGTAGTGGGCTCGTAAGAACTTGCCCTGAGCGAAGCCGAAGGGGCCTACAACGTCAACGCCTCACGGCGTCACGACGAACGGATGTGGAACGGCCCTTTCCCTCCTGGTGGCGAGAGGCTATAATGTGACGCACCGGTCATTGCGTAGCCGAACACGTGCAGACACAAGGAGGATACGCCATGTTTCAACCTTCGCGGCAATCTCATGCATCCAAACCTGGTCTCTGGTGTCACCTGTTGTCGGTCTTGGTCTTGGTCGGCATGTTGGCCTGCCCGACCGCGTCCGGGCAGAACAGCGACCTTAAGCCCCTGAACCGATTCCCACGCATGGTGCAGGAGTACTTCGTCGACCAGGTGCGGCAGATCGAAGCCGAGGCGGACCAGCGCCGCGCGGCACTGAGCACGCGGCAGGACGCCGAGGCCTATGTGCGGTCCGTGCAAGAGAAGATCCAGCAGTCGTTCGGACCCTGGCCTGAGAAGACGCCATTGAAGCCGCGCGTTACGGGTGTGGTCGATCGCGATCAATATCATATCGAGAACGTCATTTTCGAGAGCCGCCCGAACTTCCTCGTCACGGCCAACCTCTACATCCCCAAGGGCCGTGAGTTCCCGCTGCCGGGCGTCGTCGGTACCTGCGGCCACTCCGCCAACGGCAAGGCGCTGGAGGCCTATCAGTCGTTCGCCCAGGGGCTCGCACGCATGGGCTACGTCGTGTTGATCTACGACCCGATCAGTCAGGGCGAGCGGCTGCAATACGTCAACGACCAGCTCAAATCCGAAATCGGTGTCGGTGTGCGCGAGCATCTCTACGCCGGCAACCAGCAGTTCCTCGTGGGTGAATTCATCGGCTCCTGGCGGGCCTGGGATGGCATCCGCGCCCTGGACTATCTGCTGACGCGTAAGGAAGTGGACCCGACCCAGATCGGCGTCACCGGCAACTCCGGCGGGGGCACCATGACCACCTGGCTCTGTGGCGTCGAGCGGCGCTGGGTGATGGGCGCGCCGAGCTGCTTCGTCACCACGTTTCGCCGCAACTGCGAGAACGAGTTACCCGCCGACACCGAGCAGTGTCCGCCCAAAGCCTTGGCGCTGGGCCTGGATCATTCGGACTGGCTGGCGGCGATGGCGCCGAAACCGGTCATCATCCTGGCTAAGGAGAAGGATTTCTTCGATGCGCGCGGCGCCGAGGAGGCGCATCGGCGCTTGCGGCGGCTCTATCGCCTGTTCGATGCCGAGGAGAACGCGGGGCTGTTCATCGGCCCGACCCCTCATGGCTATTCCCAGGAGAATCGCGAGGCCATGTATCGCTGGTTCAACGCCGTGACGAAGGTCTCGGCCGCACAGGCCGAGCCCGACCTGACGATCGAAAAGGACGAGACGCTGTGGTGCACCCCTCACGGGCAGGTATGCGAATTGGACTCACGGCCGATCTACGACTTTACGCGAGCCACATCGAAGGCCCTCGCTCAGAAGCGCGCGAATGCATTGACGTTGCCTGAGTTGGGCAAACGCGTCAAGAGCGTGCTGCGGCTGTCCGAGGTTGCCAGCGCGGCCGGACCCTACTATCGCGTGCTCCGCACCTGGCGGTCACGTGGCTATCCGAAACCGCGCTGGACGACGTACGTCGTCGAGAGCGAGCCCGGGATCTCCGCGATCGTGTACCGCCTGGGCGATGAGGCATTTGCTTCCCGGCCGCATGCCGACACGAAACGCGCCATGCTCTACGTGGCGCACCAGTCAAGCGATGCCGAGCTGCGGACCGAGCCGTTAATTGCCGAACTGATCGAAGCCGAGCCCGAGACGAGACTCTTTACGGTCGACGTGCGGGGCATTGGCGAATCGCAGCCCGATACCTGTAACGAGAACTCGTTCCTCAGTGTGTATGGCAGCGACTATTTCTACGCGATCCACTCGATCATGCTGGATAAGCCCTATGTCGGCCAGAGGACGTACGACGTCCTGCGCGTGCTCGACTGGCTGACGAGCATCGGCTATGAAGAGGTCCACCTGGTGGGCAAAGGCTGGGGTGCGCTGCCGGCGACGTTCGCGGCCGTGCTGAGCGACCGGGTGACCCAGGTGACGCTGAAAAACGCGTTGACCTCGTACGCGGACATCACCCAGTCGAGAAACTATGGCTGGCCGCTCTCAACGCTGGTCCCGGACATCCTGGCATCCTTCGATCTGCCCGACTGCTACCGCGCTCTGGGGGCGAAGCGCCTGCGCCAGATCGAGCCCTGGGGCGCCGACGCCCAGCCCGTGACGAATTGAACGCCCACTGGATTGTCATGCTGAACATCGGGTGGCAGCCTGGTAGGATGGGCTTTAGCCCATGCTGTTCTTTGTGCCAACCGATTAATCCGCATGGGCTAAAGCCCATCCTACGGTCGGTCTGTCAGCGCCCTTCGTTGATCCAGATATCGAGGCGGGGCGTTTTCCAGCCGTAGGGTTTGCCCAGGATGTCATAATCGCCGTCGCCGTCCAGGTCCGCGATCTTCGATTCGTGATTGGCGATGCCTTCGGAGATGATCTCAGTCTTGAAGTGGCCTTGGCCGTCCCCGAGCAGGAGCATGTTTTTGGCGTCGGGATTCTCACCGCCCAGCCGCATCTCGGCCACCCAGATATCGAGATGGCCGTCTCTATTGAAGTCGACCAGATCCAGCGAGTGCCCGCAGTCGATTTCCGCGACCAGTTCGGTGCCCGCCCAGGTGCCTTTCTTCCATTCGTACAGCATCATGGGCGCCCAGCCATCGCCCACCACCAGAATGACCTCGGGTCGTCCGCCCTCGATCAACTGCCCGGCCGCGGCGCGGGTGAACTGGTAGCCCGCGTCGATGATGTTGGGCATATACGTGGTTCCGCCCATGTGCTTGAACCAGCGACCACCGCCGATGAGGTCCAGCTTGCCGTCGCCATCGATGTCGGCCTTGGCCAGGCCCTCCTGCTCGTTGACGCCTTTGAATCCGGGATACGGTCGGGTCTGGCGCTGCTGCATTTCGCTGTCTTTGCTGTAGGCGTAGATCACGGTGCAGTCCCACGACTTGGCCTGACGCGGCTTACTGGGGATCTCGGCCAGGTAGAGCTTCTGAACACCCTGGTTCCAGAAGACCAGTTCGGTTTTGCCGTCGCCGTCGAAGTCCCCGAAGATTAGATCGTGGTGCTTGTTGCCGCCAAAGTCTTTGATCAGGTGCCGCTTCCAGGGTTGTTTGGGATCGAAGTCCGGGCCGGGATTTTCCCACCACCAGACGAAGTGGTTCTGCCAATCGCCGGCAAAGGCAATGTCGAGATCGCCATCGCCATCGATGTCGAAGGCGCCGGAGCCGGCCTCGATGTGCAGCGGCTGATCCTCGACGATATGCCTGGTCCAGCCCGACTTGCCTCGGCGATACCACACGACCGCCGGCGCCTTGGTGCGCTCGGTGATGACGAAATCGTTAACGCCGTCGCCATCGATGTCGCACACGAGACTGGCGGTCTGTTGCTGGCCCGCATTGGGCGCCGGCAGATCGCCCGTCGTAGTGGAGAGGTGTTTCCAGTGGGCCGCCCCAGCGGTGCCGCACGCCACGGCCAGAAACATGCCAACGACACTCAGCAGTGAGACAGTCACGGTCTTCATCGAATGTGCCTCCTATTGGGCCCCAAGATTGGTCCAGCCGCAGATCCAGGCTGACTCGTTCTTACCACAAATCGCGTCTCGGGACAAGCACGCAGAATTGGGGTGGTCGTTCGGATGGGCGCTGGTGCTACGCCCAAGGATTGGGGCACCAGGCGGGTTTCACATGCTTGTGTCCACGTCTGGCGACAGGGCCGGCTCGCTCCCATCGCCCGGGCCGGCGTCCGGTTGCGAGTCGGGTGAGGCCGATTGTTTCCAGAGCTTGCCGATAGCCAGTTCGGTGGCACTGCCCTCGGTGTCGCCGCCGACGAACGCATGGACCCGGTCGCAGCACCAGGCGAGGCAGGCGATGTTGCTCTGCTGCGCGTCCGGGGTGAGCCCGAGTTCGCCGGCCAGTTTGTGCTCGGCCAGGGGGGTCGTTGTGAGAACCACGGTTGCGAAGCTCGAGATGAGGAAGCCGGTTAGAAAGCCGAGACCGCCGGCCAGCAAAATGTCCAGGATCTCCGGGAACGAGATGCGGAATTGCCCCGTCAGGAAGACGTAGGACAGTCCGTAGAGCAGGGCGAAGCAGCCACCGGCCAGTGCGATCAGGCCCAACGCGGTCGAGTATCCTGAAAGGCTCCCCTCGCCCGTGGCGAATCCCGCGACTATGGGGGCCAGGAAGATCGCGACATAGATGGAGAGGACACTACTGAACAGCAGGCCCCAGATCTCATAGAAGCCCACACGAACGGCCAGCCACACGAACAAGCCCCCGATCAGAACGGCAGTCCAGAACACCATGAATATTATCCTACCACACGCTTAAGTTCTTCAAGACTGGTCAACCCGGCCATCACCCTCTTGAGGCCTTCCTTGCGCAGGTTGGTTCGGCCTTTTCTTGTCCCTTCCTCCTTCAAGCGGGCCAGGAAGGATTGCCCCTGGGCGATCTGTGCCTTCATCGGCTCGTCGACGACGAGCAGGTCGTAGATAGCTGTGCGTCCGAAATAGCCGGTTCGATGGCAGTCTTTGCACTGTCCGGCTTCGCACATGCCACTGTGATCGATCCTCTTCTGATCAAACTGGGCGATCTGGGTGTCACTCAGCTCCGCCGGTTGCTTGCAGCGAGGACACAAACAGCGCAGCAGACGCTGGGTCACGATCAGGTTCAGTCCCGACGAGATGAGCAGGGGAGAAACGCCCAGATCCAGCAGGCGAATCAGGGCGGCTGCTCCCGTGTCAGAGTGAATGGTGGCCAGGATGAGGTGTCCCGTCTGTGCCCCGCGCAGGGCGATTTCGGCCGTCTCTTCGTCGCGAATCTCGCCGACACAGATGACGTCGGGATCCTGTCGCAGCACGCTGCGCAACGTCTTGGCAAACGTGATATCGGCCCGCGGGTTCACTTCGATCTGGCTGGTCTCGGGCAGTATCGCCTCAATCGGATCTTCGATGGTGATGACGTTGCGCTCGTATCGGTCGATGGTATTGAGCATGGCGTACATGGTGGTCGTTTTGCCACTGCCGGTGGGGCCGCAGACCAGGATCATGCCCGAAGGCTTCTGCATCGTCTTGACGACGAGGGTTCGCTGTTTCCGGCCGGCGCCGAGGTCACGCAGGGTTGTGGTTCCGGCGTCTTTGTTGAGGATGCGGATTGAGAGTTTCTCGCCGTTGAGGGCGCCCGCGCTGGCCACGCGGAAAGAATAGGTGACGTCGCCACGCCGCGCCAGAAAGGCCCCATCCTGTGGTCGGCGGCGTTCGGCTATATCCATGCCCGAGACGGCCTTAACGCTGTTGATGATTGCGCGGCAGGGCTCGGTCTGTAGCTCCTTGACGGACCGCAGGATACCGTCGATGCGCAGGCGCACGCTATAGGTCGATTCATCTCTCGGGTCGATCAGAATATCGCTGGCCCGCTGGCGGATGGCGTCGGCCACGACTGTTTCGGTCAGGTCGAGGACTTTGGCGTCTTCATGCCGCCATTCGCCGTGCCCATAGATCTCATCCAGCGTGCGCCCGGAGGAATCGATCAGTTGGAGAACCGAATTCTCTTCATCCCTGTAGTATGCGGCCACGTCCGGATGGACGCTCATCATTGCCCCACGCGCCTGCTCTCTCAGCGATTCGAGGAACCCGAGGGGACTGCGTCGACTCTTCTGCACCGCCGCGATCAGGATCAGAACCAGCAGTAGAAGCGGCCCGGTAAGCAGGCAGACCAGGCTGGCGGTGGTCTTGTGTCGTTCGGGAATGAGCGCTCCAAGCTGGACGCGCTGCACGCAGTACATGCAAAGATAGACCCAGGCGATCAGGATGATCAGCCGCGCGGGATCAAAGGGCAGTGACGTCTGTCCCATGGCCGAAAGGGTTGCCAGACCGTCTGCCTGAGCCGGAAGCAAATTCATAACCGTGCCGAAATCTGCCATCGATTGTCAACCTCGCTAAACCACTGGTCCGCACCATCCCGTGCCGCAGGGCGTTAGGCTACTGCATCTGACCCGACTCGACAAGCGCTGCATTGGAACGTTTCGCCTCTTGCTGATGCTTCGGACGTGGCGCTGCGCCTGCGTGCCGGCGATTCTAGAGGCTGTCCTCGTCGGAATCGGTGTCGTCGAAGGCGATCACGCTATCGGACGCATCCAAATCGGCGAAGCTGTCGTCGAGCCCTTCAGCCAGGTCGTCCGGCACCGCCGGCGCGGGCGCCTTGGGCTTGGCCTTGGGAGCCGATCGTGGGGGAGGGACCACCTTTTCAGGTTGGCCGTCGATCTGGCAGACAAACATCAGAGGTCCGATGCGGACGTAGTCACCCGCCTTCAGCGGCGTCTCCCCGTTGACCCGCTTGCCGTTGACGAACGTGCCCCAGGCCGAGTCGAGATCACGAACCTTCAGGGCTTCACCGTTCTGGCTGATCTCGCAGTGCCGCCGCGAAATCGTAGGCAAGGGGATCCGCAGATCACACCCATGACGCCGTCCCACGACTGTGACGTTGCTGGGAAGGGGAATGGTCTTCAGTGATCCGCCTTTCTTCAGGAGCACCAGATTTGCATCCATCTGGTCAGCCTCCACGCTCAGTTCACCGGACACTCGAACATTTTCATTATAGCAGAGCTCCCATCCCGCAACAATGATTAATTTCCCGAAACCGCCTTCGGTTTCAACCGGGGGGTGGGGCACGCGGTAAGTGCCTATTGGGGGCCAGGTTATACATGGCAGGGGAACACCTGGAGCAGGAGCGGTGCCGCGTTGTCCGATCGGCAAGCGTTCGCGGCCGGCAGTCCGGCGTTTTCCGCGACCGGCTCGGCCCGGCTAGAAATAGGGCTCGGTATAGACACGACTGCCCGGAAATCGTTCGTCGATGATCGCCAGGGCGTCGTGCACCATGGCGCCGTTGCCAGAGAGGTAGAAATCGATCTCCGGCTCGGCCGGCCAGGCGCGGAGCAGGTCGGTGACCCTGCCGACGTGGGCGGGCCGAACCACGGGATCGGTCGTGGGGCGAGACAAACAGGGCACGTAACGTTGGGCCGCGCCGAGCAGCGTCTCGCGGTAATACAACTGGTCGGGCGAACGCACCCCATGCAAACAGACGAAACCGCGCAGCCCGGAATTGGCATAGGCGACAAAGGGAGCAATGCCGGTGCCGGTCGCGACCAGCAGCGCCGGACGTGGCGAGGGCTGAAACGTAAAGTAACCGAGCGGGCCGTTGATGGACCAGCGGTCGCCGGCTGCGGTCGCAACGAGCTTCGGGGTGAGCTGCCCGTCCGGGATACGGCGAACGCAGATTGCCAGCTCAGACGCCTCGGCGCCACAGATCAGCGAGTAATCCCGGCACAGGGACCGGTGCAAGATCCGAATTCTCTGGCCTGGAAGAAACGTAAATCCGGGGAGCCTGCGGAAACGGATCTCAAAGGTACCCGGCGCGAGTTGGCGGGTGGCGGTCACCGTCAGTTCGATAGTCGGTCGCGGATTCGGCATGCGGGCTCCTCCGCTCATCCCGGCCAGATCACATCGGCGCGACCGGCGGCCTGATTGCAGCGGCGGGCGGCCGCAAAGAGATAATCCGACAGGCGATTCAGGTAGACCAGAAGGCGATGGATCTGGGCCGTGTAGTCGGTCTCTGCGGGCAGTTGGTCCAGGAGACCGACAACGTGACGTTCCACACGGCGACAGACGGTTCTGGCCACGTGGGCCTGAGCGGCCGCGGGATGTCCCCCGGGCAGAATGAATGATCGCAACTCGGGCAGACCGGCCGCCAACTCATCGATCTGGGCTTCCAACCGCGCCACATCCGCGGCGGTCAGGGCCGTGAGTCTCTGTATGACGGGCGATTCTCCGGTGGTCGCGAGCCAGGCGCCGGCTGTGAAGAGATCGCGCTGCACCTGTTCCAACTGGGCGCCGAGCTGAGCCATATCCTCCGGCAACGCGGCGCTCAGTGCCCCGATAGCGGCGTTCAACTCGTCCAGCGCGCCGTACGCCTGCATCTGGGGATGGTTCTTCTTGACGCGCTCCCCGCTGAGGAAGCTGGATTTTCCCTTATCGCCAGTGCCGCTATAGAGTTTCATAAACGGTCATCCTCACCTTGTGCCACGGCCCGATTGCGTCTTTGGTGACAACTATTGCCGAGCCTTCCGCCACCCCACGGCGGGTAGCGACGATACGAACCTTATCATATACCCAACCGTCTCTTCGCCAAGAGATAATTCGGACCCGGCTCTCTGTTCGCGGTCTTCGCTTCGCTTGTCTGTCCTCCGCCTTCCGTCCTCCGTCGTCTACCCTCCAGCCTGCACTTGTCCTACTATTTTTTTGCAGGCCGAAGTCCCTCACGCGACCAGGCTGGGAATCTGGTTTGCCTGATGACGACAATCCGCTAAAATCCCAGTGCATTTGATGATAGGGTCTTCATGGACGTTGTTGACAAGCCATACAAGAGCGAGTTACGGGCCAGCGAAACGAAGCCCGAGAAGCTCTACCCGTCGCTGGCGATCAGCATTCTGCTGGTCCTTTCCGTGGGGGCCGTGGATTATGTCACCGGTTTTGAGATCAACCTGTCCATTCTGTATCTGATTCCCATCGCCATCCTCACGTGGTATGCCAATCTGACCATCGCTTTGGTCTTCGCCGTCATTAGCGCGTGCGAAGGGTTCCTGGCGGATTTCTGGGCGGGGCACGTTTACAGCAATCCCTTGATTCCTTATTGGAACGCCTTGGTCTGGCTGGGCGTTTTCGGCCTGTTTGTTCTGTTGCTGTATCGATTGCAGGCAGCGCTGGAGACCGAGCGGCGTTTGGCGCGATTCGATCATTTGACGGGTGTTCTCAACGGTCGGGCTTTTCAAGAAATCCTCGAGGCGGAAGTTCAGCGGAGCTTGCGGTATCACCATCCGCTGACCCTGGCGTATCTCGATTGCGACAATTTCAAACCCGTCAATGATCAATACGGCCATGAGGTCGGCGATCGAGTCCTGCGCATCCTCGCCCAAACGATCCAGGGCAACCTGCGTCAGTCGGATCGGATCGCCCGCGTCGGGGGTGACGAATTCGTCGTCTTGCTGCCCACCATTTCCTGCGCGTCGGCCCAGCAGGTTTTCGACAAGTTGCAGGACAAAGTCAGTCAAGCGATGAAGGCCAATGCCTGGCCCGTTACCTTGAGCGTCGGTGCCGTCACCTATGATGAGCCGGACCTCGCGGCCGACGTCATGCTGAAGGAAGCGGATCGGTTAATGTACGAATCCAAGAAGGGCGGTAAGAATCGAATATGCCACATTCATAAGAAGACAGGGCAAGACATGTCCGTCGCTTCCAACCTGACCTGATGGTGACTCCGTCATTCGTTTCCCGTCCTGCCGCTCATAGTCTGTAGCCTCTCTGCGTCCGCCTCCACTATTTGCTTGCACGCTGCTGGCCCTCAGCGTAGTATCAATCCCGCGGACTTCTGATGTGCAGTTTCTTTGAGAGATCGTACGCGCCAGAAGCGGCTACGCCTCGGGAATCTGTCCCGACCGCATATTCGAGGTCAGCCCAAAGAAGGAAGATCGGCCATGAAGCGAACCGACGATGAGTCAGCAGTTTCTGTTCTTCCTCATGGAGCCTGGCTGAGGGCCATGGGTATCGTTGCGATGATGCTGTCCCTTTCGGTTTCATGCGATGGGCCAAAGGAGGACGAGGAGGCGTTTGTTGCCCTGTACAACGCGGTGCAGGCGGCAGAGGACCACTACGGTCAAGGGCTTGGAAGAGCAAGGGTAGTAGAGAAGTACAGAGAGGAGGTGCAAGAGAAGGTTGTCCACTTCAAATACAAGGGAGACTTGATGAGGAGTGATGTCCGTGTATCCGATGAGAAGGGCGAGCTGAAGCGCGAGTTCAAGTCGGTCTATACACCAGAGGTTTACATTTGGGCCAACGACTGGAGCGCCGTTATTAATGAGCGACCGCCCGCAATGGAAACTGCATTCGGAGAGCAGATGCATCCCTCTGTATTCAACTCCAATGGTCCCCTGACGCTCAAAGACTATTTTCAGAGGCTTTATACAGGCTATCACGAGGGAGAAGTAGAAGTCAGCGTCACCATCGATCGATCTGGCCTGATCCATATGAATACGTCCGTCAAGCACGAGAAGGGAAACAAGTCAGATGTCCAGGACATGGTTATCGATAGCGAGGATGGATATCGGATCGTGTCGACGACAACCGAGTTCAAGGATCTTGACACACCGGGGCATCGGGAGACCCAAACCTATCATGTCAATTGGAAGCGGTACGGGCAGCAATGGTACGTCACATCAGCGACATATGACAGGAACGATGTTGTCCCAGTCGACGGCGAATTGAAGCCGTTCACACGCTCCTGGTCCATCAATATCGAAGAATACGAAGCCGGGGCGGAGATCGATGACTCCGAGTTCACCCTGGCCGGTTTGTACGAGGGACGAAGGATGCACGTTCGAGACAAGATCAAGGGGAAAGCTTATGCGTATTATGGCGATGCGGCGACGGCCGAGGTGAACAAATAGGTCTATCCCTCTGCATCCCTGTTTGCCGTTGATTGGGGTCAGCATGAAGTCTTTGATCTTTGCTTTGGTTGTGGTGTTGGCGTGTGGCGATGTGGGCGCGCAGACGAATGTCTGGCAGCCGAGGGCGGGGCGTGCGCAAATCCCGATCTGGCCCGGGCAGGCCCCTGATGCCGAGCCGGTCCCGGGGCCCGAGAACTATACGACGACCGAGAAGCTGATTGCCGGCAAGCCGGTGGTGGTGGTGAACAACGTGGCGCAGCCGACGATGACGGTCTATTCGCCCCAGGCAAAGAACACCGGAGCGGCGGTCGTTGTCTTCCCTGGCGGAGGCTACAACTGTCTGGCCATCGATCTGGAAGGCACGGAAGTCTGCGACTGGCTGGTCTCCAAAGGGATTACTGCTGTGCTGTTGAAATATCGCGTGCCGACTCTGAAGTTCGAAGGGCTTCGCGAGTCGCGGCAGGCCTTGCAGGATGCGCAGCGGGCGCTGGGGCTGGTGCGCTTTCGCGCTGCCGAATGGCATATCGATCCGCACAAGATTGGCGTGCTTGGGTTTTCGGCAGGGGGGCATATGGTCACGGCGCTGAGTACGCGTTATGAGAAGCGTTTGTATCCGGCGGTCGATGCCGCTGACGAAGAAAGCTGTCGTCCGGATTTTGCCATAGCACTGTATCCGGGACATCTGTGGAAACGTGATGGCGACTTGGAGTTGAATCCGAATGTCCCGGTGACCAGTGACACGCCGCCTACGTTGATCGTCCAGGCGGAGGATGATCCTGTGGACCCTGTCGAGAACGCGCTCGTCTATTTCATGGCGCTGAAGCGGGCCGGGGTTCCCGTGGAGATGCACTTGTACGCGGAAGGGGGGCATGCGTTTGGACTGCGTCGCACCGAACATCCGATCACGAGGTGGCCCAAGTTGGCAGAGACGTGGCTGCAGACTATCGGGATGACTTCGGTCGCGCGTCATCCTCCGGCCGCACCCATACCTCCGGAGGCGACCAGGCCACGGAGATTCCACGTCGTGCGCCAGGGGGAAACCTTGTCCGCGATTTCATCGAGGTATTACGGATCAGCCGGACAGTGGCGCAGGATTTTCGAGGCGAACCGGGAGACGCTCAAGGATGCGCACACGCTCCGCCCCGGAACAAGGTTGATCATACCCGACTGAACCCTCAGCTTTCGTAGGGTGGGCACAGCCCACCGATCCTACTATTCGCTTGCAAGCCGCCGATTCACGGGATACCATAAACCCTGCGGAGTCTTGGTGTGCAGCTTCTCTGAAAGATCTGGTGCGGCCCCCGAGGCCGACTTTGCCGAGCCCCGCAGGGCGCAAGAGACCGACCGCTGTTTAAGGGGACACGAAATGGAACGAAAAGGCTTCTCCCTCCTTGAGCTCCTGGTCGTGATATCCATCATCCTTGTGCTCATGGGCATCTCTTTGCCGGTGCTGCTCCGGGCCAAAGACAGCGCTCTGCAACTGGTGGCGATGGAAGTCGGCATCAATGACGAGGACAAGGTCTACCTGGAAATCAACGACCGTTCCAATCGCAAAGCATCCGACAACATCTACATGATCAAGATCGACCGCCCGCGGAAGTGCAGCGTCCACCTGAAGAAACCGCTGCCGTCGGGGATGAGACTGAAAAGGAAAGAAGGCCACGATTACATCTTCTGGCGACCCAGACCGAAGCAGATCGGCAGGCACCCGGTGACGCTCGTTTTCAAAGGCGAAGAAAGCTCGGAAAAGAAGATCATGGTTTATGTCGGTAACAGAGAGAGCCTGAACGCCCTGCGCGAGCAGGAGAGAGACGACCACTAACGCCAACCACGCCGCTAGCGAAAGAAGGGGACCTGACGGGTCTGGTTCAAATGCAAAGGGCTGCGAGCGGCGCTCACAGCCCTGGGGAAACTCAGGAGGGATTTAGTTCTTACAGGGTTCTTCTTCTTCGCAACCAGTGGACCAGGCTCGCACCGATGCTGCCGAGGAAGATGGCCCCGGGCGCCGGAATCACCGCACCCACAGCCTCCACTCTGGCGTCACCGACATCGGCACCGGCAAGGTTCGAATTGGACAAGGCGTTATCGAACAGGAAGGTGCCAAATTCAGGTGAGACCAGTAAGTTCGCCTCAATGGTCAAGGCTGTGGCATCGGGCTGCAAGAGGCTCGGATTTTCAACGTCAAAGAGAATCGCGGGAAGACCCGTGGTGCTCGCGACATAGAACCCGCTGGCATTCCCACCGAGAGTCCCTGCTCGGGCGGCGTCAAAGCCAATGGTGAAGTTGCCGACTTCCACCGTGTCCGCATTGAAAAACACCGAGCCGGTGTGCTCGATGCTACCACTGAAACTACTGAGGAAATCCGCGGCATCATAGGCAAAGGTGGTGGGCAACGCGGGGGCATTGCGGGGATTGATCCCGAAGGCGACCGACCCGGGCAAGGTTCCAGGAACGATCACGTCACCGGAAACGCCCGAAAGGTCCAGACTGGCCGCGCTGCTCAGCGTATCGGTATCCAGCACGACACTCGTTTGGCCGCCCACAACTTCCGTTACCGCGGCAGAGACGCTTTGAGAGCACAGGCCAAGCACAACAAACAAAACCAGCAATTCTCTTCTCATGATTCTTATCCCTTCTCCAAACGATAAACCCGTTAGTTAGTAGCCCGACCGGCAGCAGCCTGTAGGGCCTGATCCGCGGCATGACAGGCGATGAAAACCCGGCCCGGAATGGGGCATTTGTCTTACAAACTCACCGCATCGACACACCGCGACAGTTGTTATGGACCCGGCGGACTCCAGGTTCGCCAATAATCTGGAATTTCCCCATGTTTTTTCGGACCATCTTTTGACCACCGATTCCCCCTCAGCGGGAGTAGGCTTTGCTCCGCTTGCCCCCCGCAGAGAAATATAATGCACGCCTCCAGTTCTTGCGGGGATGAAGCTGAGAAGAAACGACCGCCACGATTACATCTTTTGGCGACCCAGACCGAAGCAGATCGGCAGGCACCCGGTGACGCTCGTTTTCAAAGGCGAAGAAAGCTCGGAAAAGAAGATCACGGTTTATGTCGGTAACAGAGAGAGCCTGAACGCCCTGCGCGAGCAGGAGAAAGCCGACCACTAGTACCCCGATGGCTGTAGGCGGTAGGGCACCCCACGCCCAATTCCCGTCGTCTGCCCTCTGTCCTCTGTCGTCCGTCCTCCGTCGTCCGCCTCAGCGGGAATTGGTCCCGCGCCCTGGAGTCGGTGGTCCCATCGGACCCGGCCCGAATTGCGAGGGCAATGCCGACGCGTCCTCCGGCCCGCCTTCGCGAACGTCAAGCTGCGATCCGGAGAAGTCACGGCCCTGAACCACATTCCACGACGAGTCGGTCTCGCTCGCCAGTTCTCCGAATCCACCGGCCAGCGCGCTGCCCGTCGTGGAAACGCTGTCGGCGCTGACCAGAAAGACGAACGCGTACGCGACGAAGAGCGTCAGCCGCACCAGGGCGTGCTCGAACGAACGGGGCCGCAGAAACAGCCGAATGCCGCCGTAAACGACGAAGCCCAGGGTCACAATGCCGAGGATCGGGCACAGTACCATGCAGGTGAGAAAGGCCGCCCCGGGCTCGTAGCTCGCATCGCCGAAGCGCCGCCCGCCGTCGAGATACCATGCCACGCCGATAGCCGCGGCCATCAACACCACGAGCAACGCCGCGTCCAGCAGGTACCGCGCGAACCACTCATCCGAGGAGGCATCATCCTCCGACGGAATATGTCGCTGTCGTCCAGACACCGGCCTGTTCCTCAGCCATCGAGCTTCCGCTCCCTTTCGATCGCGCCCGGCTACGCCGCCGAGCCGCCTGCCCCCATTATACCGGTGCACCACCGGCCGCGCCCAACGACTTTCATCGCCGTCGGCACGGGTAGTTGGGCCGGCGACTCCCAGATGGCGTCTCAGACCTACAAGAATTGAAACGCGGGTGAAGGTTTGTGCCCCCGGCGATCACCGGACGGCACGATACCAGGGCAGACGAGACAGGGGCACTTCGATTTCCATCTCTCGCGGCCCGGTGACCACGGAACCATCCTCACCTCTCCAGGTGCCTGCCGGGAAGACGACGGTACGGCTCCGTTGGCCCTTGTCCAATGCCGGCGCCACCAGGATACCGTCACCCAGCATGAACTGGTCCTTGATCCGGGCATAACCTTGATGGGGATACATGTACTCGAGGTGACGCACCATGGGCTCGCCCGATTGGGCCGAGGCTTTGGCGATCGCCAGGATTTCCGGCCCCATGGCCTCATGCAGCAACGCCATATCGCGACAGAGCGTCATGTTCTCCTCACTCAGCACGCGCCAAGGGGCCACGGAGAACTGCATCATCGGCATCAGGGCCGAGCACTGCGCCGACCGGACGATCAGCTCCTGGTCCAGGGGCTTGTCGGGATTGTCGTAGAAGTAGGAATATTCGCCGCCCCCGATCATGTCCGGGCAAGTGTACGCATAGCCCATCAACCCGAGAGCCAGGGCGTCGGGGATGAGCTGACGCAGGTCTTTCCAGTTGTGTCCCTTGTCCCGCAACCGCTGCGCCAGCGGCTGACCGGCCAGTTTCCAGCAGGCACGGTACTCGTTGAGCTGGAAGGGCAGCCCCAACCTGGCCCAGCGCTCGGAGAAAGCGTTGGGACTGATGGTCTCGTGGGCCGCAATGTTCGCATCGTTGTAATGGCCGGCATCTCCCGCGTCGAGTTTGAACCCGTCTACGCCGTACTCCTCCATAAGATATGCGAGTCGCCCCTGGAAGTACTTCACCGCCTCCGGATTCGTCAGATCGAGCGACGCGCTGTAGCCATTCCACCAGCGGCGAATATAGGTCCCGCCGCGCTTGTCCTTGAGGAAGTAGCCCTTGCGATTCATGAGCCTGAACGTCTCGCAATCCGGGCTGAAATAGGGGCAAATCCAGAGCATGACCCGGAAGCCCTGACCGTGCAAAGCCTCCATCATGCCCTTGGGATCGGTGAACCGCCCCGGGTGGAACTCCCATACGCCGTAGTCTTCCTGCCAGTTGTCGTCGATCATCAGGACGCCGGCCGGGAAGCCGTGGGCCAGGATGTCAGCGGCGTACTTGCGAATGCGGTCCTCACGTTGATCGTAGATCAACTCGATCCAGGTGTTGTACTGCGGCTTGGCAAAGAGCAGTTCATCGGGCAGTGTTCCCGTGCTGGGGAAGTAGGTGCGGCTGACGTATTGGAACGCCTCGCGCAGCGAAGCGCCGTGCCGGCCCGTCTCGAACTTGCCCTCTCGGGATTCCAGTTTCAGTTGGCTGCCGTCGAAACGGAACCGGAACGGTTCCTCACACCATACGTAGCGTCCCTTGTCGGAAATCAACAAAGGTTGCGCCTGGTTGCCGCCCGTATTGCCATAGAGGTCTCGTTCGAAGGCGGTTGCCCCAAAAGGCATGGCCCGGCCGTCGGTGACACAGCCGCCCCAGAAATGCTCTCCGTCCAGCAAGGGCATAACCTTTGTCTCGGCCTGTCCCTGGATACAGTACAAACTCAACACACAGACAATCACTAACCAACGACCGGTTTTTCGCAGCGGATGCAATTCTTCCATCGATCTACTCCCAAACGATTCTACCCACGGCAAAGTGCGGCTCACGCCCAGATGGTATCCATAGCCGATACTCCCCGGGTCTCCTTAGGCCCATTGTCGAGACGGTTAGACCAATACGTAGGCGATAGGACCCCGTTCGTCAACCCGAAGCCAACGCAATTGAAAGCCAGGTTCTCCAGGTAGATAGGGACAATGACGGACGCGCGAGCAAACAGCCTTTCAAGGAATCCTCGTTGTCGGCCCCCAGTCGGAATTCTCGGGACACCTCACTTGTCTCGGTTTTGCGTTGAGTCCGGCGCCCCAGACAACCGACAACAGCAGCTAGCCAATCTCGCTGAAATCGACCGTATGAGGGAGTCGATTGGTCTGCGCCGCCACGGCCGCCAGTTTTCCCGCCGCTTCGCCCATGGGCACGGCATTGCCGGTTACGCGGTAACTGGCGTGGGCGTAGAAATCGCCGCTAATGCAGCGTCCGGCCATCAGCAGACCGTCCACATCCTGAGCGATCAAGGCACGTAAGGGGATATCATAGGGCTGGGCCTTAATCCCTTCATTGGAGTAGCCGCCTCCGGCATGCTTCGCATCGAGCGCATGCACATCCACACTGAACGTGGCACGACAGACGGCATCGTCAAAGCGGGCTCCCCGGATCAGGTCTTCTTTCGTCACCGTGTAACGACCTGCAATGCGACGTCCTTCACGCACACCAATGTAGGGACTGGTCGCCAGGATACGGATGTTCTGCCAGATCCCTCCCTGTCTGCGCAAGGCATCCACCATGCGGTGAATCTCTTGTCGGGCTTCAATGGTCGCGTCGGTGAGATCCTGAGCGTCGATGCCGGAGAACCCATACTCATGATTGGACATCATGGCAAAATGGTCATCACGAATGCGGAACAGGGAGGGTTGCTGGTAGGAGGGGTGGATTCCGGCGCGTTCCAGTTCCGCGCGAAAGTCCCGCTTGGTTTCAGCGGAGGTGCCGCCGCTGCGCCGGATGAAGTTCTTCTCGACGAGTTTTTCGTGCTCGATGCCGCCCAACAGAGCGATCATGCTCATGGGTTGCGTCTTGCCGGTGAGCGGGTGTCCCCAGGAGAAGCGGCACCCGGACAAAGCCGACAGGTCGCCTTCACCGGTGGCGTCGATGAACACCTGGCCGGCGTAGGTTTGTCGACCTGATTTGTTTTCAACCAGGACGTGCGTGACGCGATGGTCATGATTCTTGACGGCCCCCACGACGCGGGAATGATAGAGCAGCTTCACCCCGGCTTTGAGGCACATGGTTTCCAGCAAGAGCTTCATGAATTCAACGTCGAACAGTCTGAATGTCACTTGAGCATCGTTCTGGGTCAGCTCGGCACGAATTTCCTTCATCAACCCGTCTTTGTTGTCACAGTCGAGCAGGTTATTGACCATGCCGGCCGTCCAGACGCCTCCCAAGAAGCCATGCACTTCAAGGAGGCGCACCCGTGCCCCGGATCGAGCGGCCGCAATGGCCGCCGCCACACCGGCAGGGCCTCCACCACAGACCACGACATCACTGCTGTCAATGACGGGGGCATCCCCAGGAGGTTGGTGATAGACCTCATGGCCCGGACTGGCGCCATAACCCAATGCTGCCGGTCGGCCCGCAGCCACCAGGCTGCCCACGGCACTCATTCTGATAAAAGTACGTCGCCTCATGCGTGCTCCAAATTCAACAACCGGTATGGTCACTTATAGCGTGATCACGTTGCCATCCTGTTACACCTCCAGACAAATCGAATCACACCTTTTTTCTGTGCAACATGGAGAATTCCGGGAAATCAAAGGTCTGCGGTCCGCTTTTATCGATAACTGCCCTCAGGCAATCTCGGCGGCAGATAGCGTTCGAGTGTGACGATGGGGGTCGAGCACGGTTGCGTTCGGCGACCGGGCAATTCGCGCTTCGAATTGGTGTGAACCGGATTCGAGGGGAACGGGTTGCCTGACCTGGACCGTACAGTCGTGACGGGCCTCTCCGGCCGGGACGTCGATGACACGTGTCCCGACAGACGCACCGTCGGCGAAGAACTCGATCGCGACATCGGTCGCGTCCATGCCGCCGATGTTGCTCACCATGAGCACCAGATCGTTCGACCCGTCGGCGTTTTCGGACAGCCACAGATTCTCCTGCATCAGCGTGACGCAGGGTTTGACCCAGTACTCGAAGCACAGGTCGTCGGCCTTGCGCTTGATCGCGTCGTGGTGGCGGTCCGTTTCCTCGGTGCGAACGAGACCGTAGTTGCCGTAGCCGCCCGTGTACCAGCCAATGCCGCGCATCTCGGGGAAGCGCTTGCGAATGAAGCGAACGACCTGCTCGAGTTCACCGCAACTCATCCGGTCGGGCCGCTCGGAGGTGTCCAACGCGATCAACGTGTAGCATTCGTTGCCGTAGGCGGGCTGAAACATGTCGGTTTCGCGCATGAACGGTTCCACCCGGCTTTCGATCGCGGCGAAGATGTCATGGGTGCCGAGCGCATCGGGATGGCCACGCCAGAGGTAGGTTTCGAGCAGGAGCAGGTCCGCGCCAAACCTGCAATATGCGGCCAGTTCCGGTCGCATGCCGCCGCCGTTCCACACGGCGTAGAACAGACCCGGCTTGTCGGCTCTGGCCTTGACGAGCGCCTGCATCGAAGCGAGCGATGCTTTGAACTTCCACGTGCCGGGGTAGCCGCCGATCTCGTCTATACCCAGCCCGCATATGTCGGCATCCGTCGTGTACTTTTTGTAGAAGGTGTCATAGACATTCTTCAGTTCGGCCTCGGGGTCGCTCTGGGCCCGCTCTTTGTCGTAATAGCTCCAACTCATCCCGCCGTAGTCCCATTTCAGAGGGAGCACGCCGCGTTCGAGATAACGTTTATCTTTCCGGGTTGACGTGATACACGTGCACCAACGTGCCTCTGAAAACTCTCGGTACCACGGGAAGTGCAACGCGCGGCCATTGCCCGCCACCGTCACGGGCAGGATCAGCGACGCGGCGTTGTCGCGCTCGTCGCCTTCGGTCACCGCGTTGCCCGGGTCCAAGGCGACCTGGACCTGGAACATCCCGTTCGTGGGCGACTGCCAGGTGAAGGCGGCCTCGGCCCTGGGCGGGGTGGCCGGTTCTTCGCCTTCAACCAACGGGGTAGGTTGCAGTTTCAGCTTCTCATGGTGGACTACGATGCCCCGATCGTTCCGTATGGTTGCTTCCGCGTCAACGCTCTCCGGCGCTGCATTCGAACACGCCGCACGCACGGTAATCGTGGTCGCCTCACCGGCCTTGGGTATCAGAGGATCGGTGAAGAGACCGCCGGTAAGATAGGGCTCTGCCTTGATGCTGTAATTCGGCAAAGACGGGTCCCGCACGTTGTCGGTCATGTCAGAATCGCTACCCAGGGTGACGCTGCAGATCAGTGCTATCATTACCATGTTCATCTTGTCGTGCGTCCTCCATCTACAGGCACATTCACTCACGTCGCATTCTCCTCTAATCACGCTTGCGTTCCCCGGGTGCCGGACCGAGCCTGGCCAGGCCGATGCAGTCACAACCTGAGTGCTGGCCGTCTGTGGCCAGGTAGCGTTCCACCAACCGGCCCGCGACATGCCGTGCTTCGACACGGACATTCTCGACCTCCAGAACAACCGTCGTGTCACTTTCCTTGTCGGATCCCGCCGCCGTGACCGGCAGGGCAAGCAGAAGCAACAGACCCAGCAAATTCAGCTTACGCACGATGATCGCTCCCAACCAGAAGTGGATGGTACCAAATGGCTTCCAGGGTTCCAGGGCGGACAGGAAACCCGATCTCCACCGACAGGAGGGATCATACCAGCGATAGGGGTCGCGACACAAGGGGGAAAAGGGGCCGGGAGCCACTCGCGGTGCGGCTAAGTTCGGGTTCGTCCTGGGGTTAGCACCTGGGGTGTCCGGGCTAATTCTGGTCATTCCGGGTATTGATCCCAGGGTGATCCCAGGGACATCTTACTCATTTCGGTCTTGAATTCAGTAGGGCATTCCCACGCGATCGGCCCGGAATTCGCCACATTGACCTAAGCTTATGCGCGTGATGTGACGATATATAATTTTGGTACGCGGTGGAGCACTGGCGAGTGAAGCCTAAAATAGGTCAATTGGGAGACGGAAAATGAAATTACAGATCCTGGCCACCTGTGTTGTCCTGGCGTGTGCGGCCGGCAGTGTCTACGGAGTCATCATGCCGGAAGCCGAGGCGGCAGACAGTCCGGCCGACGCGCTGCTTTTCTCCAGTTGGACGATTGCTCCCCAGATATCCTCATTTCACTATGAGGAACCCCATATCATGGAAGAAGACGGCGTCCTCTATGGGGTCACGTTCACGGCGACGCGCTTCTGGCGGGCCTCGGAGTCCAGGGACACGCTGACACGATTCGAAGCGGGCATTGCGGCCGGGGAAGTGGACTATGACGGCGCGCTGATGAACGGCACCCCCTACAAAATTGACGGCAACGACGACATCCTGGCGAACGCACGCCTGCTCATGGGATGGGTCTGGCACGACGACGTGTATTCGAACCAGGTCTATGGAGGTTTTGGCTATCGTTATCTCGGCGATGATTCATCGCACGATTTCCATGGCTACAAACGTCACTCCAACTACTTCTATCTGCCGGTCGGCTATGAGCGCGGCCAGAAGCTGAGCGAAGGGTGGTATCTGGGCCTCGGCGCTGAATTCGACTTGTTGCTCTATGGCTTGCAGCGCAGCGATCTGTACGGCGGCAGCTACGAGTCGATCCGGAACAACCAGGATTTCGGTTCCGGCTACGGCCTGCGCGGCACGGTCGAGATCCGACATCAAGGCCCGACCCTGGACATGTCCCTGGCGCCGTTCATCCAATACTGGTGGGTGGACGACTCCGACGTCGATCACGGATTCTACGAACCCGAAAACAACAGCACGCAGATCGGTCTGGACGTGATCTTCTACTTCTAAGCAGCCACGACAGCGTGTTTCACCGTGATGTCACGTCGGTCGGGCCTGGTCTCAGGGTGGCAGCGTCAAGCGCAGCTTGGCGATGGGGTTGGCAAACTGGGGACAGCAGACCACGGAGGTCCCTTGGTCTCACGGGCAAGCCCGTGACGCTCTTGGTTCCTACTTTTCTGCCACGATATAGGCGATCCAGGCGGGGTCGGCCTCGCCCTGGCGCGTGCGCGTATACACGCCGTTGCCTTCGCCTTTCTTGTCTGTGCCCTCCCAATAGACCGCGGCTCGAAACCCGACCTCGGCGAGCATCTCCGTCAGTTCGGGCAGCGTCCAGAGACGCCAGTCGTAGACGAAGGCGTTTTTCAGCCGGGAACCGTCTTTGAACTTGAAGTGGATCTTGCAGCGGTAATCACCGGTAATGGGATTGTACCTGGCCTGATCCCAGACATACGTGAAGCCGTCATAGGCATGTTTCTCCTTGCGTTCGTCGAAGGCCTCGTACCCGCCGAAGCAGTCCAAAAAGAACATGCCATCATCGACCAGCGCCTCGTTCACCCGCTCGAAGTAGCGTCTCAGGGTGGCCCGTTCCTTGAAGATCCAGTAGCTGAAATTCATGGCCAGCACGATGTCCACCGGTTCGGTCTCGACCTCCATGACATCCGCGCAGATCAATTCGATGCGCTCTTGCTGTGCCTTGTTCAGGCCGGCGATATGGTGGTCCCGCCCCCATTGTTGCACCTCCGCGTCCAGGTCCACCCCCAGGGCCCGATTCGCGGCGCGACGACAGACCCACTCGCAGGACGAATTGGCCGTACCGCAAAAATCTTCGCGCAACAGAGACGCGCGACGTTGGCGTCGTTGCTTGAACGTCGCGTCGACAAAATCGATTTCCGCTTCCGTACACTGAACCGCACGCTCGTACAGCACATGCTTGTCGGCTCGGGAGGCCAACGTCGATCGACGCGCATGACCCTTGCCTTTCTTTCGCGACTTGCTCATAGATGACTTCGCTCTTTGCTCAACCTCGATATATCACCAGGCACCTTTTCTCTCGGGCGCCGTTTCTGCCATGCACCTAGCCTTTTCCACGACATCTGTCAAGCCGGAACCGCAGCCCCCGGAGACAGATGCGTAGGGTGGGCACCGCCCGGCGCTCTTCCTAGCCACCGGACGACGCGCCGAGACACATGTCTTTGAACCTCAGCAGGCTCTCCACAGAGGTATCGTATGTCACGCAGCCACAACCCCACACGAAGTTGCTCATGTCGCGGGATTTCTGAGCCAGTTGATCGATGGATTCCTGTAGGGTGTCCCAGTCCTGCCGTTCGATCAGCTTCGGGTCGACACAGCCGCGAATGATGATGTCCGTCCCGGCGGTCCGGGCCTTGATGAGATCGAAATCGGCCTTGTAGTCGACCGCCATCAAAGAGGTTTCCACCTCGATGAAGAAGTCAACCAGCAGGTTGATGTTGCCGCCCATGATGACCGCCGGAGGCTCCGTCCGATAGCTGCCTCGGATCATCTCAATCACGCGGTGGTTGTAGGGCACGACGTATTCCTGGAACAGCGCCGGGGTGATCAAGGGAATCGTGGCCCACGATTCGTAGAGATTGATGCCACAGCCGGTCGCGGACAGGCGGGCGGCCTGCTGCCTGGACAGCTCGGTGGTGCGCTCCAGCAGGCGGTGGACCCGTGGCGGGTCTTCGACGGTGTCCAGGATCAACTGCTCGAAGCCCCGCAACTCCACCGCCTGTGAGAACGGTCCACTCATGCACGCATAGACCCAGACCTGGTCGCCAATGGTCTCATAGACTTCTCGACAGGCCGCTTCGATGACCCCCAGCCGATTGGACGGGCCGGGTTGTGGAATCGCAAGCTCATGGGGCTCGAGAACCCCCGCATGCGCCAGCGGGTGGCTCTTCACTCCGGGGATCGAGCCATCCTCGCCTTTGCTGACCTCGCATCCCAGCGCTTCGGGCTCGATGTTGTAGATGTCGATTCCGACGGTCACGATGTCATGTTGATAGAGTTCGTACGCCTTCAGGGCGGCTTGCGCCATGAGCTCGGGGTCGCGACTGACCGGTCCCGGGGGATAGTCGGTAAGGCGCGCCCCGTGTTCGTAGATCGAAGGGACGAAGGGGACCCGATCCGGAGCCTGGCCCTGGGCCACGCGATCCATTCTCTGGCGGTTGGTCATTGTCATGGGAGTTTTCCCTCTCGGTTCCAGGTCAACGCGTCGGTCCCGGCCCTCAGAACAGCATCATCATGAAACCCACACAGGCGAAGCAGATTCCCATCAGCAACCAGAATCCGAGAAACGTCTGGAGGGTCGGCTTGACGACAAATAGCCCACCGGCCGTCAGCCACCGCCGTGAGGTGGGCACGATCTCGGCCAGCGGCAAGCCCAGCTTCTCTTCCTGGCCGATGGGGCAGTATATCTTCCCATAGAATTTCTCGATCCGCTCGGCTGACGGCGGGGCGGTCAGCAGGCTGCCGACGATGCCGGCCAGCAGCCCGGCCAGGATCGGACATCCGATCGTCACTTGGCGCGAGAAATCGAAGCCGTAGCGCGTGACGACGAAGACGACCGTCGCCGTGAGCGTGCAACTGAGCATGCCCGCGCCGTTCATGCGTCGCCATACGAGCCCCAGGGCCGCCGAGACGCCGACCAGGCCGAGGATGTTGAAGTAGTCCAGGATCGTGGTCACGACGCTGTGGCGCATGAGAATGACGATGATGACGGCCGCGATGACCACGCCGATTCCCGCCAGCTTGGTGACCCGCATCACCTGTTCATCCGGCGCTTGAGGATTCAGGTACTTTCGGTACAGGCCCTGAGAAATCAGACCCGCGATCGTCACCTGGAAGGCGTCGCCGGAGGACATGGCCGCGGCCATGATGCACGCGAGCATGACGCCCTGGAGCACGGGCGGGAAGATCCTCCGAATCGAATCTCCGAAGGCGGCGTCCGGATGCACGGTCATCCCCTCGTTGATCAGATAGGTCAGCCAGGCCAGCCCCAGGAGGCACCATCCGATGGTGCAGAAGCGCTTTATCAGAGCCCCGTAGCTGAATCCCACGCGTCCTTCCCATTCCGTCCTGCCGGCCGCACAGACCGAGATCAGGTGCGGAAAGGCCAGCGAGGACAGAGGGGCGTTGATGCACAGGAGGATGATGGTCAGGAGGTTGAACGAAGCCGGATCGAACAGACGCAGGTACTGGGCCTGGTCCGTCGAGGCGGCGCCGAGCGTCGTGCGAATGCCTTCCAGGCCACCGACGGATCCGAGCTGGAGCATGGAGGGGATAGCGATGAAGGACAGGATGATGATCATCGTCCCATGAATCGTGTCGGCACGGATGGCCGCGACGATGCCGCCCCAATACCCATAGAGCATGAACGTGAAGGTCGTGACGAAGAGAATGATGAAGAACCAGGTTTCGTTGGGGTCCGCGGCCAGACCGATCAGACCCTGCACCGTCCGGGAGGTGGCCAGCAGCACGCTGGCCAGGCAGACGATCATCCCCGTCGAGGCGATGAAGATGTAGAGCATGCTCGGGATCTTACCGAAACGCTCTTCATAGAAATCGGCCATCGTCAGACAACGCATGCGGCGGATGATCGGGGCGATCAGCCAGTAGAACGGCGTGCCGAACAGCCAGAGCCAGGAAACCCAGATGCCGGAGACCCCGTGCGAGACGGTTCTGCTGATCACCCCGGCCGCATCGCCCGGATTGGTGCCGGCTCCGAAGGCGTGCATGATCATCATGAACACGCCGAACCGGCGGTGACCCACCAGATAGCCTTCCGAGTTCTTGGCGCGACGCCGGCTCCACCAGCCGATCAGCAGCATCGTGACGAAGTAGAGCGTCATCACGATCCAGATGTGGACATGTACACCCAATATCATCATGGGGCCCCTTTGAGCGGTCGGGCACGGAACGTCAGGCGTCGTGCCTCCCTGGCTTATGACAAGACCCGCTTGCCGCACCGGACACGACGGACGCAGGGTCGCAAGAGACGCTTGTTGACTCTCAGTTACTGTACCGTCGTTGTCGTGATTGCTCAAAGAGTTTCTTGGCCGGGCACGGGCAGCGAACCGTGTAGGATGAGGCGTAGCAGTTCCCTTCCGCCGTCCGCCCTCCGTCGTTTTCTCGCAACTATTTCTTTGCAGTCCGCTGCCGCTTAGCCTACCCTGTTCATTGCGGACTTCTGATGGGTTACTTCTCCGAGAGATCTTACGCGGGCAAACGAGGGCCGGACTCTGGGTTCGCCAACGATACCTGCAAGGTCTGTCCCTGGTGCTTCAATCTGCTATCCGTTTCGAGATGTCGTTGGAGCAAGAGAAAGGAGCAACCATCATGCGGAATGTCCTGAACGTCAAGAGCCTGGTCGTTGGTGTGCTGCTGGCCTCGTTGCTGGTTTATGCGATGGGAGCGGTGCCGGTCCTTCAGAATGAGAACTTCGGTCGCTTCACGATCCTGAGCCATTTCGAGCACATCCTCATTTTCGATACGGCTACCGGGCAGCTCTGGATGCAGTCGGTTCCCGAGAACAGCACCGTCGGACTGGAAGGCAGCCCGGACATGGAGATAGCGTTCTTCGGTCCCAAGCTCGACCTCTGCGGCGACCCCAACAGCCTGATGCCCTAGGCCAACACCGCTCGAACCAAAAAGGTATGGCACTTCTCTCGACGGGGCAGCGAGCCGGCGCAGATGGGGTCTGTCCCCACTGACCGCTATTAACCGGGTCGTCCGTCTCCTTCCCACTGGTCTTCGGCTGAGTATGGGCTGTCCCCATTCTGTCCCATCAATCCCCAGAATTCAACACTTGGGGAATCCGGGGACATCTTACGTATTTCCAGCCGGAATCAAGTGTGGCGTCCCCAGATACCCGAATAGAATGAGAAGAACGCCGCGCGCACAGCAATGTGATTGAAAAACGGACGGCCAATAGTTAATAACTAAGACGTACGAACTAAAGGTCTGCTGTCCCGTTTTTGTCTCGGTACCGACGAGGGAGGTTACGTTGAAAGAACGAGCCATACAAGTCATGTTTGTCGCCGCCGTGATGTGCGGCATTTCATCGGTCCACGCGGCAGCCCCGCTCATGTCGCCGGCGGAGATCCACCTGACGGGAGACTGGACCGTCTCGGTGACTGTCCCGGGGCGGCCTCCAGTTGCCGCCGAGTTGACGATCCCCGGCCCGAATATCGTCACGGTCGCCCATGAAAAATACGACAAGCTCCCGGATTTCGACGCCAAGACGACAGCGGGCTGGAGAAAGGGCGTCCGGCTCACGGGCGTGGTTGCGGCCGAATGCACGGTGGAAGGCTTGCTTGACCCCGAGAGTCTCGTGGTCCGAGCCGGGCCGGAACCCGCTGCGGCGAGATTCACGAAGGGCATTGATTATGAGGCTGACCTCATCTCCGGCTGCGTCGGTCGTTTGCCGCAGGCCCGGATCGCGCCCGACCAACCGGTGTACATCGACTACCGGTACGCGAGAATGCGTATCGATTCGGCCGTGCTCTCGGCCGAGGGCCGGATTGTTCTCAAGACAGGAACGCCGCACGCAGTCATGCCCGAACCACCGACGCTGGCTCCGGGCGAGACCCGGCTGGCGAACATCTTCGTTTCCGGCCGGCTCGACGCCCTGACCGAGGACAACCTCTTCCCCATTCTGGAAGCCGCCTATCCCCAGCCGGCGGCGACCGGCTTGTCGGTGGCCCAAAGACGGCTGCCCAACGCCCTGCGAAAGCTCCGGTCTGGAGAACCGCTGAGGATCCTTGCCTGGGGCGACAGCGTCACCACCTTCAATCGCTACCAGACGATGTTCGTCGAGCGTCTGGAAGCACGTTATCCCAACGCCAGGATCGAATTGGTCACCGAAGCGTGGGGTGGACGCAATACCGCCAGCTACCTCCGCGAGCCGCCGGGCAGCGAACACAATTACCGGGAGAAGGTGTTGGACAGGAAGCCCGATCTAATCGTCTCCGAATTCGTCAATGATGCGGGGCTTTCCGAAGCCCAAGTCCAGGAACGTTACGGGAAGATCCTGGCCGACTTCCGCGAGATCGGCGCCGAGTGGATCATTCTGACCCCACACTATGTCCGTCCCAACTGGATGGGATTGTCGAGCCAGCGGAACATCGACGACGATCCCCGCGCCTACGTGAAAGACGTCCGTCTCTTCGCGGAGAAGAACCAGATCGCGGTCGCCGAAGGATCCCGGCGCTACGGCCGGCTCTGGCGGCAGGGCATCCCGTACATCACCCTCATGGAGAACAACATCAACCATCCCAACGTCTACGGTCACACCCTCTTCGCCGACAGCCTCATGGCCCTGTTCCCCAAGTCCGATTGACGACGCGGGACACGCAACGGAGAGAACGGAGCACAACGGGCACAGGCACCGAGTTTAATAGTGTGACAGTGCCGGGAAATAGTTGGTTGTCCCCATTAACCCGACTTTGCCATCAGAATCGTTGAAATGCAGCGGCATGTTGCGTTATGATGGAGCCTCGAGTAGGCCAAAGGACTCGTTTTCGACCTCCGATGGGGAATGTCAGAAAAGGGGGCCGTTTGGTGGGTCAAGAATAGATGGCAACGGGTATGGCTTGGAGATTTCAATGAAAAGACGATCATTCCTGAAAAGTTCAGCGGTAGCGGGAGTCACAACCTTGTGCGGGGCAGGCGCCGCTTATGCGACCGACAGTGGCATGCCCAAACTGAAAGCACCGGACAAACCCGCCCAGTTGAATCTCTGCCTGCAGTGGGGCGCGATCCCCGGTGGCGGGATGAACCAGAAGCTCGACTTCCTGGAAGAAAACGGTTTCAAGGCCGTGGAAATCCCGTCGGGCAACTGGCCGATTGACAACTGCGATGCCTTGACCGAGGCGATGAAGGGACGCGATCTCTTTATTGCCACGGCCTGCGGGCCGAGTGATTTCTCCTATGCCGAGGCCGAGAAACGCGAGGCAGAGGTCCAAAAGTTCCTGCCCGTGGTTGAAGCCCTGGGAAAGATGAACGCTGTCGGCCTGATCATCTGTCCGGCCCGCCGCCATCCCGGCATGGGCCACGAGGAGCTGCGCAAAGATTTCGTCACCAACACCGGCAAGCGGGTGGCCGAACACGCGCATAAGCACGGGACCTCCATCGTGCTGGAACCGCTACGCCGCAACGAGACTCCCTTCCTGCGTCAGGTGGCCGACGGTGCCTGCATTGCCCGGGATATCGGCCCCGGCTGCACGGTCATGGGTGACTTCTGGCACATGGGCCTGGAGGAGACCAGCTTCATGGGCGCCTTCATCTCCGGCGGCGACCTGCTGACACACGTGCACATCGCCGGGCTGAAGCAACGGATCATTCCCGGCGTCCATCCCGAGGCCGACAACTACGTCGATGGATTCAAGGGGTTGAAGTTGATCGGCTACCGCGGCGCCATCAGCTTTGAGGGCGGCTGGCCCAGGAATCCGGCGGATCCCAAGAAAGGGCTCCCTCAAGAAGAGCGCATCCGGTTGATCCGCAACATGGTCCGATTGCTCCAGGAGCAGTGGGAGATGGCGTAAGTCTTAGCCCATATCCAATCGACCAGATCGAACCGTCTTGAGAATCAAAGGACGGCGGTGTGCTCTGTAGAGAAGCTCTCTGAGACGTGTGAATTCCGGGGACGCCTTACTTATTCCTGTTGTGAATTAGGTTTAGTGTCCCCGGATTTCCTTGTTTGCTTTTTCACTTGTTGAAACCCTTGTGGTTCATGAATTCCCAGATGCGTCCCATCCAGGTATAGCTGCCCGTGCCCGGCGCGGCCTTCCTCTGGAAGCAGTGATTGCGTCCGACGAGCGTGTGGAGATCGGACTGGATGCCCATCCGGCGCAACTGCTCCCAGCATTTCACCGAATTCATCGCCGCCCAACCGTCCTCGTCGCCGTGGATGAAGAGGATCGGACAGGTCGCGAGGTCGAACGCAAACTCCGGGACGAGCCGCGCCTCGTCTTCGTTGCCACCCTGCGCATTCGGGGATTCGGCACCGTCCGTGAGCGCGTAGGCCGGATAGATCGCGACCGCCCACTGCACGTTGCAGGGGAGCTTGTCGAGGTCGTCGATCGGCCAATAGGAACGGTGTTTCGAGCTGGTCGCACCCATGAGAGTCAGATGTCCGCCGGCCGAGGAGCCCATGATGCCGATGCGGTCGGGGTCGAGCCCCTGCGCCGCGGCCTGGCTGCGGACGATTCGGATGGCACGCTGCAGATCCTGCCACGCCGTCGTGTGCTTGGCCAGCCCACCCAGCGGCCGCGGCGTGCGGTATTTCATCGTCACGACTGTCATGCCCTTTTCGTTCAGGTAACGCCGCGCCGGCGCGACTTCGAATCCGTCCGGATCGTTGCCCCCATAGCCGCCGCCCGAGTAGATGATCTGGATCGCCTTCGTCTTGCGTTCCTTCGGCATGTGCCACTCGAGATAAGGCACGCACTGGTTCGTCTGCACATCCGGCATCTTGCCTTCCGGCCAGAGGGCCTCCTTGCGGTATGCGCCGCGCGCCTCGTCGTTCGGATAGCGGCTCATCAGATCGACTTCCTCGCCGAGGCGTCCGTCATAATTCATCTGGCGCATGAACTCGGCGATACGGTCCATCCAGTGGTCGTAAGCGGTGCCGTCCTCGCCCTTGCTCGAGTCGCTCATGAACCCGTGGTTACGATCTGCGAAGAGATGGATCTCGGCCGGGATGTTCATCCGGCGGAGCTGGCGGTAGATCTGCGTGGAGCCGTTCGGCGAATAAATGTCCGCCCCGCCATGGAAGAGCGCCATCGGACACGTCTTCGCGTCGAACTGGAACACGTCCGAGAGCGTGACGTCGATCGCGTCGCCCTCGCGCGTGTTGGGGCCGGCCAGTCCGTCCGTGAGTGCGTAGGCGGTGTAGATCGGCACGGCCCAGTTGACGTGACACGGAAGCTGGTCGAGTCCGTCGACCGGCTCATACGCTGGTGTGAGCGCGCTCGTCGCGAGCAGGACCGTCAGGTGCGAGCCCGCGGAGAACCCGAACGCGCCGATCTTCTCCGGGGCGAATCCTCGTTTCTTCGCATCGTGGCGGACGAGACGGACGGCGCGTTGCCCATCCTCCCATCCGCTCTGGTAGATCGGCAACCCTTGCGGCCGCGGCGTGCGGTAGGTGAGGCTCACGCAGACGAACCCGAGTTCGGTGAACTGCTTCGCGACCCGGTCAATCCACACCCCATCGCAGCAATTGTAATAACCGCCGCCGGAAATGAGCAACATGCATCCGCCGTTTTTCTCTGCCGGCGCGTCGTACCAGTCGAGATACGGCATCGTGTGCTCGGCCGCCTTGAATCCCGGCGCCTTCACCTCCTGGGTGGTCGCCGCGATCTGACCGGTCTGGAAGTCCGGGATCTTCCCTTCCGGCCACAGCGCCACCCGCTCCCCGGCCAGCGCCCCAACGGCAACCAGTAACCACGAACAAACAATCGCTGATCGGAATTTTGATTTTATAGCCATGTCACGATCATATCACCTGCGGAGATAGCCATGCAAGGGAGAAACCAGCCCAGGGGCTGACTGCACTCCTTTATTTGCTCGGCCGAACGATGGCAAAAGGGCTATGAGCACCGCGCTCATAGCCCTTTGTGACACAACTTGACTTCGCGCACCACAACCGATGCGCCTCGGTCCGTTCTACTGGTCTTTGACCACCGTGATGTCGTCAACATAGACCAGGCCGGTGCCACCGGGCACCGGGGCGATCTTGCTGCCCACGCCCAAATGCAGCGCCTTGACACGAGTCATGTCCACGCCGGCGGACGTGAACTCACTGAGCGGGATCTTCCATTCAGTCCATTCGGCCGTCGTGATAACAGTTGAATCCGAATGGGTGACCGTGTGGATGTTGCCGCTGCCATCCTCGACCGCCACGTATAGCGGCTCAGACGTATTCGTCGACTTGCCTTGGACGTGGAGGACGAGCGTGTCGATGCCGCTGAGCGTCCAGTCCATCTCCGTATCCCAGGTTCGGTCGGCCTGGGCGTAGTACGGCTCGTCGCCATTGTAGTATTCCAGCGGCATCGATTGGGAACCGCCGTACACCACCGTGGTCTCTCCGAATGTGCCGTTGTCCGAACTCTCGTGGCCGACATACGAGGTCGAGCCGTTTCCTTCACTGTCGATCCAGGTCTGGAAGACGGCGGTACCACCGTCGATGTCGTCGTCGTATGCTTCGAAGTCCTCCACCATGAGGAAATCGGCCATCGTGAAGCTCCAGAGACTGCCCGTGCGCATCGTACCGTCAGCTTCGACCTCATCAACACGCCAGTAATAGGTGGTATCCAACTCGAGTTGGCCAGGATCGTAGCTTTCGGAACCGAGATTCATGTTGCCCTTGTACTCCGGCGCGGCGGTATCCGCGTCTTTCACGGCGTCCGGATCCGTGCCAAAATACACATCATGCGAAACGGCCGCTTCTCCGGAAGACCAACTGAGGGGTGTTGCGGTCTGCAGCACGTCCACGGCGCCGTTTGCCGGTTTGGGACTCCTGGCCTTGATGGGCAGTGAGAATGCCCCTTGCGGAATCGGCTGCTTGGGCTGATACGGGCTCAGCCAGGAGGGGCTGTTCCAGTAGAGCACCGCTTCGGCATTGCCGGAGCCCTCATAGTATTCCATCTGGATGCTGTATTTCTGTCCTTCGACAAGGTCAGCGGTCCCTATCCATTCAACGCCGGACTGTTCATCCCACCGGTCGAACAGCAACACGTCGTTCACCCAGAGGCGCACGCCGTCGTCGCAGTTGACCGTGAAGGTCCAGGACGCGGTGAAGGGCACCTCCAACTCACCGGTCCATCGCACGGAGAAGTTGTCGGTCGCAACGCTGGCATCCGGGGACTCAGCGCCCCAGTTGAAGTTGATTCCGGGGTCGACACGGCTCAGCGCCAGGGTCCCGAATTCCGTGTCCGAGAAGTACTCGCCTCTGATGCCGCTGTCGGCCCGTGCCGTTGTGAAGCTCCAGACCTGGCCCTTCTGCAGGGTTCCCGACTCGTTGACCTCGTCGACCCTCCAATAGTAGGTCTTTTCATATTCCAGCAGGCCGGGGTCGTAGGTGGTGTCCTCCTGCGACATAGCGTCCGCGGCGTCGTTTACGCCGTCGAAATCGTCGCCAAAGTACACGTTGTGCGTCACCGCACCGCGGCCGGCACTCCAGCTCAAATCTGTATTGGGATCAACCCACTGGGCGGCGTCTGCCGGTTCGGGCTTCCAGGCCGTCGAGGGGCGCAGCAGGAAGCTCCAGACATTGCCCTTCCACGGGCTGTTGGGCTCGACCGTATTGACCCCGTCGATCCGCCAGTAATACGTCTTGCCCCAGTCAAGATCGCCAACCGCAAACTCGGCTTCAGTCTGGTTGCCTTTGAACGTATCGCCGTTGCCGTCGTTGACATCCTCGAAACTCTGACCGAAGTACACGTCGTTGGAGACCGCATAGGCCCCCGGCAACCACTGGAGGAGCGTGACCATATCATCCAGCTCTGCGCCGTCAGCCGGGTTGGGATGGGTGGCCTTTTCCGACAGCAGACCCTCGGCATCGAGCAGTACATTGACCTCATCCTGTGTCAGCGCCCGCGTGAACAGATAGAATTCGTCCATGACGCCGGTGAAGGGCCTCGCGTTGTCGATGTTGTATCCCACACGCGCGCCGGTCCCCCAGTCGGCGATAACCTGACCGATGGGTACGTCGATCTGCGCCGTCAGTTCCCCATTGACGTACAGGATCCCCTTGCCGGTGGTACTGTCGTAGGTTCCCGCATAATGGAGCCATTCATCCCACCCGTGTCTGCCTACCCCATTCAAATTGAAGATGGTCGCACCGCCGTAGGTGCGGAGCAGCCACCGAAAGGTACCGTCACTGTTGACCTGAGGGTGCATCACCCAGGTGTTGTCGGATGCTCTGGTACTCATCAGCGCGTGGTGCTGACCGGTGTCGCGACATTTGCACCAGGCGGCAAGGGTGATGGCCGTCTTGGGGATATCCTCCTCGGGATAATGCGGGCTGTCCAGATCGAGATAGCTGTAGCCTGTCGGCCCCCAGATTCCCTCGAATTGGGCTGCTCCGTACCACTTGATGCCGCTTTCAACCAGAGAGACGTCACCGGCGACAGTGCCATTGTGACCTTTGCCGGATTCGTCAGGGACGATGGTGCCGACACTGTCGTAGGAGTAGAAGATAACCAGGTTCGGATCTTTGGGAATCTCGGCGGACGCATAACAGGCCAGCCCCAACAGAACCGCTAGAGAAACGAGACAAACCGATGTCCTACACATAACAGTCCTCCATTCAAGAGAAAGTCAACACCGCCGGTCTCACGCCTTGGCTACGCACCCAAAACAGAAGACGGGAAGAACAGAACAACCTCTCATTGTCAATGCTGACTCCGGGTTTTCGAATGCCTGCGGGTGTCTCCGGGATTTAACCATGCCTCCTCCTAAAAGCTCTGCACGAGTTGCTCAGTGAAATGCAGAAATCATGATTGCAAAGTACGAGCTTCGCCCCTTGGGTCTGACACCAGATCACCCGCCTTTCTATCAGAAGGAATCTATGCAAGATGCGAACCTGCGAACGGGATTGAGGATTGGGACAGGATAGCCCTTCTACGTGATGACCCTCCGGAAAATGCCAGGTTACTGTGTCTTGTCAGAACGTGGATTATCCAAGAACCTCCCACGCACCGCGTCTCTTGTGCCCTTACGTACGTTCCTGAAGACTGACTCACCGCCTATGGCGGATCATGGGCTCGGTTTCCATCATTCTACCACATGGCGCGCCCGGGTACATATAAGGGTAAATACGTATATATCGGGATTTGCCCTCTGATTTCTGCACCCCTGCGGAGTCACGTCCCGCCGGGGCAACGGGCAAGCGGAGCCGGTCCCTTCGGCGGCGTTCAGGGCAAGCTCTGAGCCCGGCCAAAGGGGAGGACAGCGCCTGACGGCGTCACCGCGAGCGGGGCCTCGTGCGTGTCACGCTGTGCGTAGGCGCCTTCGGCCTCCGTCCTCCGTCCTCTACCCTCCGTCCTCCGCCGTCTGTTTTCCGTCCTACCGCCTATGGCCTACGGTCTACAGCCTTTTCTCGCCACTATTTCCTAGCCAGCCGTGGCCCCTCGGCGTATGATATATGCAGCGGACTTTTGATGGGTTACTTCTCTGAGAGAGCTTGTGCGGCGAAAGTGGCCACGTGTAAGAGGGGTGTTGTCCAGAGGAGACAAATGTACCGCACTCCTGTAGTTCTCGTGCACTTGGCAGGAGACAACGGGGCGGTGGTTTCAGCTCGACCGACTGGTGCACTGGTTCGATGTGAGAGGACATGATGATGATTGGAGTCATCACGACAGTGATTGCGGCGGCCTTGGCATTCTTGTCTCTGCCACCGGTCGAGGCGGCCCGTGCAGAGGCAATCATGCTTCCGGGGGGCAAGCCTGTCACGGTGCAGGCCAAAGCGTTTGGCGATCTGCAAGCCATCGATCACTGGAATCTGCGATACTACGAGGAATATGATGAGTTCACATTGGCCGAGCAGGTGGCCCAAATCAAGCGGAACATGGATGTCGCGGCGCAGTTGGGCTTTACGAGCTATCTGCTCTTTCAAAAGGATGCCTTCCCGAAACTGCTGACGTGGGGCGGTCGACATGAGCCAGACCAGCAGCTTCGCGCGGCGGTGCAGCAGGTGCTGGACTATGCGACTGCTCGGAGGCTGAAGCTGTATCTACACTGCAACGAGTTCATGTGGCCCGACAGCGTGGATGTTGCGTATGCCGATACGCCGGACGCCTGGCAGACATATCGGGAGGCGCTGCGGGAGCTGATCGCCCTGTATCCGGACCTGGCGGGCTTTGAGGTGACGGCGGATGAGACCGGCGGCGCGCTGGAGGAGAAGGAAGGCGTGCTGAAGTTCCACAACGAGACGGCTCGCGCACTGCGTTCGGACGGTCGGGAGCGGTTCGCCCTGATGCGGACCTGGCAGCGGGTGGACGTCCTCGGCTCACCGACGACCCTGGGCAAGACTGATGCGCCAAATGTGCTGTTCTCGGTGAAAAACACTGACGGTGATTTTGGGGCCGTGAAGGGCTTCGATGACGAGTTCATCGAAACGGTCGACGATCCCACGCGGCTTTTGGTCGAGTTTGATGCCTGGCGGGAATACGAGACTCACAATATCTTCCCGATCTACCTCGGTGACTACTGGGCACCGCGTTTTCGGGAACTGGCCCGCCGGGGTGTAGAGCGGATCGGCGTGCGCTTCAACTGGAATTCCGGCCATTTCGCGATCACGGAACGTCCGTGGGGCAACTGGGTCAACGTCTTCTGCTTCGTGCGACTGGCGGAGAACCCAAACGCCGACCCGGAGGAGATTCTGCACGAATACGTGGCGTTATACTATCCGCCTGAGGCACGGCAGGCTGCTTTCGACGTCTATAAGAGTTCGTTCGCGTTCGTGCGCGACCTGTACTGGAACGATGGTGAGAAGATCACCGACCACGGGCGAGTCAACCGCGCGCGGAAGATTGGTGACCGGCGCGTCCCGGCCGACTGGTTCGCCCGCGTGGATCGGCTCACCGGCCAGATGCTGAGCAAGATCAATGCTTTGCCTGACTCAGGTGCCTACAGGCACGAACTGCGCAGAGCAGCCCTCGTCGTGTCGTATCTCTCCAAGGCTTGCGGCCTGCAACTGGGAGCCCAAGGCGATCTGAGCTTCTTGGACGAGTGGGAGCGGGCCGATCCGCTGAGCTTCGACAAACTGCGCGCCAGATATGTATATCAGACGGTCAATGAGAACGCCGCGCCGAACAGCATCATGCCGACCAAGTCGGACAATGTCCCTAAATAGGTGGCTGTCCCCGTCTTCCCCTACGCATCACCCGAGCCCAATGGAAAGCCCGACACCATACCGCTCAACGGACCACCATTCGTGGCTGTCCCCGTTCGTCCTTCGCATGTCAATGCGCCCCTTAGTTCCTTCGTGGCACACATCGGTCTTCAAGAGGTGAGGCTTCTACGGAGCCACCGAACGCCTGCCAGGCCCACAACTGCAAGCCAGATTCCAGCGGGCGCGGGCACTGTGGCAGGGTGTCCGCCACCCGTCGGTTCCACGTCTATGTACAGAGATAGGCCCCCTTGATTGTCCCAGGCAACGTCAGAGGAATCCGTAGTTGATAGTCTCACCGTCTCCGGTTGCGACAGACTGAACGCAAAAGGCGAAGCGTGGTCGAAGGCTTCGGCGGGAGTTGAATACCAGGTTCCCCAGTCGCCGACGATCGTCTGAGGAATCGACTCGGATTGAATCACGTAGAAGTTCAACCATTTCTGTGAGGTTCCCCAAGCATCCCACGCCGTGTACGCCCCTCCCATCGCGGTGTTGACCGGCGTCAACACCCAGTCACCCGCACCAAGGTCAACCAGAAGAGGAGTGTCCACACTGTAGGTTCTCGCGTTGATGTTGAGTATCAATCCCGCTCTCGCGTCGCACGTGGTGAACACAAGTACCAATAGGGCGACAACACAGTACTGCCTCATGGTGACCTCCTTCCAAGTAGGGGACGTGAGGAAATAGCCAAAGCCGAAATACGCCAAAGGGGGCTTTGCAGTGTCCGCTTTCACTGACTCTCCAGACCCAGACACAGAAACACGCACCAAGAGTTGCGACATTGGGCCCAGCTTAATATCAGGGAGTCATATCCCTCGTAACTTCCGAGCGTTCCCGAGTGTGGATCACAAGGAGCGTTATCGCGACAACTCATCGACTCGTATTCGCATGCCGCGACACAATCCTAAGCATGCCCCCATTTTAGGCATTACCTGGGAATATAGGCAAGGCAAAGTGGCGCTGCAAGGAGAAAATACGTATAAACCCTTAGCCGGGATATCCCATATACCTTCATTGTTGGGAAAAAGAGGAAACTAGAGGAAGCTAGGGGCGGACCCAATCCTGTTCGGCCCGGGATTTGCTGAGTTGATCTTTGGCGTTGTGCGTGCTGCGAAAAGTTTCTGCTTTTTTCCAGTTTCCATTTGCGCCAAGCGTTAACCCTGCCTAAAGTGTCAGGC
>Ga0272443_10000790_pt1 | contig 52657 bp, 30 predicted proteins | sample SSMAcet12_FD_193581 | JGI IMG/M metagenome (GOLD analysis project Ga0272443, IMG submission 193581) | Marine sediment archaeal communities from Little Sippewissett salt marsh, Falmouth, MA, United States - SSM-Acet-12 | ecosystem: Environmental > Aquatic > Marine > Wetlands > Sediment ...
CATGTAAGCTGGAACGGGCTGGCCAGCAAAAGATATATTCAACTGCTTAAAGAAAATAAGTATGATTTGATTTTTGATCTCAACCTCTCTCCCAATAATCTCACCCAGTCGGTTCTGCTGGCTTTTCCGGGAGCGATACGGATCGGTAAGGGTAATAGTCTCGGCGCCCCTTATTACAATCTCGAGATCAAGACGAAGTTCATTCGTGATGAAAAAAATATATACAAGTCTATGATTTCAACCATAGATAAACTCAAAAATCCCGCGCCGGCTGATGTTGATCGAACAACTCATTAAGTTTCCGGAGGAACAGTGTATCTAAAAAGACTGGAATTGCTTGGTTTTAAATCTTTTCCGGATAAAACCGTCATCAAGTTTACTCCCGGTGTTACATCCATTGTCGGGCCCAACGGGTGCGGCAAAACGAATATTCTCGACTCCATCCGCTGGGTGCTCGGCGAGCAGAGGATATCCCTTCTCCGCGGCACCAAGATGGAAGAAATTATTTTCAACGGCACGCATGAAGTCAAACCGCTCGGTATGGCCGAGGTGACGCTGGTTATACAGAACAACAAGGGCGTCCTGCCCACCGAATACTCCGAGGTGCAGATCACGCGCAGGCTGTTCCGCTCGGGCGAATCGGAATATTTGCTCAACAAGGTTCCCTGCCGGCTCAAGGATATCTCGGACCTCCTTATGGACACCGGTGTCGGGTCGCATATTTATTCGGTTATCCAGCAGGATATGATCGAGGCCATTCTCTCGGACAAAGCTGATGAACGAAGGTTTTTGTTCGAGGAAGCGGCCGGGATTTCGAAATATAAGAACCGCAAAAAAGCGGCCCTGCGAAAGCTGGAAGCCACCGAGGGCGACCTTCTGCGCCTGAAAGATATCGTCGCCGAAGTCAACACGCAGGTCAATTCGCTCAAGCGGCAGATGAACAAGGCCCAGCGATACAAAAATCTCTCCGAAGAATTAAAAGGCTGGGAGATATTCCTGAGCAAAACCGCCATCGACGAACTCCAGATGGAGAGACGCCAACTGCTGACCGAACGGGATAACCTCTCCGACTCGAAAGTGAAACTGGACACCGAAATAAATTCATTGTCCGCGCACCAGGAAGAGGAACGCAAGCGGCTGACCGATATCGACAAGGAACTTTCGGAGATATCCGCCAAAATTTATGACAAATCGGAAGAGGCCCATAATATCGAGACGGAAATAACCGTCCTGCGCGAAAGACGCGACAACGCCCGCAACCTTATCGAGAAAAACCGCACCGATATCGAAGCATATAAAAAGCGGCATGAAATTCTCGAAGAGCAGATCGATCAGACCGAGCTCGAGCTCAAAAATCTCGAGGAGCAACTGGCGCAGATCGAAACCGAAACATCACAGGCCCATGAGCAGTTGTCACAGGCCGATGAACTGGTGCTGGCCGCCCGCCGCGACCGCGAAAATCTCAACCGCAACCTGATGAATCTCGAGAGCCGCCTGTCGGCCGGGAAAACCGACGACAGCAATATCAAGGAGCAAAAATCCGAAATCGAAGATAAACTGGCCGCATTCGATCAGCAGGCGGTCGAACTGCGCTCGAACAAGGAACAACTTGCGGAGAAAAAAACGGCCCTCGAAAATAAACTCGCCGGGCTGAATACGAAACTGCATGAGGCGCAGGCGAGGCGCAACACGATCGAAAACGAAATCAACGAACTCGATCAGCAGGCCGATGACGCCGCCGGCGAGATATACGATATGAGCGCTTCGCTCGAAGCCGCCGAGGCGCGGCGCCATCTCCTTCAGGAGATGGTCACGCATTACGAGGGCTTCAGTTCCGGTGTCGTGGCGGTTATGGAAGACAAGGAACGCTGGCCCGGCCTTATGGGTACTGTCGCCGACAGCCTTATCCCCAAAGAGGGATACGGCGAGGCTATCGAGGCGGCGCTGGGCGAAGTCGCCGGTTTCATGCTCTGCCGCGACCGCGAAACCGCCGAGGGTATCATCTCGTATCTCAAAAACGAGAATAAAGGCAAAGCCGGTTTGCTTATTACCGGCAATGTCGAATCGGTTTCCGATATGACCCGGCCCGCGCTTAACGGCGACGCCTTTCTCGGCTGGGCCGACCAGTTCGTAACCGTCCCCGATGAGATGAAAGGTCTGGCCGATCTTCTTTTATCAAGGACGGCCCTTATTAAATCGGAAAACGGCAACGGTATTGTCGATCAGCTTCCCCCCTATTTCAGCGCCGTCACCACGGACGGACGCCGGTTCGAGGGTAAGGCGATCGTCTCGGGCGGCGCCAGCGAGGGTCTCTCGCTTCTCGGCCGCAAGGAAAAGATAAAGGAGCAGGAAGCGGCTATTGACGATTTACGCTCGAAGCTCAACCTGGCCAAAGAATCCAAAAACAGGATAACATCCACCCTCGGCGCCAAACAGGCCGAACTGCGATCTTTGATATCCGACCTCGACAACCTTGACGAGGAAATCGACACGGTCGAAAAAGATGTTACCGCCGCCGGTTTTGAATCGCAGTCGCTGTACAACGACCTGACGCGAACCGAACAGCAGATAAGCGATCTGAGGGCCAAAAAGGAGGTCCTCGAGAACCGCCAGTACAACCTGAATCTAAATTACGATCAACTGGCCAAAGAAAAATCCGAACTGGTCAACTCGCTCGAAACGCATGATTCCAAAACATCCGATCTCGAAAGCGCCTCGGAGGAAGCCGAATCGAGGTATTCCAATCTCCAGATCAAACATATCGAGCTCAAGAGCCGCAAGGAACAACTCGAGAGCCAGATCAAACATACCCGCGAACTGATCTATGAAATCGACACCAGCAGCGATTCCAAGGCATCCGAGATTGTCGGCGCCGAGCGCGAGATCGACACCGCCGCCGGAAGTATCGAGGAACTCGAGAAAAAACTCAAGGCGACATTCGACGCCCGCGCCGAAATCAGCGAACAGCAGACTAAAATCCGCGAGGGACACAGCGCCATCCAGGAGGAGTTGGACGCGCGTGAAGCGGAAATAAAAAATTCGCGGCAGTCGCGTGAGGAGTCAAGCAATAAACTGCACTCCATCGAAATAAGAATGGCCGAAATAGATTCCGAGATGCGCAGTATCTCGAAGAAGATGCTGGAAGAAAATGATATAAATATTGAGGAAACAACCGCCCTGCCGCCGTCGCAGGAAACGCCCCCCGAGGAGCGGTCCCGACGCATGCAGGAACTCAAGGAACGGTTGAAAGATTTCGGAGCCGTCAACCTTCTCGCTCTCGAAGAGTACGACGCCGCTAAAGAGCGCCAGGAGTTTCTGACGACGCAGATGGAAGATCTGCTCAACGCCAAATCGACCCTGCAATCGACCATCACCAAAATCAACCAGACCGCGCGCAGGCTTTTCCTCGAAACTTTCGTCAAGGTCCGCGACAATTTCAAACAGGTTTTCGAGGAGCTTTTCACCGGCGGCGAGTCCGATGTGCGCATGGTCAACGAGGATGATCCGCTCGAGTCGCCGATCGAGATTATCGCCCGGCCGCGGGGTAAAAAGCTGTTGTCGATCGCCCAGATGTCCGGCGGCGAACGGGCTTTGACGGCGATTTCGCTTCTCTTTGCCATATACCTGGCCAAACCCTCGCCGTTCTGTATTCTCGACGAAATCGACGCGCCTCTCGATGATGCCAACATCCACCGCTTCCTGCGCATAATCAAGACTTTCTCCGAACAGACGCAGTTTATCATCATCACCCATAACAAGATCACGATGGAAGCGGCCGACATCCTTTATGGTATAACCATGGAGCACCCCGGCGTATCCAAGGTGGTGTCGGTCCGGTTCAACGAGGATGAAGATGCGGAACACCTGATCGACACGAGTATCGGCGACGGCATGCGAGCGGTAAAAAACGACCTGCCGGAAAATGTTATCAACCGGATTACTCCACAGGTAAATATCAAATCAACCGACAATATTGAAAACGAATAGGTGCATGTAGTCAATTATGTTTTCCAAGATAAAAAAGCTAAAAGAATCTCTATCAAAAACCAGGGACAATATATTCGGAAAAATCGGCCGCGTCCTGAGTGGCCGAAAAATCGACGATGATCTGCTTGACGAAATCGAGGAGATCCTTCTCAAAGCCGACATCGGCGTCGCCGCCACCGACCGGATCATCGAAAATCTGCGCGAAGAGGCGCGGCAGGAAAAAATCTCGCAATCCGACGAAGTCTTTACTCTTCTCAAGAAAGAGATGGCCGATATTCTCGAGAAAAATAAAAAAGGTTCACTTATAGAAAACGGCTTTAAACCGGCTGTCTGGCTGATAACCGGCGTCAACGGAACCGGCAAGACCACCACCGTCGGCAAACTGGCGCAGTATTTCAAGGCCAACGGCAAAAGCGTTATGATCGCCGCCTGCGACACTTTCCGCGCCGCCGCCGTCGAACAGCTCGGCATCTGGGCCGAGCGCTCCGGGGTCGATTTTGTCAAGGCGCACACCGGCGCCGACCCGGCCGCGGTCGCATTCGATGCCGCAACTTCGGCCAAAACCAGGGGCGTCGATTTTCTGATCATCGACACCGCCGGACGGTTGCACACCAAGGCCAACCTGATGGAGGAACTGAAAAAGATCCGCCGCGTGACCGAGAAAGTTATCCCGTCGGATAATATTTTCGCCAAGCTGATTATCGACGGTACCACCGGCCAGAACGCCGTCTCGCAGGTCAAGGTGTTCACCGACGCTGTCGGCTGTGACGGCCTTATCGTCACCAAGCTCGACGGCACCGCCAAGGGCGGTATTATGGTTGCCATCGCCGAAGAACTCTCCGTCCCCGTCGACTTTATCGGTCTCGGCGAGGGTATCGACGACATACAGCCGTTTAACGCCGAAGAATACGTGGAGGCGCTTTTTGAAAGTTGAACAGGTTCAGGTCAAAACAGGTCAGCGCGAGGAATTTGTCGATATAACCGGCGTCGTCCGCGATTTTGTCGCCAAATCCGGTATCGATGAGGGCATCGTCTTTCTCTATGTGCCGCATACCACCGCCGCGGTGACCATCAACGAAAACGCCGATCCCGACGTCAAGCGGGATATTCTGTACAAACTCAACAAGGAAATCCCGCAGAGCGACGGCTATCATCACGGCGAGGGCAATTCCGACGCCCATGTCAAATCATCGCTGGTCGGGCCGTCGCTGCAGTTGATCATCACCGGCGGCAATGTCCTGCTGGGGACATGGCAGGGAATTTATTTCTGTGATTTCGACGGCCCCCGTACGAGGAAATTGTATCTCAAAGCTGTCGAAGGCTGATGTTTCATATCAATATCATCACCCCGGGGAAAAACAAGGACGGCTGGGTCGATGACGCGGTCGGGCATTACCTGAAACTTCTGCAAAAATATGCCGCTGTCAAAATCGATTATCTTCCCGATGTCAAAAAACCGAAAAGCCTCACCGGAACCGAAATAATCGCCCGCGAGGAAAAACTGATAACGAAACACCTCAAATCGGATTATGTCATCGCCCTCGCCGATAGAGACAAATCGATGGATTCGCCGCAGTTCGCCAAATATCTTTCCGAGATCATGCGTCTCTCCAACGGTTCCGTCGATTTTGTCATCGGCGGCGCCTACGGCCTCAGCGCGGCCTTTCTTAAAGACTGCCGCGCCGTTCTCTCCCTCTCCCCCATGACCATGTCGCATCAGTTGATCCGGCCGGTGCTTCTGGAGCAGTTGTACCGGGGTTTCTCGATCCTGTCCGGAACGAAATATCACAAGTAGAGTTTATCAAAAAAAAGAGCCGGCCGAGGATCGACCGACTCACCTTTGAAGGAAATACGTACCGCAATAGTCGTATATTTATTTCAATAACGTCATTTTCTTTTTGGCCGTGAATTCGCCGGCCTGCACCTTGTAGAAGTATATCCCCGATGCGACCGGTTCGCCGTTATCGGTTCGGCCGTCCCAGTTGACGGTGACAATACCGGGCTGGGCATTACCACCGAAGCACCGCACGCACTGCCCGTTGATGTTGTAGATATTCATCTCCCACCGGCAGGCAACCGGTATCGACAGCTCGATTGAAGTCGCCGGGTTAAACGGGTTGGGATAGTTCTGGCCGAGCGCGAACGATTCCGGCAGCAGATTTTCGAATTTTTCGGTATTGATCACCTGGCCGCTGTAACTCGCCAGCGACGATTCGACCAGTGTAATACTTCCGGTCCCGGTGTACCCGATACTCAGCAGTTCGCCCTCGCCGACATCGATCGCCCGGTTTTTCTCGAAGCTGTATATCAGCACCCGGATCTCGTTGTCGGATATCCGGTAGGCGAGTTCCATATCGTCGGCATACTCACTCAGCATCGGCGCCTGGGGCATAACTCCGTCATATTCGAATATCAGCAGCGCAGCGCCGATCGGGCAGTCCGTATCGGCCGAGATGGATACCGCATCACCGTGTTCATTAAGCGTCAGATCGACGTCAAGCAAATTCGGCGAGACTTTCGGTATCGCGTCGGCGTCGCCGACAATCACACGAATCAGGTAAACCAGATCGGCCACCGTCAGCGTGAATCCGTCGGCATTGACATCCGAGGCCGCGATCTGGCCGTCCGGGTTGACGGTAAAGGCCGACAGACCGTAGATGAAGTAGTTGGTGAAGACCACCGCATCGGCGATTTCATAGGCAACACCGTTCAGGTTGATATCACCTCGGGCGTCGATAGAATCGGGATGCTTGACGCAGATGCCGCCGTTGTGGAAATAAACGCAGCGGGACGGCGTAATCTTGTCGCCCAGCAGGCAACTGTCGACAGCGCCCAGGCCATCGGGCCGCGATTCTTCGGGATACAGATCCTCGGCGAACTCATCCCAGATCAGCTCATCGGAGCTGTTATATACCCGGGCATCCATATAAAGCTGATCACCGGCCGGGTTGGCAAACGTGTTATCGCCGCAGTCGATCCAGTGGAAACTGATCGGCAGGTGCATTCCGCCCAGGTTCTGGTTGTTGGCGATGCGCATACCCATGCGCGCCAGGACACCGCTCGGCATAAGCTGCTCTTCGGGCGGATGAGCCGCGCCGTTGTTTTCGTCGGCAAGCCCCACCAGACGTATCAGGCCGGACGGGCAACTGGTGCCGCAGTTTTCGTTATCTATCAAGCGATATGTGAAATATTCCCAGCCGTCGATATCCTCACCCTGCGAGGCATAATTGAACGACATGACCGAAACATCATAACCGATCAACAGATCGAAACCGCCGACCTGGTCATTGGTCTCGACCATCACGCGCACCGGGACGGTCACGCCGACCACATAGCAGGAGTCGGTCTCGATGGCCACATCGACACAAACCGAACAGGCCGGTGACGGATACAGGGTTACGAGGAACGACTGCGAATCGATCGAACAGCCGTCGGTTACCTCGAAACAGAATTCGTAGGTGGAATCTATATTGGGCGGCATGAAACAGACCGCGCCGCTGTCGTCGCGGACGGCGGTAAATTCACCCATGCCGCAGGTTTGCGTAATTGTCAGCGGCCCGCCCTCGTTATCCACGGCGAAGATGCCGTCGATGCACAGCGGTTCCGCTTCGTCGTCGCACCACGGGACGATCAGGTCGCCCGGAACCGTCAGGACCGGAGCTTCATCCGCAATCACGTTGATATCCATGATGCAGGTATCGGCGCCGCACTGCGAAGAAGCGATAATCGTCGTCACATGCGATCCTGCGGCCGTTATCGGAATACAGACCATACCGCCGCTGTATATGCCTTCGGGCGACACCGTCACCTCGACCTCGGCCCCGATCACCTCGACCGGGAAGCAGATCTCGCTGATATCGTTCAGACAGACCAGCGTATCGAAATCACCGGGACAGGCGATTTCCGGCACCTGGTAGATGCTGACATCAGCCTCGACCATACAGGTATCGACACTGCACGGCGATCCGGCGATGATGGTAACTTCGTAGTGACCCGAGGTATCGGCGAAGAACTTGATCATCTTATCCGACCAGTCGTAAATGCCGGCCGGCTGAATGGTGATCGATGCCGACGTCGGCGTTATCGGGACAAGGATCCCGACCGTATCCGGCGTGCAGAGCGACACCGAAACCGGCAGGGTCGGACAGCCGATAGTAACATACTCGTCGAACTCGACAACAATCGGCACCACACATGTCTCGGAACCGCAAATCTCGGAGGCGGTCACGGTCACGTTATAGGTTCCGGCGGTATCGGCGTAAATACACAGGGTACCTTCTTCATAGGTTCCGTTGGAGACGGTCACTTCCGCCGTCGCCGGCGTGATTGCCAGCGGCACACATATATAATCAGGGTCGCATAGTCTTTCGTAGAACGGCTCGGTCGGACAATCGATGTCGGCAACAGGACCGGTGGTCACGGTGACGCAGAATTCATCGCTGTCGGTCGCGCCGCATTCGTCATAGGCGGTAACCGTGATGCAATACATACCGGTATCGGTCGGCGTGAAACAGACCGTGTTGTTGATGGCGCTGTAAGAACCGAACGGTGACACCACCACCGAGTCGATCGCGTTGTCCGGATCGATAACGCTGATCGTCCGGCATATCTCCACGAAGTCGCACTGGAAGTAGGTGGTATCGCTGCCGGCATCGACCACGGGAGCGGCATTGAAATCGACCGCCACATTCATGACACAGGTGTCGGCGCCGCAGTCGGTGGCGGCTATGACCTCGATCTGATACAGTCCGGCGGTGTCGGCGTAGAAACAAACCTCGCCGTCGGCGAAATCACCGATCGGGGCGACACTGACCTGAGCATATTCGGGCGTGACACTCACCGGCAGGCAGATATTATTCGGATTGCAGAGGAATATCGAGGTGTCGCCGATACATTCGACCTGCGCGATTTCGCCCAGTTCGATTTCGAAAACAACCGTGCACTGGTCGCTGCCGCATGCGGTGTTCGCGTCGATTTCGATAACGTAAGTTCCGGCAGTGTCGGCATAGAAACAGAGACTGCCGTTTTCATAAGTGCCGTAAGAGACATTCACATCGGCGCCGTCGGGCGTTATGCCGATCTCATGGCAAACCGTTTCCGGGCCGCAGAGATACAGGCTGACCGGGCCCATCGGGCAGTCGATATTCGCCGGGGCGATTGTCTCGACGGTTACATAAGTCGTGTCCGCGCCCGCCGTGCCGCAGTCGTCAAAGGCGGTTGTGATAATTTCATAAGTTCCCGCCTCGGTCGGGACAAAACAGACCGTGCCGAGTTCGGCGCTGTAGGTGCCTAAATTGGTCTCGATCGAATTTATATTCTCATCGATATCGGAAACATCGACATCGATGCAAATTTCGTCAAAGTCGCACTGGAAGACCGACGTATCGGGTCCGGAAACAACCAGCGGGGCCGTGTTGATCGTAACATCGACCGTAATGGTGTCGACATCGACCGCACCACAGGAATCGACCGCCGTGATAATGATCCGGCGGGTTTCCGAAACCGAAGTCGAGAAACAGGCGAAGCCGCCGTAATATCCCGCGCCCTCGGCATAGATGTAATCGAGGTTGTTATCCGGGTCGTCGGCCGTTATCGGAACACAGATGGTCATCCGCTCGCAGGAGAAGATACTGCTGTCGGCGGCGGTGATAACCGGCGGACGGTTCATGGTTGCCGTCACCTCCGTGGTATCGGCCGCGACCAGCCCGCAGGCATCGGTTGCGATTATGATAATCTGATAGGTTCCGTAAGTGTCGGGCGTGAAACAGACGTTCCCGCTCTGAGAATCATAACTGCCGAACGGCATCACAGATATATCGGTGATGTTATCTTCGGCGTCGGTGATTCCGACCGGAAAGCAGATTTCGGCGATTTCGCAGGCAAAACCTTCGAATGTATCGGGAGCCTCGACAACCGGGCCGGTGTTGAACTCAACCGTCACGATTGTCGAATCCAAGTCGTATTTACCGCAGGCATCGATGGCCCGCACCTTGATAACATTTTCGCCGTTGTGAATCGGGGTGAAACAGACTTTGCCCGTCACCGCGTCGTAGACGGTTCCATTCGAAACCTCGACATCAATTATGTTATCGTCGGCATCGCTGATACCGACCGCCAGGCAGACTTCCTGAGGCGCGCACAGCGCCAGCGTCGTATCGGACTGCATAATAACCAGCGGATCGGAGTTCATAGTAACATCGACCAGGAACATACAGCTGTCGATGGCGCAGTCGGTTTCCGCGATAATCTTGATATTCTTATCGACCGAGCAGTTGGTGTAGAAACAAACCGCCTGCTTGTCGGCGTCATACCAGGCCGAAACCGGCTCGACAATCACCGGCGCGCCTTCCGGAATGCCGCCCACCGGGATACAAAGCGTATCCGGCTCGCAGATAAACAGGCTGGTGTCGCCGGGGCATTCCATAGTCAAAGACTGTCCGGCCACCACCGTCACCAGCGTGGTGTCGGCATCGGAAGCGCCGCATTCATCCACGGCGGTCGTGATAATTTCATAAGTTCCCGGTTCGACATCCGAGAAACATACCTGTCCGTCGGCATAAACCCCCATATTGACCGTAACCGACTGCAGGTTGTCGTCGGCATCGAGAATCTCCACGGGGATGCACATATCGGCCGTACTGCAGGTTATAACGGTGGTATCGGGCCCGGAGGTCATTATCGGGGCGGAGTTGACTGTCAGCGTCACACAGATCGTAGCCGTATCGGCGCTGCAGTAATCGGACGCGGCAACATCGTAACAGTAGGTTCCGGATTCGCCCGCGAATATCGTCAGCAGTCCCTCTTCGGGATTGACATATCCGTCGCCCGAAATCAATGAGAAAGTGATATCGTCGCTTTCGTAATCGTCGGCCTGCAACTGGATGGTATATGAATCCATCTCGTAGCAGGTGAATATGGCCGTGTCACCGGAGACAATTTCCGGCGTCCGGTTGAAGACGACATCCACCGCAAAAGTGCAGGAATCAGTACCACAATCGGACTCGGCCGTCAGCGTGAATTCATAACGGCCTTCCTGATCGGCATCGAAACAGAAGATCCCGTTCCGGTAGAGGCCGAACGGTGTTGCCGCCACGTAAGCGTCACCCGGCAAAACCGTAACCGGCAGACAGATCGTTTCCGGCCCGCAGGTTATAATGGTCGTGTCGTTCGGGCAGACAATATCGGCGGTCTCCCCTATCGTAACATTGAAATCGATGTTACAGGTGTCCGAACCGCATTCGGCATCGGCGATCACCATAATCGAATAGACACCGGCCGTATCGATCGGGAAACACAACTCGCCGTTAGTGTATGTGCCGTGCGATACCGTCACCGACTGGGCAGATATTTCCAGCGGGAAGCAGTATTCCTCCGCTCCGCAGAGGAACAGGTCGATCGGTCCCTCGGGGCAGGCTATCTCGGCGCCGGAACCGATGGTGACATTCACCACGGTCGTGTCGGTGTCGGAAGCGTCGCAGGAATCTACGGCGGTGGTAACTATATAATATGTTCCTTCACCATCGGGGGTGAAGCAAACCTGATTTGTTTCGGGATTAAACTGTCCGATCTCGCTCGTGATGGATTTGATATTTTCTTCGGTGTCGCTGATTTCCACGTCGACACAAATCTCGGCTATTTCGCACATGAAGGTGTCGATATCGGGCGCGGAAATAACGACCGGCGGCGTATTGACCACGACGTCGATAACCGTCGTATCCGCCGCAACCTCGCCGCAGGCGTCGGTTGCGGTGATGATAAATTCATAACTACCGCTCTCGGTCGGCGAGAAACAGACATAACCATGCGAGTACGACCCCATACTGACCGTCATATCGACAATATTATCATCGACATCGCTAACATCGACCGCGAAGCAGTACGGCATCTTGCCGCAAATATTCAACTGATCGTCCTCGGCCGAAATAACCACCGGGGCGCTGTTGACCGTAATGTCGAAACAGACATCGGCCGTATCCGCGCCGCATTCGTCGGCGGCGACTACCGTGAAGCAGTATTTGCCCGACTCTTCGGCGGTGAAACTCAGCATACCGGTTTCGGCATCGACAGAGCCGGCGCCGGCGCTCAATGAGTATATAATTTCATCGTTTTCGGCGTCATTGGCCGTAATTTGATATTCGATAACACCCGGCTCGCAGATAAACATGGCGGTATCGCCGGTAACGATTTCCGGGGTGCTGTTGAGCGTAACATCGACCGCAAAGGAGCAGGTATCCTCGCCGCATTCGTTTGCGACCTCAACCCATATTTCGTAATGGCCGGCGGTATCGGCGTTAAAACAGACCATACCTTCTTCATAATATCCAATCGGCAGAACCGCTATATGCGCATCCGCCGGTCCCACATTGACCGGGATACAGATAACATCGGGGCCGCACAGATTGAACGAAGTATCATCCGGGCAGGTCAGCCACGGCGTCTCGCCCATACCGACCTCGAAAATAACATTGCAGGTGTCGGCGCCGCAAATCGAGGCGGCAATGACTTCGATATTATAGGTGCCGGCGGTGTCGGCCATGAAACACAACTCGCCGTTGACATACGTGCCGTTAGAGACAGTAACCGTCCCGCTGCTGACAGCCAGCGGATAACAGATTTCCCTCGGCTCACAAAGATAATAATCGAGCGGGCCGCCTGGGCAGGCAATAACCGGGATTTCGTCGATAGCAATATTGACAACGGTCGTATCGACAGCCGAGGCGTCGCAGGAATCGATCACGGTGGTGATCACGAGATATTCGCCCCCGGCGTCGGGCGTAAAGCAAACCTGTCCTGTTTCGAAACTGTAATCGCCGATATTGCTGAAGATCGACTTGATATTTTCATCTATATCATTCACCTCGACATCGACACAGATTTCGGTCGGCTCGCATAACAGCGTGTCGAAATCAGCCGCCGAAACAACCGTCGGGGCCGAATTGGTGATAACGTCTATGACCGTCGTATCGACATCGACCGCACCGCATTCGTCGGTGACGGTGATGATAAATTCATATGTTCCGGTCCGGCTCGGAGTGAAACAGACATAACCGTGCGAGTAGGCGCCAATATTGACACTGATATCGGTGATATTATCTTCGGCATCCGTGATCTCGACCGGGAAACACTGCGGTGACGGTTCACACAAGCTGATCTGATAGTCATCGGCCGAAACCACCACCGGGGCGCTGTTGACGGCAATATCGATACAGATATCAACCGTATCCGCGCCGCAATCATCCGCCGCGGCTATGCCAAAACAGTAAACGCCGGACGTATCGGCATTGAAACTCAAAAGACCGGTTTCGGCGTCGATTTCGCCCTCACCGGCAGTAATTGAATATATAATCTGATCATTGTCGGCATCGGTCGCATCGATATCATACTCAACCGTCCCCGGCTCACAGAGAAACATCGAGGTTCCCCCGGTGACTATTTCGGGGAGCGTGTTGAAACTGACATCGACCGCAAACGAGCAGCTGTCCATGCCGCAGTCGTTCTCGACCGTAATATGAAATTCATAGCGCCCGGCGCTGTCGGCATCGAAACATACCATACCGTTTTCGTAATAGCCGCGCGGGACAATCATTATCTCGGCATCCGGGGTGGAAATTTCCACCGGCAGACAGACCGCATCCGGGCCGCAGAGATTTATGGCAGTATCAGCCGGACAGACGATCTCGGGAACCTGATCCATGGTAATATCGAAAACCAGCTCGCAGGTGTCGGAGCCGCATTCGGCATCGGCGATCACCGTGATATTGTAGATACCGGCACTGTCGGCGGTGAAACACAATTCGCCGTTTTCGTAAACGCCGTATGAGACACTGATATCGGCCCAGGCCGGCATTATCCCGAGCGGCCGGCAGATTGTCTCGGCATTGCAGAGACTCTTGTATATGGGACCATCCGGACAATCGATCGAGGCTGTCTCGCCGACATAAACCGTTACGATGGTCGTCTTCGAATCGGAGGCAAAACACTCGTCGGTGGCCGTAACCGTAATATTGTAGGTTCCCCTGCCGTCAGGAGTAAAACAAACCTGCCCGCTTTGGGCGTCATAATATCCATAATTTGTCGAAATACTTGTTATATTATCATCGGGATCGAAAGCATCGACATCGATGCAAATCTCGTCGATCTCGCACTGCGAGACGGCAACGCTATCGATCATCTCCACCACCGGAGGCGAATTGAGGACAATCTCCATCACCGTCGTATCGGAGCCGACATTGCCGCAGTCGTCGGTCGCATTGATTATAAACTGATATTCACCCGCCGCCGTCGGCGTAAAACAGACATATCCGTTGCTGTATACACCGTCGCCGATAACCTCGACTTCGGCCAGGTTACCATCGGGATCGCTCACCGCAACCGGGAAACAAACCTGTTCGAGCTCGCACATAAATACTGAGCTGTCGCCGTTGGCAACCACCACCGGCGGACGATCGATTCCGACCATAACGGTCATATTATGATCCGTCTCCGCTCCACAGTCGTCTGTGGCGGTCAGCGTGAAGCCATAACTTCCCGCGGTGTCCGGGACAAAGCATATACTGCCGTCTTCCCAGTAACCTAATGGGCTGACCACAACCGAGTTCAGGTTGTCGTCAATGTCACTAACTTCAAGCGGGATACATATCGTCTCGAGATTGCACAGATAAATCGAGGTGTCGCTCGGGCCGCTGATCTGCGGGGCCGAGTTAATTGTGATATCGACATTGATCGAATCGACATCGAGGGCACCGCAGGCATCCATCGCCGTTACTATAATGGTATTTAAACCGGCTTCCTCCGGGGTGAAACAAACCGTTCCGGAAACTTCGTCGTAAGTTCCGAAAGGCTCTACCGTAATATTTTCCAGATTATCGTCAACATCGCTGATACCGGCCGATATACAAATCTCCGAAAGCTCGCAGGCAAACAGTGACGTGTCCGGGGCCAGAATAACCAGCGGGGCCGAATTCATGGTAACATCGACACTGAACATGCAGGTATCGATACCGCAAACCGATTCGGCGATAACCATCAAATCTTTTTTGACCGAGCAATTGGTGTAAAAACATACAGTCCCGGCCATATCATCGAACCAGGCTGAACCCGGCTCGACAGATACAATCGTCCCCTCCGGCAAATCGCCGATTGGGAAACAAAGCGTATCCGGTTCGCAGATGAAAAGCGAGGTGTCGCCCGGGCAATCGAGAAATGCGGTCTGTCCCTTGACAACCGTGATAACCACCGTATCGACCGGGGTCGGCGGGCAGTATGCCTCATCGGTGCACTTCAGCGCCAGACAACTATCGACCGCCTCGTAAATAAACACATAATCGGCCGAATCGACATCCGCGGGCATAAAACAGGTTCGCCCTGATGTCTTGCCGGTCATATTGAAAACACCCGGCCCCTCGACCTGGCTGATTATGATGTCTTCCCCATCCGGGTCGGAGGCGAAAATATCGAAACAGATCGAATCCGGCTCACAAATATAAAAAGTCTGATCCGGGTTATTCATCGACGGCGAAGTGTTATAAACGATTGTAACGCATATCTCGGCCGTATCGGCGCCGCATTCGTCGGACACCTCGACCAAATGGCAGTATACGCCGGGCTGATCGGCCCAGAACTGAATTTCGCCGGTATAGAAGTCTATTGTGGCTCCATGCGACAGCAGCTTGAATCTTAAATATGAGGTACTGTCGGGATCAAAGGCCTCGACATCATAATAAAAATAACTCCCGCCGTAACACTGGAAAAAGGTGGTGTCGCCGGAAGTTATAATCGGCGTCTGGTTGATAAACACATAATATGTTTTGGTAACTATGGTCGAGTCGCCGCCGTCGTCATAAGCCAGAAGCGTAATATCGAAGCTTCCTTCCGCATCGGGCGTATACTCATAATATCCATATACAGGGGAATTACCGGGGGTCGATGAAAACATACCCGGTCCGGACAACATTTCGATAGTAATGGTCTGTTCGAGATTGGAATCGTTGACGATAAACGTATCGTTTATGCCCTGTCCCTCGCATAAAAAGAGGCTGTCTATCGCCGAAAAACCGACGAAATACGGTTTGGAATCGGGAGGGCAATCCTCGCAGCCGGCTAATGCGGCTTCTTCATTGTTCGTGGTGTTCCCCGGTGACAACCCCTGATCAGCGGTTATTGACTGGGGAGAAACGGTTTCCCCATAGGCACTGGCAACTAAAGCGGTACTTAAAAAGATTAAGGAAACCACAAGGCGTGGAAGCAGTTTCGGCCTAATCATCATTTTCCTCCAAAGGTTCGATGTCGCTCCTGAAAGCAATGACTGGCGGTGAGGGTAATTGCGAATATAAAATTACCCGCGTATTCTCCAAGATGTCATTCATACTATTACTGTCAGCGTTCGGTTATTAACCGAAAAAGTTAGACTCCGTGTATTCCAGGCGAGTAATCTTACAAATCACTGTTAATATACCCTAAAACGCCGCCCTGTCAAGCTATTTCTGGAGTTGCTCCGCCTGCGGAAATTGTTTTCTAACACTCTCTTAACCAATATTCCGCAACCCGGAGCGATTACTGTAAACCTCTATATTAAAATTATTGACTTCACCCTTTAAATCTCACCATTTTGACTATTGCAACGCCCATTAATGCAATTACCTTGCCCTCCCGCCAAACCTGTTTTTCCGCACAATCTTATTGACAATTCTTATTATTTATATAACTTTTAAATGGATGACTAATAACATGTCTGCGTCTATAAGTTATTAGTATTGGGAGAGATAAATGGGCCATTCCAGATAAATACAACTCCAGCATGGACTTTAGAATGTATAAATTTCAATCAATTTCAAATATCATTTCCGGCCGGCAGTTTTCACATTTTGTGTGCAAATGCGTGCAAAAAGTAACACTTTACGGCCTCTTTTGCCTATTTCTGCTTCATTTTCCGCTCATATTGAATGGAGCCGAAGTTGACAATATCTGTCAGTCGTCCTGCCAGCCGATCGCGAAAATCGCCACCGTCAATCAGAATACCGATATCTGGCCCGCCCACTGCGGGGTTCACAATGACGGCAATGTGTCCACATTTTTCACCTGTTACGGCGCCATCGGCTGGGCCATGCTTTCCATCCCCATATATGATCCTGAATCCGAGGACTTCCCGACCGGCTTCAATTTTCCGATCAACAGCAAAAATGAGTATGCGCTCGGAGCCGCCCTGTGGGTCGGGGGTGTCATCGACGGCGACACTCTTGCCAGCGTCGCCGCCAATCACTGGGGCAGCGTGGTGCCGAGCTTTTATCCCGAGGATTCGATCAACGGCACCGCCTATCTCTATGCCGGACCGGCCGATAAAAATTTCCTGGTTTCGTTTACCGATACGGTTGGGGATTTGTTCAATGAATCGCGCCTCAAGGCGCTGGCGGTGACCGAAAGAAGCTACAGTTTCGCGACTCCCCCCTATGATGATTTTGTCATCTATGAGATGACTATAAAAAATGTCTCCGGCAGTACGATCAACGATACCTGGATCGGATTTCTTATCACGATCGATGCGCTAAACAGCAGTAGTCCATTAAGCTGTTCATATGATAATTTCACCGGCCGGCGAAAATCGAGCGGGATTTCGTATGTTATCGACAATGACGGTGATCCGCTGGAATCGGGCGAAAATTACTCATGGTATGAAGAAAGCATCCGCGGTGTCTGCGGCTTCAAACTGCTGGCCATGTCCCCTCAGCCGACCGACACCGGTTTCAACTGGTGGATACCCAGTAATAATATCGAAAATGACTGGGGACCGCGCTATATCGGCGACTCGACCCAACCGTTTTACTATTTTTCCACCGGCGGCAACGGCCGACCGGAGAACGCCGCCGATCAGTATCACCTTCTCTCCAACAGTGAAATGGACTATGATTACATGTGGATGCACGCCATGCTCGACGATCCCAACTGGCTGGCCTCGCCTTACGGCGGCGAAGCATACGATGAGGGCTGGCAATCTGTTTATCTCCACTCTTTCGGTGAGTTCGATCTGCCGCCGGGTGATTCGGTCACCCTGGCTTTTGTCTTTGCCGGCGGCGAAAATGTCCATGTCAACGCCGATGATTTCAGCCGTTACTATAATATCGATTTACCCGAGATGTTCTACAGCCGGCTCGATTTCTCCGATCTCGAAAACAATATCGCCGCCGCTCAGCAGCTGTATGACAATGGATTTCATACCGCTCCCCCTCTCGGTCCGGCGCAGGGAGTCGGTATATTCGACAATGCCGAAACCGGCCTTCATATCGAATGGCTGGAGCGGGTTCACCCCGATGTCGAGGGCTACAATGTTTATGTCAAACCGGTTCACGACTCGCAAATTTATTTCGCCGATACCGTTCTCGGGCCGCACGACACCCTCGGTATGACATTACTCAATCCCGATTCGACCATAACCGGAACATCGTTTCATATCGACGGGCTGGTTGACGGACAGATGTATTTCGTCTCGGTGGCAATCGTAAGCAGTCACGGAATCGGCCGGAAATCGCGGCCGGTTTATTTCACTTTCGATTATCCCCATCCCCCGCTGGTCGACACCACCACCGCCTATCAGCAGGGCAGTTTTGAAATCGATGTCAACTGGTCGGCGGTCGATGACGATATCGCCTATTATAAAATTTACAAGATGACAAATCTCGATGATTTCCTGAACAGCTACGGGGCGACCATATCGACTTACCCGACATATCACGGCGACACATACGACACATCGGCCGTCTATATCGGGGAAGACGGTCCCGACACGCTTTATTTTTTCAGGATGGAGGCGTATGATTCGGTTTTCGCGCCCGCCCTGTCATTTATCGATTCGGCCAGCGCCGAGGAGCTGTATTATTTTATTACCGCCGTCGATACGATCGGAATGGAATCGGGGCTGTCGGCGCCGATTCACATCCTTGCCCGCGGCCCGGTTAACGACAGGGTTCTGATCTATCTGCCCAATGACGGATTGTCATCCAACCTGCAGTCCATCGATACCATCATGGCTTTTTACGAAGATGCTTTTGCGCAGTTGGATTATCTCGGCGTCGGGTACGACCTGTTTTTCACGGCCGACTCGGCCGGATCATCGGGCTGTGAGGGCTACGAGTGCATGGGCTGGTCAACTATGGCTCCGTACCGGATGATTATTTTCGATGACAATCTTCGCCAGACCTCGCTTTTATACAATGTTTTCGGCAAATTCACCGACGCCCTGAGCGAATACCGGAAATGCGGCGGTGATCTGCTTTATTTCGGCAATTTAGCAGGTGACTATCCGGGGCTCTATATTGATACCCTGCGAAGATATTTCGAGCCGGGATCATTCGAGTATGATATTTTGTGCCTCGATTCGATGCTGACTATGGGCCCGGTATTATATACTTCAGGGGCCATCTCGACCGAAGATACTCTCGGCGGGCTTATACGGGCGCTTACAACAGGCAACGGTCTCCCCTCGCTCGATATAGACAGCAGCCGCTTCTGGTGGAACAAGTCGTATTATCCGACATTTTACTGGCCGTTCCCGACACCGCCGTTCAGCGGCGTTCTTTTCCCCAATTATCGGGGCGAGATAACTCATGAGTATCATTCGCTCTATCCGTCCTCATCGATCGCCGAGGGGCATCCCTGCGGCGTCAGAAACAGCGCCGGCAACGGTTCGGTGTATTCATTTATGTTTCATCCCTGGAACCTGGAAACGGGCGATTTTGTCGATCTGCTGGCGGCCGTCCTCAACAGCACGGCCGTGGCCGACAGCGTTTCCGGGTTAAATTTGCCGGAACGGTTCGAGCTTTATCCGAACTATCCCAATCCCTTCAATTCATCGACCAGAATCCGTTTCAATATTCCCCTCAACACTTATGTCCAGATCGACGTCTATAATATACTGGGGCGTAAAGTGGCCAATCTGTTTGGGGAAAAAACCACCGCCGGAAGACATTCCGTTATCTGGGATGGAACCGATCACTCGGGTCATGAGGTTGCCAGCGGCATATATTTTTGCCGAATGAGGACGACCAATTTCGAGCATACGACCAAAATGCTGTTGCTGAGATAGCAACTTTCGAATTTTTACAAATTAAATGTAAGACAATGGCGGTCATTGTTCCCCTCTAGTTGGAGGAGTCCTATGCCGCGAATGAAATTGTCATCACCGCTTTATTTGTGTTGTTTTGCGCTCGTTTTCTCTTGTATAACATTTGCTTACAGCGACAACTTAGATTATTTGTTCAACCCGGAGCATACTCATAAGACGACGCGGACAACGGCCGCCGTCCAGCAGCCTTCGATCTGGCCCAGCTATCTTGGTGTTCACTCGGACAATAATGTCGGCATGTCGGCCAATTGTTTCGGCCAGCTCGGCCATCGTTTTATGATAGTCGGCGCCGATGATCCCGAAAGCAACCAGCCGCCACCCTCATTCGTTTACCCGGCTGTCTCCAACAAGCAGTATCTCTTTGCCGGGGCGCTCTGGATCGGCGGCATTATCGACGGTGACACGATTGTCTCGGTCGGGGCGCGCGGGTATGGTTACAACGCCCCGGAATTTCTGCCCGAGAGCGTCTCCGGCGGAACGGTCCGGCTATTGGCCGGCAAAGCCGACAAGCAATTCATTGCAACTTATTCCGACACCGTCCCGATAACTTACTACCCTGACCCTCGTATCGAGGCCCTGACCGTGACCGAACGCAGTTATAGCTGGGTTACGCCGCCCTATGACGACTTTATTATCTATGAGCTCAACATAAAAAATGTCGGGACACAGCCGATTCTCGATACCTGGTTGGGCTATTATGTCGACTGCGATGTTTATTCCGATCCGGAGGGCGGAATAAACGAGTTTGGCTACACCGATGATATCGTCGGCCTGAGGCGAATAAGCGGTATTGCCTATATTACCGACAATGACGGCGACCCTGTCGATGACGATAATTCCTGGTCGGAAGATGAAAGCATCAGGGGCATATTTGGTCTAAAACTTATCGACATGTATCCTCCCGCCACCGATACCAGTTTCAACTGGTGGATACGGGGCGGCGGCAATGAACTCGACTGGGGGCCGCGCTATCTGGGAGATACGACACAGCCGCTATATGAATATTCCAACGGCGGCAACGGTCAGCCGGCAACCGATCCCGATTGTTATCATCTGTTGTCGAACAGCGAAATCGACTATGATTATATCTGGACATATTTCATGCGGAACGATTCCAGCTGGCTCCCGATGCCGGCATCGCTGGGGCTTTATTTCGGTTTCGATGCCCGTTTTTTATACTCCTTCGGTGCTTTCGACCTGATGCCGGGCGACTCCCTGATAATGACCTTCGCCATTGTCGGCGGCGAGAATCTCCACGACCAGCCATCCGATTTCGAGGATCACTACGATCTGAACCTGCCCGAGATGTTCTATTACCGCCTTGATTTCGGAAATCTCGAAAATAACGCCGCCGCGGCCAAAAATCTGTATGAATCCGACTATACCCTGGCGCCGCCGCTCGGCCCCGTACAGGGTGTCGAAATCTCACGTATCAACGGCGCCGAATACCGGGTCGAGTGGAAACCCCGCAGCCATCCCGACCTTGTCGGCTACAATGTTTATTACGCGCCCGTCCCGGACAGCCAGGTATTTTTCGGTGATACCGTGCTGGGCACACTGGACACGTCGGCCATGTCCCTGCTCAACACCGCCTCGCTACTGACATCGAACGAGCATATTATCGACGATCTTGTCGATGGCGAAATTTATTATCTTTCGGTTACGACTGCCGGCGAATATGCCGTCGGCCGCCGATCGCGCCCCGTATATTTCACCTTCGGTTCCCCCGACAAACCGGTCACCGACACCGCCACGATGTATATCAGTTCCGACCAGACGATCACCATCGACTGGACACCTCCCCTCGACAGCGACATCGACCATTACAATATATACCGCCGAATCGGTTACGATGAATATATCACCAGTTATGACGCGACCACCTGGAGCCATCCGACATTATTCGGTAATTCATACGACAGCCTCGCCTATTTTATCGAAAACGGCGATACCACCATGCTCTATTACTTCAAGATGGAACCGTATGCTTCGGTTGACGCCGGGCAAAATTGTTTCACCGACAGCACCCTTCACGTCGAACTGTACTATTTTATCACGGCCGTGGATACTCTCGGGCAAGAGTCGCCTCTGTCCGATCCTGTTCATATTCTGGTTCGGGGGCCGACACAAAAAGATTTTTTGATCTATCTTCCCAACTCCGGCAAGAGATCCAATCTTCAGAATATCGACTCGCTGGTCGCTTTCTATGATCGCGCCCTGTCCGGACTTGAAATCGAATACGATTACTTCTTTGTCGGCGATTCCGTCGCTTCCGAAGGTTGTGAAGAATACCGATGTATGGGGTGGTCGACCATGTCGCCCTATCGCTTTATTCTTTTCGACGATAACATGCGCGAGGCGGCCCTGTATCACGAGGTGTACGGCTCCTTTACCGACGCCCTCACCGATTATGTCAAAAGCGGCGGCAATCTTATTTATTTCGGCAACCTGATGGGTGATTATACGGGGCTTTTTATCGATACGCTTCAGATAAAATACTATCCTGGCCAGTTCGAGTACGATCTGCTGCATGTCGATTCGCTCGACATGGTCGGGTTATTACTCTATACGAACGGTCTGATCGGTCTGGCCGATACCCTCGGCGGGCTTATACACGCCGAACCGTTCGACAATACGCTTCCCCCCCTCGACATCGATACCTCTTTGGAATGGTGGAACGATCTCGCCCTGGCCGGCTTTATCTGGCCGCAGGCGACGCCGCCGATGACCGGCTGTCTCTACCCCCGATCTCCCGCCGAACCGATATATTATTACAATTCACTTTATCCCGGATCATCGCTTTTCGAGGGTATGCCGTGCGGGATAAAATATGAGGACCAGCCCGGCGATGTATATACGTTCATAATGCACCCGTGGTATCTGGAAAGCGAGGATTTCCGAAGCCTGATCGCGGCCGTCATCGAACGAACCCCGGTGAGCACGCCCGATGAGCCGGAATTATTGCCGGCAGGTTTCACCCTGCGTCAAAATCATCCGAATCCTTTTAATCCACAAACCGTCATAGAATATTATCTGCCCCACAACGCCGACATCCAAATCGACATCTACAATATTCTCGGCCGCCGGGTGAGAACACTGGCATCCGGTTTTCACGGGGCCGGGCAACACCGTGTAACATGGGACGGCGCCGACGACACCGGTATGGCGGTCGCCAGCGGCGTTTATTTCTATCGTCTGAAAACAGATGACTTCGTGAAGAGCCGAAAAATGCTCCTGCTCAAATAAAACAGACTTTATAAAAAAAAGGGCCGCCCGGATGGGGCGGCCCTTTTAGCAAATTGCGTAGTATCTTATTTACCCGTGTCGAGAATAACCGGCAAACCGTTGTCAGATTTTCCGATTATTACGACTTTGCTGTTGGACGAAGTGGCCAGTTGCTGGGTCGCCTCGATTCCTTTCCAGTCAAGAAGCATCGGCGTCAAACCGGATGACACGATCTTCTGGAAATCGGCGATACCTTTCGCCTCGATACGTTTTCGTTCCGCCTCCTGTTTCTCTTTCAGCAGAACGAATTCCATCTTCTGGGCATCCTGGTCCGCCTCGAGCTTGGCGTTGATCGCTTCGGTAATTTTGGTCGGCAAAACAACATTGCGGATAATCACATCATCCACCATAATAAACTTATCCGTCATCAATCGCTGTATCTCACTCAGAATCTCGTTCGCGATAACCTCCCTCTTGGTGGAGTATAATTCCTCCGGCTTATATTGCCCGACCACGCTTCGCCCGACACCGCGAAGAGCCGGAGCTATGGCGACGTTGTAATAATTGGGACCGACTGTTATCTGGAGCGAATCGAGTTTCTCCGCAATGGGTCGGAACCATATCGTCACCTCCAGTCCGATCGAAGCGCCGTCCGACGCAAGTACATGTAGTTCCTCGCGATGTTCATTCATCTGAACCTTATAGACAAACATGCTGTTCCAGGGGAAATGCCAGTTGAAGCCCTCGGGATATATTTTGCCCATCTCGGTGCCGTCGCCGAACTTGTAATAAAAGACGGCACGGTGCCCCGACGGTACCTGCGTGCCGCACCCGACTATGCCGGTGACGAAAATCAGCACCAGCAGAAGCGGCAGCAGTCTTAAGCCTTTAACGCGGGAATCGGTCATAAAAAACCTCCTTGTTTATTAATAATTAAATGGAATCCCCATAGTTATAGAAGAATGTTACTAATTGAGTTTTCAGAATCAAGATAAAAAGTTAAATTATAAATACGATGCCTTGTATGGGACTATCGGATCACCCGATTTTATGATCGCGGTGTCGATTTCCAGTACCGGCGGATCATTGCTGATAAATGTAGTATCCACCTTATATACCCACGGCATATCGACATAAATCAAATGATAGAACTGATCGGTCGCCGGCAGCCGCCAGCCCGCCTTGTACTTGCCGCCGTCGGCTATCGGCCCGTAACCGGATATTCCACCGACGCCCGGCGCAAAGATGTTGGCCGCCTCGTCGCAGACAAATGTGATCGAATCACCGGCCGCGAGCGCCACAATCTGATTTTTCTCGAAATAAACCCAGCTCGGCGAACCGGACAGTGTCTCGGGCGGATCGGTCGAAAACTGCGGCAGGTTGGGAACCGTGAATGTTCCCCGCGGTATTATCAGCGAACTCGAGTATCCCCAGAAACGCCATCCCCGGTAATTATAATTATCATTATAAAGTTTCAGAAAATAGCCGCTCCTGGCAATATTATCCGTCAGCGGATGAGCCTCGGTGGTGTCGCCGTTGATTATCTTGTAAGCGGTCCCGAATAGAATATCATCGACGTCGGCCACGGCGGTCGCTATATTGTCATAGCCATAGAAATCGCGTCCGGAGGTACCGTAATCGATGGTAATCGACCTCGAGACCGAATCTATCTCATAGAAAATCTGCGTGCTGTCGTCGATATAAACCGGTTCATCAGGAAAAAGCGAAGTGGTGTACAATTCGACCCCGTCTTCGGAATCCTCAAGATAACGCGTAATTTCGAAATCATCGGAGGTTATATAAGGATCATCTTCTTCATCGCAACCCATCCATACCGGGACCATGGCCAATATACTTAAAATAGCTATTCTCCAAAGAAGGCGTTTCATTTTTACCTCTTTCTTTTTTTCTTGAGTTCCGCTTTCATATTTTTTACTTCGTCGCGCAGTGCCGCGGCCGTTTCGAACTCGAGATTATCGGCCGCCTTTTTCATCGCCTTCATCAGGAAGGCGATTTTATCCTCGGCTGTCATTTCCGCGAAATAATCAGGCTTCTCGAATGCGGCTTCTTCTTCGACCGTCTTCGAATCGGCAAACTGCGTCGCTTTCAATATTTCTTCCCTGGTCTTGAATATAGTCTCGGGAGTGATATTATGTTCCCGGTTATATTCGAGTTGTTTCAGGCGCCTTCTTTCCGTCTCGTCAATCGCCTTGCGCATCGAGTTGGTGATTTTGTCGGCATAAAATATAACCTCGCCGTTCTTGTTGCGGGCCGCCCTCCCGGCGGTCTGAATAAGCGATCTCTCCGACCGCAAAAAGCCCTCCTTGTCGGCATCGAGTATGGCCACCAGCGACACTTCGGGAAGATCCAGCCCCTCGCGCAACAGATTGATACCGACCAGAACATCGAACTCCGACAGCCTCAGATCACGGATTATCTCGGTTCGGTCGATAGCGTCGATTTCGCTGTGGAGATATCGCACCCGGATATTTATTTTGTTGAGATATTCCGAGAGATCCTCCGCCATCCTCTTGGTCAGGGTGGTGACCAGAATCCTTTCCTTTTTCTCGACCCGGTTGCGAATTTCATCGATCAGGTCATCCACCTGGTTTCCCAGCGGGCGCACCGTAATTTTCGGATCGACCAGCCCGGTCGGGCGAATCACCTGCTCGACCACGACGCCGCCCGATTTTTCCAACTCGTAATCGGCCGGGGTGGCCGAGACAAAAACGACTTTATTGATAAGCGACTCGAATTCCTCGAAAAAGAGCGGCCGGTTGTCGAGGGCCGAGGGCAGGCGGAAGCCGTGTTCGACCAGCACCTCCTTGCGCGAGCGGTCCCCGGCAAACATTCCCCGCACCTGCGGCACCGTCTGATGCGACTCATCCATTATCATGAGAAAATCTTCCGGAAGGAAATCGATCAGCGTCGCCGGTCTCTCCCCCGGCTTGCGGCCGGTCAGGTAACGCGAGTAATTTTCCACCCCGCTACAGTAGCCGATTTCCTTCATCATCTCCAGATCATACCGGGTGCGCGACTCGAGCCTTTGCGCCTCGAGAAGTTTCCCCTGACCGCGAAGTTCCTCCAGACGTTGCTTCAACTCTTCCTCAATTTCGACAACCGCCTTTTTCATCTGGGGATGGCTGGTGACAAAATGCTTGGCGGGATATATCGCCGCCCGTTGCTTCTCGGTCAGAATCTCGCCCGTGAGCGGGTCTATCTCAGAGATACGGTCGATTTCATCACCGAACAATTCTATTCTGAGAGCCGTCTCCTGATAGGCCGGTATAAGTTCGATCGTGTCGCCTTTCACCCGGAAATTGCCCCGCGAAAAATCTATATCGTTGCGGTTATAATGTATATCGATCAGCGACCGGATCATTTCGTCACGGTCGATATTCTGGCCGGTCTCCATAAATAATAACTGCCGCTTGTATTCATCCGGCGAGCCCAAACCGTAAATGCAGGACACCGAGGCCACGATTATAACATCGTTGCGCTCCAGAAGCGATGCGGTCGCCCGGAGACGCAGGCGGTCGATATCCTCGTTCATCGAGGTGTCTTTTTCGATATATGTATCGGTGGTCGGCAAATATGCTTCCGGCTGATAATAATCATAATAGCTGATAAAAAACTCGACCGCATTTTTGGGGAAAAATGCTTTCAGCTCGCCGAAAAGCTGGGCGGCCAGCGTCTTGTTGTGCGATATGACCAGTGTCGGACGGCCGTAATTCTTGATTACGTTGGCCATCGTGAATGTTTTGCCGGAGCCGGTAACACCAAGAAGGGTCTGGAATTGTGCGTTTCCATAGAGTCCCTCGGTAAGTTCCTTTATCGCCTGCGGCTGGTCCCCGTGCGGCTCGTATTTCGATACCAGTTCGAAATTCGCCTTTTCCCGGGCCGCCTCGGTTCCCCGCCAGTTGAATTCCACTTTTTTATTCATATTCTATCACCATGCCAGCGCCAAAATACATAAATACGGCCGCTATTGGCAATCAAATAATAGAACGCACAATGTATTTGTGATGTTAAAAATTTGTTTTGGAACCGGGAAGTTATAAAAACGTTTAATATATGTGACTTTTGGGGTATAGATTTTGAGGTTCTAACTTCGTATAACATAAGGCGTTAAATTTTATCTTGACAGTTGCAAAGAAAACCCTAAGTTATGGAATTCAAAACCTCATTTAAGATGTGAATAAGGAGGGTTAATTTAAATGTACGCAGTATTCGAATCCGGTGGTTTACAGTTCCGTGCCGAAGAAGGCACCAGTATCAAGGTTCCGCACATTACGGCTAATCCCGGTGACAGCATTTCAATTGATAAGGTTCTGTTGGTTAATGACGGCGATAATTCCTTTATCGGCTCTCCTTACCTTGAATCGGCCAAAGTGGAAGCTGAAATCGTTACCGAAGGCCTGGCGAAAAAAGTCGATGTTTACAAGTTCAAAAGACGCAAAAAATATCGCAAACTCCAGGGGCATCGGCAAAAATTTACGGAAATTGTAATTAAAAAAATCACCCCTCCGGTAAATTGAAATACTTGAACGCAAAAAGCGCGGATATATGGCCGGAATTAAAAATCTTCCGGCCTTTTATCCTGTTAATCGGATTGCTCATTCTGTCCGGAACTCCCGCCGTGGCGCAATCGCAAGCCCAGTCTTTTAATGTCGTCGATGTCTCGGTCGAGGGCAACCGTCAGGCAACCGATAATCTTATCCTGTCCGTGGCCGGCATCAGGAAAGGCGATGATTTAACCGCCACCGTCACCCAGGATGCCATGCGGAGGCTCTACGGCCTCGGTTTTTTCAAGGATATCGAAATCCTCGCCGATGAAACCACCGGCGGATTGAGCATCATTATAAAAGTCACCGAACTTCCCAAACTTCGGGAGCTTATATTCGACGGCAACAAAGAAGTCAGCACCAACGACCTTAAAGATGATCTGGGCCTGACAACCAGCAATTACCTGTCGAACAGCCTCATCTTCGAGAAGAAAAACGAAATCATCGATATATATGGTGAAAAAGGCTATTTCATGGCGGAAGTCGAATATGAAATGAAATATTCCGACGATTCCACCCAGGCCGACCTCACCTATAAAATCAAAGAAGGCTCGAAAGTCAAAGTCGAAAAGGTCTATATGACCGGTAATGTGCACGTCAAGGCCGATGATATTATCGGCAAAATGCGCAACCGAAAACGCGGCTTTTTGAAGTCATCCAATTTCGACAAGGAAAAATACCCCGAGGATAAAGAGAAAATAATCGAGTACCTTCACCAGAAAGGCTATATCGACGCTTACCTTAAATCCGATTCGATCTATGTCGACAGCACCATCAACAAGATGTTTATTTATCTCGATATCTACGAGGGACCAAGATATTATTTCGGTAAAACGACTTTTTCCGGCAACGATATTATTCCCGAAAAAATTCTCAATCATGCCCTGAAATACAAGGAAAACGGCGTTTTCGATAACGCTAAATTCGAGGAATCGTTTTACGAAGTCTATTTCATGTACCAGGAGAAGGGGCATCTGCATGTCCGGGTAATCGACAACAGGAGCACCCGCGACAGCCTGATCGATATTAATTTCGATATCGTCGAGGGTCTCCCCTCCGAGGTCAACCTGGTGAAAATCATGGGGAACACCCGCACCCGCGAAAATGTCATCCGCCGCGAGATGACCCTGCGGCCGGGGCAGGTTTTCCACCGCTCCCTGCTCATGCGCTCCATCCGCGACATCACGCAGCTTAATTATTTCGCCAATGTTATGCCGGATATTGTCGATCTGGCCACCGGCGATGTCGATGTCGTCATCACCGTCGAGGAAAAACCGACCGCGCAGGTTTCGGCCGGCGCCGGTTATTCCGGGGCCGATAAATTCGTCGGCACTTTCGGGGTGGGAATTCCGAATTTCAGGGGGATGGGTCAGCAGTTGTCGGCTAATGTCGATATCGGAAGCGAACGCAACTCGTACTCATTGTCCTTCACCGAGCCGTGGGCCTTCTCCACCCCCACCCTTCTTGGCGGCGAGCTTTATTACACCAACCGCGAGTGGGACAACGACTATACCGAGGGAAGCCGGGGCGGCTCGATCCGTGTCGGTCGGCGCTTGAGCTGGCCCGATGATTATTTCCGGGTTTATGCCTCATACCGACTCGAAGACAACCGTTTCTATGATTTCAACGCCAATTACATCGCCAATTATTCGTTTGGAACCAATATCTACGATACGACAATTACAATTAACCCGGATGCAACGATAGACACCACCGCCGCATACATCTATGAAATTGACGAGCCATACCCCGGATCGCTTTTGAGATATAACGAAGAATGGTTCAGCGCTTCGACTTTACAATTGTCGATTACCCGCGACAGCCGCGATTTGCCCGAATTCGCCACGAGGGGCTCGATTCTCTCATATTCGATCGAAAAATCGGGTTCGTTTCTCGGCGGTTTCTGGGACTACAACAAACATATGATTTCGCTTTCGAAATTCATACCGATATTGGGTAATATTGCCCTGGCCGGAAAAGTCACTTATGGCGTCGTTACATCGCCGGGTAACGACAGTACCATCCTGATATCCGAACGCTTCACACCCGGCGGAACCGGTTATACCGGAATAATTCGCGGCTATGACGATGGCTCCCTGACTCCAGACACCGCCGCGACAGTTTCTACAAATACAATAATATATGTTACTAATGTGGATATAAATGGAAATCCCACTACCGATACAACCGAGATAAGCGAAACAAACGATCAGGTTTACACTGTCCGGGGTAAATATATGCTGGTCGGGAATCTCGAACTGCAGATCCCGATTTTACAGAATCAGCTATATTTGTTGGGCTTTTTCGACATCGGCAATTCATGGCTGGATCGCGAAGATATAAATATGAAAGACCTATATAAAGGTATCGGGGTCGGTTTCAGGCTGGTTGTTCCCGGTATAGGCACCTTAGGTTTCGATTTCGGCTATGCCCTCGACGAGCAATACAGTCCGACCGACGGATCGGTGCGCCAGGGTAAGGGCTGGCAGCCTCATTTCCAGATCGGAACCACTTTCAGATAGAAATAATTCAATTGTTATATACAAGGAGAGGAGTAAGATGAACAGACGCAGGACCTGCATATTGACCGCCGTCATGGCGATTATGATCTTCGCCGCCCTGACCCCGTCGGGACAGGCGCAGATGGGCAAATTCGGTTATGTCGATTCCGACCGCGTCTTCGCCGAATACAAGGCGTGGGGTAAGGCTCAGGAAGAGTTCAATACCCAGTACAAGGCATGGGATGACGAAGCCAAAGAGATGCAAAAAGAATACGAAGACATGGTAACCGAATACGAAAAACAGAGACTGATTCTCTCGGCCGAGAAAAAAGCCGAACGTGAGGCCGCTATCGAGGCCAAACGACAGAGCCTTGATGCCTATACGCGCGAAATCTTCGGACCGGGCGGAACCGCCGAACGAAAAAATGACGCGCTGGTGAAACCGTTGATCGACAAAATCAACGCCATCATCGAACAGGTCGCCACCGAGGGCGATTATGATTTCATCTTTACCTCGTCGGCGCTGGCCTATGCCAAGAAGGATCACGACATTACCGATAAAATAATCGAGCTTCTCGAAGACGAAGAATAGTTATCGGGGCGGCAATCGTGGGTGTTAAACTCGAAGAATTGGCCCGGCTGGTCGAGGGTGAACTTGGCGGCGACGGATCGGTCGTTATCGAATCGGCCGCGCCGGTGCAAACCGCGCAACCCGGGCAAATCTCATTTGTCGCCAATAAAAAATATCTCAAATATCTCGAGACAACGACCGCTTCGGCGGTCGTTCTGTCATCGGGCATCGATTTCGACCGCCTCCCGGCCATAAAACACAAGGACCCGTATCTCGCTTTCGCGATAATCCTCGACCGCCTCTACCCCGATAAAACACCCGCAACGACCGGCCCGCATCCGACCGCCGTGGTCGCCGAATCCGCCAAACTGGCCGACAGTTGCACGGTCGGCGCCATGACCCATATCGGCGAAAACAGCGTTATCGGCGACAACAGCAACATCATGCCGCGCGTTTATATCGGCGATCAGGTCAAAATCGGAAGTAATTGCAAAATATATCCGGGCGTGAATATTCTCGACCGCACCGTCATCGGCGACAACACCATCATCCACAGCGGAACCGTCATCGGTTCCGACGGTTTCGGTTTCGCCCAACACCCCGGCGGCATCAAAAAAGTCAAACAGGTCGGCTGGGTGGAAATCGGCGATGATGCCGAGATCGGCTCCAATGTCTCTATCGACCGCGGCGCCCTCGGCCCCACGCGTATCGGCAACCATGTCAAAATCGACAACCTGGTGCAGGTGGCGCATAATGTCGAAATCGGCGATTATTCGATAATCGTCTCGCAAGTCGGTATCTCCGGCTCGACCAAACTCGGCAAGGGTGTAATATTAGCGGGTCAGGTCGGTCTGGTGGGACATATCGAGATCGGCGACGGCGTGCAAATAGGCGCGCAGTCGGGCGTCACACACGACATTCCCCCCGGCAAAAAATATTTCGGTTCGCCCTCTCGCGATTTTGCGCAACAGGCGCGAATCGAGGCCACGGTCGCCAAACTCCCGGAGATGCTGAAGCGTCTTAGAAAGATCGAGAAGAAGTTGGAAGAAGAATAAGAAACAAGATAATATCTGTCACAAAATATTAAAGGCGGGATTCCTCCCGCCTTTTTATTATAGCAAAATCATAGTTGCCTGAATCAAAGATGCAATAATCACGTCGCAATCCGCTTAGAACGGCAGGTCGTCGTCCTCGGCGCTCAAATCGGCCGCCGGTGGCGCCTCGGGAGGTGCGTCCGAACGCGATGCCGACGGACCCGGCGCGCCGCCGCCCGCCTGATCAGCGCGGCTGCCGAGAAACTGCAGACGCTGTGCTACGATCTCGGTCGTGTAACGCTTGTTGCCGTCCTTATCCTCCCATGAACGGGTCTGAATCCGACCCTCGAGATATACCGATCGACCCTTCGCCAGATACTCCTTGGCGATTTCCGCCTGACGCCCCCACACGACAATATTGTGCCATTCCGTCCGGTCCTGCATCACGCCGTCCTTGTCGCGCCATTTTTCGGATGTCGCCAGCGAAAACGAAGCTACCGCCTGTCCGCCCGGCGTATAACGAAGTTCCGGATCCTTACCGAGATTGCCGATCAAAATAGCTTTGTTGACTCCAGCCATGGAAAACCTCTCCTTAATATTTATCGATTATTTGGCTGAATATAACCGCCCGATCTCGCCCTGTCAATCACGATCTTGGAGTTACCGATGTTTTTTGCTTGTTGAGCGCTATCATTCGTATTATTATCTGACAAATTGCGAGGTTTATTATGGATTTATTGAAATTAAACGAGGAAGAAACCGCCAAACGGCTGGAAAGTTTCCTCAGGAAAAAAATCGAAAAATCCGGACTGACAGGATATGTCATCGGTCTCTCCGGCGGAATCGATTCCGCCCTCTCCGCTTCGATTGCCGCAAGCGCCGTCGGCGCCGATAAAGTCTTTGGCGTCCTGATGCCGTACTCGCGCTCATCACAGAACTCGCGGGACGACGCCCTCAAACTGGCCATACAGCTCGGAATCGAAACCCGGACGGTTGACATCAGCCCGATGATCGACGCTTACTATGGAAATATCGGGCAGGGCGACGATATCGATCCCGTCCGGCTGGGAAATAAAATGGCCCGCGAAAGAATGTCGATTCTTTTCGACACCGCTTTCGAACTCAACCGGCTGGTGCTGGGAACATCCAACCGAACCGAGTTCTGTCTCGGTTACGGCACCTGGTACGGCGATGTCGCCAGTTCGGTCAACCCGATTGGTATGCTCTATAAAACGCAGGTGCGGCAGATGTCGGAATACTACAAAATCCCCGAGTCGATACGGACCAAAACACCGACCGCCGATCTGTGGCCGGGTCAGACCGATGAGGACGAACTCGGACTAGAATACGCCCGTGTCGATCAGTTGCTGTACCATTTGATCGACAACGGTGTCACCGACCGCGCTAAACTGAACGAAGCCGGTTTCGAGGATACATTGATTTATCGCGCGGTCGATCTGTTGAACCGCTCATATTTCAAAAGACATTTGGCCGAAATCGCCGATCTCGGTCTCAAACCGATCCCCGATAATATAACGATCAGTCGGTGAATATGTCAGAAATCAATGACAAAGGCATCGTCTATCTGATCCCGACACCGATCGGAAACATGGGCGATATGACACAACGGGCGCTGGAATGTCTCGAAAACTCGGAACTGATTGCCTGCGAGGACACCCGTGTCTCCGGGCGTCTGCTGGCGCATTTCGGTCTCAAAAAGAAGCTCCTCAGCTATCATGATTTTAACGAAATGCAAAGACTGCCGCGGCTTCTCGAAATCCTCAACGCCGGTAGTAATATCGCCGTCATCACCGATGCCGGTTCGCCCGGCCTGTCGGATCCGGCCTATCGGATCATCCGCGCCGCCATCGAAAACGACATAAAAATCTCGCCTCTCCCCGGCGCCAACGCGCTTGTCCCGGCGATATCCGGTTCCGGCCTGCCGATGGACCGTTTCTTTTTCGAGGGTTTCCTGCCCAATAAATCGGGCTCGCGAAAAAACCGCCTGAAAAAACTTATCGAACTCGAACATACGCTGGTGTTTTATGAATCGCCGCACCGTATCGAAAAGACGCTCGCCGACACGCTCGAAATTCTCGGCGACCGCCGGGCCTGTATAGCGCGGGAGATATCCAAAATTTACGAGGAATTTATCCGGGGAACAATTTCCGAACTTATCGACATCGCTCAAAAACGCAAACTCAAAGGCGAAATGGCGCTGGTCGTCGAGGGCGCCCCGGCCAAAAAAGCCTCAAAAAATAAATCTTACGGGAAAAAACGCGACGATGAATAAAAAACGCCTTTATCCTTTCGACCTGCTGGTGCTTGGATATATGGCTTTTCTGACCGTCGCCATACTTCTATTCGGACGGCCGCTCGGCGATTATGCCGACGAATTACTGATAAACCTGATGGTCATTGTCATCGTATTAAGCGTCATCCGTTTTCTGCATTCACCGAAATCCGGCCCGGAACTATTTTTACGGCTGCTCTACCCGGCCATACTTTTTTTACTTTTCTACAAGCAGACGGGCGGGCTGATGAATTTGATATTCCCAGAATTTCTCGACTATCAGTTGACCGCTTTCGAAAAATCACTGTTCGGTGTCAATCCCACTCTCTGGCTCGATAGCAATATGATCCATGTCTGGCTCACCGAATTACTCAGCCTGCTTTATTTCGCATATTATCCTTTGATCTACATCTTCCTGTTGACACTCTTTTTCAAAAAAGAATACCACCTCATCAAAATTTCCGTGACCGCCATCTGCATGACTTTTTTCGTTTCCTTTCCCCTTTTCTTTTTGTATCCGATCGAGGGCCCGCGATACTTTTTCGCCGGCATGTACACAAACGAACTGACCGGCCCGTTTTTCCACCCGCTGGTGGAACTGGCCCAGCGAGGTGCGGTGCACGGCGGCTGTATGCCCTCGACGCATTTCGGTGTCGCTCTCGTAATTATGTTTTTATGTTTGAAATATTATAAAAAAGCGGGTATTATGCTTATTCCGGTCGTAATCGGACTGGCGTTGGGAACGTTCTACGACCGGTACCATTATGTATCCGATGTCATCGTCGGCGGAGTTATCGGGCTGGCGGCATTATTCGTGACATTGAGATTCATAAAGTTTGATGAAGACGATATATCGTTGCGGAACAAAAATAGAAAGAAAATAAGTTATGTTTCCTGAACTGTTCAAAATCGGCCCCTTTGCCATACGCTCATACGGCGTCATGCTGGCCATATCTTTTTTTATAGGCGTGTATTATGTGAGCCGTATCGCCAAACGTGAAAACAAGGATTTCGGCGTTTATCTGTCGCTCGCCTATATCATGGTTTTTGCCGGTATCGTCGGCGCCCGGATCGCCTATGTCCTGTTCCATCTCGAGGAATTCGCCGGGTCGAACTGGGCGGCCTCTTTCAACCCGTTCCACTCGGGAAGAATCGGTATCGCCGGTTTGAATCTTTACGGCGGCGTCATCCTGGCCGTGATCTGTTCATACATATATCTGAGAATAAAAAAGCTTTCGGTTCTGGAGACATTCGATGTTTTCGCGCCGACAATCGGCCTTGGACTGGCCGTCACCCGCATCGGCTGTTTTCTCAACGGATGCTGCTTCGGAACGCCGACCGATCTCCCCTGGGGGGTCGAGTTCCCGGCACATTCCATACCGTGGTATGTTTTCGGCGCCGTGCATATACACCCCGCGCAATTATACAGCTCGCTGTACGGTTTTTTGCTCTTTCTTTTCCTCCACTGGCGGTTGAAAAACAGGCAGTTTTTCGGACAGGTGGTGGCGCTGATGTTCATGATCGAGGCGGTTTTCCGCTATGCTATCGAGTATGTCCGTTACTATGAAAACGAGATGCATGTGCATTTTCTCGGCATGGACCCGACCTATAATCACCTCATCTCGATCGGCCTTTTCCTGCTGGGACTGGGCATATATATCCACCAGTATCGGAAAAGTAATATCGCCGCCGCGAGTTAATATCTATGACCAGCCAGCGCTCAGGTGATTTCTACGCTCTGGCCTGCGCCCTTGTCTGCGGGCTGGGCAATATCCCCGCCAAAGTGGCTGTGGCAAATATTTCGGTGGAACTGTATAATTTATACTTTTTCATCTTCGGCTTTATTTTTTCGAATTATGTCTGGTTCAATAAAAAGGATCGCGAGGAAATCAAATCGGTCGATGCCAGAACGCTCGGCCTGATATTTATACTGGCGATAATTTTCGCTCTCGCTCTCTACCTGTTCATCGTCGCCCTCAAACTCATCGAGCCGGCCACCGTCTCGTTTCTCTCGCGCGTGGAGGTCATCATCACCGTCATTCTGGCCTACATGATACTTAAGGAAAAACTGAAATTTGTCGAACTTGTCGGCGGGCTGATCGCTCTCGGCGGTATTTTGATCCTGAAATACAAAACCAATATCACCATCTCGTATGCCGCCGGTCTCATGATTTTATCCTCGCTGTTTTTTTCGATCGCCGAGGTCATCATCAAGAAAAACATTCATCGGCTCGGCACCGGGAGGTTTTTGTTCTACCGCAACCTGTTTATGATCGGGATTATGTTCGCGATACTATTAGTGAGCGGTCACAGCATGTATTTGCCGCCCGCCAAAACGCTCTGGCTGATTCTCGCCGCGGCAATTCTCCTGCCGGTTCTCGGACGCCTCACCTACATGGAAGCGCTCAAACGGATCAATATTTCGCGGGCGGCGCTGGTCACCCAGGCCACCCCGCTTTTCACGGCTTTTTTCGCTTTTATGATTTTATCCACCTACCCGACCCTTATCGAATGGCTCGGCGGCGCGTTGATCATCGGCGGTGTGGTGGTGATTCAGCTGTCGGCGGTCAGGAAGAAAAAGACCCGCATCAATACAGCCTGAGCCTACATCTCGATCCCTTTGCGGGCCTCGACTCCCTGCTGATAATAATGCTTGATCTCGCGCATCTCGGTCACCAGATCGGCCCTCTCGATTATCCGCGGGTCCGCCTTGCGGCCGGTGATGACAATCTCGACATTATCGGCGCGGTTGTCGATCAGCTCGAGAAGCTCCTCGACCGAAAACAGCTTGTAATATGTCGCAATATTGGCCTCATCCAGAATGACCATATCATACTCGCCCGAGGCCGCGATTTTTTTGACCTCTTCGAAACCGGCCCGCGCCGCATCGATATCGGCCTGCTCCGGATCTTTATGAATAAAACAGTCCCGGCCGTACTGCTTCAAAACAAGCTGATCGCCGAATTTTTTGACCGTCTCGAGCTCGCTGTAATGCATACCCTTGACAAACTGGGCGATATATACTTTCAACCCGGCGCCGACCGCCCGGAGCGCCAGCCCAAATGCGGCCGTCGTCTTACCCTTGCCGTCGCCGGTGTAAACATGAATATAACCACGCATAAATAAACTCCTTCCGGAGCTATTTAGCGTATTGATGGACAATTGTCAAGGGGTGTGAAAAACGCCGGCTCAATGAACCTCGAGCATCCGTTCGAGCGCCAGCAAAGCGTTTGACTTGATCCTGTCGGGAACTTTTATTTGTTTCATAGTGTCAAGATTCTCAAGACAATAGGCCATGTCATTTAAAGTTGTCCTGTACATGTTGGCACAGACCGGACAGGTCGATCCGGATAGCTCGAAAATCTTTTTGTCGGGATGTTCCAGTGCCAGGCGGTTGATCAGGTTGATCTCCGTCCCCACCGCAATCGATGATCCGGCCGGCTGATCGGCCACGTATTTGACGATGAAACTGGTCGAACCGGCCGCATCGGCAAGCTCGACAACTTCATGCGGGCACTCCGGGTGAACCACGATTTTGACATCGGGGTATTTCTCTTTCACCTCGTGAACATGCTCGACCCTGAAATTGGTGTGAACATGACAGTGACCCTTCCACAGTATGACCCTGGCCCGGTCGATCTGTTCCTCGGTCAAACCGCCCCCCTCATGCGAGAAATCCCATATAATCATATCTTCCGGTTTGAGACCGTATTTGATACCGGTATTGTATCCCAGGTGGCGATCCGGGAAGAAAAACAGCTTCTCGCGTTTGTCGAGGGCCCATTTATAGGCGGCGTCGGCATTCGAAGAGGTGCATATCAAACCGCCGTGCTCACCCACAAAAGCCTTCAAACCGGCCGCCGAATTCATATATGAAATGGGCATAATTTTCTTGTCGCCGCCGAACTGCTCGAGCGTTTTCCACGCCTCCATAACATCCGCCATCTCGGCCATATCGGCCATCGGGCAACCGGCCAGCGGATTCGGCAGATATACCTTCTGCCCCGATTTGGCCAGAATATACGCCGCCTCGGCCATGAAATGCACTCCACAGAATATTATATATTCGACATCGTCGCGCGCCGCTGCGATCTGCGACAACCCGTAGGAATCACCCAGGGCATCGCCGAAACCGACCACTTCCACCCGCTGATAATGATGTGTCAGGATAATCGCCCGTTTGCCGAGCCTCTCTTTGGCCAGCCCGATACGCTCTTTAAGATCGTCGCCGGTGGCCTCTCTATATTCTTTTGGCAACGCAAAATACATGTCTATTTCACTTCCCTGTTCTTCACCTATTTCTCGCAAATATACGAATTTTCAACAGCAATATAACAACTATTTAATAAAAAGCAATTTTAACACGATTTGCTCTTCGATCTAAAATAATTGCATCCCGGCGGCGTATTTAATATATTAACAGCCTTAATTTGAAACCGATTTTCACCCGGCTGATGATTAATCTCCATTCGGCCGGATGGCGATAACAGGAAATACACAAATTTTAATAGAGTCGGACAATATGAGCAACAAATCTGACAATGACAAAAACAACGCCGATAAGCCGGAGGGCACCGGCAATTTTATCTGGGACTTCATCGACGAAGATATCGAAAACGCCCGCTTCGATAAACATATCCACACCCGTTTTCCGCCGGAACCCAACGGCTACCTGCATATCGGGCACGCCAAGGCGATCTGCATCAACTACGGCACGGCGATTCGCTACGGCGGTAAATACAATCTCAGGTTCGACGACACCAACCCGACCAAAGAAGAATCGGAATATGTCGAGTCCATCCAGCGCGATATCAAATGGCTCGGTTTCGACTGGGAAGACCGTCTTTTCTACGCCTCCGACTATTTCGACAAATTGTTTGAATACGCCGTAAAACTGGTCGAAAACGGCAAGGCTTATGTCGATGACCTTAATGCCGACGAGATTCGCGAATACCGCGGCACCCTAACCGAGCCGGGCAAAGACAGCCCTCATCGCAACCGCCCGGTCGAAGAAAATCTCGATCTGCTCGAAAAAATGAAAAACGGCGATTTCCCCGACGGCTCAAAAGTGCTCCGGGCCAAAATCGATATGGCCGCGCCCAACATAAATATGCGCGACCCGGTCATGTACCGCGTCCTCCACGCCATTCATCACCGCACCGGCGACAAATGGTGCATCTACCCGATGTATGACTGGGCCCACGGGCAGTCCGACTCAATCGAGGGTATCACCCACTCGCTGTGCGATATTAGTTTCGAGGATCACCGGCCGCTCTATAACTGGTTTGTCGAACAGCTCGGTATCCACCACCCGCGACAGATCGAATTCGCCCGGTTGAATATCAGCTACACCGTCCTCAGTAAACGCAAATTGATACAGCTTGTCGAAAACGGCCATGTTTCCGGCTGGGATGACCCGCGTATGCCCACCCTGTCGGGACTTCGGCGCCGCGGCTACACGCCCGAGTCGGTTCGGAAATTCTGCGACCGTATCGGTGTCGCCAAACGCGAGAGCATGGTCGATATCGCCCTGCTCGAACACACCCTGCGCGACGATCTTAATGTACGCGCCAAACGTGTCATGGCCGTGCTTAAACCGCTCAAGGTGGTTATCGACAACTATCCCGACGACATGGTCGAGCATCTCGAGGCGATCAACAACCCGGAGAACGAGGCCGACGGTACCCGCACCGTGCCGTTTTCGAAAGAGATCTATATCGAGAGCAGTGATTTCATGGAAGAGCCGCCGAAAAAATTCTTCCGGCTCGCGCCGGGGCGCGAGGTGCGGCTGAAACACGCCTATTTTATCACCTGCAACAGCGTCGTCAAAAACGACGCCGGCGAGATCGTCGAACTGCACTGCACCTACGATCCCGAATCTCGCGGCGGGCAGTCGCCCGACGGACGGCGCGTCAAAGGGACACTGCACTGGGTCTCGGCGGCCCATGCCCTCGATGCCGAGGTGCGGCTGTACAACCACCTCTTCACCAAAGAGGACCCGCTCGAGGATGAAGATTTTATGTCGACGCTGAACCCGGAATCACTGGAGACTCTCACCGGGTGCAAAGTGGAACCGTCGCCGGCCGAGGATGAACCGGGCGTGTACTATCAGTTTTTGCGTACCGGCTATTTTGTCGCCGACGCGGTCGATTCCAAACCGGGTCATCCGGTTTTCAACCGCACCGTCGGCCTCCGCGACACCTGGGCCAAAATAGCGAAGAAGAAATAAGTCGCAAATTACATCGCCCGCGGACAGAAATGTCCGCGCTACGGGTGGGGTGGATTGGAAATTTCGGTAGGGGCGTATAACCGTTCAAGGCGGGTCTTGCGCGAGCGTGTGACCCGCCGCCCTGTTTTTAAGAAAATGGGTAGGTCGAAGGGTGGCATTCCCAAACGAGGGCAATTCCTCGCATTGACCGAGTTTGGGGATGAAACAATGTTTTACAGGATAATATAATTACATTTTATAAAAAGGACTTGGCCAATCTCGTATCGCGGAGTCAACCTTATTACATAAAGTCATGTGATTGCCACGCGTCGATCTGCGCCAATGGCGCATGTCTTTGCTCGCAACGACGTTTAAGTTACATTAATGTTGTGTCAAGTCCTGTCTTTCGATGATAATCGGGGGATGTGACCTGACACTATATATCTATAACAAAAAAACCAATCGAACCCGTTTCGCTTAAACACAATTATCCAAAAACAAAAAAACGTGCGGAAACCCAGACCGTCTAATCCAGATGCTTCAGATGGGCGATGCGCTCGGTTTTGCCGGCGACGATGATGGCATCATCTTTATTGAAGGTGTAATAGGCGCGGGGGATGGCGCGAACAGTACTCCCCCCCCGGCCGACCGATTTGATCGACAGTATGTCGACTCCGTAACGGTTGCGGATACGGAGCTTCTTGATCGAATTGCCGACGAACTCTTTCGGCACCGGGAGTTCAGCGATGGAATAACCCTCAAGGAACCGAACATCGTTATCGACATTGAGCATGGTGATTTTCTGGGCGAGATCTCCGGCCAGGTCGATTTTTTCGATCTCTTTCTCATAGGCGTTGGCGATATCCTTGAGCCAGATGACGCCGATCTGCCGTCCATTGGCTTTTGCATCGACCACCGGCAGACCGTCGATTTTAAGCTTTTGCATCCGTTTGAGGACGGCATCGCAGTTATCGTCGAGATTGACCGGGCGCACCGACTCGTCGGCGATATCCCCGGCAATACAGACCAGCCGCAGAGTCTCTTTCATGAACATCATATCTTTTATTGTCGAGACCGAAACGACACCGACAAAAGCGCCGGTTTTGACATTATGCACCGACAGGAACGGCAGCCCTTTCGAAATCAGTTTCATGACCGCCTCGTTGAAATCGGTCTTCTGCGGGATGGAGACAAAATCGCGCGTGAAGAGATCCTTGACATACAGGTTTTTCATGATGTCGAACTCGGCTCTCCCCCGCACATTGATATTGCGCAAAATCAGCTTGAGCGTATAAATCGACTCGGCGGAAAATTTCGAGCAGACGATGGTGCTGATAATACTGGTCAGCATCAGCGGCAAAATGATCGAGGTCTCCTTGGTCAGCTCGAAAATCGTAAATATAGCCGTGATCGGCGCCCGGGTTGTCCCCGCCACCACCGCGCCCATCCCGATCAGCGCGTAGGTTCCGGCGGAGGCGGTTATATCCGGAAAATAGTAATGCGTGAAGTGACCGAAAAAGGCCCCGAGCATGGCGCCGATAAACAGCGACGGCGCGAAAATCCCCCCCGATCCGCCCGATCCGAGCGTCATCGAGGTGGCGAATATTTTGACGAACACCAGCAGGAGCGCCATGATCCAGAAGACATGGCTGCCGAGAAGCTGATTGATAAAATCGCCGCCGAGCCCCAAATAGGTCATATCCTCGCTGTTTATGACAAGGTTGACCGAATCATAACCGACCCCCATAATCTGGGGAAAGACCAGCGCAATGGCGCCGACCACCAGGCCGCCGAACATCGGTTTGATGTATGATTTGGTCTTTATTTTCTTCTCCCAGACATCGTTGAACGAATACAGTACCTTGATGAACAGAAACGAGACGACACCGGCGGCCAATCCGAAGACAATATAGAAGCCGGGTTCCCAGAAACTGTGCAGGGCATGATTGCCGACCACCTCGATAGCCGGGAAATCGCCTTCGAAAGCATGTGATATGACGGTGGCCATGACCGAACTGATGACGATCGGCGAAAACTGGGCGATAGCATAATCCATGAGGATAATCTCGACGGCGAACAGCGCCCCGGCCACCGGGGCGTTGAAAGCGGCCGCGATACCGGCGGCGGCGCCGCACCCGACCAGCGTCTTCATCCGTTTCGAGGAAATATGAAAAAACTGTCCGACGAGCGAACCGAGACTGGAGCCGATCTGGATAATCGGACCTTCACGGCCGACCGAGCCGCCGCTCCCGATGGTGATGCTGGAAAGCAGGCTTTTGAAAATGGCCACCCGCGGTCGGATATTGCCGCCCTTGACCAGCACGGCCTGCATCACTTCAGGGACACCGGTTCCCTTGGCCTCGGGCGCATACTTATAAATAATGGGACCGACAATAAGCCCGCCGACGGCGGGCAACATGACTTTAAGATACCATGGGGTGGCGGCCATGTTTTCGAGCAGGGTCCCCCCGCCCGGATAAAAAACGGCCGATATTTCCCGGATCAGCGCCCGAACGCCGACGGCGCCGAATCCGCCGAGTGTCCCGATGATGATCGCCAGGACGATCATGAACAGGTTCTCGGTCATGACTATATTCTGAAAAAGTTCGGTTATGTCGCGGGAGAGCAGATTGAATATTTTCTTAGGTGGTTTTTTATGGAATCTTTTCAACCATTTTCTGATCGGATTTATGATGTCGGCTCGAACTCTTTTCATTCTACTCACACAAAGGGCGGCTGCTTATGAAAGAGTACTATACGTTCATAAAACTGGATTGTCAATATTGATTATTGCCGCTCCTGATCGATCCGGTCGAGCTCCTCGAAAACATGGCGATTGTCGGGGAGATTATTAACGCCGATTTGCTCGATAAAACGGATAATGCCCTTTTTATCGATGATAAACAGAACCCTGTCGCTGCGGTCCGACTCGGTCAGGACACCGTATTGGCGGCTGACCGCACCGTGCGGTGAACTGTCGGAGAGTATCGGGTAGGATATCCCGCCGAGTGTCTTCTGCCAGTTCTGGTGGCACGGTACCGAATCGACCGAGACGGCCAGCACCTGCGTATTGTGCCGCTCGAACCGTTCCAGTTCATTTTCATAGGACGGTATCTGATTGGTGCAGATAGTGGTCCAGGCCATCGGGAAAAAGGCCAGAACGACATTTTTTTTGCCGAGAAAACCGGACAATTTTATTTTGCCGCCGAGATGCGACGGCAGGGCAAAGTCGGGAGCCTTACTCCCGACTTTTATCTTTTTGCTAAACATTGGCGACATACAAACTCCGCAAATTGTCTACTCTTTCATTTTGGCGAATTTGTCGGTCGGCGCTCCGCAGACCGGACAAACTTCGGGCGGTTCATCGTCATCATGGACATAACCGCAAACATCGCAAATCCACTTCATATTCAACCCCCGTTGCAATCAGTCTTCCATCGGCGAGGAACCGTCGGCCGAAAACCAGAAATAATTGCCGGACAGAGCCTCTCTTTCGGCCATAAGAATCTCGTAATGACTGTTTTCTTCTTCGGCCATCTCGATGAGAATTTTCTTGAAATTTTCATCCTCGATAATATTGGCGCCTTCCTTGTAAAATTTGACGGCGTCAAGTTCGGCGTCGATGGCCAGGTTGATATATTCCACCTCGGAATTGAATTTCTTCAACTTTCCATCGACAAAGGCCTTCTGCAACGGACCAACCCCTTCTTCGGGAAGGGCTCCGACTTCGCCGCCGACTTCCTTCTTATAGATCTCGACCAGTGTGGCGCGATGTCGGGCCTCGTCGTTTCTCAGATTTTCGAGCCTTCTTTTGGCGTCTTCGTTGACGGCCTGTTTGGAAAGCAGGTCATAAAACGTAAAACCGTCGATTTCGCTTTTGATGGCGCTTTTGAGCAGGAGCGCCTTATCTTTGAAAACGTCTTCACCCATACCTTGTCTCCTCGGATATTATTCAGCGCGGCCGTCCGAAAAACAACCGCCCCCATTATTACTCTGTTATTTTTCTTTTACGATTTTTTCAAGCTCTTTTTTCAATTTTCTCAGGCGGTTCTCATCTTTTTTACGAGCATTCTTATCGAATAAACCGCCGAAATGATCTTTCTCAAGCTTTTTTTCGAGATTCGCAATCTCTTTTTCGAGTTTTTCTTTTTCATCCATAGCCTAACTCTCCCGTTTATCTATGAATTCTATTGCTCTTCTTATACGTTCGACAGTCTGATCCTTGCCGATGGTTTCGAGGATATCGAACAGGCCGGGGCCCTCGGATATTCCCGATACCGCGACACGCGTCGGGTGAATGAGTTTCCCCCGCTTCACGTCGAGTTCCTCGGAAACTTCACCCATCGCTTTCTCCAGATTTTCTTTCGAGAAATCATCGAGCGAATCGAATTTATCCAGCAGCCGGGTCAGATATTCACGGCTTTCCGGTTTAAGTCTTTTGTCCGCCGCTTTGGGATCGTACTCGAAATCGGAATAAAAGAAATAGGCGCTCAGCCTCACGAAATCGGTCATTTTGCGACAGCGCTCCTTGAGCAACCCGACTATTTTCCGGAGATAATCCCACCTTGTCTCCAGCCAGTATTTGGTGGTATATTCGGCGGCGACCAGCATCGGCGCCACAATCACGGCCAGGTCATGATCGGTCATTTTTCGAATATATTCGGCGTTCAGGGCCAGCAGTTTATCCTCGTTGAAGATGGGATTGGAGCGATTGACATTTTCAAGCGAGAAGATATTTTTCAATTCATCCGGCGGCAGGTATTCCCGGTCGTCTTTCGGCGACCATCCGAGCAGGCAGAGAAAATTGAAAAGCGCCTCGGGGAGAAAACCTTCCTGGCCGTACTCGGCGACATCCTTATCACCCAGCCGCTTGGACACTTTCCGTTTGTCCGGGCGCAAAATAAGCGGGACATGGGCAAATTTGGGCAGATCGAATCCGAGAGCCTTATAGATATGAATCTGCTTGAAGGTGTTGCTGATATGGTCATTGCCGCGGATAACATGAGTTATCTCCATCTCGTGATCGTCAACGACCACCGCCATATTGTAAACCGCCCGCCCGTCTTTGCGGAGGATGACAAAATCCTCGATCTCGGTGTTCTGTTTGGTGATGGTTCCCGAGACCAGATCCTCATAGCTGGTCTCTTCGTTTTCGGGAATGGCCAGCCTTATGGCATAAGGCATCCCCTTCTCGATATTGGCGTTTATTTCGTCCTGCGAAAGATGCCGGCATTTCTTATTATAACTGGGCGACTGTTTCGCCGCCATGGCCTCTTTGCGCCTTTGATCCAGTTCCTCCGGCGTACAGAAGCAACGATATGCATAACCCTGTTCGAGAAGTTTATCGACATACGGTTTATAGCGATCCATGCGCTGTGACTGAAAATACGGCGGCTCATCCCAGTCGAGCCCCAGCCATTTCAGGGCATCGAGAATCGGCTCAATCAGTTCGGTCTTGGAACGTTCGGCGTCGGTGTCCTCGATTCGGACAATAAATTTACCATTGTATCGCCGCGCATACAGCCAGTTGAAAATGGCCGTCCTGGCGGTTCCGACATGAAGATATCCTGTAGGTGACGGCGCGATACGCACCCTCACATTGTCAAAATTCATAAGATGTTGTACCTGCTACATATAAACAATTACTGTTAAAGTTCCTCTTTATCTCTACCGGAGTTATCCTCGGGCGGCTGCACATCGGGAGGAAGCGGTTCGAGCGGCGGTGGCGGCGGTGGTGTTTGCGGTCGCGGTCGCGGCGGCGGTTCCTGGATGGGCGGGGTGGTATAGGCTCCGGTCGGCGGCGGTGCGGCGTAGGTATCGGCCTTCGGTTGCATTTCGGCGAAATCGAATTCCAGCCCGCCGATTAATTTTGCGGTCAGGTTATATACCAGGGTGCAGATCAACAATAGTATGGTATTTATCACCGCCCCGAAGAAAGAAAAGAACAGCGGCATAATTATAAGCATCAGACCGATCGGGGGCGCATCGTACTGATCGAAAGCCATACCGCCAAAACTTGACATCTCCCCCATAAGGCCCCAGAAGAGGCCCATGAACAGAGCATAAAACAGCCCGATAATAAACCCGATCACCAGATTCAGAACAAATGATATTTTAATCAGTGACCAGTACCCTATCGATTTTAACTCCAGCCTCATCATAATCCTCATCTATAAAATTTTTGGTTCCTCATCGTCACAAACATACACCGTTCATTTTCGGATTATTAAACCAATTAATATAGCCCATGCCGGGGGGCAACTCAATATAAAACTGTCTCGTACCCGACAATGGTCAGCGGGCGCCGATAATAAACCTGGCATCGACCGCCTTGGATTTCCCTTTCTTTCGGCAGGCAATAAATGGATTGATGTCGATTTCGGTTATCATATCGAAGTCGGACACCAGTTGCGACAGACGCAGCAAAGACTCCTTCAATGCCGCCAGATCGACCGCTTCGGCGCCCCGGAAACCGGTCAGGAGAGGATAAGACTTCAAACCGCCGATCATCTCCTCGACATCGGTATCGCTGATCGGATTGATTCTGAAAGCGACATCTTTAAGGATCTCGACATATATCCCGCCGAGTCCGAACATAATCAGGGGGCCGAAAGCCGGATCGGTTGACATCCCGATAACGGTTTCGATTCCGCCCGAAATCATCTCCTGCACAAAAACCGAGAAACGCTCTTTCTTACCCGTCCTAGCTACGGCCATGACCTTTTTCTTCAGCTTGCCGTAAGCCGCTTTGACTTCTTTGGGGGTACGCAGGTCGATCTCCACCGCCCCGACTTCGGTTTTATGCAATATGACCGGAGTGTTCACTTTAAGCACCACCGGGTATCCGATTTTTTCGGCCGCGGCCAAAGCCTCTTTTTCCGAATAAGCGATAATGTTCTGTGTCGCCTGGATGCCGTAACGTTGCAATATGTCGAGCGCTTTTTCGCCGGCGATACTGTTTTCGCCCTGCTTCACCGCCTCGTCGATTATACTCTGGACACCTTTTTTATCGACCTTGAAACTTTTGTATTTGCCGGGCGGTCGTTCGAGCCATTTCCGGTGCTGGTCGATCTGGGATAAAGTCTTGGCTATCGCTTCGGGGAATTGATAAACCGGTATACCCTGTTTTTTGAGATAATTGATGGCCTGCGAGCCTTCGCCCGCTCCCATAAAACAGGCCATAACCGTCTTTTTGCTTCCCTTGACACCCTCAAGAATGGAATTGGCCACATCCATCTGATTAATAGTTACCGGGGGCACAAAAATCGGGATGATACTGTCATAATTTTGGTCGTCCCTGACCACATCGAGAGCCGCTTTGAACTGCCGTCCACCTGCCCCGGCAACAAGATCGAGAGGGTTATTTACATCGCCCTGCCCGGTCAGCGCCTTTTTCAGCTTCTTTCGGGTTTCCCCCGCGTATGGCGGCAGTTGCATGCCCAGTCCGGCCAGGGCATCGGTAGCCAGCAGGGCCGGGCCGCCGGCGTTGGAAACAATAGCAACCCGGTTCCCTTTCGGGATGGGTTGATTGGCCAGGGCCGAGGCGACATCGAACATTTCTTCAACCGAGGAAACCCGCATGACGCCGCACTGATCAAAAAGAGCATCCACGGCTACATCCAGTTCGGCCAGGGCCCCGGTATGCGAGGAGGCCGCCCTGGCGCCCTGCGTGGTGCGCCCCGATTTGACCGCCACAATCGGCTTGGTGCGGGATATCTCACGGGCTATTTGAGTGAAGTGCCTGGGATTACCGAAATTCTCGAGATACAATAAAATGACCTCTGTTCGCGGATCGTCTTTCCAGAATTCGAGAATATCATTGGCGGAAATATCGGCCTTATTGCCGATCGATGCGAACATCGAAAAACCGAGGCCCAGCTCGCGGGCATGGTTCATAATGGCCTCTCCCAATCCCCCCGACTGGGAAATAAAACCGACATTGCCCGGCAAAGCGCTGGTCTTGCCGAAGGTGCAGTTGAGGCTGAAATCAGGATCGGTGTTGACCGCTCCGTAACAGTTGGGCCCCATCATGCGAATACGGTATTCACGGCATATTTCGACCAGTTGATTTTCGAGCTCGATACCGTGTCCGCCGACTTCTTTGAAACCGGCCGAAATCACAACCATCCCGCGGACACCCTTACGGCCGCATTTTACGGCCATCTCCGGGACCGATTCCCGCGGTACGACCATGATTGCAAGATCGACGGCATCGGGAACATCAAGTATAGTCGAATAACATTTTATCGAGTGGATTACATCGTAATTCGGATTTACCGGAAAGATTTTGCCGTTAAACTCGTTGATTATCAGGTTATGCAGGATTTCCCGTCCGATCGTCCCCTTGCGGGCCGAGGCCCCGATAACCGCAACCGATCGGGGTTTAAATATGTATTCCAAGCCGTTCATTGCCAGCCCTTTCCCCTTTAATTTTATGGTCAGGAGAATCGCTTGCGGGCCGAATAAACCACCCGCCCCCCTCCTGTCAATCGTTATATGCTTTGCAAACAACCATTTATACGAGGGGTTGTCAAGTATAATTTGATCGATTGAAGCTGATGATAAGATACAGATGATCGATTTTTTGCGAAAACGTAAATCGATATCCACGAAGTCCTGCAATTACTCGATTACTTTTTTTAAAAAAATCTTACAAAAAGCTGTAAATTTTATTTCCTTTTTTTGTTTTTTTTATTATAATTTGGATGACCTAATATCCCTCCCAAGACGGTGTCGTCGTTTTCGGCGGCACCGTATTTTTTTTAAAAAGATACATTTTTAATCGCAAATAAAAATTTGAGTGATTTTTATAAACGGTTATCTTTTATATATTTTTGGCATTTTTAGTATTGACAGAATCGGGTATTGACAATATATTTAGTGCATCTTGCAAATTACCTCACATGCTGGTAAAATACCAGCGTTGGTCGGGCAGTTGTTTGTTTAGTTGGTGGGTGTTTGATGCCAAAAACTGCTGTTAAATTACTTCAGTGGTTAGAAGAAAAAAATTTTAAAAAATGCTGGTATGTAAACTAAATCCCATGAAAATTGGATATGGAGTGTGAAGGGAGGTGGTTGCAACTTACATAGAGTAAGTAGTGTTTTTATGGCCGCTATGCGGTTATAGTAACTATTAGTATTAATGACTGATTCTCATGTATGAGATAAGTTGGGAACTTATTTTTGAGGTCTTCGAAAGGAGAAAAAGAATGACAAAGAGATTATCGGCAATTATCCTACTCTCCTTGTTAATTGTCGCCTTCCTGACACTCAGTGTCTTTGCTGCGAAGACTGCCGATAACGATGTCTGGAAGTACAGAGAATATGTAACCAAGAACTCCAAGGCCAAACTGGCCGGTGGTGAGCATCTTACCGGTTACGCTACTCCCGGCAATAACGGCACCCTGGGTTTTGACGGAGTGGAATCTGCTTCCCCCGGCTATCAGGTCGGTATCACAACCTATGATTTGCAGAGTAACACCCGTATGAATCGTCAGATCGATTGGCGAAACACACAGATGATGCATATGGTATGGATGAAGGCAACGGTCATGGATGAGACAACTCTCGACCGTGGCACAGGATACGAAGCCTACGATCCGATTACCGGCGAATTCATTTTCGAGGGTGTCGGCGGCGGTTGCGATGTTCATCCGCGTAGCGGCCCTGGTGTCAACTATTCCGGTTATGTCGGACTTGACGTCGATACCGAAGGTAAAGTCGTAATCGGCAACCACCATAATGAAGGTGCCGGTTATTCTTCCACCGTTTGGTATGATTTTGGTCCCGCAAGCTGTTTCTTCTCGCCTTACAAGAGAAGAATTCCTGATTCTGTTATGCAGTATGGTCTTCCCGCGGCCGATGTGACCGCCGGAGACTTTGAGATGATCTGGCCGCAGACCGAGTATCAGGTCTGGGACGGCGATACGGTCACCCACGTTATCGCGGAACAGTCCCGCACGGGGATCGAGCCGCAGATTATTACTTACTTCAGGCGTGTCGGTTCGGACACACTTGGAGCCTGGGATTACCCCCCGATGCCGGTTGATACCGTCGTCGTGATTGCCGGAAGTGTCACCGCCTCGCGCGTCAGCGGTAAGGTGGCCCTGGTCTGGCAGGCCCCTCCGGGTGCCTATCCCGGTGATCCGGAATCGATGACCCGTGACTGGATCGATGATGGTCTCGGTGTTAATCAGAGGACTAATGACATTTATTATATGACCTCGGACAATATGGGCGCCAGCTGGGGTTCCAAGGTCAATATGACCGCTTATGACTCCACTCAAGGCGGCTATCTCGGACATGGCGACATGTCGGTCCTGATCGACTCTCAGGATTATCTGCATGTCCTCTGGCCGGGCCGTATTATCGATCCGACCGGCGATGAAGGCGGTCTGGGATCATATACATATTTCTGGGGTTCGCGTATGCTTCACTGGGATGAGTTCAACGATGAAATCAGAACAGTGAAAGACGCCAACTGGGATATTGCCGACGAAGCCATCAATGACAGCACCTGTACAGGCGGCGCCTGGAACGAAATGTCCCTCGGCAAGCCGATGCTGTCCGAATGCGACGGCAAATTCTACGCTGTCTTCGTGCAGTTCCTTGATCTCTTCAACGGTATCTACAACGACTGTGCCCTTCTCCGCTGGGAAGGCGCGGGATATCGTGGAACGGCCAACGGCGAACTGTATATGGCTGTTTCCGACAACGGCGGTTACAACTGGGATATCGCCCGTAACCTGACCAACACCTACACGCCGCTGTGCGACACCGGTGTTGCGGCGACTCTGCCGTGTGAATCCGACCATTTTCCGTCGGTTTCGCGTTTTGGTATGCTTGACGACGGCGCCGACTTCGACCTGATTCCGGTTGTCGATCCGTCGGGCGGCGATTACACCGGCGACTATTATCTTGATGTCCTTTACATCAACGATAAGTTCCCGGGTTCCTGTATGCAGGATGCCGGTATCTGGACGACGAATAACGTCAACTGGTTCCGTGTTCCCTGTGTTGAACCGGTTCCGAACCCGGTTCTGGCTTACTCGCCGCGCGCTATCTCCCAGCCGACATGGGTGAAACCCGGCGAAACACTGACCGATACCGTCCTGCTCGAGAACGTCGGTAACGCTCCGCTTTATATTTCGAGCATTTCGACGATCGAAGTCAACGGCACAGCCGGCTGGCTGGGAACAAGCACCACCGGCGACCTTACGATTTCACATCTGTCTCCGAACTTTACCGAGTTTGAGATGTACCTCAATGCCGGCGGCGCCATTACGGTCGGTCCGGCGGTGGTCGAGGGTTATATTGTTATCGAATCCGACGCGGTTGGCGGAAGCACCGATTCGATCAGCATCGAGCTGATCGTGGCCGACACCGTCCAGTTCCCGGATGAAGCCGATATCCGCACCAGCTGCACGCGACTGGTATTCAACAATGCCGGTAACGTAGGCGGCAGCGGCGGCGACGGCGGCAACGGCGGTTACAACATGAACTTCTTCGATGATTGCGACACGACCGATAACGTTTCCGGCGCCAACGATCATGCCGGTATTTACCTGTATGACGGCTCGCCTTTCATCTGCTACGATGACGGCGGCGAAGTGGTTCTCAACTACTACGCTTTCGACGCCAGCTGGTTGACCAGTGACGGGTTCCGTCCGCTGGTGAGCCCGTTTGCCGATTCGAGCACATACATGAATAACTATCAGTATGGTTATTCCGGTCAGTTCGTTTCCAACGACTCCAACATCGCGCTGGAGTGCGAGTATTTTGCCCCGGATAACAATGCGGACAGCTGCAGCTTCATCGTCATGAAGCAGCGCATCATCAACATTTCCGAAAACACATATTCCAATGTTTTTTACGGGGATGTTCTTGACTGGGATATTCCTTCGGATTCGGGCAGTGAAAACCAGTCCGATTTCGACGCCGCGCGTATGTTGATGTACTGCTACGGTGCCGAGTATGACGCCGACAGCATCGCGAACAACGACTGTGTCCTGGCCGACCAGCGTTTCGGCGGTCTGGCCTATTACGGCGGATTCAAGCTGCCGCATTATGACAGCACGGCCGACCGCTATTACGCCCCGCGTGCCATGTGGACGCGCATGAACGCCGATTACGTGTATCCCGAAGGCGGCCTTGTGGCCG